>Ga0247669_1000083_pt1 | contig 50295 bp, 37 predicted proteins | sample CNK10_metaG_FD_182734 | JGI IMG/M metagenome (GOLD analysis project Ga0247669, IMG submission 182734) | Soil microbial communities from Purdue University Martell Research Forest, Indiana, United States - CNK10 | ecosystem: Environmental > Terrestrial > Soil > Temperate forest > Bulk soil... | reverse complement strand
CACCGCCGTATGCGGACCCGCCTGTACGGTGGTGTGGGAGGGGTGAGCAGGTGACTGCTCCCCCTATCCCGATTGGATGCCTTGCGCCTGGCCGCTTATTGCTTTTTCTGAGCTGCTCGCAATTTCTCCACTACAGCAGCCGTTTCAGTATCCGAAGGCTTAAGGCGGAGCGCATGCTCGAGCACCGGCAATGCCGCTTCGTCATCTCCCAGGATGTAAAGCGTTCCTCCCAGCAGCACAACCGATCCGTAAAACTCTGGCCGTAGGTCGACCGCCTTCTCTAAGGGCGCGCGCGCTTCCGCGTATCGCTCCAAACGGAAGTAGGTCAAGCCGAGGTCATGCCAGGCCTCAAACGATTTTGCGTCTAGGCCGGTCGCCCGCTGCAATGGGTCGAGCGCGAGTTCGTAGGCACCTCCCTCCCCAAGTAATTGCCCCAACACCGTGAGCTTCTCCGGATCGTTCGGATCGAACATGTGGTAGCAAACTTCACGCGCGGAAGTCGCAGGCTGAGTTCGCAGAGCATCGCTGCATTCGCGAGCTCCTTTTTCCGTGTTTTTATGCTCGCTTAGCAGACGGTTGTACACCGCATACTCCTGCCCCGCGTCTTGCTCACGCCCTGCGCTCGAATACGCCCGCGCCAGCCGGTAATGAACCCGATAGTCGCGTGGCAACGCCTTAACCGCTTGTTCGAGCCACTGGATCGCTGCTTTGTCGTCTCCGAAAGACGCGTACGCCACGCCCAGATGGAACGCCGTATCCGGGAACGGCGGATTTGCGGCCACAGCACCAAGCCGCTTAATCGCCGACTGATAGTTATTGGCAAGTAAATCGATCCGCCCCAGGTAGTACGTCACATAGCGCGACTCTCCTGCCATATCGCGCACTTTCTCAAATTCCTTCCGCGCTTCCTCATTGCGCCCCAGGTTCAGCAGGCAAACGGCATACTGCAGATGGATCCGCGGATCGTTCTGTCGGCTCGTCAGCGCAGCTTCATACTCGCCCGCTGCGGCCTCATACAATTGCTCGCGCACCAATTGCGTTGCCCGGCTCAAATGAGCATCACCGCCCGGCTTTTCGTCTTGGCTCTGTCCTGCGCCGAGCGCAACTGCAAGCACTGCTGTCGCCAAGGGAATCATTTGCCAAACCGCTCTCGCCGCAGGATGCCTACGCCTTCTTTTATCGTCACAAGATTGTCCGCCGGCAACCCTTTCAAGGTTTCCCGTATTCCGCTCGGCCACAGAATCTCGATGTCCGCCGTCGCCGCCGCTCCCAATCCAAAGTGCAGCCGCCGGTCCCCGCACGATAAATATCCGGAAGCCGCCAGCACCGCCTGCGCCTGCCTCTTTTCGCCGTATGCCGCCGTCACCACTGCACCAATTGCACTCGCATTCGACTTCGTTCCAATCAGCTTCACCTTCAACCAATGACCGCTGCCGCTCACGTCGTTGCGCAACAGCGAAGGCGGCTCATTCATGTTCATGATCAAAATGTCCACGTCGCCGTCGTTGTCGAAATCTCCAAACGCCACTCCGCGGCTGCAGTGCGCTTCGGAGATTGCCGGCCCCGCTGCATCCAGCAGCTCTTCAAAACGCCCGTTTCCCAGGTTACGAAACAAAACTCGGGGCGATTTGTGTGGAAACTCTGGATGCTGCTTTTCAACCTCCGGAAACGTGCTTCCCGTTACCCAAAACAGGTCCGGCAATCCATCGTTGTCAAAATCAGCGATTCCGTCGCCCCAGCTGACGTATCGCGTTTCCACGCCCAGTCCTGATCGCTGCGTCACTTCTTCAAATGCCAGACGGCCGAAATTCTTGTAGAGCGCCACCGTATCTTCCGCAAAGTGGGTTTTCAGGGCGCCGAGCCGGCCGTCCGGGCCGAAATCGCCGATCGCGATTCCCATGCCGGCCTGTTCATTGCCGTCCGCGCTCACCGCCAGGCCAGACTCCAGGCCGCGCTCTTCAAAAGTTCCGTCGCCGCGGTTGTGAAACACCATGCTCGGAGTCGAATCGCACGCGATATAAAGCTCTTGCCAGCCGTCGCTGTCCAGGTCCGCCGCTACGGCATCCAGTCCAAATCGCGGTGTCGTGCGGCCGATCCCGGATTGCTCCGTGACGTCCGTGAAGGTGCCGTTTCCGTTGTTGCGGTAGAGCATGGGCCGTTCCGGAGTCAGTCCGCGCGGACCGCAATTTACGGGCACGCCTTTAAAATCGCAGTTCGGCGTGCTCCCCGCGGCTGGAATCTTTTCGAAGTCAAATACCAGATAGTTGGAAACGAGCAGGTCCAGGTGTCCGTCGCGGTTGTAATCCACCCAGGTGCATCCGCTTCCCCAGCGCTTGCCCGGATGCAATAGCCCGGCGGCGTCCGTAACGTCTGTGAACGTTCCATCTCCGTTGTTGCGATAGAGCGCATTCCGGGGCCAGCCGGTAATGAACAGGTCATCGAATCCATCGTTGTTATAGTCGCCAACCGTTACGCCGCACGCCCAACCCTGCCGCACGAGGCCCGCTTTTTCGGTCACGTCCGTGAAGGTGCCGTCTCGATTGTTCCTATACAGTCGGTTCGTGGCCCCTGGTACCGGCCCTTCGCGCCGTGTCCCGCTCAGCAGAAAAATGTCCAGCCACCCGTCGTTGTCGTAGTCGAGAAACGCCACGCCGCAGCCCATGGACTCCAGGATGTAATCCATCCGGTCCGCTGGGCCGTAAATAATCGGCGTTCCTAAACCTACACTCGAAGCTACATCAGCGAAATGTGCGTGGAAAGGAAGCCCGGATGGCTTTCCGCGCGGCTGCGGCTTGATCCCCCTGGACGCCATTCCCGAAGGCTCTTGCGTGTGGGACTGCAAGGCACCGGCCGCGCCTGCGGCAACTATCGGCAAAAAGGCCCGCCTGGTAATCTGACGACTCATCGATCTCCGCTTGCCTGCGTCGAAGGCTCGCTTCGCGACCGCCGACTCTGTGCTGGCTATTCGCAGCCTTTGCGGCTTCGCCCGGAACCCTTGCTCCGAAAATTGGTGGAGGCGAACGGTCAAAACCTGCTCCGAGCGGGCGCCCTTTTATAATGCGTTAATCAGGCGCAAGTCGGGTAGCTAATCTCGGGATTGCTTAAGAACAACATCAAACTGCCTATGCGCCGCCGGTCCGCCTTCCGTTGAGTTTTCGAGATGCTATCGCTAACTCCTGGTCGGCTAATCGGAAATTTGAATTCACATGGGCGATAAGCGTTTACCATGGATCTGAGTCTATGTTGTCGGCAGAAAAATTACCGGGAACTAGGGTTCGACTTCCGAAGCTAGCCTTTCCATTTCGAGCAATTCTTCGGCGGAGTAATTTATGAGGGACTTTGCGTGAGTTCGAGCAGCCGCACAAATCGCAAGGATACTGAGTATCGCTCGAATCTCCTCGGGGTTCTTCGTTTGTAAAACCTCACCTGCACCAACCTCGGCGAGGTCTCGAATTGCTTGGAAATAATCGTCCTCCAGCCACTTCGGCACCTTAGGGTTTTTCCCATCGTCGCGGGCTAACTCGATGACAGCGACTATCGCATAAGTGTTCCAGTCAATTATCCCGCGCTTGCGATAGATTCTAACCAGATGAGGAACCGCAGCGTACGATGCCGCACCAGCGTCTCCCTGATGGTGCAGCCCCTCCCATAATTCTTGCCACGTAGCCTTTCGCATTCTTTTTGGTTTCTAGCTCTGATGTGGATTTCGCTGATCGGCACATGGACGAGTAGTGCGTTTATCAGATGGAAGGACCTTACAGCTACTCGCTCGCGGATCGCGAATGATACGGCGGAGACCAACGCGCAAAGTCTGGTGAGTTCTATTGGTTATGCAGCCGTTCGCCTCGGAGAATCATGCAACAGTTTCCGGCTGTGACCGCGCAGTGTCTCAATCGCGACCGGGTCGCTCCGACGGTCCACGCTCAGCTATTATTTAAGAGCAGGCGCCGGGAAAATCTTCTCAATATGCTCGCCACGATCTACCGAGTGAAAGGCACCATGGGCAGTACCGAAGAATATTTCTTGTGGTTTTGTAGGATTAAGGACCATGTTCGACGCGGCGTCCAATTCATCAAATCCCAAATTCAAAAGACACCAAGTTCTCCCGCAGAGCCCGAACCTGCGCCCTTTGAAGTTCCTCCCGAATACAAAATCAATTCGAGTTCACGAAGGCTGACTTCCCCCAGCGCCAATTCGGGAGCAAAGCCCCCAACACCCAAGTGAATCGTTCGGCAATCTTCTTGACTTTTGATAAGTCGCGAAACCGGACAAGTCAATCGTCCGGCAGCTTAAGAGTAGAGTCGCTCGGTTTAGGGTTCCACGCACACTTCAATCGCGCTCCCTTCTAAGTCTTGGAAGTTAAAGAAGTGGTTGCCACCGGAGTCAGACGCGATTGGCTGGACTGCCACTCCGCGGCCTATCAGCCACTGCTGGGCCTTCTCCAGATTCTTGGCGTAAAAGACCGCATGTTGCCTACCCGGTACTGTTCCTGGCTCCAATTCCACAAGCGAAAGAATTGTGCCGTCGTCAGAAATACGTAAGTCTGTGAACGGTCGCCCAGAGTCCTCTTCGCGGTCTGTGTCCGTCTCGTGAAATCCGAGTCTTTCTCTGTACCATTCGCGTGCGGCAGGCAGATTTCGCACCTCGATCACACAATTGTCAGCAATGGAGAATGGCGGCTTACCCCACATTGGTATTCACCTCACAAGTCGGCTCACTCTACCATGGTCGATTTTGATAGTTCCTGGTAAGTTCGCGGAACCGGAAACTTGAAAAATCCACTTCTCTGGTTTCCGCGTTAATCGGGCACGGCGCAACTTCTGCCATAACTTCCGAGTAGCCGACAAGCCGCGAGTTGGCCGTGCGAATGATTGATTTGCGGTGTCTAATATCAGTATGACCAAGCCAACCCGCTGGATTGTGAAGGCGTCGGTATTTCTGCTTTCGTATTCTCTGGTCTCCTCGCAAGGCACATGGGGTCAGGCTCCAGCGGCGCCAGCCACAAGTGCCGAAATGTATTTTTGCACTCTTCCGTCAAAGCAGCTCTTCTCGTTCGGTGAGACTGTGGTAATCGTCCTTCAACTTTATAGCCGGTCGGAACAACCGTTTTTGGTCAGTCGCGCACTCGACGATGAGTTTGTGCGTTTCAAAACAATTGGTCCTGACGGCAACGAGGTGCCGTGGCAGAGCGAGGCGCGAGCTGGCTCCAAAGAATACTCACCCTCAGATTTTGCTGTGCTGGGGCAATATAAGGAGATTTCAGCGAGCAGAATCATTTCACTGAAAGACGGAGTGGGGTTTGCCTTAAATGAGCCCGGTCAATACTTGCTCACGGCCGAATTCTCGATGGGCGCTCCCGGAACGTTGGCCCCCTTTGAAGGTCAAGCGAAGACTCCAACAGGCTCTTTCCGTTCGACGGTGGCGTTCTGCATAGAGGCATGCATTCTCGAACCTCTTCAGGTACGCAGCAATACCCCGCGGTCAGCTCTTGATGCTGTGCGTGCGTTCTACACCTATATCACCAAGTACCAACAGCTCGGAATTCCTCATGGCCGCGAAGAGAAGGCGCTCCGGCCACTTCTCAGTAAACGACTTGCTCAACAACTCAAGAGCCTCGTAGCGTGTGACAAAGACTATTACCGGCGCTACGGGGAGATTCTTCGCGCCAACACATATAAGCCCGCAACACCTTGGCTGGAGGATGGCTTGTTCACTGGCCCCAATGACGCGGCAACTCCACACGCTTTTCGTATTCTCAGCAGCAGAACTATCGGAGAAAACCGCGTCGACGTTGAACTCAGCTTCACAACCGACTTTGACTTTGAAGGTGTTGTGACCGCGATTCTGGAGAATAACCGCTGGGTCATCGATGATTACCTAGCGATGTACGAGAACGATGACCTGCGACGGCTATCCGCTGGCTATTCGGATTGCAAAGGCGGCCAGTGGGTGGGAGAAACACCTTACTGAAAGGCCGCTTGCGATTCCGGCGGGCGTGCTGGGTGTATCACGGGCAAACCAGAAGTTATTCTGAGTCAGAAGGCTCGTTGGGACATTTTGGCATGCTAAGTCCTGGTTTGTCGCGTTACCGGACATTGGCAATTTCAGGATTTCAAAAGCATCTTGTGCATCTTTGGGTCGAAGCCCTTTGGAAAAACTGTCTCAGCGTCATATTCTGCTCCTTCTAGCCTCGCTCCCAGAAGGTTTGCCCCTGTCAGGTTTGCACCTTGAAGTTGCGTTGAGCCTCCAACATTGTCGCGACCGAGATTTGCATTTCTCAGATTGGCATTTGTTAAGTTGACTTTTTTGAGGTCAGCGCCTTGAAGTTGTGCTCCTTCAAAGTCGGCTCTAGCGAGATTGGCCAGAAAGAAGTTCCCCCAATACAGGTCAGCCCCTCGAAAATTTGCGTCTTCAAGATTAGAGTCGTTAAAGTGAGCCCCTTGTAAGACCATTCCTTCAAAAACGGCGGTTCGTAGGTCGAGGTCGCAAAATCGATTGGACGCATCGCCGGCATGGATTACTTGACCTTCTCGATTCTTGATTTCCACGGGTCTATTTTAGCCCGACGCATAACCGGACATATGCGGTTTGAAAAGTAGTTGGTCGAACGGGCGAAAGTACTACACTTTCACTACAATTGCCGTCTTGGGGGATTTCAAATGTTCCGCGCAATTGTCCCAAATCATTATAAAATCAAGACGTTAACACGCGGCGGGCCTGTAGCTCAGCGGTTAGAGCAGCGGACTCATAATCCGTTGGTCCCAGGTTCAAATCCTGGCGGGCCCACCAGACAATTCCCGTTTTTCGACTAGTGCCGGAGTGCCTTGTAGACGTCGGCAATCGAGTACGTCACTCCCACAAAATAACTGCGCCGAAAAGGTGCGGTTGAAGTCAGCGCATGATCGATTCCGGCATCAACCACGAGCCGCGGTGTTACTGCGTATGTCAGGGCCCAAAGTCCGTCCGCAAACGCTGGTGTTCCGTTGTTGAACTGCATATCTCCGTAAAACTCGCCGGTAAATTGCAGCTTCTTGTAGATCGGATGCGAAAACGCCAGATTCATCTCCGCGTTCTGGTCGGTCCCTCCCCCTCCGGTCCTGCCCAGAAAAAAATAGGCGGTGTTGAAATCAAAATGAACGCCGAGGACGTCTTTGCTCGCCAGGAACCTGATCTGGTGATCGTATTTTCCCGTGCCGAGTCCTTTGCTGACGCTGGCGCTTGGAAAAGTCAGCGAATAGCTGATCGCCATCGCCGGAACAAGTTTTTTCTGATGCACGAATCGATACTGAAATCCCAGCGCGTTATCGCCAACTCCAGTTTGTGTTGTTCCGCCAATGCTTTGCCGCAGCAAACTGTCCGTGTCCCACCGGATTTCCAGGTTGCAAGTCGCGGCAAACTTGAACAGGCCGATCAGGTTGTTGTCGCGCTCCCGCTGCGGCCCCATCACGTGGTTGAATCCATATTCAACTTCCAACACGCCGTACTGCGTGATGTCCGCCGGATTCGCCACTGTGGGGCGGTTTGGATTTGCCACAATCCCGTCCTTTGGCGTGTCTGCACATTGTGCGACGGCGCGCGGCGGCAGACCCAGCCACGCGATTAGCGCCGTCAGCACAATAAACTCGCTTTTGCGATACCGAAAATGCATTTTATGGTCTTCCTTGCGCCGAATTGAGCAGACTTAATAGACCCTGAGGCCTTTTTCTGCATCTTACGGTCTGTGACTAGCTTACTGGAGCCTCGCCGCGCCGGTGAATTTTGTCACCGGCGAGTTTTGCAGGCATACACTAGAGGAGATCTGATGAAGATGAAGGCCACAACAGAGTTGGCAGCCATTGCTCTCCTGCTTGCGCTTCCAGCGCCGGCAGCATTTGCTTCGGAGAGTAAGACCGCGTATTCCATCGATTCCGCAAAAAGCAAAATAGAAATCCAGGTCGCCAAAGACGGTTTCTTCAAGGCGTTCGGTCACGATCACGTTGTCACGGCGACCAAATTCTCCGGCGATGTGCAATTCGCGGCAGCAAAAGTAGAAGCCTCATCCGTATCCTTTACAGCCGAAGCAAACTCACTCCGCGTCGTCGATCCAGGCGAGTCCGAAAAGGATCGAAACGAAGTCCAAACCACGATGCTGGGTGAGCAGGTATTGGATGTAGCCCGTTATCCTCAAATTCAGTTTTCTTCGTCCGCAGTAAAAGTTGTCTCTGCTTCAAAGAACACTTTTGACCTGCAGGTCAGTGGTCCTCTCACACTTCACGGCACGCAGAAGACGGTCACTCTACCCGTGCATCTCCAAATTTCGGATGACGGCTCGCTCACCTGCGACGCGGAAATTCCCCTGCTGCAATCCGAATTCGGAATGACGCCCTATAAAGCCGCCGGCGGCGCCGTCAAAGTCAAAGATAAGCTCAAGCTAACCTTTCACATCGTTGCCACCAAAGCCGCTTCTTCCGCCAATTGAAATAGGTTCTCTCCTTCACCGGAATCCAATACAATTCCCGCGGCGCACCGGCTGCTCGCAATCGCAGGGGATTCGTTCGGCCAGCTCCCATATGATTTCTTTCGCACAGGTGCATCCATGCTGAATTCCGCTCTCCTGAAGAGCACGGTCGTTGCAGCCCTGGGTGGTCTTCTTTTTGGATTTGATACGGTCGTCATTTCCGGCGCTGAACAGTCTCTTAAAGATCTCTATCACCTTACTCCATGGACGCTCGGTGTTACCGTCACCAGCGCGCTCATCGGCACCATAATCGGTTCACTAACGGCAGGCATCCCGGGCGACGCCATCGGCCGCCGCGATAGTCTCCGTTTCATGGCCGTCCTTTATGTCATATCCGCTGTCGGGTGTGCTTTTGCGTGGAGTTGGGCGGCCCTCGTAATTTTTCGCTTTATCGGCGGCCTCGGTATCGGCGGTTCTTCCGTCCTGGGCCCCATGTATATCGCCGAAATTTCCCCGGCAAAATGGCGCGGCCGTCTCGTCGGCTTTTTCCAATTCAACGTTGTTCTCGGAATCCTTCTCGCCTATCTCTCCAACTACGCCATCGGGACGCTTCAGCTTGGCGCAACCGAATGGCGCTGGAAGCTCGGCATCTCCGCGCTGCCGGCTGTCTTCTTCCTGGCCATGCTCTTTGGTATTCCCCGCAGCCCGCGCTGGCTCGCCAAGAAAGGCCGTATTGACGAAGCTCGCGACGTTCTCCGCCTCATCGGCGAACAAGATTACGAAGCAGAGCTTCAGGAAATCGTCGTGTCCATCGACGCCGAGCATCACCAGCACGATTCTTTGTGGAACCCTCGCTACCGTCTGCCGGTTTTCCTCGCCGTTACCATCGGCATGTTCAACCAACTCGCCGGTATCAACGCCATTCTCTATTACTTGAATCCGATCTTCGCCGATGCCGGCTTCAACAAAGTCTCCTCGGACCTTCAATCCGTCGCCATCGGCGCCACCAATCTCATCTTCACCATGATCGCCATGACCCTCATCGATAAAGTGGGCCGTAAAAAACTTCTGTTGATCGGCGCCGTCGGCACCGCTTCCTGCCTCGCCGGAGTCGCTGCCATCTTCCTTACGCACCGGCACAACGAATATCTCGTCTGGCTGCTCGTTACGTACATCGCATTTTTCGCATTCTCTCAAGGCGCCGTCATCTGGGTGTACATCGGCGAAGTTTTCCCCAACCGCATTCGCGCCAAGGGACAAAGCCTGGGCAGTTTCTCTCACTGGTTGATGGCAGGCATAATTTCCCTCGGCTTTCCACCCCTCGCCGCAAAATCCGGTGGCTATCCCTTTATTTTTTTCTCGGTGATGACTGTCGTGCAATTCATTGTCGTCCTGTCTTTCTATCCGGAAACAAAAGGCGTGTCCCTCGAAGAAATGCAGAAAAAACTCGGCATTGCCTAAGCAACTGCAAAGTGCGCATCCTAACGCTTTCGAGACTTGAGTCCAAAATGAATCACGATGGTTTTTCTTGTGTAAGTGTCCCTTCCGTTGAAGGGCATCTCGAATTCATATCGACTGGTGCCATAGTTCAATCTTGCTCCCTCAACGCTCTGAATCTCGCCCGATAGATCGACGTTGTATTGCATTCCTGCGGCACCCGATATGTCCAGCGTCACCTGGTCCATTGATTCATTCCAAGTTTCCGAAAGGATTCGCAATCCTGAACTTGAGCCGCCGAGAGTCGGAAGTTTTGTGCTTCCTTCATAGAGACCGAAATCGTTCTTGAGCCAGACATGTATTTTGTTTTTTGCCGCCGCTACCTGAAATCGCAGTACGACGTGCTGGTCAGTTCCATGTTTTTCGACCTGAAATGGCACAGGCTTTCCATTAAGCTCAACTTTCTGCACGGTCGCTCGAAGGCTTATTGCGGGCTTGAATTCAACAGTTACTTGGTCGGTGCCCGAAGTCCGACTTGCCTCCAGTGTAATCGCGCCCGGAAACAAGGCGTCGACTGTACCCGGCAGTTCCTTCCCGTAACGCAAAGACAATGTCGCATTGGCAACTCTCAGATCGTCAATCGAGAACCAAGACCAGTCCGAAACATGCGGTTCAAAGGTAACAATCTTGTTCAGGGCATCCGTGCTGAGCCCCAACGCGCCCCGTAAGACAGGACTCACCACCATCGCCGCCGACCAAATCTGGTGCGGTGAGCCCGTCGAAAGCGTCTGGTAATAATCTCCCGACAAAACTTCCGTCACATGTCCCGGCGATCCATCCAAGGCCAGCAGCGCATTCGCCCGTAAATTGGCATACGCCGGCTGCTCGCGGTGATACCGGTATTCGCCCACCGCCGCCCATCCCGTAAACAGCGGCCATACCGACCCGAAGTGATAGCCCGCACCGCTGTAAATCGGCGACTTGTTGGAAAGTATTCGCATCCCCCAATCCGTCATGTGCTCGGGTCCGGCCAGTTGCGAAATCATCGCGCTCGCATTTTTCTCATCCACCAGTCCGAACCACATCGGTACGGTCGCCAGCACGCTCGCTTCATCCACCCGTTTGTTTTGGTTGTCCACCGCAAACGCGTAGATATTCTTCTCCGCCGACCAGAACGTCGAATTGAGGGCCGCTCGTTCCCGCTCGCTCTCCGCCGCCAACTTCTTAGCATCCTCATCTTTGCCCGTTAATTTTGCCAATTCTGACAGCGCCCGTTTCGCCTCCACCGCCAGTCCACTCTGATAAAGCTCCGATTTCACCGGCAGCAAAGGCCCGCCTTCCACCCACCCATGCCCAATTCCAAAATTCTTCGGAAATCCGTTCGCGTACGTCGAATTCAAAAACTGATACGCTCGCCACAAGTGGTCCCAATTTGTTTTCGCAAACTCCACGTCGCCGCTCGCCTTCACATAGTCATTCATCGCAATCACGTAGAGCGGCGTCGCGTCCGCCGAAGCAAATCCATACGGATAATCTTTGAACCAATTCACAAAGCTCGCACCCTGCGCAATTTCGTGCGGAAGTTTTCCATCCTCTCTCTGAAATTGCGCCACGAACGCCAGTGCCGTCCTCGCACTCGCAAAATCGCCCTCGCTGTTCAGCGCCAGAGTCGACCAAAACGCATCTCGCCCAAAAAACCACGCAAATCCCGGTCGTTGGCTCTCTCCGGACGTTCGGTATCCCGCCACCAATCCCGTTCCCATCGTGGGATTTACAACCAGTCCTTGCACCAGACTGATCCGCGACCAGTCGTACGCCGCCTGCAACTGTGCATCTGGCAACTCAACACGCACAGTCTTCTTCAAGTAGTCCGCGTAATACGCCGCCGACTCTTTTTCTAGCGCCTCGTACGACCCAATCAACTTTTTGTACGTCGCTTCCGCCTCCGCTTGCCCATGAATCGATCCCGCAATCCCCACGATTTTCGTTTCGCGCCCCTTCGCCGTCGCGCCCAGCTTCATCGACTCTTCATGCGAGCTCGAATAGTTCGCTTCATACTCCAGTAGCGGTTCATGCCCCGTCGGCGAACCAATCACCGCTGCAAATCTCTTGCCCTCTTCGCCAAACACAAACGCGTTCGCGCTCGCGCTCCAATTCGCCCACGTCCCGCCCACCGCCGCAGGCCACTCCAAAGCTAGATCCCGGTGGAACGCCACCTCCAGCTCCAGCGGTTGTTCTGTCTCCACTTCGAATTTGATCACCGCACCCGGCTCATCCACTGGCGCAAAGAAAGTTTCTCGAATCGAAAACGTATCCCCCGTTAACACCAGCGTAGTCTCTTCCGGCCGCGCCTCAATCGTCCGCACCAGCGTCTCCGCCGGAATCTCTTTCCCCTCGTGATGAATCGTCACGTGGAAATCGCGCAGCACCTTCAGCGGATACACCCAAGCCTCCACGCGCCCAGACTCATTGCCAAACACTCCCGCCTTTTTCCCCACCGCGCACAAAAATTCCCAGGTCCGCGCCGGCCGCTCGATCAACAACCCGCCATCGCGCGAATGAGTCACCGTCGCAGTCTGTGCGCCTGCCGCAGCGGCCATCACCGCAGACGCCAAAATCGCGCCCGCTGCACTCAATTTCCGCCAAATGTTCAAAAGGGAATTACTGCGTGAATGAGCCATCGTCGTGCCTCGGCACCGCATCAGAACTTGCAAACGCCTGCAGCCCTGTCTATAAAAGAAACGGCCAGAGTTTAGCACGCGCTTTCAGGGGAAGGTACGGGTCAACTTGTTCTCGTCACGCCGCGGATTCTTGAAGTCACTAAGCCGCTCCGCTCTGGTTCTTTCGCTGGAAGACGTTTGTTCGCTCGTCCGCACCACTAACTCCAATGCCGCTTCCAACAATGCACTCGCCGAATCACCGCCCCTCGGCGTCACATTTCTCGACGTCGCCAAACAATCTGGCCTCAACGCAAAAACCATCTACGGCGGCGAACACAAAAACAAATATCTTCTCGAAACCACCGGTTGCGGCGTTGCTTTCTACGACTACGACAACGACGGCTGGCTCGACATCTTTCTCGTCAACGGCTCGCGCCTCGGAGGTTTTCCCAAAGGTCTGGAACCTATCTCACGCCTTTTCAAAAATAATCGCGACGGCACTTTCACCGACGTCACGCTCGCTGCCGGCGTCGCGTACTCTGGCTGGGGGCAAGGCTGTTGTGTCGGCGATTACGACAATGACGGCTTCGACGATCTCTTCGTCAGCTACTTCGGCAAAAATCGTCTTTACCACAACAACGGCAACGGCGCGTTCACCGAAGTCGCCGAAAAAGCCGGAGTCGCCACCAGCGGCAAACGCTGGAATTCCGGCTGCGCTTTCGTTGACTACGATCGCGACGGCAAACTCGATCTCTTCGTCGCCAATTACATCGACATGGATCTCGCCACCGCGCCCGTCCCCGAATCCGGCCCTTGCCTATATAAAGGTGTGATGGTCGCTTGCGGTCCGCCCGGCCTCATCGGCGGAAAAAATATTCTCTTTCACAACAACGGCGACGGTACCTTCTCCGATGTTTCCGAATCCGCCGGAATCTTCAGCGCCAACGGCACCTATGGCCTTGGCGTCCTCACGGCCGACTTCGACAACGACGGTTGGCCCGACATTTACGTCGCCAATGACTCCACTGCCAGCGCGCTCTATCAAAATAAACACAACGGAAAATTCACCGACATCGCACTCGAATCCGGTTGCGCGTTAAGCGCCGACGGCAAGCCGCAAGCCGGCATGGGCGTCTCCGCCGCCGACTACGACATGGACGGCAACCTCGACATCGTCAAAACAAATTTCGCAGGTGATACGCCGTCGCTTTATCACAATCTCGGCGCTTCCGTTTTCGAAGACACAACGTTTCAAGCCGGTCTCGGCAAACACACCCAATATCTCGGCTGGGGCTGCGGCTTTTTCGATTTTGACAACGACGGCTGGCCCGACATCCTCATCTGCAACGGTCACGTATATCCCGAAGTCGAACAGCTCACCACCGAAGCCGGCTATCCGCAGCGCAAGCTTCTCTATCGCAATCTGCGCAACGGCCGTTTCGAAGATGTTTCCCTCAACGCCGGCTCCGGTATCTCTGCTCCAACGCCTTCCCGCGGATGCGCCTTCGGCGATTTTGACAATGACGGCGACCTAGACTTCGTCGTCAATTGCGTCAACGCCCCGCCGCAACTCATCCGCTGCGACTCGACCAACAAAAACAGTTGGATCAAGATTCGCACGATCGGCGCAAAATCCAACCGCAGTGGGATCGGCGCCCGCATCACGTGCGTCACAAAAACTGCCGGTCAGGAAAAGCCGCATCGCCAGATCGACGAAGTTCGCAGCGGCGGCGGCTACTATTCACAAAACGATTTGCGCGTGCACTTTGGCCTAGGCGAGGCCCAAAAAGTGGACTTGCTTGAAATCCGCTGGCCCAGCGGCCAACTCGATTCCCTCAAAGATCTAAAACCCAATTTGCTCTATTACGTAACAGAAGGCCAGGGAATCACCCGCACCGTCGATTTCGCAAAGCTAAAGCGTTAAACAAAAAGCGTTGTCATCCTGAGGCTATCCGACCAGGATAGGGACCTCAACTGAAACGCCATCTCCCAAACTATCCGCGAAGCGCCATCCCGTTTTCGGCCGCAAAGCGCCCGTCAAAAATTCTCCAGCATCCACACATTCGAAGCCCCGCTCGCTTCCCAAATCGCCAAACGCTTCCCATCCTGTGAAGGAATCGCCCAACCGACATAAGGACTTGGCTCTTTCACCGCCAGCTTCACATGCCCTTGCAAATCCACATTGACGATCACTTCTTCGCCCTCGCGCGGCGACGCGCACGTCCAGATGCTCTTCGAATCCGCCGCCCAATCAATCGATCGCACGCTCCGCCATTCTTTCAATGCGATTTTCCGCGTCGAGCCGCCGCGCAGCGACATAACCTGTATCTCCGCCTCTTCTTGTGCACGCAGTTTTTTTGCCAGCGCCAGCATTTCTCCGTCGGGCGATAGCGTCCAGTTGAACAGTTGCCACTCCGGATCGGAAATCTTGAACATCAAGTTGCTCTTCCCGGTGTCCGAATCAAACTCATAAAACTCCAGCGCTTCATTCGCATAGCTGCTGAAAATGCACTCCCGCGACGGCAGCCTCGCGCATTGAAAATTGTTGATCTCCGGATATTCCAGCACCTGCTTCGCTTCGCCGCCATTCAATGGCACCTGCATCAGTCGGAACATCAACGCATTCTGCCGCGCGTTCGCACCGGAATTCGTGCCGGCCTTGGCTTCCGGCCCTTTGTCGGCCATGACGTCATGCGACACAGGCTGTTCCCCCGCTTCATGCCCCTTTAAAGTCGCATACATAACCTTCGTCCGGTCGGGATTCAATCGCAAAATATTTGGTTCATCGCCGCCCGTGTCCAGCAGCTCCGGTGCGCCTTGCCCAACCGCCTGTTTATAAATATGGAATTTTCCCTCGCGGTTCGAAATATAAAGCACTGCCTTCCCGTCGGGCGTCCATTCATACGGCAAATTCTTGCGATCATCCAGCGTCAATCGTTCCGGCAGTCCCACCGTCTTCGTTTTCTTATCGATCTGCGACACGTACACCGCCGGTTGAATATTCGTTCGCAAGAACAAAATTTTCTTTCCGTCCGCGGAAGCGTCCATCACCGGTTTGTGATCCGGCCCATTCGTGATTCGCACTCGCTCTCCGGTCGCCAACCCGCTTTTCGGATCCATCGGCATCGCCCACACATTCGAATCGCCTTGCGCCGGCGGCGGCTCCGACACTGAAAACGCCAGCCGCCCGTCGGCAAGCCACGCCATTCCGCTGTTCAGCTGCCGGTCCTTCACCACGATCTGGTTCTCCCGGCTCCCGACCACGTGCGTCTCGATTTGCACGTCTTCGTCGTACCAGTTGGGAAAATAGATGACGCACACGAACGCCAGGATCCGGCTGTCCGGCGACCACACCGGCACGCCATATATTGACCCGCTCGAATCCACCTCTTTGTGCAAATCGCTGCCGTCCGCGTTCATCGTCCAGATTTCGCGCCGTGGATACTCGCCACGCAAAAACGCCACCTTCTTTCCGTCCGGCGACGGTCGCCCGAACTCTGCGTCGTCCGCTAATTTCTGTGGCGTTCCCCCCAATAGCGAAACCTTCCACAGTCCCGGCCGCTCTTTCGCGCTCGCCACCGCTGAAATGAGGACGTGGCTCTGGTCCGGATACCAGCTTCCCCACGTCACTCGGAAATCCACCGGCAGCGCCACCTGATGAATCTCTCCGCTCGTCGTATCCTTCACGTGGACGCCCACCTTGTCCGAATAAATCAACATCGTTCCGTTCGGCGAAATCGCCCCGCCTTCGACCGGTGCATCCGGCGAATTTGTCGTCAGTCGAACTTCCCGCGGCTGCAACGGCCTCACCGATCGGTGACCCGCATGCCAACCCGCCGACACCGCTCCCGCCGTAACAAACAATCCTGCGAGCCCCCACCAAACAACCCTCGCGCTCCATCGGCCCGTCGCTCCGCCGGTCACGCGTCCTAGAAATCCCGCCGCGCCGTTCCCGCTCCCATTAAACCCGTGTCCGTTCTTTGCGCTAAATCCGTTGCCGTTCCGCGCCCCGTTTTCCAACTGTTCCATCGGTGCCATAAATCGGTACCCGCGCCGCGAAAGCGTTTCAATAAACACCGGATTGTCCGCCGAGTCCCCCAGCACGTCCCGCAGCCGCTTGATCGCCGTATTCAGGCTGTGGTCGAAATCCACAAACGTATCCGTAGCCCACAGCCGCTTCCGCAATTCTTCCCGTGTTACCAGGTCGCCCGGCGTTTGCAGCAGCGCCGACAAAATTTGTCCAGGCTGGTCCTGCAGCTTCACCCGTATGCCGTTCCGCCGAAGCTCCAACGACTTCGGCTGGAACTCGAACTTGCCAAATCGCACTGTTCGGTTTGTGTTAGGGTCGGTCGCCATAAGTCACCTTCAGTCATCTTCATTACCTATACGAAGCCCATCGTAGAAAGTTTGATGCGCGCCGCATAATTTCTTGTAATTTGCCCCTGTAACCTGCCGTTACACAACGGTTTAGCCCGTTACCGCCAAATCCCTGTCCCGTTAGCGCCGGTGCATTGAGGTACCCCCCAGCCCGCTCAATTATTCCCCTCGAATACTGCCTCCTGGCGGTTTTCGAGGAGCTTCCCCGTGCACCTGTTTAGACGCGTCTCTCTTATTCTCATCGTTTGGGCGGTCCCGTTTTCGATATCGTCCGCCACTCCCAACCCCGCCCGCACTCCGGACGCCCTCACCCCTCACGTCCGCCTTTCCGTCTTCAATGACGCCGGAATACCTGCCGATACGCTTGCCCAGGCCGCCTCCCGCGCCACCGCAATCCTCGCTCAATCCGGCGTCGAGCTGGACTGGCTCGACTGCGGCCGCCCCGATCCCTCGGACTTCTCTCAGCGCGCCACGCCCTGCTCCGCCGTCGCCTGGCCGCATCAACTTTCCGTCCGCATCCTTCCGCGCGGCCGCTCCATCGGCGCGGACATTTTCGGCCAGGCCTTCGTCGACCAGTCCGGCTCCGGCGCCTACTCCAACGTCTACTTCAACAATCTCGCCGCCAATCGCGAACACGCCCAGCTCTCCGACGGCGACATGCTCGGCTTCGTCATCGCCCACGAAGTCGGCCACCTCCTCCTCGGCTCCAACTCCCACTCCTCCTCCGGTCTCATGCAAGCCCGCTGGGACTCCCCAGCCCTCCAATCCGCCTCCCGCCACACCCTCTTCTTCACCCCCTCCCAATCCGCCACCCTTCGCTCCCGGTTGTCCGTCGTCTTGCCGAATCTTCCGCTTCGCTCCCTTGTGTTGGCGAGTTTGTAGTGGCGCAACTTCAGACCCGTTCTTTTTCCCTCTCCTGCTTTTTCTTTTGCCCGCGTTTCATGACGATTTTCCGTGAAGTCGATGTCGGCGATGAGAGCGTCGAGGGACCAGTCGGTTGGCGCTCTCGCTGGGTTTTGGTTTGGACGCGGTTTGGACGGGTTCTTGATGTTGTTGGTGCGATCGCAGGCGATGGCGGGTAGGGTTCGGAGGAGGAGGCTGTTGATGTAGGCGAGGACGGCGGCGCGGCGGGTGGAGATGTGGTTTTGCGCGACGAGATCGAAGAGATTGCCGAGAGCGAGATTGATACCTTGGGCGGTCTGGAACTCCTGAGAGTTTTTGAGGAGAGCGGCCTTCAAGTCTTCCTTCATGGATTCTCTCGGAAATGGTTCGCTTTTCGCAAAAGGGTTTAGACCTTGCGGCGAAGGACGCTGTTGAAGGCTTAATGCGGCGCAAGTTTCCACTGTCCGAAGAAATCGACGGGCGAACATGACGCGAATCAAAATGTTTGTGGATGTTAACGACCAGGAACGAATTTGCCTGCGCAACACTGGCGTACAAAGGGTAGAAGAAACTTCGGAAGAAAATTCCCCTAAAGTCCAAGAAACGCAGGCGCGAATTCCATCAATCGAAACTCAAAAACGTTTCCATTTCACGTCTTTCTCAGCAGCTTCCGCACTCTTTGTCAAAAATGCCGTGGTAGTAGGGGGCAAGTCAAATCAGGACACTCCATCTCAGGTGCCGCTCTACTTCGTCGCTTCCGCCGGCTTCCCGCTTCCTTCTTTCACCGTCCGAATCCCATCCACCGCCAATCCCTCAAATCGTTCCGTCAGCCCGCTCGGCCAGCGCACTTCCACCCAGTCCACTTTCGCCGCGCCGCCCAGCCCAAAGTGCACCCGCATATCGTTGTTCGAATCGAAGCTCGACCCGCTTCGCACTTCATCCACACGAATCCGTCCGCCGGCCTGCGCCCGAATCTTCGCGCCAATTCCATCCCGGTTGGATTTCGTTCCAATGGTCTTGATTCCAATCCAATGATTCCCGCTCTTCACCTGATTCACCAGCAAACTCAGCGGCTCATTCATATTGCTCACGACCGCGGACATTTTCCCGTCGTTCCACAAATCGCCCAGCGCAAGCCCGCGCGAACTGCGCGCCGTCGTAATCCCCGGCCCCGAACTTTCGGAAGTGTCTTCAAATTTTCCGTTCCCCAAATTGTGATAAAGCAGCCGCGGCTCTTCGTAGTCGCTCCCCAAATGTTGTTTCGTCACCTCCGGATACACGTGCCCGTTCACCAGCAACAAGTCCGGCCAACCGTCATTGTCCACGTCCACAAACATCGTTCCCCATCCCAAATATTTCGTGTACAGCCCAAGCCCCGCCGCGAACGTCACATCGTCGAAAGTTCCGTCGCCGTTGTTTCGATAAAGCGTCGCCGTATCGTCCGAGAAATTCGTTTTGAAAATATCCAGCCGCCCGTCGCCGTTGTAATCGCCAATCGTGGAGCCCATCCCCGCTTGTTCTTTTCCGTCTTCATTGAACGCCGCGCCCGCCACCACCGCCACATCGGTGAACGTTCCATCATGATTGTTGCGATACAAAATGCTCGGCGTACTGTCGCAGGCAACATAAATGTCCGGCCAGCCGTCGTCGTCAAAATCAAACGTCGAGACGCTGAACGCATAATGCCCGTTCGTCTGATCGATCTTCGCCTTCGTCGTCACAACCTCAAACGTGCCGTCGCCTTTGTTGCGATACAAAATATTTTTGCTCCATGGCAATCCGCGCGGCCCGCACATCACCGGAACGCCTTTCCAGATGCACGAAGCGCGTTCGCCTGGCCCGGGCGCCGTGTTCACGTCAAAGTCGACGTACGTCGCAACGAACAAATCCAATTTCCCGTCGCGATCGTAATCGACAAACGCGCACCCGGTGCCCCACGCTTTTCCACTGCCGCTCACATGCGCTTTTTCACTGAAGTCGGAAAAAGTCCCGTCGCCGTTGTTGTGGTACAAAATATTCTTTCCGTAGTACGTCACGTACAAATCGTCAAACCCATCGTTGTCGTAATCGCCGACGCAAACGCCCTGTCCCCATCCGGAATTTTTCGCAAGGCCCGCTTTTTCCGTAACATCAGTGAACGTTCCGTCGTGATTGTTGTGATACAGGTGATTCGTCGGAGGTTTTTTCCCCGCGAGCGGTTCCAGCGTCGTGCCGTTCACGACAAAAATGTCCGGCCATCCGTCGTTGTCGTAGTCGAAAATCGCCACACCCGTCCCCGTCGTTTCAATGATGTATTTTTTTGAATCGACGCCGCCAAAAACATTTCGCCCCGCCACTCCCCGCTTTTCCGCTTCATCCAAAAAATAAGCAAAAGCAGTTTTCTTCGTCGCAGAATCCTGCGCGAACGCAACCGGATTCTGCATTGCGAGAATTCCAAGCAACGAAAATCTGCACAGCGTTTCGCGGACGCGAAGGGTAGAAACGATAGATCGGTTCATGAGTGTCTGGAAATCGTAGAACCCGCGCGGAACGCGGTCAAGGCGTAATGCGCGCGCTGCGAAGTGTGACGCGGCAATCTGATGTTAGGATGGAAATGTCGAGCCAGTTCACGTGATTTCTTTCTGCTTACAAAAATGTTCGCGCGCCGGGCTTTGTCTTCTGGCTCTCGCATTGTTCGTGTCGGTTCTTGCCGTATTTGGCCAAGAGCCAACCGGCGCGACGGCGAAAGCAGACGAGAGTTACGCGGCCGGAATCACAGCTTTAAAACACCAGGACCTTGCTACCGCGCGCAAGAAGTTCCGGGAAGCGGCGCAAATGCTGCCGGAAAGTGCGGAAGCGCACAATTCACTCGGCTATGTCTTGCTGCTTTCCGGCGACGTGGATCCTGCGATTGCGGAGTTGCGCAGCGCGACGCGACTGAAACCGGCGTTCGCGCAAGCTCATACGAATCTGGCGAACGCGCTTTTGCAAAAAGGAAACACGGCGGAAGCAATTCAAGAGGCGCGCGGGGCCGTGAAGCTTGCACCGTCGAACTCCGATGCGTACCGTGCGTTGGGGCGTTCACTGAACGCTGCGCGCGACCTATCCGGAGCGGTCACTGCGATTTCCAAAGGCGTCGAACTTGATCCCGACTCGGCGGAGCTTCACGACGATCTTGGCGTCCTCCTTGTCAATCAAGGCAAGCACCAAGAAGCAGCCGAGCAATTTCAGGCCGCGATCAGGTTGTCGCCGGATGCTACGGATGCGCCGTTCCATCTTGGCGTCTTGTACTACGAGCAAAAATCATTCGCGGAGGCGAGAAGATTTCTGGAGGAATCGATCCGCGCTCGCCCGAGAAATGCGCTGACGCAATATTATCTGGGATTGACCATGCGCGATTTGGGCGATGTTCCCAATGCGATTGTTGCTTTCGAGGCGTGCTTGAAGTTGCAACCCGCGAACGAAGCGGCGCAAAAACAATTGGGACTTTTGTTGCAACGCGCGGGACGCACGGACGAGGCGCTGAAACTGTTTCGCGCCAGGGCGATGCGACATCCGGAAGATGGAGATGCGCGCAATGATCTCGGCCTTGCGCTGATGGAGACTGGAGACGCGCCGGGCGCGATCGCGGAATTTCGAGCGGCGCTGAAGATAAAACCAGACGACGCGGGCTACGCAACGAATCTCGGCGCGGCCTATCTTCAAAAAGCGGATTTTGTAGCTGCCGCTCGGGAATTCGAACTGGCATTGGAGAAAGCTCCGAATAATCCGACGCTGCACTACGATTTGGGACTTGCACTAAAGCTTCAGGACAAGCTGCCGGAAGCGATTGTCGAATTCCGCAAAGCGGAAGCGCTCGATCCTGCGCAGCCCGACGCGCCGTATACGCTGGGAGTCACGTTGTGGCAGCAGGGTGATTTTGAAGCTGCGGCGACCGAACTTCATGCGGCGATTCGAGCCAAGCCGGATTATGCCGAAGCGTTTTATACGCTGGGAACAGTTTTTAAGCAGCAAGGGAAATTGCAGGAGTCTGTCACGGCGCTTCGCGAGGCGCTGCGGTTGGAGCCGGATTTTGCCGGCGCGCACACCACGCTCGCCGCTGTGTTGCGGCAAATGGGCGATGCGGAGGGCGCGGCGGCGGAAGCGCGAGCGGGCGTGGAACTCGCCAAGCGGAAGACGGACTTGCAGGCAGCGCTGTTTGCGACCAATTCCGGGAAGCGGCTGCGGAATGCCGGGGATCTGGAGGGCGCGATTTCGCAATTTCGATCCGCGATCAATGCGGCGCACGATTTTGCGCCCGCACACTATGAGCTTGGATTAGCGCTGCGGCAGCAAGGAAAAAAAGAAGAAGCGACAAGAGAGTTTGCGCAAGCCGGGACGCTGGATCCGAAGCTGGTTGCTCCGGAAAACTGAACGCGCCTATTTCGGCAGTTTTCGAAGGGCAACGAGTTCAGATTCGACGGGAACGCCTTTGGCCACTTTGACGCGAATGACCGCCTCAAATGGAGATAGTTGACTCGAGTCATTAACTTCCAGCCGCTGAAGTAAAACCGCCAGATAATTTTCCTTCGTAACGTATTCGACCGCGGCCTGAGTGCCAATCGTGGTGGTGCCCGCCAAAATCAGTTCGGAGTGGCGCGGATCAATTCCTTTGACGAGCGCCACCACTGCATAGTCTTCGGTCAACTGGATATTCGCGGGACTGGCAAGATAGGTTGCGGACTCACCCTGGCGAGGCGTCACATTGACGATTTCCATGTTTCCGGCGCGCGGACCCTCCTGGATGCGGCGGAAGAAGAACTCTTTCGTGCTGGGAATTTCCTGAAGGGTGAGATTTTCGCCGGGCGAACCGATGAAGATCAAATCGTTGTTTTTTGCGTCGTCCAGTGAGAAGAGGCTGCCGCGTTTTACGCGCAAAGACTGGTGCAAGGATGCAAAGACAAGATCGAGGTTGTGTATGGCCAGAACTTCGCCCACACCGGTGTAGTGGTCGAGGATGAACGCCTTTCCGTCTCTCTTGGCGTCGAAATAACGCATGCCAAAAGTTGGCACTCCGACGAATTGGGCATTACTGAAGATTGCCCACGGTTCTTCGGGACCGGTTATGAAGCCTTTCCAAAAAATTCGGAATTGGGCTGGAGCTTCCGGTGAAGCGGCTGCAACTTGGGCTGAACCGTTTTGGTGCTCGCTCGAATACTCGCGCGCAAGCAGCGCAATCGCCAACACAAGCGCCAGGCTGAGTGCAATGACAGCGGCGACCCAGGCGCGCGGCGCGCTAGCGGGCTGAATCCCGTTGTTGTGTGCGTCTGCCGATCCAGCTTGCGGGGACAAAGTGCCACGATCATGAATGACCACCGCGTAGCTGCCTTTTGGCACTTCGACAATCGTGGCGTCGTTCGTACCTTCCGAGCTGTAATACTCGGCGAGTTTTGAGCGGAGCCTGCCCGCCTGGACTCGAACCATGGAATCGAGCTGCGGGTCGAAGTCCGCCTGACGGCCGAAGACCTCTGTGGCGATCTGATATTCCTTTACTTGAACGCCGGGGTGTTCAACAGCCTGTTTGGCCAAATAGCGGAGGAGTTTGCAGAGAGATTCAGAACCGTGGAGCGTGTGGCTGTTTACCAAACGCTCGATTTCAGCGAGGAATTGCGCTCGGTCGGACACGGTGACTCCGGTGACATCAATGTAACAGCAGAGTAGCAGGCCGCGCATGTGATTGCAATAAATGGATTTAAACGATGTAACAGTATCAAACCTTCTGAGACTTACCTCACCCAGCGAAAAGGCAGATAACTCGGAGCACATTTTTGTTTCGTTCGTAGTGTCGCAGGGGGGTGTCTTCGGCACACGCAACACGCCTCGGAACTGTAGCGATGCAGTTCCGCAATTCAGACTCCTTTGCAACGCAAGTCGAGACGGTAGGTGCGCGAGAGCTTTAAGGAATGGCCTGCAGACGGGCAGGGGTAGCCCAGTCGCGCAGGATTTGAGTGGGCATGATCAGGAGGGGTGAATGAAGAAGCGCTTGTTTGTAGGTTTTTTCGTAGCAGTTTGTCTCGTCGTAGGGTTTTCCGTTCCACGATCACTTGGCCAGGCAGTGTTTGGCAGCATTCTCGGCACGGTGGTCGATTCCCAAGGTTCTGCCGTTGTCGGAGCCAAGGTCACAGTTACTTCCGTGACCAAAGGCACGGCCGATGAAGTTCTCACCAATGACAGCGGTAACTACACGGTTTCGCATCTTATTCCCGACACGTACAACATACGCGTGGAAGCCCAGGGCTTCAAAGCGTATGAAGTAAAGAATGTTCAAGTCTCTGCCGATACCTCGGCGAAGGTTGACGCAACGATGGCCGTCGGGGCGGTCACGCAATCGGTTGAAGTCACCGGCGAAATTCCACAATTGAAAACGGACCGCGCGGACGTGGACATTCAGTTTAACGAGAAATACATCTCCGAGCTGCCGGTCCTGAACCGGAATTTTACAAACTTCGAATTGCTGTCGCCCGGCACACAGAAACTGGTCGGCTGGAGCCACGCGGCGACAGAGAATCCGCAAGGTGGCGGCCAAATTTTCGTGAATGGCCAGCACTTCAGCGGCACGAACTTCGAACTGGACGGCACGGACAACCAGGATCCGATCCTTGGGATTATCGTGGTGAACCCAAACCTGGACGCGATCGGCGAAGCAAAAGTCGCGCTGCAGGATTACGATGCGGAGTCTGGCAAGGCGACCGCAGGTATCGTCAAAGTGCAGACCAAGTCCGGTTCCAATGATTTCCATGGGACGGGCTTCTTTTACTACCGGAACAGCGACCAGGAAGCGCGCGATCCGTTCACAAATAAACCTGGCGTGCCTCTGGCCGCGGCGACCTGGAAACAGTTCGGTGGATCAATTGGCGGTCCCGTCATGAAGAATAAGCTTTTCTTCTTTGGCGACTACCAAGGAACGAAACAGCAGCAAGGCATTACGAATCAATACACGATTCCGACCGCGTTGGTGGAGAGTACTTGCGGTTTTGGAAAGCCGGGTAACTGTGATCTTAGCGAGTACTTGGCCGCCTTTGGCCCCGTGAACGGTCAAATTTATGACCCGTTAACAGGCAACCTGTCGACCGGAACTGGCCGGACGGCTTTTGCTGGTAACCTAATCCCGAACACGCGAATTTCGCCCCAAGCGACGGCGATGCTTGCCTTGTTCCCGGCACCAACGTCTAGTGGCACAAGCAACAACCTGGTCACGACGGGCGCGGGCCCGTTTGATCAGAAGTCTTTTGACACGCGCATTGATTACAGCGCTCCTCGCAACTATCAAGTCTTCGGACGCTTCAGCCTTGATTACTTCTCCTTGTCGGGCAAGGGGGGATTGGGCGATCTAGGTGGACTTGGTTTTGGCCCTGGCGGCTTGAACGGCAGCTCGAACGTACATAACTACAGCCTGGCAACCGGCTTTACGAAGCCGATAGGAACAAAATGGCTGACCGACTTCCGGTTCGGTTATTTTAAGTACAATCCGCAAACGGCGTACTCCGATGCCAGCGCATCGCCTATGGACGGATTTGGAATTCCCGGCCTGAACAGCGGCCCGGGCGTTGCAGGCCCCCCGGTAACCGGAGGGCTGTCCGGAATCGACTTCGGCGGCACCGGCGGCTTTACGCCGTTCGGCGACGGCCTCAACATTGGGCGCTGCAATTGTCCGTTGACCGAAAGCGAACAGCAATTTCAGTTCGTCAATAACTGGACCAAGACGCAGGGCAACCACCAGATCAAGTTCGGCGGAGACATTCGTTACGCGATGAACCTGCGCGTGCCGAGCGATGCCAGCCGTACAGGGTTGTTGCACATCAATTCGGGAGACACCGCGAATAGCGGCGTAGGCGGACTCAGTTTCGCAACCTTCCTGTTGGGCGACGTAACCTCTTTCGAAAGGTTTGTCAGCACCAGCTTGAACGCTGCGGAGCGCCAGAAGCGCTGGTTCTTTTACGGGCAAGACTCGTGGCGCATATCCCCCAAATTCACGATGACCTACGGTTTGCGTTGGGAGATTTACTTCCCCGAGAGCGTCAACGGCAAAGCGCAGGGCGGCTTTGCGAACGTCGACACAGGCATTATTCGCGTTGCCGGCATTGGTGGAAATGACTTGCACGGAAATGTCAGCAATACGTACAAGGCCTTCGCACCGCGGCTCAGCTTTGCTTATCAATTCGATCCGAAAACCGTTCTGCGCATCGGCTACGGACGCGGATTTGACATTGGCGTGTTCGGATCTAACTTCGGGCACGTGGTAACGCAGAATCTTCCGGTGCTCGCGAACCAGACACTCACGGACACGAACTGTACGCAAGGGCCAGGTTGTGGACCGGGCGCGACAGGAGACCGCAGCGCGGTTTTCACCCTAGCCCAAGGCCCAGATCAATTTGTGCCCGTTACCGTTCCATCGGATGGAATTCTTCCGCTGAGAGGACCTGCGGGTAACGTCAGCCCGAGAATCCGACCGACGACACAGCGGCTTCCCACGATCGACCAGTGGAATGCCACGGTACAGCGTCAAGTGACGCCAACCTTGAACGTGACAGTTGCATATGTCGGCAATAAAGGCACTCACGTTTTTGCCGGCAACGGACCGTCGTACAACACAAATGAGGCGGCGATTGGCGAGGGCACCTTTGCATATGGCTGCACTCCCAATCCGTTGCCCGCAACGACCTTTGATTGCAAACAAAGCTTCAAGCCGTTTACTCCGCCCTCATTCCGCCGTCGGCTCTTCCTGAACGGCGTTCCGGCCTTCACTTATGCGAATTTCCCTGGAATAACATGCTGTTCGGATAGCCCGGGAGATTACTTCGGCAACGACGCAGACAACAAGTACAACGCCTTGCAGGTAAAGGTGGAAAAGCGCGTCAGCAACGGTCTGCAATTCCTGGCTCACTACACATACTCGAGAGCTTATTTCTATGACGCGGGTTATTTCTCCGTGAACAAGAAATACGCCTGGGGCCCGGACGACTTCAATCGCAACCACGTGTTCGTGGTCAACACTGTTTACGAACTGCCGATTGGCCGGGGCAAGAAGTTCATGGGCGACGCCGGTCGTGTTTCTGATCTGCTCATCGGCGGATGGCAGCTTACGAACACGCTCAACTACAGCGGCGGTCTGCCGTTCACGCCTAGCATCGGCGAGTGCGGGCAGATTTCCGATGCGGGGCCGTGCCGTCCGAACGCAACAGCCAAGCTTGCGACTGGAACAAGCCGGGATTCAGCGGGTAACCTTCTCTGGTTTACTCCGCTGCCGAGCGGCGCCCTGAGCCAATCGCTTCCAGAAATTGCCAATTCGGCAACGGACATAACGGGTCAAAATGACCAATGCCAAGCTGCTCGTCCGACATCCGGAGGGTTTTCACTACCGGCTTGCGGCCAGATCGGCAACGTGGGAAGGAATTCGTATCGCGGTCCGCGCGGATTCTACTCGGACATGGCACTGGCGAAGACGTTTGCCATCACCGAGCGCTACAAAGCGCAGTTCCGCTTTGACGCTTACAACGTGTTCAATCATCCGGTGCTCGCCTTCAGCAGCACTCAAGGCAACACTTGCATCGATTGCGGCGGCGATTCTGGCCGAATCAGCGACATCGAAAACAACAATTCACCGGGCTCGCCGAGCGGAATGCGGCAATTGCAATTCGGCTTCCGGTTCCTCTTTTAACCCTGCAACACCCCAAGAAAAACGGGGAGTCCCTCGCGGGCTCCCCGTTTTTTATGTTTTAATCGTCAGCGGCTCGATGCCTCTTCATGCGCAGACATACCCCACTGCTTGTCGTGGTTGCATCCCTTCTTGCGTCCTGTTTTTCCTTTTCCTGCATAAGAGTTAGTGCGGAGCAGACGGATTCTGTTTTTGCGGAATCGCGGCGATTGCTGGAGCAAGGAAAGTTTGGTGAAGCGATTGCGGCTCTCGAAGAGTTGCGCAAGAGCAAGCCGGAGCTGCAAGGGCTTTCGCACGAGCTTGGGATTGCGTACTACCGCAAGGGCGACTACCTGAATGCGGTGGCGAATTTGCAGGAAGCGATCAAAGAAAATCGGAATGACAGCGAAGCGACGCAACTGACCGGGCTTTCGCTGTATTTGGCAGGCAAACCGGGGGAAGCGATTCCGTATTTGGAAAAAGTGCAGTCGTGGTTTCCGAGCGCGAATGTGGATGCCGCGTATATTTTGGGTGTTTCGTATATTCAGACGAAGAACTATCCGCAGGCGCGCGTAGCGTTTGCCAAGATGTTCGGCGTGCCGGCGGAGTCGGCGGCGAGTTATTTGTTTACGGCGCGAATGTTGCTGCGCCTGGATTTTGGACCGGTGGCGGAAGAGTACGGGCAGAAGGCGATTGCGCTCGATCCGAAATTGCCGTTGGCGCATTTTTTGCTGGGCGAACTTTATTTGTATCAGTCGAAGATTCCGGAAGCGATCGTGCAGTTTCAGCAAGAGCTGGCGATAAACCCGGGGCACGCGGCTTCGTATTACAAGTTGGCGGATGCGTATTTGCGCGTACAGAAATATGACGAAGCGGAGAAATTGCTGCAGCGGTCCATCTGGCTGGATGCGACGGCATCGGGGCCGTACATTTTGATGGGCAAAGTGCTGGAGAAAAAAGGCGAGCCGGCGCTGGCGGTGCGCTCGCTGCAGCGGGCGATTTCGATGGATCCGAATAATTCGATTTCACACCACCTGCTGGGGCAGGCGTACCGCGACCTGGGCCGCACGGAAGATGCGGAGAGGGAATTGAAACTGGCGGAGCAGCTGCAGACGCGTGAGGACCGAAAGCCTTGAGCGAGCAATTTACGGTAGTGGGGCTCGGCGAACTGCTGTGGGACATACTTCCACAGGGAAAACAGCTGGGTGGCGCGCCGGCGAATTTTGCGTATATGACGGCGCTGCTCGGCGACCGCGGAATTGTGGCGAGCCGGGTCGGCAACGACCGGTTGGGGCAAGAAGCGATCTGGCATTTGAAGTCGTCGGGGCTGAATACTTCCCACGTGCAAACGGATGGCGAGCACGCGACCGGGAGCGTGCTGGTGAAGCTGGATTTAAAAGGGCAGGCGGAATACAAGTTTTGCGAAGACGTGGCGTGGGATCACCTCGCGTGGACGACGGATTGGCAGGAGCTGGCGATTATGACGGACGCGGTCTGCTTCGGGTCGCTGGCACAGCGATCGGAGACGTCTCGCTTGACGATTCGAAATTTTCTACAGTCGGTGCGGGCGGATGCGGCGAGGATTTTCGATGTGAATTTGAGGCAGGGTTTCTACTCGGCGGAAGTGCTGCGCGTGGCGCTGTTGCACGCGAACATCATGAAAGTGAATGACGAAGAGTTGCCGCGGATTATGGAGATGTTTGGCGAGAAAATTGACGATGAGAAGAAAGCGGCGTGCTTGCTGGCGAGAGAATTCGGATTGAAGCTGGTGTGCGTAACGCGCGGGCATCGCGGGAGTTTGCTCGTGTGTGGCGAAAGCATTGATGAACACCGTGGTTTTACCGTGAAGGTGGCGGATACGGTTGGCGCGGGAGACGCGTTTACTGCGGCGCTGGTGCATCATTGGCTGCGCAAGACGCCGCTTCCGGAAATGAATGTGGCGGCGAACCGGCTGGGAGCTTGGGTGGCATCGCAGGAAGGCGCGATGCCGGTTGCGGATGAGGCAGTGCTTTCGGCGATTCGATAGAAGATGCGGCGGCGCTATTTTGCGGCGAGCTGGGCTTGTTCGCGGGCGAGCTTTTCGACAAGTTCTTGCGGCATTTCGTGAAGGAAGACGACGACGGCAGCGTTTGTCCAGCCAAAACCGACTACGTTGATGTTGTAACCTGCTTTGACAGCCGTTTCGGAGGAGCGCGTGACGGCGTTGTATTTTTCGCGGATGGTGCCGTCGCGATGGAAATTCTCAGCGATCATGCTGACGAAATTGTAGGAGATGCGGTCGGCGTCGGCGTTGTAGCCGTATTTGCGCAAGCCTTCGAGCGCGATGATTTGCGTTGGCGCCCAGGCGTAGGGGAAATCCCATTGGCCTTCGGTTTCGTAAGGGCTCATGACGAGGCCGCCGGGTTGTTCGAGTTTCGAAAGGTTCTTTACCAATGCCGCGGCCTGTTCTTTCGTAGCGGCACCGGCCCACAACGGGTAGTACGCCGTGATGTAGGTGTAGTTTGAGCGCTCTTTCTTCTCGAGGTTGTAATCGAAGAAAAGACCCGAGTTGGCGTCCCACAAATACTTCTGGATTTGTTTTTTGCGCGATTCGGCTTGCCTGGCCCACGTTGCCGACTCGCCCTGCTTGCCGAGGATGCCGGCCATTTCTGCCAAATCCTTTTCGGTTTTGTAGAGCAAGCTATTCAGGCAGACCGGCGCGTAGTGGTGTGTGGCGGCGCCGTGCGGGCCGAAGCGGAAGGAAACGTCGAAGCCGGATTCGCGCATGGAGCGATCGGCGCGGTAGAAATCGCGGCTGAGCGTCACCGTTTCCGCTTCGTCGCAGCCTGGGCGCTCCATCGAGTGCGCCTCATCGCAAATCTGCACGACGTAACCTCTGCCGACCGTGGCTTCTGCGCCGGGCGCGCCTTTCCGGGTGAGGTAGCCGCGATCGCGGTCGGGATGATTCAGGAAATACGCGGCGACTCTGCGGTAGTGATCGGTTTCGTCTTTCAGGCTTTCGGGTGCAGGCACATCACCGAAGTCGTAGTAACGGGAAAGTTCGGTGTCGCCGGCAAGGTGCGGCTCGCGAACCCACATTGCCTGGTCCTTTTTCGCGTATTCATAGGCGCGCTCGAGCCATTTTTTGTCGTCGTGCCCTGCGGCCTTTTCGGCTTCGTAGACGCCGAGGATCATTGACGTCAAGAATGGGGGTTGGGAACGGCTCAGGTAATAGCTGCGGTTCGCGTTGAGAATGCTGCCGTAGTGCTCGATTTCGAAAAAGAAATTCTCGACCATTCCTCTTGCAAGGTCGACTCTGCCGTCTTGCAGAAGGCCGCGGACGATGAAGTAGCTGTCCCAGCCATACATTTCATTGAAGCGGCCGCCGGGGACAACGTACTTTTGTTCAAGATAAAGAAGCCCGTGAGGGGTGAGAGCCGTCGTGTCCACCTGCCCGGGGCCAGTGATTTTTTTCGGGAGTTGTTTTACCTGAATGTGGCAGCGCTTCTGCAATTCTTCGACGTTCGCGGGCGTGGCGAAGCCGGCCGGGAGGTACAAGACAGAATTTTCCGCGAGCTTCGGATCGACAACGGTGGAGCAATCTTCCATCGAACGGGTCAGCGTGTCCCAGCTTTTGTAAATGTATTCGCGAATTGGCGCGAGGCCGGAGATTTTTGCGGAATCTTTTGCGTCTACTTGTCCACCCAAGGTGATCGTCGCCAAGAATAAGCTCCCCGCGAGGCACACGAAGCTCTGCGCGCAACCGGTGATTCTCTTCCAGTTTTGCATGAAAAAAGCCTTCCCGCCCGACTCGCGCTACCCAAGGCTAGAATAACGTCAACTTGTTGAAAAGGAAAGGACTTAGTTAGACCTTGGAGTCAGATTGAAAGTGGCTTTTGGGCCCCAATCGGGCACAGGTTGCGTCGACTGACTAGTGCCCGCTTCCGCCACTCAATTCGCGGACAATGTTGCCGACGAACCCCTTGGCGTCGCCAAAAAGCATCAGCGTGCGATCCATGAAGTAGAGGGGATTTTCGATGCCGGCGAAACCCGCGCCCATGCTGCGCTTGATGACCATCACGGTCCGCGCTTTGTCGACATCGAGAATTGGCATACCGAAAATCGGGCTGCTCGAATCGTTGCGCGCGGCGGGATTGGTGACGTCGTTCGCGCCGATGATCAACGCCACGTCGGTCTGCGGAAAATCACCGTTTATTTCCTCCATGTCGAGCAATCGATCGTAGGGAATGTCGGCTTCGGCCAGAAGGACGTTCATGTGGCCGGGCATTCGTCCCGCGACGGGATGAATGCCGAATTTTACGTCGACGCCGCGCTTCAAGAGGCTATCAAAAAGTTCGCGGACTTTGTGCTGAGCCTGCGCGACGGCCATACCGTAACCAGGAACGATGACGACTTTGTTGGCCGCGGAAAGAATCGCAGCTGCCTCTTCCGCCGTTGCGCTGCGCACCGGCCTGGCTTCGGCTGCACCCGCGACGGCTGTTTGTTCCTGACCGAATGCGCCGAAGAGAACATTCGAAAAGGAACGATTCATCGCCTTCGACATGTTCATGGAGAGGATGAAGCCGGATGCTCCATCAAGTGCGCCGGCGACGATCAGCAATTTGCTGTTGAGGACAAAGCCCATCGCCGCGGCAGAAAGGCCGGCGTAAGAGTTGAGGAGCGAAATCACAGTCGGCATGTCGGCGCCGCCGATAGGAACAATCATCATTACGCCGAAGACCAGTGGAATCGCGACGATGGCGGGAAATAGTTGCGTGCGCTCGGGGTGGATGATGAGAACGATGGCGGCGATGATCGCGACGCCGAGCAAACCCAGATTGACGAAATTTTGCCCCTTGTAGGTGATCGGGCGCTGCGGCAGCCATTCTTGAAGTTTCCCCGCCGCCATCAAGCTGCCGGTGATCGTGAGCGCGCCGAGAATTACTTCCATGCAGAGGACGGCCATCATGAAACGCGTCATCGGCACTTCACGCGGCAGATAGAATTCGGCGGTTCCGACGAGGGTCACGCAGAGTGCTCCGAACGAGTGGCTGAGCGCAGTCCGCTGCGGCACCGCGGTCATCTGCACCTTGCCCAGCGGAATGCCGATGATGGTGCCCAGGACGAGCGCGATCAGAATGAGTTTGTAGTCGACGATGCCGTGATGAAGGAGGGTTCCTGCGATGGCGAGCGCCATGCCCAGTTCGCCTGCAAAGATGCCGCGGCGCGCCGTGGTCGGAGTGCTCATCCACATCAGCGACAAGATGAAAAGCGCCGTAGCGACGAAGTACGCAATCTCGATCAACAGATCGCTGCCGAGAATTCCGCTCATGCTTTTTTCGCTCCGCTGGGCTTGAACATTTTCAGCATGCGGTCGGTAATGAGAAATCCTCCGACGATATTGCTGGTGGCCGAGACGATCGCAATCGTGCCTAAAACCGCGGCCAGTGTGTTCTTGTGCTCTCCGGCCAGGATGATGGCGCCGACGACCGCGATGGCGTCGAGCGCGTTGGTCAGCGACATCAGCGGCGTATGCAAGAGCGGCGTGATTCGCTTGATGACCTGAAAGCCGATGAAGCCCGCCAGCATGAAGACGTACAAGCTCGTCAATAGATCGATTTTCATCTCTATTTCACCCCGGCTTCCGCGGTTAGCGGTTTTAATCCGACAAATTCCCGTACCCGCGCGTTCACAATCTCGCCGCCTTGTGTCAGCAAGGTCTCGCGATGAATTTCGTCTTTCTCGTTTATTAGCAGCTTGCCGTCTTTCACGAGATTCAGCAGGAACGCAGAAAGATTTTTCGCATACATCTGGCTGGCGTGATAGGGAACATTGGTGGCGATATTGAATTGGCCGATGATCGTCACGCCATGTTCTTTAACGGTTTTTCCGGCCTGCGTTAATTCACAATTTCCGCCGCGCTCCGCGGCGAGATCCACGATGACGGAACCGGGAGCCATGTGTGCCACCATGTCCGCCGTCACGAGCACCGGTGATTTCTTGCCGGGTATCACGGCGGCGGTAATCACGACGTCGCTTTGCGATACTGCACCGCCGAGCAGTTCCCGCTGTTTCTTATAAAATTCTTCGCCCTGTGCCGTGGCGTAGCCGCGTGCGTCCTGCGCGTCTTTCGCTTCAATGGGGAGTTCCACGAAGCGTCCGCCCAAACTTTGTACTTGTTCCTTTGCTGCGGGCCGCATGTCATAGGCGGAAGCGACTGCGCCAAGCCTTCGTGCCGTGGCGATCGCCTGCAAGCCAGCTACACCCGCTCCGATGATGAGCACGCGCCCCGGCGTAATGGTTCCCGCCGCGGTCGTGAGCATCGGGAAAATGCGCGGCAACGTGTCCGCAGCCATGATTACGGCTTTATACCCGCAAATTGTGCCCATGGACGAGAGTGCGTCCATGCTCTGCGCCCGAGTGGTGCGCGGCATCAACTCGACGGCGAAGGAGGTGACGCCGGTTTTTGCGAGCTCTTGTAACTCCTCCAATTTTCCCATCGGCCGCAGGAACCCGACGATAGCTTGTCCGCTGCGCATCAGCGCCAAGTCCCCTTTGCCCGTCAAGTCATTTGAACCGAAGCATAGAACCTGAACAACGATTTCGGCAGTTCGGAAAATTTCCGCCCGGTCCGCCGCGAGCTTCGCGCCTTTTGCGATGTAATCCTGATCCGGATAGCCGGCTTCCAAGCCAGCGCCCGGTTCGACGAGGACTTCGAGGCCCGCCTTGGTGAGCGCAGGCACCACAGCAGGCACAATGGCGACGCGGCGCTCGCCCGGATAGCTTTCTTTCGGCACACCCAGAATCATCGGCGAGGCCTCCCGGACACGGCAAAAGCTCTGTACTTAATCGATTTATATGAAAATAAGGCAGAATGCGCGCCGCGCCTTGTTCCGGCTTGCGTTGCGCTTAGGCAAAACTGAATCAGGAAAACACTATTCTCGCGTTGCGGACCAAGCACTTGTGTCCCGTTTACTGCTTCCCCGTCGGTAAATTCTATTCCCAATCCTCAGAAAGTCCACTACAAGATACGGTACTCCATCGAGCCGTATGATGGCGCGACTGTATATAGCTTGACACCAACGAATGGCGTTTCAGGTGACGACTGTCACTCCGCGACGTGATGGCTTTTGGTTTGTTTTCCAGCGCGGCAACTACTCCATCGCCGTGTAAATCTTTTGCGCTTCACGCAGGCGCTGCATCACGGTCCCTTTCTCCTGCGGCGAATTCCAATCCGGATATTTTTCGGTGATTTCGATGGTGCGCTGAATCCACGCGGCAAAATATTTCGCGTCTTCGGGGGACCGCGGCTTCTTGTCGGCCACGTTTATATAGACCGGGCTGGTCGTAGCATATGCGTAGTTGTCCATGACCGGATATTCCGCCTTCTCGCTCCAGGCGCGAAGCAAGCACCAACCGCTCGCGGTAACCGGGAAAGTTCCTTCGATGTCCACCGAGTCACGTTTGCCGTCGAGCGGGAGACTCTTCGTGACTTTCCCATTGCACACAACTTCGAGATGATCCACCGGCACCACTGAACGCAGCCGCGCCGTGAAGGGAACCGTCTTCGGCGCTTCGAGCTGCAATTCGCTCCCGACGGTTTCCTTGCCAAGGGTGAAATTGACCAGCGGGCCGTTGGTGGCAAAGGTCCGCCCGTGACGGAGGCCGCTCATCCACATTTGCAAATTCAGGGGCCACGCCGGAACCCAGGTGTAGACGCGATCCATTCCGACCATGCCGCGGATCGGAGCGGCATAATCTGTCGTCGCGTCCGTTCCGGCACCGGCAGGGATTTTGAATCCGAGGTTTAGCAGCCGGTACCATACCGCCGCCGTGGATTTGTGGTCGCTGAAGCCGACAATCTCCATGTAGTCCAGTTTTCCGAGCGCCACGTCAACCGGGAGTTCGTCGGTGATTCGTTGGGGCGGGCTAGCGAATGGATTTGGCTCTTCGTCGAACGGGTGCACCGCGCCGACGAGCGCTCCTTGTGCTTGCGCCATGTCGTAGACGTCCGCGTTCATAGGAAACAGACTTGCCGCTGCCGTATTCGGATAGCCCGCGTAGCCCGGCAGCAACAGACGCCGATTCATGTTCAACAAGCCGCGATGTCCCCAATAGCTGGTATGGAATTCCTGTCCGGCAACCACCTGCTGGTCGGGATCGGCTAACGCATCACGTTCACCGATGCTATTGAGATCCGGGAAGCGCTGCTCTTTGTTGACGACGAGGTTGTGAACGATATTCAGATCTTCGGCTTCGGCTTGCTTGACCAAGACGCCGCGATCGTCTTTGTATGTTCCGCCGTAGTTTTGGTGCGCGTGAAGATCGGCGCTCACCCATTCGCCGTCGCGCGGATCAAGCCGGGCGAGCTTTTTCAATTTGATTTCCGGGTCGGACTGACTCTTATCGGTGTCGACGGTCAAGCGTTGCGGTTGATAACCGTATCCGTGGCTCACTTCGATCGTGATGAGGCCGAGCGGAACGCTGACTTCACCGCCGCCTTCAAAATAATGGCGCTCGAAGGGGCGCTCGCCGCGATCGAAGCCGTCGTCAGAATGAATCCAGGCGTCGTCGGGCGCGTAAAAACGGCCTGACGAATCGGAGACGGAAATACGCGCCGGCACATCCGAATCCGATTCATCTTTAGCCAAGATTGTCAGGGACTTCCGAGGATGAAGATATTTGCGATCCTCGATGATCAATCCCGAGCGAGTTCCACCGGCAGCCTCTTGGATCTCTATTTTTGTGTTGCCCTCGCGATTCGACACGAACGCGATCAACCTGCCGTCGGGCGACCAACGCACGCCGGTTTCATCCCAATCGCCGTAAGAAATCGGAAATGCGTCGCCTCCACCTGCAGGCATCACCCACAGGTTGTGCCGCTGCCTGCCGAGATACGAGCTGTAAACCATGCGCGAGCCGTCCGGAGAAAAATCGGGGCGCGCTTTCCAATTCGTTTCCTCATAGTGAACTTCGCGGGCCTCGGCGCCGGGTTCTGCTTTCATGCGCCAGAATCCGCCGGTGCCGTGAATGTGTCCGCGATTCGAAATGAAGAGAATTTCCTGGCCGTCGCGCGTCCAGACCGGGCTGATTTCCATGTCGTAAGCGCTGTAGTAGTAGCGAGGCAGGTCGCTTTTTGTTTCGCCGGTGAGTCGAACCGTGTTCACCAGCTTTCCGCCAGCGACGTCCGCGCGAAAAATGTGGAAGCGTTTGTTGTACTGCGTCGAAACGAAGACGATGCGTTTTCCGTCGGGCGACCAGTGCGGTTCCAGATTTACGGCGCCGCCTGTGGTGAGTTGCGTCGTTCGTCCGTTCGCCACCTCGAGCAGGAACAATTCCATCGCGTCTTTTTGGTAGGACGTATAAAGGATGCTTTTCCCGTCCGGCGACCAATCCGGCTGGAAGTCGTAGCCTGGGCCGTCGGTCAGTTGAGAGGATTCTTTGGAATCGAGCGATTGACGCCAGAGCGAACCCGCCATTGAATAAACAAGTTCGTTCGAATTTGGAGCCCACGCCAGACTCGTCGGCCCGCTGGTCAATTGCGGCAGATATAGTTCGCGGTAGTAATAAGGATGGGGCAGATCGATTTGCGGCAAGACGGGCCGGCGTTGCGCATGAACCGGCAACGCCGCGCACAACAATGCGCACAAAGAAATAAATCGTCGTTTGAACAATTCTTCCACTCGCGGCCGGACGGTGATTCGCCGGCAGTCAGGCCGGCATCTTCTCATTCTCACCGGGCGATTTCTATGCCAAACCCGCTTTCGCCAGCGGTAACTCGCGGTAGCGCTTTCCGGTCGCGGCAAAAATCGCGTTGCACAGCGCCGGAGTGAAAGGAGGCACACCGGGTTCGCCGATGCCGGCCGGCGGCGCGTCGCTCTCGACGAGGTGCACATGCGTTTCGCGCGGATAGTTGTTCATACGCGCCATCTGGTAGCCGTCAAAGTTGGATTGCTGAACGACGCCGTCTTTCGCGGTGATTTCGCCGAAGAACGCGAGGCTGGTACTGAACGTCGCTGCGCCTTCAAACTGCTGGCGCGCCATTTCCGGATTCACGATGGTTCCCGCGTCAACGGCCATGTCCACGCGGCCGATTTTTACTTTGCCGCCCGGGCCCATTTCCACTTGAACGACGGTGGCTACGTAAGTCAGGAAGCTGCGGTGCAAGGCGAGGCCCATGCCGAAGCCGTTGCCATTTTTCTTCTTGCCCCAGCCCGCTTTTTCGGTGGCGATCTCCACTACGTGGCGGAACCGCGCGATATCGATCGGATAGGCGGCGTAGTCGCCGTCGTAGTTCGGATAGTCCTTGGCAAGTTCTTCCTTCGGAACCTTGCGATCCGGGCCGAGCAACGAAAGCATATAGTCGCGTGGATCTTTTCCCGCGGCGTGCGCAAGTTCATCGGCAAAACAATGTTCTGAGAATGCGTGAAAGACGTTGCAGACGCTGCGCAGCCAGCCGATCCGAACGTGAGCGGGAGCCGCACCGTTTTCCGCGCGATGATTGGGGATGGCGTAGGGCAGATCGCTCCAGCCGAGGCCGATTTCGCCCGCGTCGGCAACCTGTGCGCTCGCGTCGAACGTTGAAGCAATTGGCGGGAATGTGCTGCGCTGCAGCCAGGCGACCGGTTTGCCATCTTCACCGAGCACCGCTTTCAAATACATCGCTGCGCACGAATGGAACGTGTCGAATTGAATGTCGTCTTCGCGCGACCAGACAACTTTGACAGGCTTGCCGGTTTGTCTCGAAAGGACCGCCGCTTCCACCGCGAAATCCGGGAATGATTTCCGCCCGAAGCCCCCGCCGAGCAGCGTCACGTTCACCGTGACGTCTTCCTTTTTCAAGCCCAGCGCGCCGGCAACCGCTTCGCGGGTGCCCTGCGGATTTTGCGTCGCGGCCCAGACTTCGGCCTTGCCGTCCTTGTAATTGACGAGCGCCGCTGGCGGTTCCATCGCAGCGTGCGCCAGCATTGGCGTGTAATACTCCGCTTCAAGAACTTTTCCACCCTTAGAAAACGCTGCGTCCACGTTGCCTACTTCACGAACGACTTTTGCAGGCTTCCGCGAAGTGGCTTCCATTTCCTTCCGATAGCCGTCTGAAGAATAATTCTTGTGGTCCGTCTCGTTCCATTCGATCTTGAGTTTTTTCTTGCCTTCGATCGCCGCCCAAGTGTTGTCGGCAATTACGGCAACGCCGCCGAGCGCCTGGAACATCAGCGGCGGCTTAAATGTATCGAGTGTCGCCGTCTGCTTCACGCCTTTCACGGCGAGGGTAGCTTTGTCGTCGACAGACTTCACGGTGCTGCCGAGCACCGGCGGGTGGGCAACGTTTGCGTAAAGCATTCCGTCCATGCGGCCGTCAATTCCGTAACCCGCTTTGCCGGTGACCATGGCTTTCAGGTCGTAGCTGGAGGTGCCCTTCCCGATGTAGCGCCATTCGCTCTTCGGCTTGAGCTTCAACTCTTCTTTCTTTGGAACATCGATTTTCGAAGCCGCCGTTGCCAGCGCGCCGTAACCCAGTTTCTTGCCGCTCTTCTTGTGCAAGACTTCATGCAAACCCGTGGAACACTCGGCTTCCGGGACGCCCCATTGTTTCGCCGCCGCGCGCACAAGCATCAATCGCGCCGTCGCACCCGCTTCGCGCATTGCGTCGAACGATCCGCGCACCGAGTGCGACCCGTCCGTGTCCTGGTCGCCGTACTTTTCATCGCCGGTTGCTTGCACGAGTTTCACGCGCTTCCAATCGGCGTCCAATTCGTCCGCCGCGATGAGTGGCACGGCCGTGCGGCTTCCGCTGCCCATTTCACTGCGGTGCGCGATGATGTAAACCGAGCCATCGGTGTCGATCGCAATCCAGACATTTGGCGAGAGCGGCCCTTTTAATCCACCGGCGCCCAACGCTTCCGGAGAACCGGCCGCAAGCGCTTCGGCGGGCATCAGACGCACGCTCAAGACAAACGCGCCCGCTCCGAGCATTCCTTTCAGGAATCCACGACGGCCCACGTCTTCGACGCCAATCCGCACCATGCGCCCTCCGATTTTTCGGTGATTTACAGCCCTAATCCTAACGCGATTCCGTTATCTTGCAAGTCCGCGCAGGCCAAAACACGTCCGCGCCCCGATGACTGGGCTGACGCCTGGGATGAAGTTGGATGAGGGCGATGACTACTCTTCGGGCCAGGCGCCAAGCGCACGCCGCAAATCGACGATTTGGCCCAGATGATACGCGTTGTGGTCGGCAAGAAGCAGTGCTTCGCGCAGAATGGTCTGCCCGTCGCCGTGCGGAATCTTCGCGTACAAATCGGTCCGGGGATTCTTTATCAGTACGACCATTTCCCGTAGATCGCTCTGAAACGCTTTCCAGCTTTTATCCCAGGCGGCTTCGCTCGGTGGTAGCGGTGTCTTCGGCCAGTACCCGCCGGGAAAATCCGGTGAAACGTGTTTCGCGTCGCGGCTGAATCCGAGAATGTCCCATTGTGCGATGCGCAAATGTTCGAGCAGCTGCCAGCCGGTGTGCGGCATTCCTTTGGCGAAGACGCCGCGTTTGCTGCCCGGAAACCCAGCTATTGCGTCGTCAAAATGCACGTGCGCGCCGCCGCCCTTCAGCAAATATTCCAGGTGTTGCCGCAACGCTCTGTCGTTGTTGCCGCTCTTGCCCGCTGTTTTCTTTGCCGCTTTTTTCACTGGCCGTTCTCCGATGGCTTCGCGCGATCCGCATTCGGCGCCAAGCCCAGACTTGCGATTTTTCTTCCGCCGCGCCGTCCCTCCTTTATACGCGAATTTGCAGGAAACGTATCGTGCAACTCTCGCTCTCACGTTGCCCTGGGCCGGCCTCCGCTGGCATACTTTCGCCTGCCCCGCTCCGGGTGTTCGGCATTCGAAAGGCGCTCTCATGCAACGCGATTATCACAGCTGGTATTCGCATCGCCTTGGCGGAGAACTTGGCGTCGTCGTTTACGGCCATTGGGGCGCGCCCATCATCGGTTTCCCCACCAGCGCCGGCGACGAATGGGAACTCGAAGGCCAGGGGCTGATCGGCGCGCTCGCTGAGTTCATCGAAGCCGGCCGGATCAAGTTTTACTGCGTCAATTCCATCAACGGACAGAGCTTTTACAATAAGTCCGCGCATCCCTTTCATCGCAGCTACGTCCAGACTCAGTTCGATTCTTATCTGCGCGAAGAAGTCGTCCCGTTCATCTGGAGCAACTGCCAATCGCAGGTCGCGATCGCCACGATGGGCGCTTCCTTCGGCGCGTATCACGCGGCAAATTCGCTCTTCAAGCATCCCGACGTCATCAAGCGTTGTTTCGCCATGTCCGGTGTCTACGACCTTCGCAATTTCATGGACGGCATGTACGACGACAATTTTTATTTCAACAATCCGGTCGACTACATTTCAAATCTTTCCGACCCATGGGCCTACGAGCATCTCGCTTCCTGTGACATTCACTTGAGCACCGGCACCGGTCAGTGGGAAAATTCCGGCCCGACCTATCACTTTTCTGGAATCCTTGCGCACAAGGATATTCGCCACTCGCTCGACAACTGGGGCCCCATGGGCGGCCACGACTGGCCCTACTGGAAGCACCAGATGCGCGAGTACGTCTCCAAGCTTTACTGACGAACTAAGGGCACGCTCGCCGGCGCACGATTCCACGCAACAATTCGGATGGATGGCCCGCGCCGAGCCGCGATCCTCTCTCCGCCGAATGAAGCCGTCCATCCAAGACCCCGCCAATGAGCTCCAGTGGGACCAAATCGCGTCGAAATTGTCCCAAATCCGGCCGTGCCCCGGCGGGTCCCGTCTTGAATTTGGCACAATGCGCGAAACTCACCATGCTTTTTTCCGAAAGAGGAACCGTTTCGCGGTCACGTGGTCAAAAAGCGCTGCCGACTAGGGGGCACGGATCATTTTCCCAACGCGCTGTCGCCCCGTCCGTCGTACGAAAGGGAACTATCGCGTATCGCTTCGCCATGGCGTCAGCCGCGTCCGCCGAGGCACGCGCTACACACTTGGCATCATCCATCACGACGCAAAATGACAACAAAAAACCGCCGATTCAAACGGCGGTTTACCTGCCTTCCACTTCAGCTCTCAGATTTTAAGCCAAACCCAAATGGTCCAGTTGATAGTGACCTTTTTCGATGATCTGATCGCTGTCGATCCACACATCGCAATTGCGGGTCAGCACGTCCACGTGCGTTCTTGATTTCCAATCTGCGTGCGTCTGGCTTCCGTACGGATCGCCGAACGCGATATGCACACCAGGAAATTTCTCATCCTGCAACAAAATGCCAATCATTTCCGAAAGTCCCAGGTTCGTTCCGAATGCCAGCTCACCAATGCGGTCGCTGTTCTCGTCCGTATGGCAATAGTCCCAAAATTCCTTTTCTAAATCCTTCCGTTCACATTCCACTTTTGTCAACCGCGCGCCTTCAATCGTCAACGTCATCGGCGTTGCCTGCAGGTCGCCGTACTTTCCGTTGAAGTAGTCGCCGGCCGTGGCGTCGCAAACAAATGTTCCGTCTACGGTCGCTGGCGTCGTGAAAACTTCTCCCGCCGGCAAGTTTGACCAGTACCGCGGGCTAATCAGTCCGCTCGTTTTCACCCAGTCGAGCCCGCGGTCAAAATGCGCCGCAAACGAAGTTCCTGCTTCGGTCTTCACCGTAAGCGTTTCCGCGCGCAACATCCGTTCGCGCAAACGGTCGCTCAGTTGATCGACCTTCTTATAGTCCGTGCGCATGCCCTGCTGCATGATTTGCGGCGTCACTCCGACCATGTGCGCGTAGCGGATCCGCCGCCGCTCCACCACCTGCACGATCGCCATCCGCGCGCCGAGCTCTCCCGGCTGCGGATTCATGCACAAAATTCCCACGTCGGCCGTTTCGAGTGCATCCAGCACGGGCTTCGGAGCGCTGCTCATCGGCCGCGGCCCAAAATCCTCCAGCAATAACCCAGTGAACGTGGCTTTCCGCTCGTCTAAAGCCGCCGCAAGGCTCGCCGCCACCGCCGCGCTCGCCTGATCCGCGATCAACGCTACGTGCTCCTCTGAGCGCACCGCAAGGCACGTATCCACGGCGTTTTTCGCGCCCGGCATCAACTCCGGCTGTAAAGGTCCAAATGGCATCTAATTATTTTACTGGGACTTTAATACTCCGTGTCAATTGTGTTTGCGTTTTAGTTCTTTGCGTTAACGCGAAACGCCGGCACCTGTCCTCCGCCGCTTGTCACGTTCGCAAGGCCCGTGGCGCTCAAGCGCGTCAAGAATCCCGCCACTTTGCCGCGAAACAAATACGGCGCAAAATCCACGAGCATGTCGCGGAATTCCACTTCGCCGTTCGGCTGCACCCACGGATAAACTTCCCGCCGAATCGGAATCCGCTCCTGCACAATCCAAGCCCCGCCATTAGCGGAAATCGCTTTTCCGATCGCTTCATCCCACGCGCGCTCGTCCGTTTCCCATCCCAGCGTCACGCCGCTCCCGCCATACTCGTCGCTTGGCTTCAACACCAGTTTATTCCGCTCGCGCCGCACAAAAGAAAGCAGTTCGATGTGTTCGCCATAGTGCGCCGTCTGTACGTCCGCCACAACTCTGGTCCACGGCACATGCCGGCGAACCATCTCCCGCTCGTCGAACGAAAACATTCCCGCATTCTGTTCATCGGTCAGCACGGCAAAAAACGCCTTCACATGCGGAACCTTGCACCGGAAATTGTTCGCCACGCAGACGGCGTTTGCCTGATATGCATCGACCAGCGCCTTGCACTCGGCCGGCCGCGCCAGAATGTCGTTGATCAGCACGCGCCTGTAAACCAGCTCGATCTTCTTTCCGTTCGCGCTCAGCGTCTTTCCGTCAAACACCAAATCGCGCGGGTCCGCGATTTCCACTGGCACACCCATCTTTTCAAACCGCGCTTTCAGAATCTCAAACTCACTCCAGGTCGGCACTTCCCGCCAATCTACTATCAGCATCTGCGGGCGCTTCGTTGTTCCGCCCCAGTCCAGGTACGAAGCAATCAGCGCGTCCAGCAATTTCGCACTTAGCGGATAGCTGTGAATCTCAAAACTCTTCGCGAATTCTTTCATGACCGGCAGCTCGCGAAAAATCTCCGAAAGCGTTTCGGTATATCCCGAACCCGCCGGAGACTCTCCGTTGTATTCGGCAAACTTCAGTGAATCCGGCAGTAGAAACGCGTCCAGCCGCGAAGCCGTGCTCGCCGGACCGTACCCCGTGTGCATTCGTGCCAGCCGCTCTTCGCTTTCGCGCAAATGAAATTGATTGAATAGCGCCTGGTCGTCGAGCGCAGCCGCTGCAACGCGCTCCCCAAGTTCTGCCATCTTTTCTGCAACGGCGCGCACGCGTGCTTCATCCTCGGGAGAAAGAAAAAACGGGCGCAGGAACGGGCAGTGCACACGATTACCGAACGTCAGCTTCTCCGCGCGAAGGCGGGCATAAAAACGTTCGGTGAATTCGCGCGACTTCGACAGTTGCGGCCTCAGCAGCGCATGCCAGTGCTCCGCGGGATCCTTCGCCTTCGCTATCGGTGACGTTCCGCTGCTCATCTTCCTGCCGGATCTGGCATAACCGCCTTGACGTGCGCGCTTGCCGTTTGCGCCCCTGCCGTTTGTGCTGCAGCCTTTGGCGCTCCCGTAAATCCACCCGCCGCCCCGACCCCGAGCATCTCTTCCCATCGCGGCCAGGGATTCGATGGCGCTCCATGCAGCGCCCGGTCAATCACCAGCTTCGACATCTTATCCAGCACCATCTCGAAGTAATACGACGTAATCCGGTCGCGCTCGAAGTCTGGCGCTGGATTCAGAAAGTCAATCGCGTATGGCACGTCGCCCTTGATGGCAAACTCGATCGTGTTCATTTCGTAGCCCAGCGCCTGATTGATCGTCTGCGCGTCCTTCACCACCCGCTGCGTCGTCGCCGACGACAAATAATCATGCTCGACCAGATACTCCCGTTTTTTCGGATCGTAGTGCACCGGCACAATGTCCGTCTTCCCAAACGTAAAGCACCTTACGTATTTGTCGAAATCGATGAATTCCTGCAACGTCATGCACACCGGCGACGTCTGGTCGTATGCGGCCCAGAGTTCTTCCTTGCTATTCACCTTGTAGACGTGTTTCCAGCCGCCGCCGGAAAACGGCTTCAAAATCGCCGGCCGCCCCACGTAATCGAGCAAGCCGTCCCAATCGATAGGATATTTCAGGTTGTGCAGCGATTCGGCCGTGATGTCTACGTTGCTCGGGTATCCCTTTTGCGGCAGAAGCACTGTCTTTGGAATCGCCACGCCAAGCTTTGCCGCTACCGAGTAGTTGAAATACTTGTCGTCGGCCGTCCACCAGAACGGATTGTTGATAACGTAGGTCCCCTGCAGCGCCGCGTGCTTCAGGTAGCCGCGGTAGTACTCCACCTCGTGCGAAATCCGGTCCACAATTACGCTGTACTCGGGCGGCTCATTCAATTTCGTTCCGCCCAGTTTCACGAATTCGGCCGCCACGCCATCCTTTTTCCCAATTTCATTCACGCGCGCCAGAAACGCCGGAGGAAACGCGTACTCTCTGCCGCACAGCAGTCCCACTTTTTTCATGGTTTTGCTCCTGAGGAATCTTGCGCCCGCACTTCTTGAAGAAGTTCAGTTCACCGCGCGCGCCGAAGCTTGCTTCGGCTCCGTCACTGCGCCTTTTGTCTCCGCTACGATGTGCCGTACGACGGCCTTCAAATCGCCGGTCCGCTCAAACACGCGCACCTGCCGCTCCGAACTCGTTCCCTCGTGAAGAATAGTGTTTACGTATTCCACCGCGCTGCGGCTGCCAAGATCGTCCACGACATCGTCCACAAGCTCGAGCAATTCCGGGATCAGCGCCCGCATCGGCACTTCTTCTTCTTTGCCGAGATCGATCATCTTGCCCTCAATCCCGTACCGCGCCGCGCGCCACTTGTTTTCCTCAATCAGCGCCCGCCGGTAAATCCGCCAGCTCTGATTGTTCTTGTAAAGCCGGTGCAGCTTAACCACGAGCGCCTGTGTCAGCGCCGCAATCGCCACTGCCTCTTCGACTTTCGTCGTTACGTCGCACATCCGGAATTCCAGTGTGCCAAACGTCGGATGCGGCCGCACATCCCACCAGATCTTTTTGCCAGTATCAATGCAATTCAGCTTCACAAGTAAATTTACAAAGTTCTCGTACGCGCTCCACGATTCGAACTGCTCTGGAATTCCCGTGCGCGGGAAGCGCCGGAACACCGTCGTTCGAAACGATTTCAATCCCGTGTTACGCCCCATCCAGAACGGCGAACTCGTCGACAGTGCCAGCAAATGCGGCACGAAGTACCGCACCATGTTCATCATGTCGATCGTTGTCTGCTTGTCCGGCATGGCCACGTGAATGTGCATGCCAAAAATCAGCAGCGACCGCGCCAACTGCTGCAGCTCTTCCACGATATTCTGGTATCGCTCGCCCGGCGAAATCACCTGATCGATCCAGCTGGAAAACGGATGCGTCCCCGCCGCCGCCACTTGTAGTCCCGCACGTTCTGCCGCCGCCACTAATTCTCCGCGCGTCCGGTGCATCTCAATTCGAAGCTCTGCCACGTTCTCGCAAATGTTCGTGCCCGTCTCCACGATCGACTGGTGCATCTCGTGCTTCACCTGGTCCACAATCGAAGGGGAAGCCGCCGACACCAGCTGCATCACGTGCGAACGCAGCTCGCATGTGGCTGGATCGATGATTTGAAATTCTTCTTCGACGCCGATGGTAAAGCGGTGAGCCATGGAGTGGCCCTCCGGGTCGCTTGGCTTAACTGGGGACTTCGCGGGGTATCATACGCCTGGTGCCGCTAAAATGACACTTCACTTCAATGGGAAGGATTTTTTGAAAAAACGGGGCCTTTCGCCGGGACATTGCGTTCTTTTCGTCAATCTTCGCGAAACCTCGCCGCCTAAGCCGCTCCCAATGCTCGCCGCTGCTGGAAGCACTCTCTGCAAAACACCGGGCGCCCTTGTGTCGGCCGGAAGGGAACTGTCGTTTCCTTTCCGCATTGCGAGCAAGTCGTCTTCGTTTCCGACCTCATCTGCCCGCCGTTGCCGCCACCACCACCGCCGCCTTCCGCCCGTTTCGCTTTGCAGCCTTTACATCGCTTCGGTTCGTTCTTGAAACCTTTGTCCGCGAAAAACATCTGTTCCCCGGACGTAAATACAAACTCGGCGCCACACTCCGAACACTTCAGGACCTTGTCATGGAATTCCATCTGCCGCTTCCCCCTTGACCTGCCTCGATCCGGGGACGCGCACAGTCCTGCTCGATAGGCGTGCTGATTCCGGGATACCTGTCGCCGTAGGAAACCGGGCTGGGGTCCCATGAGCCTGCGGGCACTGAAGTGCTAACTTCACCCAAACGTCTTTACCTGACCGGGGCCTGAATCACGGAGGCGGCGCCGAGCTGCAACACGAACAGGATTACTCCTGTTCGCGCCGCATCTTCTTGCGCAAACGCTTCCGCGAAAGCGCTTCCTTCGCACGGCGTTTCTCGCCGGGCTTCATGTAGAAGCTGTGCTTCTTGATTTCCTTGATGATGTCTTCCTGTTGCACCTTGCGCTTGAAACGCCGCAGTGCGTTTTCCAGAGACTCACTCTCTTGGATAATGACTTCAGCCACTGTGTACCTTCACCCCCAATCCGGTTAGGATTGGCTACGTTGTAAAGCCTCGATTCATCGGGCTCCACCCACGTTAATTATCGCATGCCAAGCCATGCGCGGTCACTGCCCCGCACACTGCCTGCTGCGTCTTTTATGCGCTTTTCGTTGCACCCTGTTGCGGTTTATGCGCACTTTCTATTCAATTCGGACTGTCCTGTCAAGCTATCTTTCGAAAATTCCCGGTTTTTCCCTTCTCCCGACGAATTCGTTAACTCTTCCGCCATCCTATTAATCCTGACGCCACTCCCACGTCCTTCTCCCGCGATTCCCGTTCCCGCCTCGTTTTCAGCTCTCTCTTGCTTCCTGTCTTTCCCCTGCTAGAATGCCCACGCCGCTTAGCCCCCGCCCGGAGGACGCTCCATGACGGACATGCGTGACGCTCTTGTCGTTCTTCTTGCCGGTGGTCAGGGTGAACGCTTGTGGCCGCTCACTCGCGATCGCGCCAAGCCTGCCGTCCCCTTCGGCGCCGCCTATCGTATTATTGACATCACCCTTTCCAATTGCATCAACTCCGACCTCCGCCGCGTTTTCGTTCTCACTCAATACAAAGCTCTGAGTCTCAGCCGCCACGTTCGCGCTGGCTGGTCTTCCATCGTCGGTCTCGGCGAATTCATCGAAATTCTTCCGCCGCAGATGCGCGTCAGCAAAGAGTGGTATCGCGGCACCGCCGACGCCGTCTACCAGAACATTTACTCCATCGGCAGCGAACGCTCGAAATACGTTTTCATCCTCAGTGGCGACCACATCTACAAAATGAATTACGCCAAGATGCTCCAGCAGCATCTGGACTCCGCAGCCGACGTAAGCGTCGGCACCATCCAAATTCCAACCGCCGAGGCCGCCCACCAGTTTGGTGTCATCGAAGTCGACAGAGACTGGCGCATTGTCGGCTTCGAAGAAAAGCCCGCTCATCCCAAAGAGTCGCCTCACAAGCCCGGCCAGTGCAACGCCTCCATGGGCATATACATTTTCAATACCCAGCTCCTCATCCCCATCCTCATCGCCGACGCCGAAGATCCAAAATCGCATCACGACTTTGGCAAGGACATTCTTCCCCGCATCATCAGCAAGCATCGCGTTTTCGCCTACGATTTCGTCGACGAAAACAGCAACGTCTCTCAATACTGGCGAGACGTCGGCACCCTTGACGCCTACTACGAAGCCAACATGGATCTCGTCAGCGTTTCGCCCGTGTTCAATCTTTACGACAGCGCCTGGCCCTTGCGCACCTGGCAGCACCAATATCCGCCCGCGAAATTCGTCTTCGGCGATCCCGACCGCATGGGCGTTGGGATTGACTCCATCGTCGCCGGCGGTTCCATCGTTTCCGGCGGCCGCGTTTCAAAATCCGTCATCGGCAACAACGTGCGCGTCAACAGCTTCAGTGAAGTCAGCGAGTCTATCCTCTATAATCACGTCAGCATTGGCCGCCACTCGCGCATTCGCCGCGCCATCATTGACCGCCACGTTTCGCTCCCCGAGCGTACCGAAATCGGCTACGACCTCGAAGCTGACAAGCGTCGTTATCACGTTACCGATTCCGGCATCATCGTCGTCGTCCGCGAAGAATCGCTCATCGAAGAACCCGAAACGGCCTAGAGTTTTGTAGCGTAGGCTTTAGCCTGCCTCCGCTGTTGGCAGAATTTGCAACGAGGCACTCCATGTTCACTGCAACCAAAGATCTCGCTCTCCCCAGCACCGTCACCGGTTCTTTCCCACGTCCGCGCTGGTTTGACGTCTCCATGTGGGGCCGCCCCCTCGACACCTGCATGCTCGACATCCGTTTCCGCGAAAAATTCCAGGACGCGCTTGCCGTCGTCATCGGCGATCAGGAACGCGCGGGCCTCGATATTCTCGGCCATGGCGACCTTCACGTCGACGAAGACCTCGCCGGCCGCGCCTGGCATCACTATCCGCTTCAACGCTGGGCCGGCTTCGAGGGCGACCATCTTCAACCCGAAGAAACCACCGCGCCGTGGCTGCACTATCCGCCCGGCACGCTGCTCAACGAGATTTATACCGGTTGGCGCTGGCCTCACGTCGTCGACAAAATCGAACATCGCCCGCTCGATTACGCCAAGCTCTGGCGCATGGCGCAGGGCAAGACGCGCAAGCCCATCAAGTTCGGCACCTGCTGCTCGCAAGTCATGGCGCTCTTTCTCGATATCCACACGCCCAAGTACAAAGACAAGCGTCAGGTCATTTGGGACATGGCCGAAGCCATGAACAAGGAACTACTGGCCCTTCGCGATGCCGGCTGCCGCTGCATCCAGATCGAAGAGCCGACCTTCCACTTCATGGCCAACACCTTTGGCAAGGATCACGACGAAGTAAAATTCATGGTCGACGCCTTCAACCGCGAAGTGCAGGGCCTCGACGACGTCGAGCTCTGGATTCATACCTGCTGGGGCAATCCCAACATGCAGCGCGTCATGGAAGAAACCGGCTACGCCAATTCGCTCGAAATTTATCTCGAACGTTGCCGCGGCGATGTCTGGACTCTCGAAATGAAGGACCGCAACCAGAAAGATCTCGAACTCTTCGCGCCTTACAAGAACGACCTCAAGAAGAAAATCTGCATCGGCGTCGTCAGCCATCGCCAGTTGCAGGCGGACCGTCCCGAAGAAGTCGCCGCCGAAATTCGCAAAGCGCTCAAATATATTCCCGCGGAGAAACTCATCGTCTCCAACGACTGCGGTTTCGGCCGCCAGGGCTGCAACCGTGAAATCGCCTTTTACAAAACCAGCGCCATCGCCCAGGGCAGCAACATCGTCCGTCGCGAACTTGGCCTCCCGACAACCTACATCCCCGCCGCTGACCCTACGTTCCAGATCGACGTCGTCCCGGGCCGCGACACAGCCGTCCGCTCCGCATCCGGCAAATGATTATTTCGTAGCGCCGGTTTCCAGCCGGCGTCTTGTGCAGGCGCATAGGGGAGGACACCGCTTTCGCGATCACAGCGAGCATGCGGCTCACGAAACCATTTGTCTCTGCTCGCGCTCTCTGGTATCTATTGGCCGTCAATTCTGGAGGCTGTATGAAAAAACTTCTCGCCGCATCTTTTTTCGTCGCGCTTTTCGCCCTGCCGGCTGTCGCACAAGTCGACCCTAAATGGGAAATTCACGACCGCAACCGTCCCAACCCACCGGTCGTGACGTCCGGCACCG
>Ga0247669_1000080_pt1 | contig 50948 bp, 41 predicted proteins | sample CNK10_metaG_FD_182734 | JGI IMG/M metagenome (GOLD analysis project Ga0247669, IMG submission 182734) | Soil microbial communities from Purdue University Martell Research Forest, Indiana, United States - CNK10 | ecosystem: Environmental > Terrestrial > Soil > Temperate forest > Bulk soil... | reverse complement strand
AGATTTAGAGAATGTTTGAATTAGTGATGGCCGCCGCCACCGTGAGAGCTGCCACCGCCTCCGCCGTGCGATGATCCACCACCGCCACCGTGTGATCCGCCACCACCGCCACTGCTATGCGATCCGCCGCTGAAGCCACCGCCACCGCCGCGTGATCCGCCACTGAAGCCGCCGCCGGAAGAGCGGGGAGCGGGCGCGGAGTAGCTGCGCGGCGCCGGGCCGCTGCTCCGCGGCGCGGAATACGATGGAACGGAGGAGTAAGAGCGCGGGGCGGCAGAATAGCCTCGGTTCGACGGCGCATTGTATCCGCGCGGCGCCGAGTTATTCCGGCTGGGGGCCGAATTGTCGCTGCCGGACGCGCGGTTGTTATACGCCGGCGGCGTGTAAGAGCGATTGCCGCCGTTGTAGGAAGCAGGTGGACGGCTGCCGGAGTTGCCATTGGGGTTGCCACCAGGCGAAGAGAAGTTGCGCGGAGAGTTGGATACGCCCCCGTTGCTGGTGTTGCCTCGCCCCGACCAGGGCGGATGATCGTTGGAATTCATGCGGGCGGTCTGGGACGTCGCGGGACGGTTCGAGCTGCCAAAGCCCTGTGGAGCGCGGCCAGAGTCGGTGGAGTTCCCTTGCGCATTCCAGCTGCGATTCGAGGCCGGCGGTCTGGAACCGTTGTTGTTCAGCGAACTGGTCGGGCGAGAACCGCTCGCGTTGTTGTTGAACGAGCCGTTCGGGCGTGAACCGTTGTTGTTAAAAGTGCCATTGGGGCGAGCATTCTGCTGCTGTCCGGCGGAAGGCGGACGATTCGAGGATTGTTGTGACGGCCGCACGTTGTTAAAGCGCTGCGAGTTGTTCCCACCGCGGTCGAAATTTCCGGCCGGATTGTTGTTCCCGCGGTTAGCGCCGAAGGAGCCGGAATTCATGGTGCGCACCGGCATGTGCGAAGCGGCAGCGGCCGGAGTGGAGCGAGCGACCACGCTGCGGTTCTGCACGCTGTTCGAAGGAGTCGCCACGCGGCCGTGCGCGTTTGATGCGCCGAAGTAGCTGGAATGCGTCGGCGAAGCATTGACGCCGCCGGTGACCCGAGCGTTGCGCAACGAATTGGCCGAGAGGTGGGTGTTGCTACGATTGATCCTCTGGCCGTTGACGAAGGCATTGTGCGAAGCGGTGGTGACTGCGTTCGTATTGCGGGCATACCGGTAATTGAAATTCCGGTAATTGTTCACATTGTGAAAATCGTTGAAGTGGTTGAAGTGGGTGTTGTACACGTTCACGTGGTTCCAGTAACCCGGACCACAGTGATACCACGGACGGAACGGCTCTCCCCAACCGAGCGGGAACCAGCCATAGCCGCCGCCCCAACCGAAGCCGAATCCGACGCCGACGCTAAATCCACCACCGAGGAATCCGACAAACGCCGGACCGTAGTAGGGCGGTGCGTAGACTGGACCTGGGCACCAGCCCCAATAGGAGCCGAAATAATTCCAGCGACCATAGTGATAGGGTGCAAAACCCCAAGGTTCATAACCGACCCACGTCCAGCCCCAGGGCGCTACGTAGGCCCAGTTGCCGTCGCTATACGGAGCCCAATCGGGAGAAACGTTGTTTGGAACCCAGACGTTGCCGACTTCCGGCTCTTGTTTCCAGGTGCCGTAGTCGTCGAGGTCGCTGTAGCCGACGGTGTCGCGGTTGACGTAGCGAGCTGAAGGAGATTGGTCCTCCTTGATGTTGCGTTCCTGCGCCCAACGATCGAGCGGATCCGGCTCGGAGGCTGAGCCCGGGATGTACTGCACATTCTGGTCGGTGCCGCTGATGTCACCGCGCTCGCCTGCGTTTACGGGATAGGTCTGTCCGCCGGCGGCGATTTCACCCTTGCCGCGGATAACGGTCACGGTGGTGTAGTCACCGTTTTCGTTCACATCAACGCGGAAAGCGCCCGCTTCGCGGACGGTGAACGCGAGATTCGGGGTGTCAATTTCGTAGGTATCGCCCTGGCGGAGTTCGCGGACGCGGAAATTCACATGTCCTTCGGCGAGCCGCATCTGAATCACGTTCTGATCAAGATTGAGGAAAGAGAGCGCGGTCATGCTGCCGAGGTGAATGGAGGCCTGTCCAGCCTGGAGTTCAGTACGCGAATCCTTGTCGGTCCAAAGCTTGTCGCCGATGGTTATCGGGCGGTTCTTGGCAGCGGCACCCCAGTCGCCTGCGCCTCCGGGTTGTAAGGAAACAGAGCCATCGAGATAGCTAATCCGAGCTACGCGTGAAGGGGGGTCCTGGGAGTCGTCGGCGCTGGGCACCATTTCGCCATTGTCCTGGGGGCTTACGTTGGCGATGTTCTCCTGTGCCTGTGCCCGGATGACCGGGGACAAGAGGAACAACAAACCGGCTAATGTTAAAAAGAGGGCGATAAATAACTTGCCGGTCAGATTGGGTTTCATACTCATTTCCCCTGGACTGCGATCCGAATCCTTATTCGGACCTAAGAACCGTCAGTAGTAAGACGCTGGGCGGCTTTCTGATGGGTATAACCCGTCCATGGAAAATAAGTTGCTGAGGTGAGGAGTACCAATCTCAAAATGATACAGTACTAGTACGAACATGAATTCAGCCAGAACGATGATTGCCACCGATTTGGTAGCCAACACCACGAATGGTGCGGATCAAAGGGTGGTCGGCGCCAGAATCCATTTTGCGGCGGAGATAGTTAATGTAGACGTCGACGAGGTTGGTGATGGAATCGCCGTGAATGCGCCAGACTTCCTCGATGATGGCGGCTCGCGTAACGGGATGGCCTGGATTCCGGAGCAAGAATTCGAGGAGAGCGTATTCCTTGGGGCTTAGTTCAACGGCGCGACCGGCGCGGCGAACTTCGTGAGAGACGCGGTTGACCTCCAGATCTTCAAACTGAAATATCTCGCGGGCCGGACGATTGCGGCGGCGGAGAACGGCGCGGATACGCGCGGCGAGTTCCGACCACGCGAAGGGTTTTACGATGATATCGTCGGCGCCCGCGTCGAGGCCTTTGACGCGCTCTTCCACCGAACCTGCAGGAGAGAGCAAGACCACGGGGGCTTCCGGCCAGCGGGTCTGCACCTGGCGCAAGTAATCGGCGCCAGGGACACCGGGAAGATTCAAGTCGAGAAGAATCAGATCGAAGAGGCTCTTATCGCCGAACTTGGAGATTTGGTCTCCCGTGGAGGCGAGTTGTACGGCGAAGTGTTCCTGCTGGAGCCGGGTCTGGAGGAATTCCGCCAAAGACGCGTCGGCTTCAGCGACAAGAAGGCGCATAGTCGCTCACTCAGGACAAATTTCTGGAAGGGGGTAAAGCAAGTCTCCTCCCGGCTGACGAAACTGTCAACTAACGCAATGGCAAAGAGTTCGGATTGATTACTGCCTCGCTGGACCTGAGAGGGCAGGGGAGGCAGCTGGATCCCCGGAAGTTTCCGGCGGCGAATGGATAGCGGCTGGAGCGGCGGGCGGAGTGGCAAAGGGCGATTTTTCCTGGAGGGCTGGATTCAGAATTACCACGTCGATGCGGCGGTTTCGGGCGCGGCCTTCAGGGGTATCGTTGTCGTCCACTGGATGGTATTCAGCGAATCCCGCGGCGGAGAGGCGATTGGGTTCGATACGGTAGCGGACGATGAACATGCGGACAAGTTCGGTTGAGCGGGCGGTGGAAAGCTCCCAATTGGAGGGTAAATGAGAATTGTGGATGGGAATGTTGTCGGTGTGGCCTTCGATACGAAGGTTTTCCGAACGGGGAATAATTACCTTTGCCAGGCGATCGACGGCTTCGACGGAAGAGGCGCGCATGGTGGAAGAGCCGCTTTCGTAAAATCCCATCTCTCGAAGGCTGACCACCAGACCCTCTTTCTTGGGCTTAATGTCCACCACGTGGCGCTTGATTTCGGGGGCCAACGCTTTTTCAAGTTCGGCCTGGATGTCCTTAAGAGGTGTCGGAGCGGAGGTCGGAGCGAGGATCCCTTTCATCGGTTGAACGACGCGCTCCAAATCTGCAGTTCGCTCGACATTTTCGACGGCCTGAACGTTGGAGAATGGAATGGCTTCCATATCGCTCAATGGGATGTGGGTGTTCGAGGTGTCGAACACGCCTAGTTCCTGAAACGCGACTTGAATGGCCATGGCGAGGCGGCCGACGCGGCGCTTGTCCACCTGGGACGATGCGTACAAGACCACGAAAAATGCGAATAGCAGCGTGATGAAGTCGGCGTAGCTGACCAGGAGCGCTGACCACCAGCAGCTCACCGATCACCGCGGGGACATTCCAAGTGAAGGTAGGATCGAACACCGCCGCGACAGTCACGGTGGATTCAACGAACAACACACTCGGCGATCTTGCTGCCAGCATCAATAACCAGGAGATCGGCGTCCGAGCCAGCGTAATTCAGGATTCCAACGGCTACCGATTGGCGTTGGTGAGCACGACTTCCGGCGCACCGGGAGACGTTACCGTCTCGGGAAACACCAGCGGGTTGAGCTTTACGAAGGGAGTTACGGGAACAAACGCGTCGCTGGTCGTGGATGGGGTCCCCATCAGCAGCGCCAGCAACACAGTCACGAATGTGATCAACGGCGTGACACTAAGCCTCGGTTCTCCCTCGCCCACCACGCCGGTAACCATCAACGTGAACCCTGACACTACGCAAGTGACCTCTGCGATCAACACTCTTGTGAGCGCGTACAATACCGTGATCACCGAGATCAATTCGCAATTTAACGTCGGCAGCGACGGCAGCGGCGGCGGTCCACTCGAAGGCGACAACTCGTTGCGCGACGTTCAGAGCCAGTTGCTCAGCGCTTTATCCTATTCCATCCCCGGCAACAGCGGGATCGTCAATCTTGCGAGCCTTGGCGTCAATTTCAACAATGACGGCAGTCTTTCTGTGGACAGCGGCAAACTGGCCTCGGCACTCTCCAGCAACTTCTCCGCTGTCCAAAACCTGTTGCAGAACACCACAAACGGTTTTTCGCAGAATCTTTCATCGGTACTCTCAAACATCAACGGGGCCGGCACGGGGATACTTACGCTGGACTCGCAGAGCCTCACCAGCACGTCGCAGGGTCTGACGAAGCAGATCAGCGATTTGCAAGCGGCGCTGGCGGTGCAGCAGATCAATCTGACTGCCATCTATGCCCGCGTGAATACGACCCTGCAGGAACTGCCACTATTGGAGAGCCAGATTACCCAGCAACTAGCGAGCGTAAAATGAATACACGAGATACCGCAGTCGCGTATCAGCAGTCCACGGCATTCGCCGCGTCCTCGGTTGGGCAGGTGGTCGCGCTGTATGACCGAATCCTGCGCGACTTTCGCAACGCAATCGCGGCGATCGGCAGCGGGGAGATTGAAAACCGCGTCAACTCCCTGAACCACGCCCTGACGATCATCGGGGAACTGCAGGGTGTGCTGGATTACGAGCGCGGCGGAGAAGCGGCGCGCCGTCTGAACAGCTTTTACACGGTTACACGGGGTATGGTGCTCGAAGCGGGCGTAAAATGCTCCGTGGACATGCTGCAGGAACTCGTCGCGATGTTCGCGCGGCTCCGCGCCGCGTGGGCTCACGTGGAACAGACGGTGGTGCCGTCAGAGCCTACGCAACGGCTGCGCGTGTCCAGCCAAACGCAACCACAGCATGCGCAAAACATCTCGCCTTCACCGGAACATTCCACGGGCACGGAAACCGGCGGTTGGAGGGCCTGATGTACGAGGGCGTGCCGCAGACGATGCTTCGGGTTAACGCTTCGCTGGCGAAATACCTTGCGGAAGCGCGGCGCGCGCTTAGCGGCGAATGTGATTTCAGTGTAGAAGAAGTTCGCAGGATTCGCGGACCGGTGGACGAGATGGCGCCAGTGTTGGCGCATTCGACGGAACTTTTGCGGCTGCAACCGGAAATTGCCGAGCAACTCGATCTTTACAAATCGCAATTGGGCGAGCTGCAGACTACCCTGGGGCAGATTCGGATGATGCTTTTGGCGCGGCAGGCGAGCCTGGAAGCAGGCCGTGCGCAACTCTCGGCAGTTTCGCAGTGGATGGGCGCACTTCGCCAGACCCGCTAAAGAATCTCAACCTCAGACACTTCGTTGAAGTTGCTTCCTCTCCTCATTAGTGGGAACGAACGAGTTTGCGAATCGCTGCCATCATTTTTTAGCGGACATTTCTGCCAGTCTGCCTCTATACTTCCTGCACAGTTTTGAGAATCCTCGTCAGAAGGAGCCGCCCCATGAGTTCCTCGAAGAAAATCCCGGCGTTGCTCGTGTTCTGCAGCGTCAACTTGATTTGCATAGGAACGATGGCACAATCTGCGCCGGACAAGCCTGCAGCGAAGAGTGGCGCGGGCAAGCACTACACACTGCCCGCGAACAAGGACACCGTGCAGTGGGGATGGTTTGACCCAACCGAGAAACCGAAGCTGGTGGTGGATTCCGGCGATACCGTTTCGATCGAGACGCTGCGGCACGGGATGGACGAGGTGAAGCCCGGGGCTTCGATGGACGATATCGTGAAGCTCCGCCTGGCGAATCCCGGCGGCGGGCCGCATTCCGTGACTGGACCGATTTTCGTGAATGGCGCGGAGCCCGGCGATACGCTGGAGATTCGCATCAAGAAAATCGTAATCAAGGATTCGGGTTTCAATTTCAATCTTCCGGGCAAGCAGTTCCCTACCGTGGGTTTGCTTGCGCCAGAGTTTCCTGAAGGGCATGTGGAATATTTCAAGCTCGACTTGAAGACCATGACGGCGGAGTTCAAGCCGGGAATCCTGCTGCACCTGAAGCCCTTTCCGGGAACGATCGCCGTGGGGCCGGATCCGAACGAGCCGAAGGAAAAAGCTGGGCCGCCGATTCACGACGCGAAAGGACGCACCAGCACGCTGCGGCCTTGGAAGAACGGGTCCAACATGGACGTGAACGAACTGCAGGAAGGATCTACGATTTATTTTCCCGTGTTCCAAAGAGGCGCGTTGATCTGGACGGGCGATTCACATTGCCTACAGGGAAACGGAGAGGTGAATTTGACCGCGCTTGAGTGCTCGTATAAGGAAATCGAAATCGAGCCAATCGTGCGCAAGGACCTGCATCTGGACTGGCCGCGGGCGGAGACTTCCACGCACTGGATTTTCATGGGATTCGACGAAGACTTAAATGAAGCGATGAAAATTGCGGTGCGCGAAACTGTGAATTTTCTTGCGGAGCAGAAAATGGTGCCGATGTCGCGGGAAGAAGTTTATGCGCTGACGTCGATTGCCGGGGACTGCCGGGTTTCGCAAGTGGTGGACATCCGCAAGGGCGTGCACTGCATGATTCCGAAGTCCATCTTTGTGAAGAAATAATCAGCGGCGTTTGAATATGGACAAAAAAGACCGGGCAGCCAGTGGCCAGCCGCCCGGAGAAGCATGTATCGCTGAATCGGCGAAGCCTCAGTAACCGGGATTCTGCTGTTGAGCCGGGCGATCGGGAGCGATGGCGTCCGCCATGCGAAACACCGCCGCAAGCAGTTCAATGGCGACGCGACAGTAAAGAAACCACACGAAATATCCGCCGAGGGCAGCCAACAAGGCGAGAAGTCCCTGGACCGGTGCCTGCTGAAACGCCGTCACAACCCAGGCAACTGCTGCGATCAGACCGACAAGAAGATGCAGCGCGTACAGGAATCTCAGCATCTTTGGGGTCGCATACACGCGGAAGGAAAAATCCATCAATCCTTCCCACATTCCCTTTGCATCGGGCATCGTGCCTCCTTAAGTTGGGCTGGAAATTAGATTATAGAGAACAACCCGGGTTCGGGCCAAAGTTCCTGCGAGGCGAGTGACGAAGTTCATATACCACGACAACAGAATCCACACAACGGCAGTGGCTAAATTTCATGGCGCAAAGGAATATGTCCATTTCACGGCGAAACGCGTCTCTCGCACTTGCGGTGGATTCGCCGGCGCAATGCTGACGAACTGGGTTCCGACGTTATAGATCACATAGAGGTCGCTGTCTGGCCGGTAGTTATAGCGCAAACGTAGATTGGCGCTGACCGCCTGGGTGTTTGAAGTATCCATTTGGATGAGACTTGTGAAAGTCAAGAACCGCGAGAAAGAGTAATTTCCCTGCAGGCTTGCCAGCACGACGGAGAAATTGCCCCCCGGCACTGGGAGGAGGAAGCGATCCCAGGTTTCGGAGGCGGAAATGGAGAACTTGGACGTGGGACGATAATTCAAGCGAACACGAAACTCGTTCAATGTGCCGCCGTAGTAGCCGCCGAATCGCTCGAAGAGGTTGAATGTAAATCGGCGGTCCTGCGCCGAACCGTAAGTTAGCTGGTGACGGCTGAACTGGTAAAGCCCGTTGGGAATGAAAATGTTTTTATAAATGTGCAACGGCGTAGTAATGCGTTGCGTGAACACGTCGACGATGTCGTCGTCCGTGTAGGCGCCATTGTTAAAATCGGCGCGAAAGGTGGTTTGCCATTCCTGGGTCTGCACCAGACCGCGGGTGTCCGGGGCGTGAAGAATGAATCCTTCAAACTGCATTTCTCTGACGCCGTTGATCTTTGGCCGGACTTTAAACGTCAGGTCTCCGTAAGTTTCATTCGAATCGATTCGCTCGATGAATCCGACTTCCGGATTGAAGTTCGGTCCGATTTTGCGACGCTCAAAGATGGCATCGAGCCAGTTGGAACGATAAGTCAACGAAGCGCCGAGATCACTGTTACCACTTGGCTCGCCGGGCGATTGGGTTCCCGCCATGTGGGCATCGACGAACCAATTCTTGAAGAAAACCAGGCGGGTATCGATTCCGCCGGTCTGGTTGAAGCTGTCCTGAGAATCGCCTGACCGTTTATCAACACCCATAACGCCGATGTACGAGCCTCCCCAAAGTGATTCTTTGAGCCGAACCACGGCGTAATTTGCGTAGGGATTCGGGCCGCTCGAGCGGGTGTCCACGTCCATCACACCGAACTGCAAGCGGCCAACGGCGCCGGTGAGTTTCGCGCCGCCGTTGATCGGCACCTGATTTCCAGTGACGGAGTCGATGCCGATCTGGCGGCTGAAGAAAAGTTTGTCCTGGTCTCCGATGTCGAAATCAAAGATGCCGGCGTTTTCGAGGAAGAATTGGCGTTTTTCCGGAACAAAGATTGGAAAGGGAGTGAGGTTGAACTGAACCTGGTCCACTTCGGTGGCGGAGAAATCGGTGTTCCCCGTGAGGTTCAGGACAATGTTCGAGCGGAGGCCATACTTAAGGTCCACTCCACCGGTCAGCGGAAATGCAGCGTCCTGGCCAGTTTGCTTGTCGTACTGGACCAGGCCATACGGCTTGACGATGAAGAGCCGCCCGCTTCCGATGTCGGTGATGCCCGTTAGCTCCCCCGCTTCGGAGACTTTTGTGATGCCAAATGTACGACGGTAGCCGGACCAAAGGTCTTCCTCGTTTTTTGCGCGGATGAACCGCTTGAAGTTCAGGCCCCAGACGACATCCTTAGACTTGGTGAAGTTCAAAGTCGTGAATGGGATTTCGATGGTCGCTGTCCAGCCATTTGCGGTAATTCTCGCCTCGGACGTCCAGACGCCGTCCCAGCCCGGATCGAAATCGGGAGTCTCGACGCCGCTCTGCTCTTCCACCAGACCGTCGCTTTGGGTGCCGAGAGGATTGATCTCGAAGACGTAGCCGCCGCGGCGATCGTGCTTGGAGTTAATGAGGATCTCGAAATGATCGTCCAGGGCCTGACTGACGTCGCGTCGCAGTTCGGTGGCCACGATGCGCGAGGGAGTGGAATCGTAGCAGTGAATTCCAAAATAGACGGCGGTGCGGGTGTAGAGGATGCGAACTTCGGTCTTCTCGGTTGCAGCTTCACCCTCCAGCGGTTCCCTCTGGCGAAAATCGTTGACCAGCCTGGCGGACTGCCAGAGCGGGTCGTCGAGGGTTCCATCCAGCCGGGGGGCCTGATCGACACGCACTGCTTCTGCAACCCGCGGACTTTCCTCCGTTTGATCCTGAGCAAAAAGGGTAGGCGCAGCCACGGCAGATGACGAAGCCAGCAGCGCGGACAACACAATGCATCGGAAAGTGTGGCAGGAACAGACCTGGCCAAGATACCGCAAGCGCCCTCCGTTCGCCCGCTTCGCACTTTAGAACGACCTCAACTGCCCCGGCAAAAACTCCGCTGCGTTATCCCATTTATATACCACTGATTACGGCGGAATTGGCCTGATAAGGAAAAAGCTCAAAGTGGCTGCTGTCGGAATGAAATTCTTATTTCGGGAGGAGGGAGTTTTTTAATTCTTTTGGGCGCTACTCTCACGGACGACCAATTCGGGTTCAAGCACGATTTCGCGGGGATACTGAGCCCCGGCCGGAGCGGTGATGCGCCTCAGCAGTGTTTCCGCGGCTACGACGCCCATCTGGCGGAGAGGTTGCCGGACGGTGGTGAGACTCGGATTGTGAAAAGCGGCGCCCTGAATGTCGTCCCATCCGATCACGGAGACATCTTCGGGCACGCGCCGGCCGGTTTCGCGCAGAGCTTTAATAGCGCCCATGGCCGAAATGTCGTTGAACGCGAATAACGCCGTGAATTGCGGATCGCCTTCCAGCAATTTTCTTGTGACGCGATGGCCTACTTCGGGAGACGGAGAATCGCTATCGAGTTGGACGGTAAGTTTTTCGTCGATGGCGATACCGAGTTCCCGCGCGACCGAAAGAATTGCCTGCCAGCGGGTCTCCGTGTCGGAGCTGAAATCCTGGCCTTTGATCAGCGCGATTCGCCGGTGCCCCAGTCGATGAAGATGTTCGAGCGCCAGATGAGCGCCAAGGTTATGGTCCAGAACGATGTTGGTGACACCCTTGACGTGGCGATGACTGGAAATGGAGACGGCCGGAATTTCGCAATTGCCGCTATAGACCGTGTCCACGGCAATGATGCCTTCGGCCGCGCGTTGGCGGAGAAGATGCGGATACTCCTCGATCAGATCCTTGCGGTGGCGGTGACTGACGACGAAATAAAAGTAGCCTTCCTGAAAGAGATGGTCTTCCACGCCGGATAAAACCATCGAGGAGTAGCCTTCGCTGATTTCGGGTACCATCACGCCGATGGTGAAGCTCCGCTTTTGCCGGAGAGAGCGGGCCATCAGATTGGGGCGATATTTGAATTTGCGCGCGGCAGCCCAGATGCGTTCCTGGGTGGCGTGAGGGATGGACTTGGCGCCGGGAGAGCGGTTGATGACCAGAGAAATGGTGGCCGTGGAGAGGCCGAGGTGCTGGGCAAGAGCCTTCATGCTGATCGAGCCGCCAGCGGGCTCTGCTGAATCAACCGGAAGCAGATTTTTAGCACGGGCCATGTTAAGTTACGAGCGGTAGTCTGACATATTGAGGGGCAGCGAACAACAGGATGAGGCGGAAAAATTGGGAGGAAATGGGCGGTTGGTTGGAGTGGAAATATGATAGAATGCACCTGCTAAATCGATTTAGTGGATGTTTGAAGAATCGCCCCGGGAGTAAGTTTTAACGATTTTGCTGAGTTCGCCACAAGAAATTCTACAATTCGTTGAGGATTCTCTCCCCATGCTCAGAGTCTCGGTTCAACGGCGCCGTAAATGTTCAATCACGGCGGCGTTTCTCTTATTTGGTCTAAGTTTTGGTCTAGCGGAGGCGGGCCTTGCGCAGACTCCGGGAGCAACGGGCCACCCTGCAACTCTTCTTCGCTCTCCGCTGACGGATGCCGCTATCGAGAAACGCGTCGAAGCGCTGTTGCAACAGATGACGCTGGAAGAAAAGGTCGGCCAACTGACGCAATATTCGTCTGGCGCACCGACCGGCCCGAGCGCGGGCAACCCGGACTATCCGCACATGATTGCGCGGGGTGAAGTCGGGTCGCTCTTCAATCTGGATAGCGCCCGAGCCGCAAATCAGTATCAGCACATCGCCGTAGAAAAATCCCGGTTGCATATTCCGCTGCTGTTTGGACTCGACGTCATTCACGGGTTTCGAACCGAGTTTCCGGTACCTTTGGCGTTGGCCTCGACATGGGACCCACCCATCGTTGAGAAGGCCGCGCGTATCGCGGCCCAGGAAGCTTCGGGGGCCGGAGTGCGCTGGGTATTTTCACCGATGGTGGACATCGCACGAGACCCACGTTGGGGCCGCATGGTGGAAGGAGCGGGGGAGGATACGTTTCTGGGCAGCGTGATGGCGCGCGCTTATGTCCGTGGATACCAGGGCAAAAACCTGAGTGACAAGGAAAGTGTCGCCGCTTGCGTAAAACATTTTGTGGGATACGGCGCGGCGGAGGGCGGGCGAGACTACAATACAACTGAGATTTCGGAGCACACGCTGCGGGAAATTTACCTTCCACCATTCCGCGCGGCTATTGGCGAAGGCAGCGTTTCCCTGATGAGTTCGTTCAACACTCTGAATGGATTGCCGGCAACGGCGAATCCCTTCACGTTGAGGCAAATTCTGCGCAAAGAGTGGGGATTCTCCGGCCTAGTGGTGAGCGATTGGACCTCGGTAGGCGAATTGGTGGCGCACGGAATTGCGCGTGACCAGGCCGCCGCCGCGCGAAAAGCGATCACCGCCGGCGTGGATATGGACATGGTGAGCGATACCTATCACCAGCACTTGGCCGATCAGATCAAGAGCGGCAAGGTTTCCCGAGCGCGCCTCGATGAGGCAGTGCGGGACGTGCTGCGCGTGAAATTCGCGCTGGGATTGTTCGACGACCCTTATACAGATGAGTCGCGCGAGATTCGCGGGGCGCTGCCAAAGGAGCGGGTGGAGGCGGCGCGTGAGGCAGCCGAGCGGTCATTTGTTCTACTGAAAAATTCCGTGGCTGGCTCTCGGCCAATCCTCCCGCTTGGAGGCGATTCGGGAACCATCGCTTTGATCGGACCGCTGGCGGATGATGCAAAAAATATGCTCGGGCCCTGGGCGGGGCACGGACGTCCGGAGGATGTGGTGACACTCCGAACGACCCTGGAGCAAAGGGTCGGCGCGGAAAAGATTCGTTATGCGAAGGGTGGCGAGCTGCAAACCGCGAGCGACGCGGAAATACAGAGAGCGGTTGAGACGGCGCAACAAGCGGATGTAGTTCTTCTTGCGCTGGGGGAAGAAGCGGCGGAGCAATCGGGGGAGGCGGCATCGCGGGCGCATCTTGACTTGCCGGGGCGGCAAGAGGAATTGCTGGAAAAGGTCGCCGGGACTGGAAAGCCAGTGGTGCTGCTGATTTTCAGCGGAAGACCGCTGACTCTTCCGTGGGCATTCGAGCATGTGCCGGCGGTGGTTGCGGCGTGGTTTCCCGGAATTCAAGCGGGGCCAGCGCTAACGCGCGTTCTCTTCGGCGATGTGGCGCCAAGCGGAAAGCTGGTGGTCAGCTGGCCGCGGACGATTGGACAGATTCCGATTTATTACAACGCTCTAAACACGGGGCGACCGGCGGAGGGTTTTGATCTGACGCATCCGCCGAAGAATTCGCTAGAAAAATATGTTTCCCGTTACATCGACGAGCAGAATAGCCCGCAATTCCCTTTTGGCTTTGGACTTTCGTACACGCCGGTTGAGTATTCCCGGACGCAGGTGGATTCGGCGAAGCTGAGTGCAGCGGCATTAAACTCAAATCTGCGACGGGCAGCATCGGACAAGGTTGCTCAGGTAACCGTCAGCGCGAAATTGAAAAATACGGGAAACCGCGCGGTGGACGAAGTCGTCCAAGTGTATATCCGCCTGATTGGCACCAGCATGGAAGAACCGGTGCGCAAACTTGTGGGATTTAGGCGGATTTCACTTGCCGCTGGTGAGAGCCAGACGGTGAGTTTCCCTCTGGGGGCGGAAGCTTTTTCCTTGTGGGACATGCAAAATAATCTGAGAGTGGAATCGAGCCACGTTCAACTCTGGATCAGCCCGGATTCCTCTCGCGGACTGCCGGCGGATATGGAAATCATCGATTAGAGGGTGTTTGTGAATGATCGCGAACAGAATCGAAGAGAGTGGCTGCGATTGTGCGGCGCGTATCTTTCCCTGGCGCCTTTTGCTTCCCTGCTGAGCTGCAACAGCGGCTCGCAAAGTTCGCAGAATTCAGGGGGCACACCGTACCAGGGGACCGACGCACAGTTGTTGGACGATCTTCAGCGGGGTTGCTTTCAGTTTTTCTGGAATGAAACGAATCCGGCCACGGGACTGATCAAAGACCGCGCGTTTCTGAACGGGAACGACACGCGGACGATGTCCAGCATTGCGGCGACGGGATTTGGATTGACGGCGTTGTGTGTCGGAGATTCTCGGGGGTACGGGAAAACTTCGGACATTGTCACGCGGGTTCGCAACACGCTGCAGTTTATCCTTCAGCAGATGCCGAATGTTCACGGTTTCTACTATCACTTTGTGGATATGAATACCGGGCAGCGCTGGGCGCAAAGCGAACTCTCGTCGATGGACACTTCCCTTCTGCTTTGCGGAGTGCTGACCGCGAAACAATATTTCCAGGACACGACGATTCAGTCACTGGCTTCGCAGATTTATGCGCAGGTGGACTGGCCGTGGATGATGAACGGCGGGCCGACATTTTCGATGGGCTGGACGCCGGAGTCCGGATTTATCAGCGCGCGCTGGGATCACTATTGCGAGTTGATGATGATTTACCTGCTGGGCATCGGCTCGGCAACCAATCCGGTGTCCGCGGATAGCTGGAACGCGTGGACGCGGCCGACGATTACCTACCAGGGCTTGACTTATATTTCGGGGAACAATCCGCTTTTCACGCATCAGTTCTCGCACGCGTGGTTTGACTTCCGAAATAAAAAGGATGCGTACGGCAATTATTTTGATAATTCGATTACGGCGACGAAGGCGCACAAGCTGTTCTGCCTGTCACTGAAATCGCAGTTCAGCGATTATTCGGACGACCTGTGGGGAATATCGGCTTCGGATTATGCGAATGGCTATACGGCATGGGGCGGTCCGCCGCCGCAGGGGCCACTGGATGGAAGCGTGGTTCCCTGCGCGACTGGGGGATCGCTGCCGTTCGTCCCCACGGATTGTCTCCGCGTGCTGCGCACAATCCGCGGTGCCTATGGAACGAAGGCCTGGGGACTCTACAGCTACGTTGACGCGTTCAATCCGTTAAGCGGCTGGTATGACACGGACGTTTTGGGAATCGATCTCGGCATCACGATGTTGATGGCGGAAAACTATCGCACGGGCCTTGTGTGGAACACGTTTATGAAGAATCCCGAAGCGCAGTCGGCTATGCAGTTGGTGGGCTTCCAGCCGGCGTAATCAGCTATTCCAGAAATCTCCTTGATTTTACCCAATAGGGGTTCCGCACTTTAGAGGCAGGAGTGTGGGATTGCCGCACTCCTGCCTCCGTGACAGCTCAGAAGCTCAGCCGCAACTGGAATTCGATGACGCGGCCCGAGAGGCCGTCCAGAGGCCGGCCGAATTGACCAGTATTAGTGATGTCCGTAGGAGAGGTGGCGGGGGCCATTGTCTCCAGGTTAAGAATGTTGAAAGCGTTGAAAAAATTGCTCCGGAATTCCAGCTTAGCGCTTTCACCGAGCAAGCGGGTGTTCGGCAAGGCGAAATTCTTGCCAAACGACAGATCAAGTTGAGTGTATCCGGGCCCTTCGAAAATGTTGCGGCAGCGGCAGCCGGGACCAAAAGTAGCAGGTGGGACCGTGGTCGCGCCAGGAAAACTGGCGGCAGGATTCGGGAAAACCCCATTCTGCCACTGTTGCTTGGAAGGACTCGAAATCATGCCGCCCGTGTATACCTGCGGCATATCGGGGCAATATCCATCGCCATTCCGATCGCGGGTCGGGTCGCAAGCGCCGATCAGGGCCGTGAAAGGCAATCCAGTGTGCTTCACCAGCACCCCCCCGAGCGTCCAGCCACCGGCAATCGTGCCCAGCAAATCGTGGCGATTGCGGTAAATCGGCAACTCCCAATAACCCGACACACCAAGGTTATGGCGGACATCATAGTCGGAATTTCCTTTATTGATGGATTGCGTGAACGGATCGGTCTGTTGAAAACCGATTTCATAGGAACTGGTGTCAATGGAGTGGCTGAACTGGTAGAGCACCGACCCGGAAAACCCGTGTGTGAATCGATGCGAGACTTGGACGATTAAAGCGTCGAAACTGGCATTTACATCCGGGAGTGGCACGAACACTCTGCCGAATCTGTTGTTACCAACTACGATGGGTGCCGGGCAAGCAGGGTTCGTGGGGCCGCACGGAACGCCGTCTGGACTGGCGCCCTGGACTCCATCCACGTTGTGGTCGAAGGTGTCGCCTGGCTGAAAACGATTTAGGTCGATAGTGCGGTAGAGTTTCCGGCTGCGACTTCCCTGGTAGCCGACGCTGACTTGGTAACCCGAGACAGGTTCATATTGGGTTTGGAGTGAAAACACATAAACATAGGGGATCGGTTCGTTTGGCCGGGCACCGAAGATGTCAACTTTGTGGACACCGGTACACGCTGCGTCGGCGCAAAGTGCTCCGTCTGGGGCTACCCCAAATGAAAAGTTCGGATTGGGAGCATAGCTGTTGGCGCTGGTGCTGGACCCGATCCCGTAGAGGATGCCCGAACCCGGCGGGGGCCCCGTGATTGGAGAACTATTGGGATCATTGGGATCTACACGGGGATCAAAGAAACAGCATGCGCTGGCTTGCGCGAAGTACGGCGTGTTCTGCCGGATGTTACTAAATATCGTGTCGTAAGGGCGGTCGTAGAGCATCCCGAAGCCACCCCGAATCACCGGAGCATGACCCCAGACCTTGGGGCTCCACGCGAAGCCAACACGTGGCCCAAAGTTGTTCTTGTCCGGATTGTAAAGCTGGGTCACCGTTTGCACGGATCCATTCACAAAACCCTGCGAGCCAAAGATGTAATTGCTCATCAACCCATTCTTTTCAGTAATCGGCGGGAAATATTCCCAACGAAGACCCAGGTTCACAGTCAGATTTGGCAGAATCTTCCAATCGTCCTGGACGAACAGGGCATAAGATGAGGTCCGGAAATATCGCTGCCCGTTCGGTTGGGCGCCAGTTGTTGGGTCTACCGCAACATTTTCAGCGAAACAGCAAGCGTCGTTGGCAAAGTTCAACAATCCCCGGAATTTATACTGGGGCCGCTCAAATCCCGGTTCATCGTCGTTGTTCTGCTCTTTAGTAAATTCGAAGCCAAATTTCAGGGCGTGCGTCCGATGCACCCAACTCAACGTGTCGCGAAATCCGAATGTATTCTCCGCCAAATTACCTGGTGTGGTTCCCGACTGAGCGATACCCATTAAGGTGCCTACATCGCCCAAACCGCCTGCGTCAAAATCAAACAACTGAATCTGGGGAATGCCATAGTTCGTTTGACCGGTCGGTTGGTTCTGGTTAAAGGCGAATCTTGTGAAGTTGCCTCGCACCTCGTTGACCAGCACAGGCGTGATCGTGCGCGTCCACCCGAGCGTGCCGACATAGTTCTTCGGCTGGAGGGCAATGTCTTCGATCGGGCGGTTTCCGCCGTTCAAGTTGTTCAGGCTGACCAGGTAGGTGCTTCCAAAAAACTGGTTGGCTCCCTTGGTGTAATCAACTCGGGCGTTATATTGATTCCCGCTTGTGGAGTTCGGTACTCGCGTATCGAACACGCCCCAGTCCGGAATTCCATCAGGACCGCCGCCCACCGCTCCGGGACCCGCGGGATACCACTTCCCAACGGGGTAGTTTGGGGTCAGTGAGCAGCAATCTGTTTGCGAGATCGTGCTGCCGATTCTGGGTGCGATCCCCGGTGTTTGAAATATCTTGGCGGCGATGGTGGTAGGGTTCGCGTTGATCACGTACTGCTCGAAAGCCGGCGTTTCCAACTTCACGTCGCGATTCGTGACGGTATTACTCAGCCGCAGTCCTTCATAGGAGAAAAAGAAAAACAACTTGTTATGGATGACTGGACCGCCAATACTTCCCGCAAAATCGCGATATTTTTGATCATTCCGGGTGGGGCAGTGCTGGTAGGTGACGTTGCCTATCAAGTCCGGGCAAGTATGCGGGTTGACCGTGACATTGTTCGCGCCATAGAACTTGTTGAAGGCGTTCAGGCCTTTGTCATTGAACTTGATCAGGCCGCTCCCGTGGAAATCGTTTGTGCCACCTTTGGAGATCACTTCCACCTGGGCCCCCGAATTGCGTCCCTGTTCCGCGCTAAAACTTGCTGAGGTTACGACCAACTCTTGTACGGACTCTTGATTAGGCGTGACGACTGCAGCGCCTCCGTTGCTCAAGCTATTGATGCTGACCCCGTCCAGAGTGTAATTGTTTGCGCTGACCCGCTGGCCATTGGACACGATCTGTACCTGATTTTCCGCCTGGAAAATGGAGTTATTGGATCCGCCGGGACCGACCTGTTGAGGCAACGCGAAAGAATTTCCGCCACCCTGGCGCGCGTTATCTCCAAAGACTCCCGGAGCCATGTGGATCAATTCATAGGGGTCTCTGCCAAATTGAGGAAGCGTAAGAACCTCTTGCGAACCGATCGTGGCGTTGATGCTGGCGTTTTCGGTCTGTAAACCACCGGCCGTGGAAGTCACAGTTACGGATTCCGACACATTTCCGACAGTTAGAGCAATATCAAGGCCTCGCGGTTGTTCCGCTTCGACGGCAATGTCCTTGGCCACAAATTGCTTAAATCCGCTGACAGAGACAGTGACGGTGTAAAGTCCTGGGGGAAGTTCGTTGATTCGATAGAATCCCTGGTTGCTCGCCACAGTGTCGCGACTGACGCCCGTCTCCTGATTGATCAGGGTCACCTTCGCACCGGAAACCGCGCTACCTTGGGGATCTGACACCGTACCTTGAAGGCTGGCTTTGAATTGGGCGTTGGCGCAAACGGCGAGGAAGGATGCGCACGCCAGGATCAGAAGGGCCCGAAAAGACAGTTTGAAAAAGCTCATGCTCTTTCCTCCACCTGCACTGGTTTTTCGGATGTTGCACCACACCCGCTAGTAAATCGGTTGAGCGACGATTGGCGGGAGTATAAGTATCTATTTCTTGGATGTCAATCATCGATTCTAGAGAAGCACCCCGAGCCGGGCCCGCGGGATGATAGCGTGGAGAAGTAGAGCGGAGGGGCGACCCGGGCCAGGGATAATAAAAGGGCGCCCAGCTATATTGGGAAAAGGTTGCTGCGATTACCAGCCGATTTGGGCCATGCGCTGAAGGATAATCGCGCTGTAGTTGTTCATGCGCTCGGGGCGTCGCTTGAGGGGAGCCGGGAGAATGGCAGCGAGCCGCGCAGCCTGTTGGCGGCCGATATACCTGGCCGGGGCTTCGTCGTAGTAACGACACGCCGACTCCGCGCCATAGATACCGGGCCCCCATTCGACTACGTTCAGGTAGATCTCCAGAATGCGCCGCTTGCCGAGGACAAATTCGGCCACCGGGACAAGTGTGGCCTCTGCGCCCTTGCGTAGGAACGAGCGACCCGTTCCGAAGAAAAGGTTTTTGATGAGTTGCTGCGTAATGGTGGAAGCGCCACGAGAGCGACCACCCTCCAAATCGTCGTCGGCGGCAATTCCGATCTCGTGCCAATCGAATCCATGGTGCTGGTAGAAGTGCGCGTCTTCCGCGGCAATTACGGCGTGCTGGAGATCGGGCGAGATTTGGCTGAGCGGAATGAAATTGTAGCGTTCGCGGTACGGCTTCTGGTGAATCCAGGCCTGCACGCGGCGCTGGATATGGACCGCGGTTGTCGGCGGGTCGATCCAGCGGGCGGCTACAAGAATCAGAGCGGCGAGCGACCAGAGAAGCGCCAGTCCGATGACAAGCCACCGAAGGAAGGTACGGAAGAAGTGTGTCCGAACCGGGACCTGGTTAGGTGGCTGGGTGAGGGTCTGGGTATCTGTGTCTGGCATTGCAGTCTCAGTACAGGATAACAGCGGGGTTGGGTTGCCGCTGCTGAATGAGAAAGGAAGTTGACGAAATTGAGGCACCCTAATGGCCTCAAGGCCAGAGGGAAGTAATACGCTGTAGTTCCCTGCCCCTCGCCGCAAACTTTTGCGGGAGCCAAAATGACCGGAGAAAGAAAGCAGGGCGTGCATTTGGGCGCACTTTTGGCTCGGCGTGCAAAACAGTACAGCCCATAACCGCATCAGAACATACAGTGGTTGTACGGCTCTTGAGAATTTGCCAGGACATGTCCGAAGAGAACGGCGCTTGCCACTGCGGCGCTACGGAAGCAATCTACGCCAGGGTGTAAATCTTGCTGCTTCAGCTTCGTGCTGGCGGTAGGAATCAGCGAGCTTGGCCACGAATTAATCTACTCGAAAGAACTGGGGGCCCAGGCGACGAAATCCGGAATTGGAAGTGGAGTAAAACGTGAAGAAGGAAATACAAACCGCGATGGCGAAATACTGGCAGGGCCGAGGCGACGCATTTCCGGTTAAACCTGCCGCGTTTGCAGCCGGCCTGGTTCTATTTTCGGTGTTATGGCTTGCCATATCCTGCAACAATCTCAATAACGCTACGCAAGAAGTACAGCCGAAGGATCTCTGCAAGTGCGTGCCGCTCGAGCAAGGGCTGGAATACCGCCACGTTGAGAAACACGTTCCTATTCCAACGATGACCCCCTCCGAAATAACAATTGACACGATATACAGCTGGGCACAGACGGACCCGGGGTCTCTCGATCCACCTCGAACTGGAGTTGAGCTGCAAGTGTTCCATCTTTCAACCGCTTTTTTGCAAGCCGTCAGCGTTAACAGCGAAGACTGCGACGTGGCTTTTGAGATTTCGCAAACAGCGGATAAGAACGCTCGCAGGGTAATCGTTGAAACGCCGGTTGATACGGAATTTTGTAGCGCGCGAAAAACCATTCAAGCGCAGCTGCTGCAACATGGATTTCAACTTGACGTAGAGCATGGAGGCGAACTGCCCCAAGCTTTGCCGGCGGACGTGGTGGGATTGGGGTTCGAAGACTTTGATCACGCGGCGATTGGACTGCAGCGGGGATCCGCACAGGTTCAAACTGTGTGGGAGCTTCATCCGGCGACCGTGCAGCTGTTACCTTGACAGATTGACCCTCGCGGCGAGGACGGGAGCGATAAAATCACTGATTCGTTGCCGGCCGGGTATCATTGGGATCTGTAGCCAGGGAGTGACGGAAGAAGCGCTCGTCACATCGTTCACAACGAAACGGCCGGACAAACAACAGCGCCAGGATCACGCGTTCCAGAATTCCCTTGCGTCTTGACTGGTGAATTCGCGCGCTTTGGCAGTTCGGGCAACAAATCATACTTCTTCTCCAGGTCCGATAAACTGACTCCTCAACCATTGTCCAGCGCAAAGGGAGCGCCCGACTGTCCCGTTTCGAACACCCATTCCGAAGCTCGCCTGGGCCTCGCAGAGGGCGCCTCAGCCTCCCGATAGGCGGTTGGGACGGCCGAAGTAACCATAATGGGGCGAACGAATGGGGCGAACGTCTAAAACGGAACAGATTCGGATGGGTCGACCTATTAAGGTAATAAGGACAGGTTTGCATCTCCTCTTGCCTTGCCCATTTTGCGGACCGTTTGGGTGGTTACAACGACTATGGCTTCTATTTCACGCGCGAATCGGGGCCAAACTGAATTTAGCCCGGGGAATACTGCCGCAGAGAGAGCGCAGACCCACAGAACTCGGTTGCTGCGAGTTCTGTTCATTCACCGGGATGCAGACGCTATTGACAACTGCCTGCAGGAGCTCAAAAAGGGACACTTTGCTGTCACATCCGATTTTGTATTGAATCTTCCACAATGCGTGGAACAGCTGAAATCCCACACTTACGACATCCTGCTTGTGGAGTTCCCAAACCCGAGTTGCAAGGCGCCGGAAGCGATCTTGCTGCTCCGTCAGATCGCGCTGCAAATTCCGCTGATCTTGTTGACCCCGCAATTCGGCATCGAGTCATTGGTCAAGGTTGGTGACCAGGCGTGCTTTGAATACGTGGCCCGAGAACATCTGGCGCATATCTCCAGTGCCGTGCGCCGTGCCCTGAACGATAAGAAGCTGCGAGACGAACTCGAAGAGGCCCGCAGAGCCTTGCAGCATTCGCAATCCCTCTATCGAGCGCTGGTGGATAACCCCGCGTATGGAATTTACCAGTGCGATGGCGAAGGTGAATTGCTCGACGCGAATCAGGCACTGGTAACCATGCTGGGCTATGAGTCAAAAGAAGAGCTTCTGAAGGCGAACCGCGCTTCGATAGTCATTCCGAATCTTAGGAAAAGCATCCCGATCGCGGCGGGTTCCGGCGAACGGCAAGAAATTGCACCCATCGAACTTGAATGGAAGCGCAAGGACGGAGCGATGCTGAAGGTCCGGCTGGGTGGCCGTGGCGCTTTTGACGAGAACGGCAACTTCGCGCGGTATGAGATTATTGCCGTCGACATTACGGAACAACGAACCCTGGAAGATCATCTTCGCCACCAGGCAGACAGCGATTCCCTTACCGGCCTTGCAAATCACCGGCGGCTGTTCGAGGTATTGCAGGCCGAGATCTGCCGTTCGAAGCGCACCGGGCGTGAATTCTCATTGCTCCTGCTGGATCTGGATGAACTGAAAAAAATCAACGATCAGTTTGGGCATCTGTCCGGTGACCGGGCGCTATGCCGCCTAGGGCAAATTTTGAAAGACTGCTGCCGGTCGATAGACACGGCGGCACGGCACGGCGGCGACGAGTTTGCCCTAGTTTTGCCCGAGACCGGCTGGGCTGCGGCCACGCTGGTGGCGAGCCGCATTTGCGACCTGCTTGGGAAAGATGCCGAGGAGCCTGCGCTCTCCGTGAGCGTGGGCTTGGCCAGCTTCCCGAAAGATGCCGGCACGATTGGAACGCTTCTGTACTCGGCCGACAAATCGCTCTACGAGATGAAAGCCGCGCAGCCGCGGGCCGCGAGTGCCAGACACTCCGATTGAATCCCCGCGGATCGTTCACAACTCTGGGTTTGTCCGTTATCGAATCCCACCTGCGAATGCGTGCTGGCGGGTTCGGTCCAAGCGCGAAAACAACCGCCAAAGGCTTGAATCCACGAATTTTCCCAGCTGGGCCATTCCTGCGATCCCAAGTGGGTTCAGTCGTGCAAGACAACACTCAAGAGGGAAGTGTTGATGTGCAGGCCGTTGTCGTACTTGATGAAGCCAAGTTTCTTGAACTTGTTCATGAAGAAGTTCACCCGCGGGCGCGTGGTGCCGATCATCTCCGCCAGCATTTCCTGCGATATAGGAGGGAGAACGCCCTGGGGTTTGTCCTCTTTGCCATAGCGCGCCAGCAACAGCAGGGTGCGAGCAAGACGCTTTTCGCTTGAGTTGAACAACTGATCGACCAGGTCTTCTTCAACGCGAATGTTTCGCGCGAGCATGTACGCGATGAACTGATCGGAGAGGGCATTCTGCTCGTGCAGCACTTTCAACATTTCACTTTTCTCGATCACATGTACCGTGCTGGTTGAAATCGCGGTCGCCGTCCCCATGCGTACCGCCTGGCCCGCCAGGCAGCCTTCTCCAAAGAAGTCGCCGTGTCCCAGAATCGTAATCACCGCTTCTTTACCGGCCCCGTTGACGACAGTCAGCTTGATGCTGCCATCCTTCAAGTACATCACGGTTTTGGCGGATTCGCCCTGCGAATAGACGACGTCCCCTCGAATCACCTGTCTGATTTTTCTGCCAATCCCAGCGGAATCGAGAAATGCCTGGGCGTCAAAGGCAATCTTGTTCCGTGATGAGTACCGGGATGCTGTTTTTTTGCGCGGAGTCATAGTTTTCTGCCTTCCCTCTGCAGATGCGCGAGGGAACTCGACTTCGATCGCCCCTTGGCCCGCAAGGAGGATTTCTTCCGTTTAAGATTGCTGCTTGCTTGATCCCGCTCGATGATTATTTCCGGCGCGATCTGTTCCCCGGCGATCTTTTTGATGACCTCCAGAGGAATCTGCTCGAAATGCGTTCTTGGTTTTACCATCTGAATTTTCTCCTCACACCTGAACGCTAACAGGCGTCAAGCAATACGGGTTAACTCTTTTGCAAAGCGAACAGCGGCGATTGACGCGATTAGGCGAGTCGCTTCGCAGGGTTACTGGCTCCTCCCCCCCCCCCCCTGTACGGCACCGTACAGTTCGTGGTTTTTACTTGCAGGAGACGTTACGATGAGATACGATTGCGTCACGTTAGTTTAACGGATTGTCGGCGCGGAGGCGTTATGCCAACGAGCGAAACAAAAATCCTACCCATGCACTTCAAGACGATGGTGCAGTCGGATGTCCCGCAGGGCCGCCAAGGAAAACACAAACTGATTGTCACAACGATACTGAAGGACCTGGACCGGCTCGGACCAGGTTCGGCGCTCAAGGTCCCGTTGACTGAATTGGTGCAATCGAAGGAAAAGGTTCGGTCGGCTTTGAATCGCGCAAGCCGGAAAGTTGGCCGACATCTGGCGACCGCCAGCGACGCGACGTTTCTGTACGTGTGGAATGTGCCGAAGTAGAGGCGACTACTGAAGAGAAGATCCCGGAGTTTCCCCCGTTTGGAACTGGCGGAGTGGTAGCCGCGCCGGTGTGGTTCGATCAAGAAAATCTGAATGTAGGGCGGAACGTGGCTTGGCGGGATTCGTGCGCCGTCACTTGCCTAACAGGGCTTTTCGCAGGGATGTGCTGACAACCAGGGTCCCATCATAGTGAATGTAGCCCAGCTTTCGAAAGCGGTTCATGAAGAGGTTTACACGCGGGCGGGTGGTACCAACCATCTCCGCCAGTACCTGGTGACTCACAGTGGAAATTTCCACGGGCTCCGAGCCACCCTTTTCCAGGTGGGCCAGGCGCAGCAGAATGCGCGCCAGCCGTTGTTCGGCGTTGGAGGTCAGCAGGTCGGCGACGTGATCCCTGTACTTCTTCATGCTGCCCAGCAGATAGCTGACCAGGGCGTTGGATGCCTTATTCCCCCGGCGCAGCAATTGCAGCATCTTATCTTTTCGGATGGTGCGAATTGAGCTGGCGGTCATCGCCACCGCCGTGGACATGCGCAGCGGATAGCCGGCGAGGCAGATTTCGCCAAAAAAATCATGCACGCCCAAAATTGCAGTCACCGCGGAGGGCTGGCCCTTGGATCGAGAGGTCAGCCGCACGCCGCCATGTTGAATGTAGAAAAGCGTAAAAGCCGGGTCGCCCTGCGAGTAGATTTTTTGTTTGTTGCGGAATTTCGAAACCTTGCCGCCCAAGCTGGCGCCCGATTTGAATACACCCAGGGGGGAAGCCGTCTGCCTCGAGTTATTCATAATTCGCTCCGGGTGCCCGCCGCTGACCCAGGCTCGTGCCTTCCTCGCGGCGCTCTTCTGATGATTCCAATGCAAAACCAAATTCCGTGGGGCCGGTTACTCAATGGCGGAATTCAGTTTCTCCAGATGCTCTTCTGATCTCTCGCGGCGCAGATAATTCGCCCTGGCCTCGATCCCCAGCCGGACTATCCAAAACAGTCCGCAGCTGAGAGCAATCCACAGTAAGTACGTCATCTCAGAAGCTCCCTTTACACAGTTTCGTTGCCATGCAGGCCGGGAATTATCGGCAACAATGCCATTGCCATTTTCCAGATGCCAGCCCTGGCGAGCCAGCCGGCTGCGTGGTACCGCGCTGGGGTTGGGACGGCGACAACTTCAGCCCCACCAGCATAGCCAAGAGTTTTCTGGCTAACTGTCCAAAAAGGAACATCCCGCCTTGAGTCCATTTCATTAGGATGTGCCTGGACGGTGAGACAGAGCGATATCGGCCGGCCTTTGGGCGGGGCGTCCGGTATCTGTCATCTCTCCGTCCTTCTTTTTTTTGGGCAGAAGCGGCTGGGGACATTTATTGATGATTCAAAGGGAAATTTTGCGACGGCTGCTGGCAGGCTTTTATCTTCTGCAGTTCTCTGCTTTGCTGTTGTGTCTCAGCTGTTATTCGTATCGCGTCAAGGAACTGGTGGTCTGCTGGCTCTTTTTTTGTTCCCTCTTCGCCGCCCTGGCTGTGATTTTGCTGGCCGCGATGTTCTCCTATCATGCGGCTCTGCATCTTGTGAATTGGGTGAAGGTGGTCTACGCGGGCATCCCAGAGTTGGCGGCATTCCTTGCGGAGCTGCCGCAAGAAGTTATCCTCGGCCGGCAAATCCCCGCCGCGGTGGTGGTCGAGGTTCCCATTAACCTGTATCCAACTACGAAAGCGCTCAATATCCCATCCCGGCTTCTAGTCGATGCGGCGCCCTCAATCGAGGATGGTGTCCCTAAGTGAACAGACATTGAGTTCCGCGTGCCCTAGGATGTGTGAACCAGTTGAAACATTTGAATCGAATTGAGCTGAATCAGGGGAATCGAGTTAAGGAGCAGTACATTGAAAAACCCACGAGCAACAGTGTTTCTCGCGATCATCCTCATCGCGCCGGCGATCGCGGCCGCCGATAATATTTCCGGCCGATCCAAGAGCGGAAGCAACCACCTAACCTTTTCGGATGGATTGACGGACGAGCAAGATCTGCAAGGCAATGCCGCACGCTGCAATTTCCTACTGGGCTCCACGGCCGAGAATGGATCGCGGGCCGGTTCAATTGCCGCGGCTACTTTGAGCGGGCTGGCGAAAGGTCCGGACGCGCATTCTCCAACACTCGTAGATTTCGGTCTCAAACCGGGCGCTTCCTCCGACAAGGACAAAGGGAAGGGCAAGGGAAAGCACAACGGACCAGACAACGGCGGAAATGGACCTGGACTTGGAAACGGAGCCCCTGCGCCTCTGGTCGCCGTCCCAGAACCCCGATCCCAAACACTACTGCTGGTTGGCCTGGCTGGTTTCGGGATGGCTTTTTACCGGCGTAGAACCCTGACGAACGCCATCTGAGCGGGGGCGTGATCGTCAACGAGCCACCTTCCGGGAGTTTACTTTCGAGAGGCCTTTTGGGAGTGCCTAATGTACCGCCAAGAATCAGACAATCTGCAAACATTTCTGACCGGTGAAGGCCAGCTCTTGGAGTTGATTTCCGAGGGCGCGCCACTCCCGGAGGTCTTGGATCGAGTTTGCACGGCGTTGGATGTGCAAGTGGGGAACGTGGTGTCTTTGGTGTTGTTCGCGGATGACGCGGAACATGCTCTTCACACGATCGAGCAGAGTGCCTTAAAATTCGGGCTCACAGCCTTCAGTTGCACCCCGATTCTCTCGCCGAGCGGTGAACTCTTCGGCACACTCGAGATTTACTGCTGCGTCCCCCGGAAACCGACCCTCAGCGAAAGCGGGCTGATTGAACGAGCAGCGCATTTCGCCGCGGTTGCCATTCAACATTACAACCATGATGTACAAGCGGAGAGTTGTTCCCTGAATTGGGACGGCGCGACGCGCGGAAGCCCTCACGAATGGCCGCCGTCAAGCAATTGAACCGCGAGAATTCGGCCGGATGGAAATCAGGCTTACACCACGCCGGGGGTCGTGATAACACAGCCATGTACAAGAGTTTCTTTGGACTTCGCGAGAATCCATTCAACATCAACCCGGATCCACGTTTTCTTCACCGAACCCCGCGCATCCAGGAAGCGCTGGACCAACTGACTTACGGCGTGCAGAACCGCAAGGGATTGCTGCTTCTGACAGGCGAGGTCGGCACAGGCAAGACCACGCTGATCAATCACCTCCTCGATTGGCTGCGCGAACGGCAAACACCGACGGCCTTCATCTTCAATTCGCATTTGAAAGTGAACCATCTCTTCGATTTCATTCTCAGCGATTTCGGCATTCCTACCGATATTCACCTGGTCAGCAATATGCTTTTGGACCTGAATCAATGGCTCCTCACTCGATACCGCGCGGGGTCCACCCCCGTTTTGATTGTTGATGAAGCCCAGGGCCTCTCTCTTGAACTGTTGGAGGAGATCCGGCTGTTGCTGAATCTGGAGACAGCTTCCGAAAAGCTGCTGCAAATTGTGCTTGTTGGCCAGCCGGAGCTGGAGGAAAAGTTGAAACGCCCGGAGATGCGGCAGCTTCGCCAGCGGATCGCGCTCCGGTGCAACACTTCTCCGCTTACTTTGGACGAGGCGCATGGCTACATTGCTGACCGGCTGCGGATCGCCGGCGCAAGCCGCGAGCCGGTCTTCGAGCCCGCCGCCGTCGAAGCCGTGCACTATTATTCGCGCGGAATTCCGCGCGTGATGAATCTTCTCTGCGAACATGCGCTGATTAACTCTTATGTGGAAGGGCTGAAACCAGTCCCGTCTCTCATGGTCGAAGAGGCCGCGCGCGACTTTTTGATGGAAGAGTTCCGGCCGCTTTCTGCCCGCCATGGCTCGTTTTTTCAATTGGACGGCAAGCTAGGCGTCGTGCATGCCGACCCCACCTGCGACTTCGCGCGTTCGTTTCGGGGAGAGGCCGGGGGTTCATGGGAGCCAACTGGCCACGAAATACCCCGGGGCCAGGCTGGAGCTTCGGAAGAAGAACGCGAGTCCGGCAGCGCGGAGTGCCTTGTTGCGACCGCTGTGCAGGAAGACAGTGCAGCTCCAGCAGAGGGGCTGGACGCATCCCTTTCCATAGTGGACCTGGTGCCAGCGTCTCCAGAGCTCAGCTCGCCGCAATTCATACACAGTCTGGCGACGAGCCCAAGCGCTGCCCAGTCTGATTGCGCTGCCGAACTCGCGGCCACGATGGGGCGATTGCTTGCAGCGGCATCGTTGGCTGCAGGACCACAGCGGCAGACCTCCAATGCTGCCTGGGAGAAATCATCAGCTTTTGCGTTTAGTCACCCGAAGACACGCCTCGAGCGGCGTAATTCCAAAGAAATATGGTCGAGCGTTTCTGCGAGAGTAGTTTGGGCGACTGTGGAAGCCAAAGCGGCCGCTGGTCCCGTGCTGCAGGAATGGAGACTTGGGTTCCGTCACGATTGGAACGCCATGGTCAAGGCGATGAACTTCCCCCAGATGAGAACTTCTTTCAGCCAGTGGCTGCTGCAGCCGTTCTCCTCCAAGCCGATGACTTCAAACAAGAACCAAACCGTGTGAGCAGCGCCGCGGTTTCTCGCTGAAGCTCGACAGCCATATTGAATTTGTTTTCTGAGTTGAGGGGCGGCTGTTACTCGTGCAGAACCACGGTGAGCAGAGACTTGTTGACCTTGATCGTCCCGTTGTATTCGATGAATCCGAGCTTCCTGAATTTGTTCATGAAGAAATTGATGCGAGAACGCGTGGTGCCCACCATGCTTGCAAGCGTCTCCTGCGAGACTTTCGCCAGCACACGTTCCGGCTGATCCTGTTCCCCGTACCGCGCCAGCAGGAGCAGCGCGCGCGCCAGACGCTTTTCGCTGGAGTTGAACAGCTGATCGATCAGATCTTCTTCGACACGAATGTTGTGCGCCAGCATGTAGGAAATGAAGCGATCGGAAAATTCAGGCTCCGTGTGGAGAATGCGCAGCAACTCATCCTTTTGAATCACCAGCAGCTTCGTCGGCGTAACGGCGGTTGTCGTCCCCATCCGGACGGTCTGCCCGGCCATGCAGCCCTCGCCAAAAAAATCGGTAGGACCAAACATCGCCACAACCGCTTCCCTTCCAGTGCCGTTCACTACGGACAATTTCACCCCGCCCGTCTGGATGTACATGACAGTAGCAGCGGATTCCCCCTGGGAGTAAATGGATTCTCCCCTGTGATACTCCCGCACTTTTCGGGCGACACCCGCAGTATCGAGGAATTCCTGCGCATTGAATAATCCGTTTTTGCCGTTTCTGCCGTTTTTCTTGAGTTTCTTAAGTTTCATATTGGTGCGGAGCCCGCATCTTTGTTCGGGCACTCTAGGCCCATGTTCAGCCTAGCAGGAATGACGTTGCAAGACTGTGCAGAAGTGAACAGTTCTTGGCTCTTCGGCAGCAAGTCGGCTTTGTTCAGTATTAGACAGACATTCGGAGGCACGTATTGCTAAATGAATACCAGAAATGGACTAAGTTCTTTATCCAACTACCCGGCAAAAGTTGGAGTCTCAAGTTTTTCCGCCCAAGTACGAGCGGTGGGCAATGGATTGTGACTGGGTGATGAGGAGAAGCAAATGCGCACACTGAAGGTTTCTAAGATTTGGATTCCGGCGTTTCTATTGGTGGTCGTGATTGCCGGGTGCAGCGACCCAGATAGACGTGCTGGCACAGGGGGCCCGGGTGATCCGCTAACTCCGCCCACGGTGACAGCGGTCACTCCACCCGACGGCTCAACCCTCGTTTGCCCAAACACGGCCATCATCACGGCCACATTCAGCAAGCCAATGAACGCGGCGACTCTCACCACCACTTCGTTTACACTGACTGCCGGGGGCGCGGGCGTCTCCGGGACAGTCAGCTACGTTGCCGCCACAATGATCGCAACGTTCACCCCTGCGGCTACTCTTACCGCCAGCACCGCTTACACCGCCACCATCACCACCGCTGCGCAAGACCAATTTGGCAATGGCTTGGCCTCCAATTTTGTTTGGACGTTTACAACTTCGGCCCCATGTCCGCCTCCCGCCGGCGCGATTGCATTGGGCTCGGCGTGTAGTTTCGGAATTCTCGCCGGCTCCACGGTCACTAACGTCGCAGGCACTGCCACAACGGTTAGCGGCGATGTGGGAGTTTCACCGGGAACCGCCATCACCGGATTTGGTTCGCCCGCATCGATTACCGGCGCGTTCCACTCCAACGATTCCGTCGCCCAGACTGCCCAGATTGATCTAACCACCGCGTACAACAATGCCGCGGGCGCAGCCGGAGGTGCGGTGCTGGCCGCGGATATCGGCGGATTGACTCTTCCTCCAGGAGTTTATAAGACCACCAGCGCGCAGCCTTCGCTGGGGATTACAGGAAATCTGACGCTGGATGGTAAGGGAGATCCAAACGCGGTCTGGATTTTCCAGATTGTTTCCACGCTCACAACTGCTTCCACAAATAGCCAGGTCATTCTTATCAATGGTGCGAACTCCCACAACGTCTTCTGGCAGGTGGGAAGTTCCGCGACACTGGGCACCACCACTTCCTTCACGGGAACCATCATGGCTCAGGCTTCCATCACGCTTACCACCGGCGCAACGCTGGATGGCAGAGCCCTGGCGCGCACGGGTGCCGTCACCATGGACACCAACACGGTTGTGGTTCCGGCGTGTCCGTAAAGTCTTCAACGGTGAGCGTGCTTCGCGGCCGGCTCACCGCATGTCTCACTGGAAACGCGTTTTACGCTGCTAAATTTCGGAGGAACTTTTGTATGTCATCTCAATCAAAGCGCCATCCTGTTCGGGTCTTAACGTTGTTGCCGGCCGCCTTTGCGTTCCTGTTTCTGTTCGCCAGCCTTGCGGCGGCTCAGGACCAGCCCGCGCCCAAGTGGGAACTCTTTGGCGGTTACACCTTCTGGAATCCCGGCGCGGACGTCCACGGCCAGCTTCCCGGCGCTCTGCTTCCAATTTCCAGCCGCCTGGAATCAAATCCACGGGGCGTCGGCGCCAGCGCAACCTACGATTTCAATCGCTGGTTTGGATTGACTCTCGATACCAGCACCAATTGGGGCAGCGGCGAAAAGACTCTGGCCAAGAGGATTGACGACGCCGCATTCGCCAACATCTCTTTCGGCCCCAAGTTCACCTATCGCACGAATCGTTTTTCGCCATTTTTTGAAGTGCTCGTTGGCGACCACCGCCTCACTCCCGACGCCTTTCACGACATCGACAAGATCGGGCTCATGATCGGCGGCGGTCTGGATATGAACGTGACCCGGCACATCGCTCTCCGGCTGCTCAGGGCTGATTTCGTAATGTCTAATTACCGCTTTGGTCCGACAACGATTCCAAGCACGGACCTTCGCGGTGTCCGCCTGCAGACGGGGCTCGTTCTAAATTTGGGCGGCGAAGAGCCGTCACTTCCACCCGCCGCCGCGTGCTCGGTGCAACCGGTCGAGGTCTTCCCCGGTGAATCTGTCACCGCCACTTCCCGTGGCTCCAATTTCAATTCCAAGCGCACCGTCAGCTACTCCTGGAATGCCACCAACATAAAAATTCCAGGTGGTGATTCCTCTGCGCAGATAGACACCACCGGCCTTCAACCCGGCTCCTATGTCGTCACCGCAAATCTGAGTGACGGCAGCAAGCACGGCGTCGCATCCTGCAGCGCCGGCTTCACCGTAAAGCAACCCCGCCCACCCGTCATTTCCTGCGCTGCGGATCCCGCAACAGTCCTCGTTGGCGGGAACACATCGATCAATTCCAACGCCAGCAGCCCGGATGGCCGCAGACTAATCTACAGCTACTCGGCAAGCGCCGGGGATATTTCCGGCACGGGAAGTAGCGCCACGTTGAACACCCGCGACGCGCGGCCCGGCACCATCACCATTACCTGCAACGTTGCCGATGACCGTGTTCCGGCTCTCACTTCCTCAAGCACCACCGCAGTGCTCGTGCAAGCTCCGCCACCACCTGCGCCAGCGCCAGAGATCAAACAGTTGGAAGCCAAGCTGGCGCTCCATACAATTTATTTTGCGACGGCGCGTCCCACCATCGAGCATCCCGAACGCGGCCTGCTTGACAGTCAGGCAGCGATTCTGGAAGCCCTGGCAGCGGACTTCACCAGCTATCTGAAATACATGCCGGATGCGCACTTGATCCTTAGTGGCCATGCGGACCCGCGCGGCGGCCCTGAGTACAACAAGGGTCTTACCGATCGACGCGTCGGACGCACCAAGGACTTCCTTGTCGAACACGGCGTCTCGGCAGACCACATTGACACGAAGTCTTTTGGTGAAGAGCAACAGCTCACGCCAGACCAGATCAAGCAACAAATGGCCGATAATCCGGAGTTGACGCCCGAAGAGCGCCAGCAGTTGATGAAGAATTTCAGCGTGCTCGTTTTGGCCAACAATCGCCGGGTCGATGTCACCCTCAGCACCACCGGACAACAGTCCATCCGCCGCTACCCGTTCAATGCCAGGGATTTCCTCGCCCTTATCAGCACCAAGGGTGGCGAAACCAAACGAGCTGTGAAACAACCACCAAAGAACCGCAAACCATAAGCGCTGCCCGAGTAACCCCGCATGCCACAACTATGGCCTGAGCCTGGGTCGCCAGGTTCAGGCCATTCAGATGATCTCTACAAGACTGTGCAGAAGTGGACAGCGCCGGGTCCCTACGGCCGATAAGATGTGGAATTGGGGCATGCAGGTAAAAGCGTCAAACGCAGAATTCCCGCGCTTGTGCCTAGGTGCAGTGTCCTTCTGATCTGCAACCCTGGAAAACGTGCTTCCCTTACAAGTTAAGCAGGCGAACTGGGGTCAGCGAGTCCAGCCTCCGTATGTTGAGGTCCATCCGATTTGAAGTCCGGAAAGGCCAAAATGCCAGCAATTGAACTTGCGCGCAGTCTTTTTATCCGTGAGAGCACAATACTGCCCGGCGGTTTAATCATCGAAACCGAGGCAATTCTGCCAGGTTGGAGAGCGGTGAAAGATCACGATAGTTACCGGTTCGGCCGAAAAATCAAGGAGGCGAACTGGAACTTCTTTTTTCTGGCCGGGGAGTTGACCGCGACGGTACTTGGACGCGTCGGGCTATCAAGCATGAACAGGGCTCTCCGCAGCATCCTGGCGAACCCCGCGGCGCGGAAGTTCAATTCGCTGGAGATAACAAGCGCTCGCTCGACATGGTTTCTCGGCATCCCTTTAGTGACCGTCACCGCCAATTTCCGCCACATCCAGCAAGGTCTGGCCTTGGACCGCGGGATCGATTTCAGCCAGCACGCCTCTGCCGGTCCAGAGGGAGCGCGCGCCACAAATAAATTCGAGACTCTGGTTCCGAGCTCATAGAAATTCGTTGGGAGATTTGAAATGAAAACTCTACGAAATGCGATGTTTTGCCTCGGTGCCGTTCTGCTTGCATCCAATGTTCTTTGCGCGCAGGATTTTTCGAAGTACCGGGGATTTTCACTGGGAACCGGCATGGCAACTGTGCTCAAACAGACAGAACGAAAGCCTGCCGATGTGAAGTTGATCCATGCGCACCCCGCGCTGATCCAGGCGCTCAACTGGTGGCCGCCGGCCGTTACCGGTGCTTCTTATCGCGCGGATAGTGTGGAGCAGATGCTCTTTTCATTTTGCGACGGCGAGCTTTACAAAATTTCCGTGACGTACGATACCACTTCCACGCAGGGGCTTACTTCGGAGGACATGGTGGCCTCCATTTCCGCAAAATACGGCCCGGCGACGATCCTTCCGGCGCAGGGCGAATCCGTTTTGTACGACGGCTTCAGCACCAGCGATAAGGGCGTGGCCACCTGGGAAGATCCGCAATATTTCTTCAAACTGGTCCGCTCTTCGTTCACCAATCGCTTCGGGTTGATCCTCTATTCAAAGCGAGTTAACGCACAGGCGGAGCTTGCCATTGCAGCCGCCGCGACACTGGAGAAACAGGAGCAACCCCAGCGGGATGCCGACCTCAAGAAAAAAGAAGCGGCCGATCTCGAAATTGAGCGGCAGAAGAACCAGAAAGTTTTTCGCCCGTAGTGCGCACCCTCCTGCAACGGAAGTGCACACACCAAGCTCCAAGACAGGAATCCAGTGTCTATGCGAAAGATAACTTCAGCAACAGAAAGGTCGCCGGCTATCGAAGTCCCCGACAATTTCAAGGTGGTTGAACAATTCAGCCTGGAACAGGTGATCCGCCTGGACACGCCGGTTGTGGAAGAAACCCCGGTGCCGATCAAGCCGGTTCATCCTCGTCCCATGTTGCCCAGCAGGGTGGCCATAATCGGCAACTACTTGCCGCGGCAATGTGGCATCGCCACCTTTACAACCGATTTGTGTGACGCGATTCACGCCGAATTCGGCGACACTGAACTCCTGGTGCTTCCCGTCAACGATACGTTGGAAGGCTACACCTACCCGGACCGCATCCGTTTCGAACTTGTTCAGGATGAGATCACCTCCTATCGCCAAGCCGCGGAGTTCCTGAATTTCGGCAATATTGATCTGGTATGCCTGCAACACGAATACGGAATTTTTGGTGGACCGGCGGGTTCCCACATACTTGAACTGTTGCGCCGTTTGCGGATGCCGGTGGTGACCACCCTGCACACGGTGCTGCGCGAACCGAATCCCGATCAGCACGCGGTGATGGTGGAAATCGCGGCGTTGTCGGATCGCTTCATTGTCATGAGCCGCCAGTCCTCGGAAATCTTGCAGGAAGTGTTCCACGTTCCGGCTTCTAAGATCGATTTGATTCCCCATGGCATCCCTAACTTGGCGTTCACCGACCCCAATTTCTACAAAGACGCGTTCGGAACGGAAGGCAAAGAAGTATTGCTCACGTTTGGATTGCTCTCGCCGAATAAGGGCATCGAAAATGTCATCCAGGCCCTGCCCGCTATCCTGGCCCGCCACGAAAACGTCGTCTACATGATCTCCGGAGTGACTCACCCGCATATTCTGCGCCGCGAGGGCGAGAAATACAGGTCATCTTTGCAGAAACTCGCGAAAGACCTGGGAGTCGAGGCCAACGTAATTTTTCGCAATCGTTTCGAGAGTCACGAACAGTTGATGGAAATCATCGGTGCAGCCGACATTTACATCACCCCCTACACACACAAGGGGCAAGTCGTTTCCGGCACGCTCGCGTATGCGCTGAGCGCCGGAAAAGCCATCATCTCCACTCCTTACTTGCACGCAACGGAATTACTGGATGAAGAGCGGGGCGTACTTGTCCCCTTCGACGATCCTCAGGCGATTGCCGCGAAAACCATCGAACTTCTAGATAACGGTACCGCGCGCCATGCAATGCGGAAGCGCGCGTACCTCTACGCGCGAGACATGGTGTGGGACCGAGTAGCTCAGCAATACATGGGGAGTTTTGAACGCGTGTACAACGAACGATTGCGGAAGCCGCGGGCGACATTCTCCGCGCAGAATACGGAAAAGGCACTCGACCGGCTCCCGTTCATAAAACTCGACCATTTGCGCCGCATGACAGACTGCACGGGAATCGTAGAGCACGCGGTCTTCAACGTGCCCAACTATCCGGAGGGCTACTCCACCGATGACAACGCCCGCGCCCTGATTGTCGCGATTCTGCTGGAGGAACTTGGAAGCACCTCCGCCACGCGCTCCGTGGATCTCGCGGTACGCTACCTGGCGTTTTTGTGGCTGGCATTCGATCCAGCAACCCGACGATTCCGAAACTGCCTGAGCTATGAGCGCCAGTGGCAAGAGCTGCAAGGCTCCGAGGACAGCCACGGTCGCGCCCTGTGGGGCCTTGGCACCGTTCTAGGAAGGACCAATGACGCCGGACTCCGTGGCGTAGCAGGCCGTTTGTTCGAAATGGCAGTGCCCGCGGCTGTGGAGTTCAAGAGTCCGCGTGCCTGCGCTTTTTCGCTTTTGGGGTTGCTCGAATATCTCGAATCATTCCCAGGAGATCGCGCGGCTGTAAATGCTGCGGACGCGTTGGCGAATCGCCTCCTGGCTTCCTACCAAGCCGCCCGTTCTGCGGACTGGAAGTGGTTTGAAAATGAACTGGCTTACTCCAATGCCCGATTGCCTCAGGCCCTCATACGCGCCGGAACGCGCAACGGCAACGACGCCATGGTTTCTGCCGGCCTTGAAGCGCTGGACTGGCTTGCGACGGTGCAGCGTTGTGAAACCAAGGGCCACTTCGTACCAATCGGTTCTCACGGCTTCTACTCAAAGAAATCGGAAAAAGCTCGGTTCGACCAGCAACCCATCGAAGCCTGCGCCACGGTTGCCGCTTATCTGCAAGCCTATCGCGCGACGGGCAAAGGGCGCTGGCGCAAAGAAGCCTGGACCGCATTTAACTGGTTCCTCGGCGACAACGACCTGCAGATCGCCCTGTACGACTCCACCACCGGCGGCTGCCGCGATGGCTTGCATCCTGACCGCGCCAACGAAAATCAGGGCGCGGAATCAACGCTGTCTTTTCTGATGGCTTTGCTCGAGATGCGCAGTCTGGAAGAGTCGGACACAACCGATCCAAAGGCCTGAGCATCCGTCTGTGCCCCCTTGCACCCCTAGGCTGCGTAAGAACTGTAATTCTTCTGCTGTTATTTGTTGAAAGAGGAACGATGCTTCGAACCGACCCGTTATTTATTCGCCACGCTGCAAATCCGATCCTGTCCGCAAAGGATTGGCCGTATCCCATGAATAGCGTTTTTAACGCGGGTGCCACAAGGCTGCCCGACGGTTCCACACTACTCTTATGCCGAGTCGAAGACCTCCGCGGCCTCTCTCATCTTTGTGCTGCACGTTCCGCGAACGGCATCGATGGGTGGCAGATCGATCGCGAACCTACGCTCGCGCCAGATCCCGAGCGCCACCCCGAAGAAGTGTGGGGCATCGAAGATCCGCGTATCACGTTTGTCCCGGAACTTAAGCAATTTGCGATCGCCTTCACTTCGTATTCACGCGGCGGTCCGGGTGTTTCCCTCGCTCTCACAAAAGATTTTCGTTCGTTCGAAAGACTTGGCGTCGTCATGTCGCCCGACGACAAGGACGCCGCCCTCCTCCCGCGGAGAATCAATGGATTCTGGGCTTTGATTCATAGGCCGATGACCCCGTTGGGCGCGCACATCTGGATCTCTTATTCGCCTGACCTGCGCCATTGGGGAAACCACAAACTCATGCTGGAAGCGCGCCGCGGCGCATGGTGGGACGCCAACAAAATTGGCATGTCGCCCCCGCCGATCGAAACGTCCAAAGGCTGGCTGATGATCTATCACGGTGTCCGCAGGACTCCTTCCAGTTCCATTTATCGTCTTGGCTTGGCTCTGTTTGATCTGGAACAACCGGAGAAGTGTCTGGCCCGCGGAGATTCCTGGATGTTCGCTCCCGAAGCCGACTACGAACGCCACGGAGATGTTCAAGACGTAGTGTTTCCCTGCGGTTACACGGTGGACACGGACGGCGACACCATCAACCTTTACTACGGCGCCGCGGATTCCAGCATCGCCCTGGCCCACGGCAGCATTCGCTCGCTTCTCACCTGGCTGGACGCCAACGGCCATTCCGAGCACGCCCACGACCGCCGCCAGCGTCAGGCTTAGCCCGACGAGATTGTGTTCCCGCGAAACCGACGACCAGACCCATCTTCGTAGCTTGAAGGCAAAGGAACAAAACGCATCCGACTGGGCCCGCGTACAGCCGGAGAACATTAGGCCAATAGTTTTCAGTTGGGACGAGCACGAGACCGAAACTTTCCCTCTTGTCGGCCCAGTCAGTGTGGTTAGCGGCGTACGGACAACAGAAGCATCGCGGAATCTGGAGCGGGCGATGGGAATCGAACCCACGTCCGAAGCTTGGGAAGTTCTATATCAAACTCTGAAAGCGATTGATCTGGCGGCACTTAACGTTTCGAAAGACGGCTCCAATTGGAAACTAAATGGAAATTGAAAGCCGAGACAGATTGCGGCTCCTGACGCGGCTGGAAGAGCGTCTTTCCAACCCTTCGGTTAACAGCCACTTGAGTAACTTAATCACGATTTGCCGGAGCGGGAGTTTTCCGAGGAGTATCAAGCAGTTGCGATGAAACGCGAGAGTCAACTTCTCTTCCGTATTCACCGTTTGTTCAGAGTTTTTCAACGTTTTTCCACGACTACCGTGACAGCGGCGTGACAGCCGCCTCTTGATGGTTCTCATGACATCAACTAGGCGCGCGTCGCGCGATGGTTTAGCAAATTCCCGATTGCCAGCCGGGGCGCCGAAGCGGTTTCCTAATTAGCATTTCACAAATATCTATTCAAGACCCACGCGGCGGAGCAACGATTGGAAGCGTGGGTCCTTGCGAATTTGATCAAAAGCCGGTTCGATAGCAATCTCCGTCATGGATAGAGAGCGTTCCTCAAAAGCTCTTTCGAGAGAGTCCAACGCTTTCGTCTTCTCACCAAGCTGAGCATAGAGAATCGCGGTGCCAAAAGCTGAGTTGTAAGCTTCGGGTGGATTGACGGGGAGGTAAGTGAAATCAAGAACTTGCTTCCAGTAGCCATGGGGGCCACCGGCGGTCCAGGCGCGGCGCAGAGCGGCTTCTTGTTGCTCGGCAGAGTTGTCGTCTTCGCCGATGAGCAAGCGTACTTTGGTGTCTTCATCGATGGCTTCCTGAAATTTCCCCATGAAAGCAAGAAGTTGGGCCATTCGTTCGTGATCGATGGCGAATCCGGGGAACATTTCAGCGGATCTGCGGAATTGCGCGAGGGCTTTGTCGTACTGGCGAGCCCAAATGTAGGTGCGGCCGAGGAAGGATTGCATCGGAGCAGAGAAGGGATCCACAGCGATGGCTTTTTGCATTTCGGCGATGGCTTCCGCATGGCGACCGAGGGGAGAGAGGTAGCTGTTGGAATAGAAGAGGTGGGCGTAAGCGTCGTTAGGATTTAAATCAAGAGCGCGCTGATATTCACGTTCCGCTGCAGGCCAGTCAAAATCGAAGTGAGCCAAAATGAAGCCGAGAGTGGAATGCCCGGCGGCGAGAGAAGGGTCCAGGGTGACAGCGCGAAGAGCGGCTTCCCTGGCCAGAGGCATGGATTCCAAGGGGGCCATGGCGCCAACGACAGGAGCCAGGCTGTAGAGCCGGGCGAGGGCAGCATGGGCGGGAGCGTAGTTGGGATCAATTGTGATGGCCTGTTGGAACTCCGAGATGGCGCGTTGGAACGAAGATTTAGTGCGGAGTTCCGAGTCATGTAGACCATGAAGGTAGGCCTCGTAGGCTGCGGCGTTGAGCGGAGGGGCGTCGGCGAGACGGGCGCGAGCGGAAGGGGAAAGGGTTAATTCGATCTTGCTAGAAATGGCGAGGGCGAGGTCGCTTTGGAGCTTCAGGACATCGCTGAGCTCGCGATCGAAATCAGCGGCCCAAAGGTGAGTTTGATCGCTGGCCTGGATGAGTTGGGCGGTGACGCGGAAGCGCTGGCCGGAGCGCCGTATGCTGCCTTCGAGCAGGTAATCCACAGCAAGTTCACGAGCGATCTGGGCGGCTCCCTTTTTGGCGTCTTTGTATTGCATGGAAGAGGTGCGGGCAATCACGCCAAGGCGTTGAGGATCGAGTGTGCCGAGCTGGGTAATCATCTCTTCAGTCATGCCATCGGCAAAGAAATCCTCGTGGGGATCTCCGCTCAGGTTCACAAACGGGAGAACGACTAGCATCTCTTTTTTCGGGAGAGTATTGAGTGCCCTGGGCCGACGGGAACGAAGAATGAATCCGGTCGTTGCGATTGCGACTAGCACGACTGCCAAATAAATGGACCAACGAACCTTACGGTTTAAAAGCACTGAGGTTGGGGAGCTTTTTGGCACGACTGAAGCCGGGCCTTGACCAATACTATCGATGATGGAAATTGAAGCCTCAGGCCCTGTGCTGACTGGGGCGGTGAATCGATAGCCCTTTCCGGGAATGGTACGAAGGAAGCGTGGATTATCCGGGTCCTCCTTGAGGGCTTGGCGGGCCTTTCGGACGGCGGTGTTGATGCTGTTGTCAGCGTCGACGAAGACATCTTTGCCCCAGATGGCGAGGAGGATTTCCTCGCGGGAGACGAGCCGGTCGCGGTTTTCAGCGAGCAGGAAAAGGAGTTGCAGGGGAATACGTTCGAGTTTGACCAGGTGACCAGCCCTGCGGAGCTCGAAGGAGCGCTGGTCGAGTTCGAAATCTTCAAATCGTATGGTTTCGTGGGGCATGGTCGATAAACGTGGGGACGCCCAATTCTACGTTTTCGTGGGGCGGAGACAAAGCGTTGATTCGGGGGATCCTTCCAGGAGGGTGAAGAGGGGCAGCCGAAGGAATCGAATTAAGAATAAGAAAAGAAGAGATTTCGGGGTTCAGGGAATCTACACGAGAACTTCAGACCGGCTCCATTGTCTAGGAACGGCATTGCGTTGAGTATGGCCGCTCCCGCGGTTCGACCGGCGGGAAATCGAAGAGGAGGCTGGCCATGAAAAGTTTTGTGTGGAAGGTGATGGTTGCAGGAGTATTTCTGGTGGGATTTCTCAGTGTTGGGGCGAGAGCACAGGGCAATGACAACGATGGATGCAGCAATGCGACGCTCAGGGGGGACTATGCGTTTACGGTCTCCGGGACAATCTGGATGACAGATCCCGAAGGCGCCCTAGAGGAAGTGCAACGCGGTGGTATCGCCATGACACATTTTGATGGAATCGGCGGCCTGTCCCAGGTCGATTTTGTGATGTCGGGTCACAGCAATTTGCCGGCGCCTCCGACTCCTCCTACCGATCCCGTCACAGGTTTCCATATCATGGAGACCGGGACCTACAAGGTGTACTCCGATTGCACGGGGACGTTTACAATTAACAGCCCCGGCACCACCATTACTGTGAAATTTGTCCTCAGCAATCAGGGAAGGGCGATTCATACGATCGTGACGTCGCTTATCCTCCCGTTAGGGCCGGTGACGGCACTGATTCACTCCGAGGGCCATAAGCTGGGGGTAATTCAGGACCAGTTGAATTAGGTTTTGAGCAGCGAGCGGTTGAACACTGAGAACAGTGATGGGGCGCGAGCACAGGTAAAAGTGGAGTGATCGCGCCCAGTGAATTCGACGAACAGCAGCCGGTTACCGCACCTGCTCACGAGGCAGAGGCCCTACCCATCTTTGGCATTCGGCTCCGAACCGAAACTTCTACCACGCTTGTGACACTCTATTTCTGGCCGCAACACCATACCCAACACTGGTGCGGTGAACCCCCTCTTGAGACAACTCTTCTCGTGACAGTTCTGACTTAACATTGAGTCCTGATTTGTCAGATAGCTTCTCGTCTGTAACTTAGATTTTGAGTTGCCCCATATCTGCAATGCTTGCCGCATCAGACGATACGGTCGTCCGCTCGAATTCCGTTGGCGACAGATATCCGAGGGCTGAATGCAATCGCTTTTGATTGTAATAGCGCTCGATGAACTCCGCGATGTGAAGGCGAAGATCCTCAAGGTCCTTATACTCTTTCGTGTTAATTTCCTCCGGTTTTAGCGTTCGAAAGAAGCGCTCGCAGTTTCCGTTATCGTAAGGACGGCCCAGCCTGCTAACGCTTGGTATCACTCCGTGATTCCGCAAGGTGCGTAAATACTCGGCATGCGCGTACTGCACACCACGATCTGAATGGTGAACCAAACCGGTAACCGGACTTCGGCTTTCAAGAGCCATGTCCAACGCCGCCAGCGGTAATCGTGCGGTCAGAGTTCTGTCCAGGCTCCAGCCAACGACTTTTAGAGAGAGCTTGTCGAGCACAACTGCAAGATAAACGAATTCGCGCTTTAATCGGACGAACGTGATATCTGCTACCCAGACCTGGTTCGGCCCAGTCAGCTTCAACCGATTGGCTAGATTTACATAAATCTCGCCGTGGTCACGTTGCCCAGTTAAGTTATCAAGGGACAGTTGCAGTTCTGTACCTACGAGATTGTCTTCGCGGATGAGTCGCGCCACTCGTTTGTGATTCACAGCCATTCCTTGGCGCCGCAACTCGGCTGTTATCCGCCGATAGCCGTAACGCCCTTGATGTTCGAGCGCAATTCTCTGCACCTCAGATCGTACGCCCATTTCTTCTTCCCAAGGATCTTGAGCACGCAGGTAGCGGTAAAATGCGGCTCTGCTTATGCCGGCCAGCAAACACATCCGCTCAATGCCTAAACCGCCTTGCAGGGACATTACGTCCCGGATGTGGTCGTAGATGCCAGCTCGCCAGACCCGCTGGTCCCGCGGCGTCCGGCCTCGATTTTCTGCAAGGCGCCTCTGAAAAAATCCACATCCAAGGCCTGCTTGGCAACCAAACGCTTCAGCTCGTGCACCTCCTTTCGAAGCCTCGATTCGCGGGACTTCTCCGGTATTGGTTCACCTTCTGACGCAGTTCGCTGACTCTCTTCGTGCCACCTATATAAGGTCTGCCGCGGGACACCAAGTTCTTTTGCCAGCCACCAGATGTTTTCACAGCATTTGAATCGCTCGATTGCCATCTGGTGGAAGCTTTCCGGGTACCGCCACCTTCGCTTGTTAATCATTTATGGAGAACCTACCTTTCTCCATAAAGTGTAACGATGGCAATTTGTCTCAGTTAGGGGTTCACTACAGTTTCCTCTTCAGGGTTCTCATGACATCAACTAGGCGCGCGTCGCGCGATGGTTTAGCAAATTCCCGATTCCACACGCGAGGGCGCTCCCCCACTCTTCGACACGATCACCCGGATATGCAACGAGGCCGGTTTCTCTCCCCGGGTTGAGAATCAACCGAACATGATGCAGACAGTGCTTTCGCTTGTGGAAGCGGAGCAGAGTGTCTCCATAGTTCTTGCGTGTGTCAGAAACCTTCGCTCGGACGGCGTGCGGTTCTATCGTTTGCAACCCGATGAAGCGAGAGTCGCACTAGTGGCAGCCTGGAAGAAGGAGACTCCCTCGGCTGCCCTTCGTGCTTTTCTCGAACTGGTTAACGCGAAGGCCTCGCTGATTCGGAAGAAATCCGAAATCCACTGACTGATCGCCGGAGACCTTATCCGCGATTACTTCGCGGCGGGCGGCAGGAGCTTTTCGTCGATCAGGGACTGCAACCCGTTACGGAACGAGTCCTCGGTGTCCATCGTCCTTGTGAACCCGGCCTGGCGCAGCTTGATCGTGCTCACGAAGGCTCGAGGTCCTGCCGGGGCGCCGTAGGCGAACGCGAAGTCCACGTGCTGATCCCCTTGGCCAACCAACTGCCTCAGGTTCCGCGAGCGAAGATCGTACTTCGCGACGATCTGGTCCCAGACATCCGCGTTTTTCTCGAGGTACGCTGCCACGCTCGTTGGCATGTCCGGTCCGGTTTCGACACCCAGGGTTTCGGCCAGGGCCGGCCACAGATTGCGCCACTCGAATACGTCGCCGTTAGTGATGTTGAACGCCTTGTTCGCCGCCTGGGGTGATTGCGCAGCCCAGACCATCACGTCCGCGACGAGGTCTGCATCGGCGGCTTCCCAGACGAACGACGGACCGCCAGGAAAACCGAACGGTTCACCCTTCTCGCGGCGAATTGCCGCGTAGGCCCCGATAGCAGGAAGAACATTCAACGCGCCTGGGGTCGGCCCGATGACGAGCTGCGGACGCAGCGCCGTGTAGTTGAATCCGTGCCTGGCCCCCATCTCTCTCACGTAATCTTGGTGGTCAAAGAAGAAGTTATCGTGGTCCTTATGTGCATCACGTTCGCGGGCCGGGATGGGAATCGGATGTAGATGCACACCGTAGACCTTCGTTCCCTGCAGGAAACTGATGTGCTGGAAATTGGAAGCAGTACTTACGATCGGTTCCACCACGTTGTGGAGCATGGCGTTGTTGGTTTCGATCTGCTCCTTGCTTGACCAGCCAGCGACCAGCTCGGGCTTCTCATGTATAGCCGTATAGGCGATGTGAGTGATGTCAGTCAGCGGCTCGAACGCCGCGCGGGCCGCTTTCGCGTTCCGTAGATCGACCGACAGAAACTCAATTTCCCGGCCGCTAGGCAGCTTGGGCTTGCGTAGTGAGACACCGACCACATCCCAGCCCGCGGAAAGAAACTTCTCGATCGCGGCAACACCCAGCAGGCCTGCGCCGGTGACGAGCACCTTTTTCGGCTTGACGACGTTTTTCTTTTTAACAGTTGTGTTCATGATTCTATAGACCCTTACCCCTTTCAAACGCTTTCCTGAATTTATCTAAACGAGACTGAAGACTTGCCCTTGCCTTTACTCTTTTTCGATTTTCGAGGCGACAAAATATCGAATTTCGCAGGGCTTAGATTTGGGCCACGCCGCCATCGACATAAAGCTCTGTGCCCGAGACATAGCTGGCCTCATCAGACGCGAGGAATGAGACGGCTTTAGCGATCTCGTCCGGGTCTCCCAACCTGCCGAGCGGGACATTATTCTCCATCTCCTTCTTCATCATCGTGAGCGCTTCTCCCTGCTGGAGGCTTTCCATGATCGGAGTATCGATATGACCGGGGCTGAGCACATTCACTCTGATACGACGGCTCCGCAAATCATTTGTCCAAGTCCGGGCAAACGAACGAACGGCTGCCTTCGTAGCGCTGTACACACTCATGGCGGGGAAGCCTTTGATATCCGCAATCGATCCATTCAGGATGATCGAACCGCCGTCCTTCATCAAAGGGAGGCCTTTCTGCACCGAGAAGAAGAGTCCTTTGACGTTTGCATCGAAGTGAAGGTCAAAAAATCCCTCGTCGACACTGCCGAATGGGGCCAACTTCGCCAAACCGGCGTTGGCGAAAATAATGTCGATCGGACGATGGTACTTCTTCACCGCGTCGTATAAACGGTCGAGGTCAGACAGGCTGGCAACGTCGCCTTGCACGGCAGTCACGTTCTTTCCAATTTGAGCGACCGCCGTATCGAGTGCGTCCTTGCGGCGACCGGTTATGAAAACGTGATCCATCCCCTCTTGAACAAAGCGCTTCGCGGTAGCCAGGCCCATGCCGGTCGACCCTCCCGTAACCACCGCGATTTTCCCTGCAAACTTCTTTGACATAACCAACTCCTTGTCTGAGCAATCGTTGCTGATTGGCTGCCAGAGCAATAGATGTCGCGACGACTGATTCGATACCTAGCAAGATCCAATCACATTGATTGCGGCCAGGCATCATCTGGCCGCCGAATCAGCATCCCGTTTATTGCAAGGATCGGGCCAATATCGAAGGGCGCTTTTCTCGCGACGAAACACCGAATAAGCCGCAGCGTGGTGAGTTATGTGTCAAAACCCATGTCGAGCAGAGGTCTCCGCGTGTTGCTATAACGACAGCCCGAATTCAGGGGAGGACCATTACGAGTTCTAGGCCCTACTGGATTCATCACTCGAACTACTCGGTCGAGCCATTGGTGGCCACAACGCCCTTACCCAACACCAATGCAGCACATTGGTTTCCACGCCTGTGGAACTTTGGAAGTAAGGCGCCAACTTTGTTCGGAATGGTAGTTCAAGCGCAAGGTTCCGTCCTGTCAGCGAAACGACTGGAAGTGTCACGGCTGTGTCGCTATGAAAACAGGTAACCGTGCCTCTCGACACAAAGAGATTGGCATCGCAGATGCACCTGAAATGAGCCGAAACCCACCAGGCTCAGGTTGCCGCAACCGAAAGAGTATGGTGAGACACCGATGGGCCTCGAGGTTGGTTGTGCCTGTTGACAAGCGGAAAACACGGGCAGAGAGTGAGACTCTACCGACGCTAGCTGTTGTGTCTCTATCCAGGATCGCAAGTCTCGTCGGCGGATGTCTTTATTTGGCTCGGTCGTGGTGTCCTCCAGAGCCCGCTCAGACCTCTTCAAGAGCGGCAGCTGTGGAACCGCGCTATACCTTCAGCCGTTTGGGCAAGATTACGAGTCCGGTCAGAGAACCGCTTCGTTAATCGGGGCATAAATCTCGACGGTCGCCGGCGTGGCCTCGAAGACCCTGTGGCGCGTGACGTCGCCCAACAGTTTCTCATAACCCAATCAGTCAAGGAGGATCTGATATGTCTCATGCGGAATCCGCTGCGACCTACGCCGAAGCGCGCGAGCAGGTCGAGCAACGATGGCGAACCGTATTTGAGAGCTCAACGATGACCCGGAGTACCTGTGGCAACCCGCCGCTAATTGAGTCGGGCCACTGACCACGAACTCGCAATACTCGAATTGGTGTGTTGGATCATGATCGCTTCTCCTGTTACTTCGACGTGTCCTGTCTCAAAGAGAAGGGGTGTGCTGCTCCTCTTTTCGTTAGCAGCACTACTTGCAACGCCAGCGCAGGCGCAAACGCAACTTGCGGCTCTATTCGGTACCGTCACAGATACCAGCGGAGCTGTTGTTCCCGGAGCCGAGGTTTCGGTCGAGAACGTAAGCACAGGATTGAAGCGGGACGGGCGCACCGACAAAACTGGCGAATATCAGTTGGTAGGCCTGCCGACCGGAAGGTATACGCTTCGCGTACAGAAAGAGGGATTCCAGACCGAGGTCCGCGAAGGAATTGTCCTGAGCCCGGGTGCCGGAATCGGAATCAATTTGTCACTGGTTGTGGGCAAGCTATCCGTCCACGTGACGGTCGAGTCAGGTGTTCCAGGCCTCGACACGACCAACACCGTTGAAGGAACGATTGCGGAACGCAGCTTAACTGCGCTCCCTCTAGACGGCCGCGATCTGTTTAAAGCCGCAATCCTGGTCCCGGGAGTTGCCCCCACACCTAGCAGTGCCCCTTCGTTATTGTCGAACGGGAAGGCGGGGCAAGTGTCCGTTAAGGGTATGCGCCCGAGCTGGACGAATGTTCTCATCGATGGCATGGACGCCAATGATCCCGTGTTTGGCTATTCGCCTGCCGGCGCTTCTGGGCTTTTTCTTGGACTGGATGATTTCGTGGAGGTACGGGTCTTAACCCAGACTTTTGGCAGCGAGTACGGTACATCTTCCGGTGGCGTCATCGAGGCAATCACCAAATCAGGTAGCAATTACTTTCATGGATCGCTTTTTGAATTGCATCGCGATGCCGCGCTGGAAGCCAGGAACTATTTCGACCTGAGTAGCCGTCCCATCCCACACTTCGTCCAAAACCAATTCGGGGCCAGCATCGGCGGGCCGCTGGCGCACGACCGCACCTTCTTTTTTGTCGACTACGAGGGCTTCCGGGAAGTGCAGGCATCCACGGCTATTGCAACCGTCCCAAATGCGCTTGCGCATGAGGGGTTGCTGCCGTCTGCCAACGATCCAAGCGCCTGCACGAGTGCTTCACCCACGGGTTGTGTACCGGTGCTGATCGATCGGCGCGTGCAGCCATTTCTCGGCCTGCTGCCTCCCTCGAATGGTGGAGACAATGGGGACGGAACCGGCGACCTCATCACAGCCGATAAGGGTTCCACGTACGAACACCACGGCATGGTTCGCGTGGACCACAATTTCTCCAGCACGCATTCGCTGTTCGCGCGGTACGTTGTGGATGACAGCTTTTCCCTCGTGCCTTATTTCGGAACGCCGCCCGGGACCTATGTCCCGGGGTTTCCGGTGAACCATGAAGCACGCAATCAGTACTTTACTGTTCAGGATCGCAGAAATATTGGAAGAGAACTGTTCAATGAACTGCGATTCGGTATCAACCGCACGACCGCGTCGACGTCAACGACTGATACACAACCGGCTCTCTCTATCTCCCTGGTGCCCAACCGACAGTCCGGAATGCTCAACATTGCGGGTGTGAGCTTGATTGGCAACAGCCCTGGAATGCCCTTGGGCGATTTTTCGACGGTCTATCAGGTTCAGGACCAACTCGCGCGTAACCGCGGCCGTCACAGCCTGAAATTCGGGGGTGAGTTTCGGAGGATCCAGTTGAATGGCTATTTAGATTACGCCGTTAATGGCTTGTACACGTTCCAGGATTTGCGGCCTTTCGGGTTTCCGGCGCGCAGCGACAACCCGGCTCTGGAATTCTTCCTGCAGGCGCTGCCGTTATCGTACGTTGGTGCCAATCCTTCGATGGCGAGTTCCGAGCGGGGCTACCGGCAGAGCGTGTTTTCAGGTTTTGTACAGGATTATGTGCGAGTCACACGCCGACTGACATTGAACGCCGGATTGCGCTATGACTTCTATTCGAACCCGACCGAGGTACAAGGGCGTCTCTCGGCGATCCGGAACCCGGTAAAGGACTCTGGTCCAACCGTCGGAAAGGTATTTGCCGGGACTCCTACGGATCTGCTGTCACCCCAGGCTGGCTTGGCGTGGAACATTTTCGGCGACGGCAAGACCGTGCTGCGGGCCGGGGCCGGCATCTTTCGCGATCAGTTCCCCGGAATCCTCTTCGGTGCGGACCGGTTTCTGCCGCCTTTTTTCGGCATCGGCTCCTATGTCTTTCCCACCTTTCTCAAACCGCAGGATGCCGTCCTGACGCAGCCAATCTACCTCATCCAGACGAACTACCATGCGAAATTCCCGTACGCGCTGCAATACAATCTCAACCTGGAGCGCGAAGTCGCGCCAAGCACGATTCTGAGTGCCGGATACTTTGGCGCGCGCGGCAATCATCTCACCCGGGAAGGAGAACAAAACCCTTTCGAACCAGCTTTGGGGCACCGCTACAATCCAAACTTACCTTCGCCGCTGCAGGCTGTGCTGACCGACGCACAATCTTTCTACAATTCCTTCCAGCTGTCCGTCTCAAACCATTCCGGTAAGAACCTTTCTTGGGAGGCGTCCTACACGTTGGCCCACTCCGTCGATGACGCTTCGAATAGCTTTCTCATAGAAGCTGTAAATGAACCGCCTGGGTCTCAGAACATTTTCGATCGTAAGGGAAGCAGAGGGCGCTCCAGCTTCGATATCCGGCACAATTTTGTCGGACACGTGGTTTACGAACTCCCGTTTGGACACGGGAGTTGGCTCGGCGGCTGGGAGATTTCCGGTATCGCCAGCGTTCACAGCAACGTGCCTTTTACTCCCGTCCTCGCTTTTGACAACGCAGACTCGCTGTCGCTAACGACTACCGAAAGACCCAACCTCGCCGGAAATCCGTACGTCGGCGTTTGTCCGGACGGCGCCAGGGTAGGCAGTCCGACCTGCTGGTTTAATCCAGGCGCATTTGCATTGCCGCCTCCCGGTCAGTTTGGCACTGCCGGACGCAATATTCTGCGCGGCCCGGGCTTTGCGCAATTCGATCTGGCGGTGCAGAAGAGTTTCTCGCTGACGGAGGGCCTGAAAATCATGTTACGCGCCGATGCGTTCAATCTTCTGAATCATCCGAATTTCGCCGTCCCAAGCAACACACAAAGCCCTCTTACGCTCGGGGGCAACGGAGACGCTATCTTCAAGAATGGAGCCGCGGACTTCGCCGATAACGTGGGTCGGATATTCTCGACGGTCGACGCTGCGCGTCAGATTCAACTAGGAGTTCGCGTCGTTTTCTAAAGGCATTTACGCTTGGAAATTAGACGGCAAAGCGCACATTCCCCGGTGAGCTTCAGAACTGATTGTAAAGTCGCGCCTGCGTTCGCACCGCCGGGTCAGCTCGCTGGCCGGCGGTAACCTTCGAAAACACTCTTGCCAACCGGATGTGACGAGCAGACAATTTGGGTTCTGCCGGGATTCGAGACCTAACCGACCGTGCATGTTCGCCATTTTTCTCAAGACCCGAGGTCTCGGGGAGCATCCATAAACTGTCCCGGTCAAAGAGTCAAACAGAGGCCTGACGTCGTGGAGATCTCAGAATATGTGCGCGAATGTCTCCGTGAGGATGAGGAGTTCATCCTGTATCGGGGACGTGCGAGTGAGGCAGAGGTACCTACGGTTCTCCTTCTGACGCCTGCCTCATCACGGCCCGCACCGGAAAGCCTCAAGAAGATAGACAACGAATATTCGTTCCGGGACGATTTGGATGCCACATGGGCGCTTCGCCCCCTCCTTCTTTCTCAGTACGACGGCCAGAAGGTGCTTGTTCTTGAAGATCCCGGTGGCGAGCCTCTCGATCGTCTGATTCAGGGGCCGGCGGAGATACGGCAATTTTTGCGGATTGCCGTCGGTCTCGCAGCCGCGCTCAGGCAATTGCACAAGCGAAAGCTGATCCACAAGGACGTAAAGCCCTCCAATGTCCTGGTTGAATCAGTGACTGGCCGGGTTTGGCTTACCGGTTTTGGTATCACCTCGCGCCTTCCGCGCGAGCGTCAATCGCCCCAACCTCCCGAGTTCATCGCGGGAACACTCAGCTACATGGCGCCCGAACAAACCGGACGAATGAATCGGTCCATTGATTCGCGGAGTGACCTTTATGCCTTAGGGATAACCCTTTACGAAATATTAGCCGGTAGCCTGCCCTTTACGGCTTCGGATCCGATGGAATTGGTTCATTGTCACATCGCACGCCATCCGGTGCCGCCTCATGAGCGAGTAAAAGCCGTACCGCGCTGTCTTTCCGCTATCGTGATGAAACTGATCGCTAAAGCCCCTGAGGAACGCTACCAGACGGCTTCCGGCGCGGAGAGCGATCTTCGTCGCTGTCTCGGTGAG
>Ga0247669_1000078_pt1 | contig 51776 bp, 47 predicted proteins | sample CNK10_metaG_FD_182734 | JGI IMG/M metagenome (GOLD analysis project Ga0247669, IMG submission 182734) | Soil microbial communities from Purdue University Martell Research Forest, Indiana, United States - CNK10 | ecosystem: Environmental > Terrestrial > Soil > Temperate forest > Bulk soil... | reverse complement strand
CCTCACTACTAGAAGACTCTCTGCCGGTTTCTGGAAAGGGCCGCCCGTGAAAGTTGGCCGTTACGAAATTCTCGACACCGTCGGCGCTGGCGCCTTCAGCCGCGTCGTTCGCGCGCACGATCCGTTTATCGGGCGCATCGTCGCGATCAAAATCTTCCCCGCGGAAATCGCGAAAGGCGAAGCGCGCGAGAAATTTTTCCAGGAAGCGCGTGTCATCGGGCAAATCTCTCACCCCTGCGTCCTCGCCCTGCATGACATGGGTATCGACGAAGCGTCGCAGACGCCTTATCTCGTCATGGAATTTGTGGACGGTCAGCCGCTTAATCGCATTCTCGAAAAAGGTGCGGTCCCGTTTCCCCGCGCGTGCGCCTGGATTGGCGACATCGCCCTCGCACTTGGCGTCGCCCATCGCAAGGGAGTCATCCACGGCGACGTCAAACCCGCGAACATCCTCATCACCGCGGACGGCCGCGTGAAACTGTCAGACTTCGGCATGGCTCGCGTCGCCAGCCGCGACACCGGCGGCAGCCCGCTCCTCGGCACGCCCGCTTACTGGTGCCCCGAACAGATCATGGGCCGCCCGCAGGACGCTCGCTCCGACATTTTTTCTTTGGGTGGCGTTCTCTACGAAATGCTGACTGGTTCGAGCCCGTTTCACGGCGAATCGATTCAAGCCGTCTGCACGCGCGTGCTCTCTTCGAATCCGCTTCCGCCGTCGCGCACCAATTCCGGCGTCCCGGCCGCACTGGACGAAATCGTCGCCAAGTGCCTCATGAAGGATCCGGCGCTCCGCCTCGCCTCATGTGACGCGCTGGCCGAAGCGCTCTACCCGCTCGCCCGCCGCAAAGTTGTGGCGCAGGTTTCTCAACCCGCACAACAGCAGCAGCAAACGTCGTCTCTTCGCGACCGCGCCGCGCGCCTGCTCCGTTCGGCCTAATCAAGCGCCGGTTTTTCTCACTTCAATTCCGCCATTCGTCGTCGCCAGTTTCAATTCGCGGCCGCCTCCGCCCACCGTGCCGGAGACATTCTTGGTTCCGAACGTTCCCTGCACAGTGATCGGAAAATCTGTATGGATATTTCCGTTGGTCGTGGCCGCGTGCAGCTGGAACGCCGCCGGCGCAGGCAGCGACACTGTAATTCCGCCATTCGTCGTGGCCAGTTCGAGTTCGCCCTTCCAATCGGCTCTTCCCATGGCGATCGCTACGTGCCCGTTCGTCGAGCGCCCCGAGCCCCATTCGCTCGTCTCCAGATCCACGTTCCCGTTCGTGGTATTGGCTTCCACAACGCTCTTCAAATCCCGCCCGCGGATGCTTCCGTTCGTTGTGTCCATCTTCAAATTCACGCCGCGTGGCGCCTTCACGGAGAAGGTGATCTTCGCGCGCGAGCTGTGCCAGAAATTTCCGGACTCCGAATCCACTCCGCCGCGGTGGCATCGACCGGGTTCTGCCTTCCGCGCATACACCGCGCAAATCGTCACGCCCTCTGAATACTCGACGACCTCGATGAACGGTTCCTGCTCATCCCCATGGCCCGTCTTCCTCGCTTCCACCTGCGCCGCTTCATCCGTGGCGCCGCTCGCTTCGATTTCGCCGTTGCGGCCGATGACCTCCAGCGTCTGCCCTGCCGCAAGCTTTGCCTGCCAGTGAAAATTATCCTCGGTGAACACCGTCCGCTTTTCCTGCGCACTGGCGGCGCCCCCGACCATCGTCACGAGCGCCGTAACACCTAAAACCATCCGTGAAACATTCCAAATCGACCGCAGACCAAAGTTGTTGCTCATAAGATCCACTCCTTTATTCCCTCACCGAAACTCGTCGTTCGTTCTATTCGTGCCAGTCCGCCGACCCCGGGCTAGGTGCGCTGGCTTCATGCTTCTGACGCTCCAGCCCGCCCTTTCGTCTCAAACTCGATCTTTCTCTATTTGGTCGCGGCATGATGATCGTAGCTCAGCACTCGCGTGATCTTCCACGCTCCGTCCTTGTACTGCCATAAGTGCACGAATCGCCCCTCACCCACGCCTTCCGTATCCTCATGGCCCGGATGATGAAAACGGTGCACGCCCATTTCAATCGCTCCGTAGCCTTTCATGTAAAACACTTGCAGAGTGCCCGGCACCAGTTCCCGCGTCGTCTTGCCGCAGATATTTTTCTTCACGCTCTCGGTCAGCGCGGCGCGACCCAGCGTCACACCGCCTTGATCGTGATAAAACTCCACGTTTTCCGTGAAATAGCCGGCGAATTTTTCGAGATCGCATTTGTTGTATGCGTCAAACAGCCCTGCATCGAGCGTCGCTATCGCTTTATCCAGCTCCGCTTGTGACTGGATCTTCTCAAGCGGCGGCACATCCTGCGCGCCCACCACGGACCCGAACACGGCCAGGCCAAGCAGCGACAGCCCTACCCTCAACGCCTGTGCGATCCGGTCCATCCGACACCCCTTCCCGGGATTCGTCTACCACTCGAATCTACGCACCCCCCTCCCCAAATGTTCCGGAATAATTTGGTTCAGCCGGTGTAGCGGCCGCCTTCCGAGGCGGGCTCCTTGCCTACGCTAAGCAGCCTGTGGAGTGCGGCTAGCGACGAGCGTCGTCAAAGGGCGGCCAGGCGCTAGCTCTTATAGAGGTAAATCTTGAACGAGTCCTGTCCTTCGGCCGAGACCACCGCCCTCACACGGGCTGGTACAACTGAATCAAATTCCCGCAGGTATCCGAACAAATCGCAATCTTCACCGGCCCCATCTCGATCGGATCGCCCTTAAACACCACGCCCAACCCCTTCAGCCGTGAAAATTCCTTCTGCATGTCTGCCACTTGAAACGCCGCCAGCGGAATTCCTTGCCCAAACATCGCTTCCTGGAACGCCTTGCCCGCTGGATTCGCGTTCGGCTCCAGTGACAACTCGAGGTCGTCCGGCCCCTCCGGCGAGACCACCGTCAGCCAGCGAAATTCGCCCATCGGAATTTCATGCTTTTTCTTGAATCCGAACACTTCGGTATAAAACTTCAGCGCTTTCGTCTGGTCGTCCACCATGATGCTGGTCAACTTGATCTGCACAAGTGTCTCCTCACCGCGGAATTCGTTCGTTTGGGATTGTAGAAAAACTCTGGCTTACGGCGCTTCTCGGAAATTGCGAAATGCATTCGCCGGCAAGCGTCCCATCAGGCTCAAACAGCCCGGAAACATCGGCTCCGGCAGCATTCCCGGTACTACGATCATCGCCCGCGCCCGTCGTTTATATTCTGACGGCGCCGCGCCCGCTTCTCTCTGAAACCAGTCGCTGAAACTCCCCACGCTGCTCATGCCCACTTCCATGCACACTTCCGTCACCGACTGTTCTCCCGTCGCCAGCAGCAACTTCGCCTTCTCGAGCCTTTCCCGCATCCGCATCTGGTGCGGCGTTACTCCGAACAGCGCGTCAAATCGACGAATAAAATGAAATCGCGAAATGCCGGCCTCGCGCGCTATTTCACCCAGCGGCCGTGCCTCGTCTCCCAATTCTGCCATCCGCCGCCGCGCCCGGCACAGCCTCCTAAACTCGTTCTGATCCATCGCTCTCATTGCCACGCCCGGATTATAGCCCTTCGCGCCTCACCCGTTGGCGCCAAGTCGAACGGCCAACCGACCGCAACCCGGGCGTTTAGCTTGCTTTACTCGAATTAGCTAGGGAACAAAAAGGGGGAGAGGTCTTACTCGTACCGCAAGGCTTCCACCGGATCGAGCCGGGAAGCCTTCATGGCCGGCCAAACGCCAAAGATGAGCCCAATGCTCACGCTGACGACGATGCCCGTCGCTGCGGCCCACATCGGCACAATTCCGGACCAACCGAGCGTCGCCCGGATCAGGAACACCAAACCGTTCACCAGAACCAGCGCCAGCACGCCCCCGGCTCCGGTCAGCGTCATCGCTTCCAGCAGGAATTGCCACGTAATGTCGCCGCTCCGTGCGCCGATCGCTTTGCGGATTCCGATTTCGCGCGTGCGTTCGGTCACACTGACCAGCATGATGTTCATCACGCCCACGCCGCCAATCAGCAACCCAATCGCGCTAAGCACCAGCGTCGCCACGTAAACCATCAGCATGATGCTGTGGAACTCTTCGACTTCCTGCGCCGCTGTGCCAATCGAGAAATTGTCTTTGGCGCCTTGCGCCACGTTCCGCCGCCGCCGCAAGACTTCCGTCGCCTGATCGACCGACTGGTCGAGCAGCCCGGCGTAGGCCTGAAAGCGCATATTCACTTCGTCCGCCGCCGGATAAATTTTCGCAAACGTGTTGTACGGGATCAGCACGCGCCGGTCTTCATCGCCGCCGCCAAATCCGCCCTTCGGCTTTTCCACCACGCCGACAACCGTATACGCCGAACCGTCAATGAAAACGTCTTTCCCAATCGGGTGGCCCTCCGGGAACAATACCGGAGCCACGTTTTCTCCCAGCATTACGACTTTCTCGCGGTGCTGGTCGTCGCCGTCTGCCAGAAACCTTCCGTCAATCGTCGAAGCGTTCGCATACACCTGGCCGAAATTTGCCTGCACGCCGCGAAAATCGATTCCCGTCACTTCGCCCGCTTTGGTGCGCACGGTGTGCGATTGCTGCCAATTCGTTTGCAGGAACGTCGTCACATTCTTGATGGCCGGGCAAAGTTCTTTCAGGGCTTTTGCGTCTTCGATCGTCAACGGTTTGCGCTGCCGTTCTTCGAGCGGCCGGTCGCCGCCGTGCATTCCCTGATCCCACTTGGAGACAAAGGCGGTGTCCGCGCCGAACTGCTTCACCATGTCCTGCACGGTATTGTCAAAGCCGGTGATCAGCGCCGCGACCAGCATGATTACGCTCACACCCAGCACGACGCCGAATACCGTCAACGCGCTGCGCAATTTGTGCGTCCGCAGCGTGTCCATCGCCTGCTTCAGGTTTTCGCCGTGTGCTTGTGCCATCTCGCGTCCTACCCGTCCGCCCGCAGCGCTTCAATCGGATCCAGTTTCGCCGCGCGCATAGCCGGGAAAATTCCAAAGAACAACCCGACAAGCGTGGAAATCACCAGAGACGTGATGACCGCGCCCGTCTGCATCTCCATCGGAATCGAAGTGGTCGACCGGCCGAGCAAGACGAGGAGATACGCGAAAAGCACGCCAATCATTCCTCCCGTTGCCGCCAGGACCGACGATTCCGTCATGAACTGGAACAGAATGTGTTTCTTGCGGGCGCCGAGCGAGCGGCGTATTCCAATCTCGCGCGTTCTTTCCGTCACGCTCGCCAGCATGATGTTCATGATGACGATGCCGCCCACCACCATGAAAACACTGACGAGCCCGACGGCGGCTGCCGCCAGCGTGCCCGTCAGGTCGTGCCAAAGTTTCATGATCGAGTCCGAACCCAGAATCGCAAAATTGTCGGGCGCGTCGTACGGAAGATGGCGCCAGGCCCGCATCAGCATCCGCGCTTCGTCTTGCGTCGCTTCCATCATTTCCGCGCTCGGCGCCTGTACGAAAATCCCAACCCAATCCCGCTGCCGGTGCAGCTCTTTTTCAAACGTATGGATCGGCATGATCATGAAGTTGTCTTGCGATTGGCCGAAAGCGCTGCCGATGGCCGCGGCTACTCCGATCACCGTGTACTCGTGCGTTTCCGCCCGAATCGTTTTCCCGATTGGATCCACGCTTGGAAAGAATTTCGCCGCTACATCCGATCCGATAAAGACAACTTCGGCCCGGTGATCGTCGTCTGATTGCGTAATGAACCGGCCTTGCGCCACACCGATGCTCCGCACATCACCGTAGTTTGTCGAAACTCCCATGACGTCGGTGCCGGTCAATCTCTCATTCCCGCTTCGGACCTCCACCTGATGGTCGTCGAGCGCGGCTACGGCTCGCGCCGTCTTCATGTTGTCGCGCAACCGTTCATAGTCTTCCATGGTGATCAGGGGGCGCTTCTGTGCCTTCACCCACGCATCATGACTTGTGATGATTCCGAAACGGTCCACGATAAAAACATTCGCGCCAAGATTCGCGATCTTGTCCGCCACATAAAAGTTCATGCCGGATACGACGCTCATCACCACGACCAGGGTCGTGACAGCCAGAATGACGCCAAGCAGCGTCAGGAAACTCCGCAGCTTGTGGGCCCGCAGGGAGTCGAGGGCCAGGCGCATCGTCTCCAGCGTCGTCACGAGCGACCGGCGCCAGGTTCTGAAATCGAGCCTGGCAGTCTTCGCCGGCACTGCTGTCGACAACATCGGAATTACGCCCAAAACGACCCTCCCAGGTCACACACGAGTACAATTGTATTACGCGCGGACAGGCCCCTTCGTTCCTTTAGACGCCGATATTTCTCAACCGCAACCTTAAAAACTGTGTTCCCGCCCACATTTTCTGGTCGCACGAGCGGCGCCGCGCCGCAGAATCAAGGTAAAGCTATTATTTATAGTCCATTACACAGATACATGGAGTCGTTCCTTCCCGGAAAACGAGCCTCACTTTTAACCATCCCCTTTTCCCGTCTTCGGTACACTAGCCGTTAGAAGCGTCGCAGGGCCAGGATCGGGCGCCCCCAGCCATGCAACAACCCGGAATTTCGGGGAATCGAATGAGTAGCCCATTTCACGACCGGCTTATGACGAGACCCTTTCTTCGCCACTTCTGCATCGGCCTGGTTTTGTGCATCTCCACCGTCGGGTATGCCGGAACGCTCGCGCCCACGGATGACGACGGCGAACGGATTGACCCCGTGCGAATGGAGAAAGCCGTCGCTGGATTGAAACAGACCGAGCAGGCGCTGTTTCTCTACGAACGAATCGAGCGGGTGGAAGACCGCAAGGCCCCCGGAGACGGCAAACCTGCCGATGTAAGAATTTCCCGTGTTTTTCCCGCCGGTACGGGCACCGCCCACATTCCGTTGGGACCCGATGCAACGCCTGTCAACGCGGCGGTTTATCGAAGCGATCTCGAAAAACTCCTGAGTTCACTGACGTGGGCAGCGCAGAGCGGAAAGCCGCAACGCGAAGCCTACGAAAAAGTGACGAAAAAACAGAAAGAGCGCGCCGAACTGATTGACCAGACGCGCTCGGCATTTTTCTTTACGCCGCTCGGCAAGGAGACCCGCGGCGGCCGCAAGCTCTTGAAATTCCGCATGGATCCGAACCCGGGCTACAAACCGCCGACGCGCTCGGCTTCGATTTTTATGAAAGTGAAAGGAATGGTCTGGCTCGACGAAGCCACCGGCCAGATGGCGCGCATTGAAGGGGACGTCACCGACGACATCTCGTTCGGACTTTTTCTCGGAAAAATTTACAAAGGCAGCCACTTCATGCAGGAGCGCTACGAGTTTGCGCCGGGCGTCTGGCTCCCTTCGTTTTCACAGTACGATTTCGACGCAAGAAGACTTTTTTCGCAAATCTCCGTCCACCAGAAAACCTTCGCGACAAATTACCGCCGCGTCGGCACGCCCGCCGATGCAATCCCTCTTGTAAAAGCAGAGCTCGAAAAATTGGGCGCCGCCCCGGTCGCCGACAAAAAATCCAGCGCGAACTAGAAAACTTGGGTTCCGGCGATTATTGAGCAGCCACAGTCGTCCAGGGGAAAGCTTTCATGTCGCGCAATTCGGGTTTTTGCCAGGAAAGTTCAGGGTGCGCGGCAAGATGTTTGGCGGCGAGAAAATCCTTGCCGCAAGCGTGGCCGGCGGCGGCAGTGAAGGACATTTTCGCAGCCATGGTCGCGTCGGTGACTTTATTCTGCACGGCGCCGGCCGTGCCAAACGGCGGCTGCCAGGCGCCCATCCCGCGCGGGGAATCTTCCACGTGACCGCAAAGAGTGCGTTCGCTGGCTTCGGTTTTTCCGGTGAACGAATCGAGGTGGTCGGCCAGAAATTGTTGCGCCATCGCAACGTCGATCTTTCCTTTATTCTGTTCGAGCAATTGCGTCCAGCGTTTGTGGCGGGCGTTGGCGCTGATCGAAGGGTCCTTCAAGTTGAAATTGGTTTCTTCGGCAGCGAGTTTCAAATTAATGGGAAAATTCGAGCCGGCAAAATACCCGTCGGTTTTCCGATCGAGCGTTACGTTTTTCAAACCGAGTTCGAGGCTGGCGATTTCATTTTTTCTGGTGTCGCCGATGAGCCAGTCGTTGGCGTAGCCGCCGTTGTTTCCTTCCTTGAAATTGTTCGCGACTTCGTCGATCGATGCGGAATACTGAACGGCTTTGCGCGCACGGACAAATTCCGGAATGCCGCCAAAATCGTAGCCGGAAAAGCCGGTGATGGTGGTTTCCGTGAGGATGATGCCGGCGGAATTTACGGCGAAGTCGTCGCCGCTGTGAATGAAGCCGGGAAGCGTATCCATGATGAAGCGGTAGCCCTTCGCGGGAACGACGTCGAGTACGATCGTCCAGCGCGAGCCGTCCAGATAACCGGTCCAATCGTTATGCGCGACGACGATTTTTCCATCCCTGGTGTAGCTGCCGGTGGCGACGAACGCGCTGCAATGGTCTGGCGCCGTGACGGTCGAGGGCGAACGGATGCCGCGGTCCTTGTCGTATTGGCCGACGTAGTAGCTCCACTCTTCGGCGGCGTTTATCGCGACAACGTCCCACAGATCCATTTTTACGCCGCGCGCCGCAACGCCATCCGCGATGCCTTGCAATTCGTCGCGATATTCCTGATCGATGTGCGGCCACATGACGTTTCTGGCGGCTTCACGAAAAAAATTCCAATCTTTGCCATTGTCGTGTGCGAGTTCGAGCTTGTAGACATTCTCGAGGTCGGCAATCTCGGCAGAGAGAAGGTAGCCGTGCTGGTAGCCAATCTGCGCGGGCGTGCCCTGCAGGTGCACGAAGGTCCATCCGCTGACGGCGGGCTTTCGAAACGCTCCCTGCAGGCGATCGTCAGGCGCCGTAGCGGTTCCGCCGTGCGTGACCGCGACGGCCGATAAGACCGCTGCAATCAAGAATGCTGCCAGTGCAACGCTTCTGCGCATCTTTGCCTCCAGACTGAAGAACGAAATTATCGCGTGGGGCAGGAATTTACAAGGCGGTCAGGGCTTTGCGGAATCGCGGAGGAGCGAGTCCAGATTTTCGCGCGCGAGAGAATGATTGGGATTCAACTGCAGCGCGCGGCGAAGATGCACGATCGCCTCCTGCGTTTGATTGTTTGCGGCCAGCGCGCCGCCGAGATTGGCTTCGGCGTCGGCGTCTTGCGGGCGGAGCGCGACGGCGGCGCGAAGGTGCCGGACGGCTTGCGGAAACTGATTGTCCATGGCGAGCGCGAGGCCAAGATTGTATTGGGAATCGAAATAGTCCGGACGGGCTTTCGCGGCGGCGGAAAGATGAGCGATGGCTTGCGGGAGATTTTGCGCAGCGAAGAAGGCAGCTCCGAGAGCGTTTTCGACGGTGGCATCGCCGGGGCGGAGAGCGAGTGAGCGCTGATAGTGATCGATGGACTGGGAAAATTCGCCGCGCGCTTGCAGCATGGCGGCGAGATTGTAGTGCGCTTCGAAATCGCCGGGATTGTTTTCGACGTGGTGGCGGGCGATGGCTTCTTGTAAAACGCGGCGCGGGTCGCCTGCGCCGGTTGCGCTCGATTGCGGCAAAACCTGAAGCCAGAGATGGGCCATCTCGTCGCTTGAGCGATTACCGGCAACGACGCGCTTTGGAGGAACGCTGGGATTGGCGGGATTGTCCGCGGAATTGTCATAGAGGTAGCGCATGGAGATACGGGCGCCGGCGGGGAGATCGACGGGAGTGACGTAGGTGAAGACGGCCTGCCAGTTCAAATCCCAACGGGGGATGTGGATGAGAGTTTTTGTTTCGCCGCCGGGCAGCTTTGCGACGGCGAGCATGTCTCGGCCGAGATAGTGTGCGTGCGGGTAGATCGCAAGGAGCGAAACCGGCACCGGCAAAGTAAATTCGTCGCCGACAACAAAGTTTTTTTCGCCGGCGGGAATGTCCAGCAAGCGGTCATTTTCGAGCTGGAGGAGCAAAGGGAATTTCGTGGCGGGTTCGTCCGTCAGATAGATACCGATCGTGGGCTGAATTTTTTCGCTCTTGCCGGACGGCTGCAGGTGAGTGTTGAGAATCAAGTCGTTGCCGGGATCGAGGCGGAGGGCCATGTCGTGCGGTTCCGGCTGGAGAATGGTTCCGGGCTTCCAGAAAAAGAAATGGCCGTCGGGATCAAACGATTCGGATTCGATTTGCAATTCCATGCCCGGAAAGCCGCTGCCGGGAGATTTTTCCTGGCGACGAGCGGATTGCGAGCGATCGACGATGAGATTTGCGTGATGGACGAGGCGGCGCTCACCCGGATGGATTTCGATGGCTTTAATCCAGCGTGTCGTTGCGACCTTAGGGCGAAAAATAAAATTCCAATAAACGTCGCTGCCGCTCGAAGGAACTTCATAGGAAGCGTCGGCATGAAGAATCAGATCTGGCTTGCCGAGTTGCCAGCCGGGGTTAAAGCGCGGAGCGGGCGGCAAGTCGGAGGCCTCGCCTTCGACCATTCCGCCGGCAACCCACTTTCGAAAGAGCGAAATTTCATTCTCCGACAGGTGAAGGTCACCCGTGAAATTTCCTTCGCCGGGTTCGGGAAGCCACGGGGGCATGACGCGTTTTTCGGTGAGGTCTGCGATTTGGCGGGCGTGAGATTTGGCGTCGCCGTAAGTCAGAAGAGAAAACGGAGCCGCTTCACCGGGATGGTGACAGGGGGCGCAAGTGCGAAAGACGACGGGGGCGACATCTTTGTTGAAGGTGACGCGTTTTTCTGCGGCCGAGTCCGCGGCAGCCGAAGCGCGGAAAAAGTCGGAACCGGCGAACGCAAAGAGGCTGAACGTGGCGAGGAGCATCTTTGAGCCGTTCGACAGAGAGTTCATTCGAGGTCGGAGATGTAACAACCGACGGCGGGTGCGGTTAGAAACGGGGCAGGCTTGCCAGCGATTGCGGCTTTGAGGACGTCCTCGAGTTCGTGCGTGGTGGCGGCAGAACGAGGGCGGCCGGCGATTTCGTACAAGTTGTCGACGCGGCCGTGGTAGAGCATCCGGCCGTGGCCGTCGAAGACGGCGACTTCGGGAGTGATGGTGACGCTTGCCTGCTTGACCAGAGAATGAGAAGGGTCGCGAAGCGCCGGGATAGAAATAGCAAACTGGCGCAGGTGCTGGCTTATCTGCCCTGCGGTGGTGTTCTTGTCCGGGTAAACGAGCCAGAAATTGACTTTGTCCTTGTGCGCGTCGTTCATTTGTTGAAGGAGCGGAGCGTAGCGGTTCGCTATGGGGCAGTCCGTGCGGGCAAAGATGAGGACGGTGGTTTTTCCGTGAGAAGCGCGGAAAGGATCAAGCGCCCTTCCGTGGAGATCGAATGCGGTTTGAGCGAAGGCTATATTTGATAGCGATAGGAGTGCGAGCGAAAAAGGCAACACGGCCCGGCAGAAGACCGAGACACTGACGCGAGGAACGCAGGAATGCATGGCGGCGAGTCTTCTCCCGTACCGGCACTTCGCATTTTACACTTTTCAGCGCCGCGGGGTGCGAGGCGAGCCTTCAGGTTGCGGGTCGGGCCGGAGTCAATTTATCGAGAGGCGGCATGGATTCGGAAACGGTGAAGGTGCGTTCCGGAACGGTCTTGCCGGCGAGAAGGGCGGGGCCGAGCATGCGGATGGCCTGGCCGGCGATGGCGGGAACGACGATCGTGGCGGTAAGCAGGCCATCGCGAACCCAGGCTTGACCGGTCTTTGCGATTCCATCCACTCCCAAATACGGGACGTGCATCCAGCGATCGCGCTCATCGAGATTGGGGAGTGTTGAGAAAACTTTTCGCGCGCCGACGGCCATGGCGTCGTTTTGCGCGACGACAGCGTCGATGCGCGATTTGCTGGAAACTGTCAGTTTGAGCCAGGAAGTGACACAGCGGGCGGCGCTTTCTTCCGTCCACTGGCCTTTGAGAGTGACCATCTGAACGTTCGGGGGAAGAGCCGCCTGCAGGCCGACGGCGCGATCTTTCGCCGCCGTAGTTTCAGATGGACCCTGGATGCAGAGAATATTCCCGCCGCGGGGCAGGAGGGCGGCGACTTGCTTTGCCTGCAAGCGGCCGATTTCCTTGTGGTCCGAGTTGACGGTAAAGATGGGTGCGCGGGCCCTAGCACGCAATTCGGCGATGTACGACGGATCGGCATTGAGGACGGCCCAGCCGATTCCGGCAGTGGCGGCGGCACGGGCAACTTGAGGCAAAGCGGTTCCACCCACGGGCTCAAACACGATGGCGGAGGGCCGCATGATCTGGTCGGCTTGAATCGCGCGGAGAAGCTGCGTGCTTTGCGTGATGGTGTCGCTGTCCGCGTAGACGATTTCGAGTTCAGCGCCGAGATCCTCGGCGGCGAGCCGCGCGGAGGCAGCTTGCTCGAGCTGAAAGTCGTTATATTGCGTAATAAGAGAAAGAAGGACGCGGAAGTTCTTCATTCTGCATTTTTCTCAAGTTGGAATAGCTTGCCGACCTCGAAACATAGCAAGACGGCGGAAGCGTAACAGAAAATCGTGGTTGCGGTGTGCGTGAGGTGCACTGGTTGGACGGATGGTCACGTTACCAGCGCGAAGCGGCGATTCCACGGAGTGAAAGCCGGCAGAAACCTGCACTTTCGGACAGTGGCGGGGGCAACACAAGTGGCCGCGCGCACTATGGAGAGAAGCAAAACGAAACGCGACACTCGACGAAGGCAAGGTAGCGCCTTCAAATAGTGAGGTTGTCGCCATGAAAACGCTTATCAAACGAGCCGTAGTACTGCTGCTGGCAGCGGTAATTGTGCTGCTGCTGGCGCCGCGCGGAGTGTTCAGCCAGACGGCTTCCCCGACCAATATTGCCTTGGTGCGGGAGAAACTTGCAGGAGCAGATGCGGCGGGCGGCGCAAGCAATGCAGCGCCAAAACCGGATGCGCCGGTCCCATCGCTAAAGGAGATTTTGACGCGCGCGGAAAAGGCCATGGGCGGCTCCGAAGCGTGGAAGAAGACGAATACCCTGATGATGAAGGGCGTATTGCAAACGGAAGACGCGTCGGCGTTTGTGGCCATCGAGATCTACAAGAAGGCGCCGGATAAATCGCTGCTGAAAATGAAGCTCCCGCAGGATATGGAGATGCGCGAAGTGTGCGACGGAAAATCGGCGTGGACGGAAGACCCGCGCGGCGGGTATCGCGAATTCAAGGGAGCGGAGTTGGAGAGCCGGTTGAAGCGGTCACAATTTTCCGAGCAGTCGAAGATGATTTTGCTTGCGGCGACGGGAAAAGTACTGGGCGCGGACAAGATCGGGTTGCACAGCGTATACGTCGTCGAATATTCGTCGCAAAAAAACGAAACGACCAAGCTGTACTTCGATGCGGAGAGCGGCCTGGTGCTGCGAAGCGAAGAGACGGCGGCGAAGCCGGATGGAGCCTATACGACAAAGCTGGACATGGACGATTACCGCGACGTCGATGGAATGATGGTGCCGTTCCGGATGAAGAGAACGGAAAAAGGCTCGGTAATCAAGATCAAACTGACGCAAGTGAAGAACAACCTGCCGATTGACGATGAAATGTTCGTAAAGCCGGCTTCGGCCAAGCAATAGTTCGAACAGTTTTCCGAAAAAAGAAATTGAATCAGGGCGCGAGCGATCGCGCCCTTTTTAGTTGTGCTCTAAAGGTTCCGGCTTGATGGCCGCCGGGGCCGGCTCGCGCAGTGAATTGTGAAGGTTCAGGATGCGCCAGCGCTCGCCATCTTTGCGGCAGATGGACATACCGCGACCAACCAAATGCTCCTTGGGAGAGGTGACTTCGTAGTCGTAGGAATACCAGAGCGCGTCACCGATAATTTTCACGTCGCGGAGATACATCTTGTAGCTCAACTCAGGGGAGTACTGCATGAACCTGCGCTTTAGATAGTTCATCACCTGTTCGCGGCCGCGAAATTCTCCCTGTGGAGCAAACAATACGATTTCCGGATCGAAACATTCTTCTAGCTCAGCGGCCTTTCCCAACTCGAAGGCCGTGTTGCAATGGTGCATCGCGGCTTCCATGCGATCGTAGACCGCCTTGGGGTCGGCGGCGGGCGAGGCAGGCGAGGCGATGTGGCGCTTGAGATCGATCGTGACGCCCATCCGGTCGAGCAGGTCCACGCCGAGGATGCCGTCGATTTTTCCGCCACAGGAGTTGCCGATTGGGCTGAGGTCGATGGCCGGGAGTTTCAGGTCGCGGAGACGGTGTTCTCCGAACGCGAGCTCCGGTATGGACACTTCGCGGGCGCTGGTGGCGGCGGTGCCGGTCCAGGAAGAGATGTGGATTTCTTTCGAGCGGCCGGAGGAAAAAGACTTCAGGTTGAGCATGGTGGTGGCGGCCGTGTCTAGGAGAAAGCGCATATCCACGCCGTCGATATGGATTTTGACGACGGGCAAGACATCGCAGCGCTCGATGGGGATTTCAGAAGCCGTCTGCGACTCCTGTGCGGGCAGAGCGCACGAGAAAACGAGCGAAGAGAAAATTAGGATAGCGGCGTTCGAGGCACACCGGCGAGACATAGGGGTTCGATGCACGGCGCGAGCGCAAGTTATGAAGTGTGGCCGGGAAATTGGGGCTAGCTCATAATGATGGGCCATGAGCCCTGGTCCTGTGTACCTCGCCATCTTGTTTTCTCTGATTGTAGGAGCCGTGCAGGGCGAACTTGTGCGGCGGAACAAAGAAGTTGGCGGCGTGTTCTTTGTTTGGCTGGTGGTGACGGGGATTTTGGGATGTACCGCAAAGCTCCACGACTTTTCTGAGACACCGCCGCGGATCGTGGCGCTGATCGTACTGTCGGTTGTGGGCGTCTATTTCGGCAGCTATTTCTCAGCCGCCCGCAAACTCATGGAGAGCCCGGGGCTCGCGTGGCTGATCGGGCTGCAAGTCTTTCGCGTGGCGGTGGAGATTTTTCTGGATCTGGGATACCGCGCAGGCTTTGTGCCGGTGCAGATGACCCTGGAAGGACGAAATTGGGACGCGCTGACGGGATTGACGGCGTTACCCATGGCGTGGCTCGTGGCGAAACAAAAAGCGCCGCGCTGGCTGATTTATGCGTGGAACACGATGGGATTGGCGCTGCTTCTAAACGTCGTGACGATTGCGGCGCTTTCCATGCCGACTCCGCTGCGACAGTTTCAGAATGAGCCGGCGAACACGTTTGTGACGTATTTTCCGTACGTGTGGCTGCCAACGTATCTGGTGCAGGTGGCGTGGATGAGCCATTTGCTGATTTTCCGCGCGGCGACGAAGCAGAAGTAGCAGGCAGCGCGCCCGGGAACTCTCGCCGCGAGCCGGCGTCTAACTTTTCCATACAAGACGAGCGCCAAGCACGAAGCCGCGCGAGTGGGAGAGGCGAAAGCCGGTGCGGCTTCGTGCGCAAGAAAGTTTTTTTTAGAATCGTTCTCATTGCGGAACTGCGGACAACTCGCTCTGAGTGACACGCATCCAGAGTGACAAGGCAGTTATCTCTGCGGAGTGGAGCGTGGCCTATGAAACGGTTTACTGCAGGTGTGTGCGCACTGGCTCTTCTTGGCGGGCCGATCTCGGCGCAAGAAAATTCCAAAGGACAAACGAAAGCAGTTGATGCGCGGGAAACCGGCGCGGCGAACGGCGGAAGCGAATCCACGCGGCTGCCGGTACGGCGCGTGGTGCTGTATAAAAATGGCGTCGGCTACTTCGAACACTTGGGGCGCGTGCGCGGAAGCCAGGACGTGCATGTGGATTTTACGAGCGCGCAATTAAACGACGTGCTGAAGTCGCTGACGGTGCTTGATCTTTCTGGCGGACGAATTACCGGGGTGGATTACAACAGCGAAGCGCCCCTGGCGCGGAGGCTGGCGACGCTGCGATTGGCTCTCGGCGAAAAGCCGACCGTTGCAGAGTTTTTGGCAGCGTTGCGCGGAGCACGGGTGGAAATTCGCAGCGGCGCGGGGGCTGCGGTTACAGGAAAGCTTTTGAGCGTTGAACGCAAGACGCGGATGGGGACGGCGGGATCGGTGGAGATGGAACAGATTTCGCTGATCAGCGACGCGGGCGAAGTGCGAAATGTGGATTTGAATACGAGCACGAGCGTGCGGATTGTGGATCGCGACTTGAATACGGAGGTGGGGAAATACCTCGGATTGGTGGCTTCGGCGCGCGAGCAGGACGTGCGAAGGATGACGATTTCGACGACAGGAAACGGCGAGCGGAATTTGTACGTGAGTTACATCAGTGAAGTGCCGATCTGGAAGACCACGTACCGGATCGTTTTGCCTTCGAAGGAAGGAAAGAAGCCACTGCTGCAGGGCTGGGCGATTGTCGACAACACGGTTGGCGAAGATTGGAACGACGTGGAGCTTTCGCTGGTGGCGGGCGCGCCGCATTCGTTTATTCAGCAGCTTTCGGAGCCTTATTACGGGCGGCGGCCGGTGGTGCCGTTGCCCGAGAGCGTGCAACTTTCGCCGCAGACGCATGCGGCGATGTTGCTTGGCGGGAACGGAATCCTGAGCGGGACGGTCACGGACGCAAGTGGAGCGATCGTTGCAGGAACGAATGTCACGTTGATGGACGAGAGTGGGAAAGCCGTCGCCCAAACGACCACGGATGGGAGCGGCAGGTATGAAGTCAGCTCTCTCGCCTCCGGGAACTACACACTTAACTTTGTGCAGCCAGGATTTAGGTCGTACAAGGTAAACAATTTCACAGTCGGCGCCGGGGAAAATCAGTTCGATGCGCGATTGGAAGTCGGCTCTACGACTTCGAGTGTGGAGGTTACGGCTAATGCGGCTTTGCTGGAGACGAGTACAGCGATGATTGCGAATGCGAACGCGGGCAAAATGGCCGTGGCGAATCGGTCGCTGCCCAGCCTGAAGCTTGCCCGAGGGTTCACGGGCGGGATGCCTGGCGGAGTTGCGGGAGGCGCCTATTCGTTCGGGATGCCGGCGCCACCACCACCCAATGCGATCGCCGAGGCGCGAGAGATGGGGAGCGCGGCTGCGAACGGGCAAGGGCTCGGAGATTTGTTTGAGTACAAATTGAAAGACCGCGTGACGTTGAAGAAAAACCAGTCGGCGCTGGTGCCGATTGTGCAGACGGACGTGGAAGCCGAGAAAGTTTCGCTGTGGAGCGGAACGAGCGGGTCCGGACGGCCGCTGCGCGCGATCTGGATGAAAAATACGAGCGCTCTGACCCTGGACGGCGGAAGCTTCAATGTGCTGGAGAGTGAAGTGTTCGCAGGCGAAGGACTGACCGATCCGATCAAGCCGGGCGAAAAACGGCTGCTTTCCTACGCGACGGATTTGGGTTTGCTTGTTGAGGCGAAGCAGGCTGCCTCGCCGCAGCATGTGACCAAAGTAAAGATGCACAAGGGCACGATGACGCAAGTGAGCGAAGAGCAGCAGCGGACAACCTACACGGTGCGAAACCAGGATGCAACGCCGCGCGTGCTGGTAATCGAGCATCCGGCGCGAACGGGCTGGACGTTCCTGAAGAATTCCAAGCAGCCGGAAGAACAAGCGCCGGGGACGAGCCGATTCCGGATGGAAGTCGCGCCGAATGCAACGGCGATGCTGCCGGTCGAAGAAGTGCATCCGCTGTTTACGACCTATCAGATTTCCGATCTGACCGACGACCAGATTGTCTATTTCTCGAAACAAGGGAGCGTCACAGCAGAAATGGCCGATGCCTTGAAAAAAATCGCCACGCAAAAGGCGGTGGTCGCAAAGCTGGAACAGGAAATGGAAGACCGGCAGAAGGATATCGACCGGATTGTGGACGACCAGGGACGCCTGCGCGAAAACATGAAGGCCTTGCGCGGCAGCGCCGAGGAAAAAGCGCTCCTACAACGCTATACGAAACAGCTGGACGATCAGGAGACGCAGCTGGCGAACCTGCGCAAGAAAATTACCGACACGGAAGCGCAACGCGACGCAGCAAATGAAAGACTGGAAACGATGATCGACGAATTGAATCTGGAGGCGACGCTCTAGCGCGCTTCGACCATTTCCGCGGGCTACCTGCCCGAAAAGACAGTTGCGGCTGCCGCACAATCGTCTTTGGCAGGCCGCCGGTCTGCCGCAGACGATTTAGACTGAATCAGTGCGGCAGGAGACGGATATGCGACGAATATTGGCAAGCGCAGTGATCCTATTCGCGATTTCGAGTACGGTGGTGCAAGCCGGGCAAAACGTTGTGCTCAAGCGCGGCAAGGGCGGCGCGACGGGCATGATCACGGGAGTTGTGCTGGGTCCGGACGATAAACCGGCCCCGCACGCAGCGATCAGCTATCAGTCTTCGAGCGGCAGCATGCCGCATGCGGTCCACGCGGATGCGCACGGGCGGTTTACGATAACGAAGTTGGGCAGCGACAACTACGACGTGCGGGCCTCCGCCAATGGAGTTTTCTCCGAATGGCAAAAAAACCTTCCCGTGCAGAACGGCCGGACAAGTGAATTGACGCTGCGGCTGATCTACGCGCGCGAAATGCCGAAGTCCAATAGCAAATCGACAAAAAAGAACTAGTGGGCGATCAAGTCCTTGAGCGCGGCAAGGTCGTCACGGCTTGTGTCCGCGACGGCGCAAAAACGGAGCCCGCTCTGTTTCCAGGAAATCCACTGATATCCGTTCATCGCGCCCGCGTACTGTTCGGCATCTAGGGCCGGGTCGGGCCAGATAAAAACACTGACGAAGTGCTTGCGGCGGCCATAGACCAAAGCCGCGACGGTGCGTCCCTGGAAAACGTCAAGCCTGCCGCCGACGAGCGGAAAATCCTGCGCGGCAAAATCACGCACCGGCGGAGCGAAAGCGACTCTTCCGTTGAACCACGGCTTGACGGTGTGCTGGTCGGTCGAAGTGACATCGGTCAAGTGGCCGGGCTGGAGCGCACGAATGTGCGCGTCCACGAGTTCCGAAGCGGCAGCATCGGCCCCTGAAACGGGAACGTCTGCATTGTCGCGAACTTTTTGCGTGTACTTCCAGGAAACACCGACTGCAAGCAAAAGAACCGCCGCAGCGGCAAGCCAGCGCCACGCCGCAAATTTCGGTGAAGGGGCGGGTTGGGAAGCCTCATCCAGCTCGCGGCGGATTTTGCGTTCGAAGCCCGCGGGGAGCGGCTCATGCAGTTGCGCGCCGTGAATCGAAGAACGCAATGATTCCTGAGCCTCCAGAGAACGCGAGCAGGAGGCGCAGCCTTCGAGGTGGCGCTCAAATTCTGCCGAGCGCGGGGCGTCGAGCTCGCCGTCGAGATAGGCGTGCAGGAATGAGCGGGAGTCGTCACACGTCATGAACGGCCTCTTTGGTTCCGGGATGAGCGAGCAATTGCTGGAGCCGCTCGCGAGCCCTGGCAAGCGTGGACATCACGGTGCCAATGGGCATGGCGGTGATGGAGGCGATTTCCTTGTAAGAGCAGCCTTCCAGTTCGCGCAGAACGATGACTTCGCGAGAGCGCGGCGAAAGCTGTTCGAGGGCCTTGGTCAGGCGTTCGCGTTCGCCGCCGGCCAGCGCCTGCGCTTCCGGGCCGGGCAGGGGTGAAAGGTGCAGTAATTCATCGAATTCGACTGCGCTTTGCATCGGGCGGTTTTTCTCCATCCATGTATAGCAAGTGTTGCGCACAATTTGCAGCAGCCAGGCCCTCGCGTCACTACCGTGAAAACCTGAAAAAAAGCGGAACGCACGCAGCAGTGCCTCTTGCGTGACGTCCTCGGCGTCTTCGCGGCTGCGCAACAGCCAGCGCGCCAGATTGAAGGCAGCGCGCAGATGCGGCAGCACGAGCTGGTCAAAGTGCTCGCGATCCTGCACTGGTAAAACGTCCGTCCTTTTTCCCTGATTGGAGCGTGTCCAACCTCTTTAACCGCCGGGAGGCGAAATTTATTCCCGCCTTATATGACGGCCAGCATAGGCCGAACGCTTCCATTTCGAGGAATAAAACTTTGCGGCCCCGGGTAGAGCTAGTTGGTAACACGTTGTCCAAGCTGTCCACGAGCGGCGCGCATCTGCGGCGCATCCGTGCGCGCCGCTCATTTTTGAAACTGGAAAGGATTCCGCACATGAAGAAAGAAGATGAGATCAAGTTTGACCACAACGGAGACGGCATTGATCGGCGGGGCTTTTTGAAGTGCATGGCGTGGGCCGGAACGGGAACGCTCTGCGTGATGCAGGGCGGGGTCATGAAGTCGTTCAGCTTGAGCCGGCTCGGGGAGATGGATCCCGCTGCGGCGGCAGGTGAGCTGAGCTTCGTGCAAATCAGCGACAGCCACATGGGTTTCAACAAGCCGGCGAATCCGGATGTAATCGGAACGCTGAAGGCGGCAATCGACAAAATCAATGCTCTGCCGGGGAATCCGGAATTTTTGCTGCACACAGGAGACGTGACGCACCTTTCAAAGCCGGAAGAGTTCGACAACGTCGAGCAGATTCTGAAGGGCGCAAAGGTGAAGGACGCGTTCTATGTGCCGGGCGAGCATGACGTGGCAATCGACGAAGGAAAACAGTTTCTGGCGCGCTACGGCAAAGGAACGGTTGGTTCCGGTTGGCAGAGCTTTGACAAGAACGGCGTGCACTTTGTTGGGCTCGTGAACGTGATGAATTTGAAAGCGGGTGGGCTCGGCACGCTCGGACACGAGCAGCTCGAGTGGCTCGAAGACGATTTGAAGGCGAAGAAATCGAGCACGCCGATTGTCGTGTTCGCGCACATACCGCTGTGGTCGGTGTACCCGGAGTGGGGTTGGGGCACGGAGGATGCTTCGCAAGCGCTGGCGTATCTGAAGCGCTTCGGTTCGGTCACGGTTCTGAACGGCCACATTCATCAAACGATGCAGAAGGTGGAAGGCAACGTGACGTTTCACACGGCCGCTTCGACGGCGTTTCCGCAGCCGGCGCCCGGGAAAGCGGATTCTCCGGGACCGATGAAAGTACCGGCGGAACAATTGAGGAGCTTGCTGGGCGTGACGAGCGTCAATTTTGTACAGGGGCACAAAGCGCTGGCCGTGGTGGATACAAATCTAGGATAAGAGGAAAAACAACATGAATCGCTTCGCTAGAATATTGGGAATGGGGATTTTGCTGGTCGCGGCCTTTGACTCGGCGACGAGCTCGCGGAAGCAAACGAATGCGGCGACGCTTGCGCCGCAACAGACGGCACAAGAGATGGCTGCGACGGTGAAAATCGACAACTTCAGCTTTTCGCCGGCTGCGCTCGAGATCAAAGCCGGCACGACGGTGACCTGGACAAACGCGGACGACATTCCGCACACCGTCGTCAGCGACGACAAGATTTTCAAGTCGAAGGCGCTCGACACGGATGAAAGATTTTCGTTCAAATTCGACAAGGCGGGGTCGTATCCCTACTTTTGTTCGCTCCATCCGAAGATGACGGCGAAGGTCGTCGTCGAGTAGAGAACCACAATGGAAAATCCATTTGATCCTCGGACGGTATTGTTCGCTAAACACGCGCAACACGTTGTGCTGGTTCACTTCCCGATCGGCCTTTGCCTGACCTCTGTGATTTTTGAAGTGCTGGGAAAGTGGAGAAAGAGCGCCGCGTTGATTTCCGCGTCCTATTACAACCAACTGGCGGCGGCGATTGCATCGATTCCGGTCGTGGCAACAGGGCTTCTCGCGTGGCGATTCCAATTGGAAGGTGCGCACCTCAAGGGCAATTTGTTGCTGCACCTCATATTCGGCGGGCTAGCCAGCCTGCTGATGTGGTCCGTAGTGGCCTTGTACCAGAAATCGAATGCACAGTGGGTGCGCGTGCGATATGGAGTGCAAGTCGTGACGGCAATCGTCATCTCCGTTGCGGGGCATCTTGGAGGATTCGTAAGTGGTGTGAATGGAGCGGGATAGTACTCGAAGAGTGCCTGGCTTGCCACTCTAAATAGTTTAGTTTCTTATACTTGCCAAATTTGAACAGATTTCCACTAGAACAGTAGTACTAAGACCCGGGTACCTTAAAAAGTGGCTCCTCCGGCCCATTGAGTCATACGAGCCCCGACGGTAAATTTGATTAACGGGTTGGGGGCCGCGCGGGGACAGCGGTTCCGCAAGGAGCCGTGTGCGAGCTTCCAACCCGGTAATTTTCTCCCCCTCACAGAACAAATCCGCACCGCGCAGCGTCCCCCCCTTTCTTGCTGCGCGGCCCTCCGAATGCATCACAATAAGAGCGAGCATTTTTAGAGACTGAACGCGGCGTTGCAGGGGAACGACTTGCGACAACGCGATTGCGTTCTGGTGCGAGGCCGATGCGACACATGAACGGCGTTTCAGACAGGCGTTTTTGGCGGGCAATTCTGCTCACGGCGGTACTCTTCTGTGGCACGCCGGCAGATAGCGCGCCAGCCGCGCCCGGCGCTTTGCCGAAATTGAAAACGGAGACGGCGGCAGCCTTTGACCGCTATGTGGCGTTGACGGAAGAGCGAAATTCAGCCGAACTGAAACGCGGCGCGCCCTTCCTCTGGCTGGACACGCTCGCCGAAAACGAGCGGCGAGCGGCGTACGAGTCGCTGCGTACCGGCGCTACTCGAGTCGAAAAACGACAAACGTTAAGCAAGGGTAGCGAGATTCTCTGTCCGAACGGATTGATTCATCATTGGGAAGCGATTGCTTTCATAAAAGGCGTGAAGATTGATGATGTTTTGCGCGTGCTCGAGGACTACGACCATCATTCCGAATACTATAAGCCGGATGTGGAGCGATCAAAGACGCTGCAGCACGACGGTAATCACTACCGGGCTTTCTTGCGATTCCGCCGGCACAAAGTCATTACGGTAATCTTGAACACGACGCACGAGGTGAACTATTTCCGCGATTCGCCACAGCGGGCGCACAGCCGGAGCAGCGCGATCAAAATCGGGGAAGTCGAGAATGCGGGCAAGCCCGAGGAAAAAGAAAAATCCGCGGGCGACGACGATGGCTTCCTTTGGCGAATGGAGACATGGTGGCGGATGGAAGAACGCGACGGCGGCGTTTATGTTCAAAGCGAAGTCGTGTCATTGACACGCGATCTTCCGACGGGTCTGGGCTGGATGATTGGCGCGTTCATTAATGGAATTCCAAAGGAAACGCTGGCGTTCACGATGGAAGCCACGCGCAAGGCTGTGCTGGCGAAACAAATTTCGCATTAACGAAAGCGATTTGCGTTACGTTTCTTTGAGAGCGCACGCGACTACGCCTGGGCTGCTCAAGAGCGGTTGCAGCCAACTATTTTGATTTTCCGTTTTCTGAAGAAACCAGAATCAGCCGGTCCGCCCAATCCGACAAGAATTCAAAGGTATCGTAGACGCTGCACGAATAGGAAACGCCGTCGCCGTCGGTAATTCGATGGCCCTTGGTTCGAATTCAATCAGAATCGCTTGCAGTCTCCGATCGCCACCGCTTTCTTCGCAACCCGCAACATCTCTGACGACCAGATCGGGCGGTCTACCTGATGCAAAATCGAAAACTCGCAGACCACGTTAAAGGTTGCGTCCGCAAAAGGAAGCGCGGTGCCGAGAAGAGTGTCAACTGGTTCGATGCCGCAAAGGAAAGCGTTCGGGAGCGCGGAACGCAAATCGTGAAGCGATATCCCGTCGCGGTTCCTACGTCCAGAACAGATCGCGCGGCAAGCATTTGCAGCATGGCCTCAATACATTTTTTATTAAAGGCCTCTCCGTTCCCTTCGTGCGCGTGCATCTGCTCATACTTTGTGGCGGTTCCCGAATAGCAGCGGCGCTCGGTCGCAGCCGCTTCTTCGACAAGTGGTGGACATACCCCCTCAGGTGCGGCGGATCCAAGAAGGGGTAAATCGTGTGGCCGTTGTGCAAGCGTAGTTTAAATCGCGGACGCAAAACGGTTCAAGATATTTGAAGGATGGAAGCGACAATTATTTTCGGCCACTGTTCCGAACTGAAACGAAATTCGTCGTGGCCAGATTCGAAAGAGCAGAGATTATTGACGCTGCCGCGAAAGGTTCTTGCGGCTCGCGACCGACCGGAAGTGCTCGAGCATACGGACAGCGTAAATGTCCCACGATTCGTTCGCGGCAGTGCGCTCGGCAGCTGCGCCGAGGGCTGCGCCTCGATCCGGTGCAGCGCAAATCTGGCGCATGAGTGACGCGAGCAACTTGACGTCGCGCGGATCGCGCAAAAGCAAACCATTCTCGCCGTCCACGATGATTTCGCTCGCTCCAGCTGTGCTGCTTGCGATAACGGGCAGGCCGCATGCCATCGATTCCAGAATGGGAAGCCCGTACGAATCTTCGAGCGACGGCCCGAGGTACGCGTCGGCGGCGGCATAAAATTGCAGCACGTCTTTGGAAGGCTCGAGGAAATTCACTTGCCCGTAGAGGCCAAGCTGCTCAGAGAGTTGCAAAAAAGGTTCACGACGGTCGTTGCCGACTATCAAAAGCCGAATCGGCAGATCCAGACATTCGGTCGAAGCCCGAAGGGCGGCGTCCAAGCCTTTAATTTTCCAATCGTTTCCGATCAACAAAAATACAAATTCGCCTGGTGCGATGCCAAACGCGACACGGGCCTCATCACGCCGGGCGAGCCGCGCTCGCCGGTTGAAATAGCGCGTGTCGACTGCGTGGCGAATAACGAGCACATCCGTGCGGCCAAAAAAAGTCTCGAGCTGCTTCGCAACCAAAGCCGAGACAGCAGAAAGCGCAACCCGGTGGTCGCGGTAAATGCGACGCTCCAGCGCCATCAGCAGCCGGTAGTAAAGAAGTCGATGAAGCGCAAGCGGCCACTGAATCGGTGAATTGCTTCGCAGCCGAAGCTGCGGGCGAACCTGTTCATAAAACGCATGGAAGACGATATGAACGGTAATGGCATCGGCGTCCGGAGCGTTGATTCCGGGCGAGTAAAGCAGATCAGGGACGAGTCCGTGGAACGCCCTGTCACGCCACCGCGCGAATCGATTCGCGAAATGCCACCAGACGAACTGAACGACGTGAGGTCCGGGAATAGCCGAAACTCGCCGCCAAACAATTCTGCCGGCTTTACCGGGCTGAGAGTGCGATTCTGGCGGCGACACGGCAAGGTCATTGACGCGTTGAGAATAAAGATCGATTTCGACACTGCTCTCGCACGCCAGTCTTTGCAGCAATTCGGTTAGCGCGCGTTCCGTGCCGTGTTGTTTATCAATGAACGGAGAAATAACTGCGAGACGCAAGTTAGCGAATCCAACGCCGGCGCGGCACGGCATATGAGAGCTCGGCCGCCTCGAGTTCGGCGGAAAGTTTAATATCGGGCAGCCGGAAGAGAATACCCAGCAGGAGCCATACATAAGCGTTCAAGATAAAATCTTCATAAGCTTGAATACCGGCAAAAGTGGCGGGAAAAAACAATAGAAATGCGTACCAAAAAATTACGAAGCCAAGCGGAAACCAGGCGGTACCTTTTAGCTTCTTTAAAGCCTTCCAGCTGGCGAACACAATTGCCGTGCTCATGACGATCCAAAGGACCAAGCCACCAACCCCCATTTCCACAACCAGCGCCCCAAATCCACTCTCGACGCCAACGACTGTTGGCCTCACGCCAAAAAAACGGGCTACGTACTGTCCGCCCAGCGCCGTTGTGCCAATACCGTAACCGTATGGCCAGCGCGGGTAGTCGAACGCGGCCAGGAAATTCCTGATCGGGTAGTCCCAGGTCCTGTGACGCAATTCGCTCGTCGCGTTATCCGGCGAAAGCGTTTCTTCATAAATGGCCAGGCGGGATAGAAAGGCTTCAGGGAAAACGAAGGAGAGCAAGACAATTCCCAGCCCAATGGCAAGCACCGCCCGCTGAATGCTGCGAAACGATCGCAACGCTTCTCCTTGACGCCAGGGGGCGCCCCAGACGAAGGCAGCGCTGGTCGCTGCCGCATTGATCGTGGCCCACACGAGCGAACCCCTGGATGCAGTCAAGAATGCGCCAGCGGCGATCAAGGCGATTGCTAGAAAGATTCGCCACCTCCCCTGCTTTAGACGGAGAAGCAGGTAGCCTCCGAAACCCAGCACGAGGAGCCAGGCAACCAAGAGGAAATCCGCGTATCGGCCATTGCTGACAAAAACCGAAGTGGGCCGGTAAGCTATGGCTCCAGTAATTGGCGACACGCGATAGAGAGTACTCAGCTCGCGGATATCCTCCGCAGGATTTCCAGGGTTGAGGAAGGATGGACCAAGGATGGATTGTGCGATGCCGAGGGAAGCGATGATACACATAAGAGAAAGGTTGATGACAAAGAAGCGGCGCAGTTCAACTTCGGTATTAAGAAGCGCATAGCCTATAAAGATCAAAGGAACATAGAAAAAAAATATCTTCACTCCCATCAAGCCATACCAGATGCTTGTGGATGCCGGATTGAAGATTTGCAGGAAGCCAAACCAGACGAAAAGGAATAATGGCACGAGAAACGGAGGGCGAAACGAGGTCACTTTTCCGCGCCTGTAGGCCGCAAGAAATGAGATGAACACCACCAGCAACAGGAAATCCTTGGCGAAGTAGACCACCATATTGTTGCCGAGGAATTTCCGAAAAAGGTCCTCAAACATCAGCCAACTCAGAAATAAATAGACGCCGTTGCGCCAGTCGTTGAGAATTCCGACAACAACCGTGCCGATCACCAGTGCCATGCCGGCGAACGCCAGACCTATGAAGTCTCCGGTAAGAACGTATTGGGCGCACTGATAGGCGGCAAACCCACCCACTACTATGCTGCCGAAGAGGATCAGGGGTTTTCTTCGGAGCTGGCCTGAAGCCGAAGGGGCTACAATTCTCATTAACAGTTGCTCCGTCTCGAGTCTCATGATTATCACCGAGTCGCGAGTGTTGCGAAAGGGCCATCGCCGCAGCACCGGAAAGATTGCTAACTTTTGCTGCGGAACGGAGACTGATCGCAGAGGAGCAACAGACCGAGCGCAAATTTGGTGGCTCGCGGCCGAGGAACATTTCTATTTCGTTTGGCCTTCGCTGGTCCAGTTTCTGCCTATATCTGATTCATTGGATCGTGTTTAGCGATGCCGTTACGCACTCAATCCGGCATAGATCAGTCCCACGGTATCGCCGGCAAATTTGACGCCTGGTAGGCTGGGACGAGTATGAACGCCAGCGTTAGGATGCCGACTAACGGCTCACTACCAAAATCGGTTGGAAGCCTTGCTTGCATCGTTACGCATTCGCCCGCCGGCAAATCCAGTCGTACGGACTTTCGGCGTTACCTCTGACCAATCCCTGAATCCAGTTGGCGGTTGCGGTCTCCGGCTCGCGCCATAATATGGCTGGTTTGATCGAAACGGTCAATCCAGTCGATTTCGTATTCCCACTCTTTTAGCAGGTCTGGAACGCGATTGGCTGCGAGGTCGCCATCGAAGTGGTGAAGCTCGATAAGCATCTTGGGACGGCAAGCTCGTACAGTTTTTTCGGCGCCCAGGAGAACGTCGTATTCGGCCCCTTCGACATCCATTTTTAGGAAGTCCGGTCGGATGCCTTTTTGTCCGCAATAAGAGTCCAGCGTCACGGCTTCAACTTGAATCTGCCGGGATCCAACGTTGTGAATCACCGATGCGTCGCCGGAATTACTTTCGCTGTCAGGAACGGTTAATATCAGTTTTGCGGCCCTCGAGAATAACCCCAGCGGAATTGCTTCCACGTAATCGAGCCGATTCAAGCGGATGTTTATGTCAAGCAATTCAAAATTGGCGGGGAAAGGTTCGAACGAAAACACGCGCCCGTTCTTCCCGACGCATTTAGCGAGCAACAGAGTGTAGTAACCGATGTGGCCGCCAATATCGATGGCGGTCATTCCCTCTAGAAGGACGGAACGGACAACGGCCGACACCTCAGGTTCCCAATTCCCATACACAAGGCCGCGAAACCGCCGCCAGTCGGTTCGCATACGGTAGCCTTCTAGATCACCTTTACAGTCGAAGACCGTATCTTGTTGAACGGGCAGCAGGTTCAACAAGTCGTGGACTGCGTTCGCGATTCTTGAAGGATTGCCGCCCGACCCAATAACCGCGCGACGCCACGACACAGGAACCATGCCAAGGAGGCGCGGAATTATCTTCGTTCTCATCTCTACCTAATCTTAACACGGCCAAATCGGAGGACTTCCCGACCGAAATCCCTGTTTAAGCCGCTCCGTTTAGAATTCGGGTATAGAGGGTGGCATGATCCGCAATCATTTTCGAAATTGGAAAATGTTGCTCCGCGCGCAGCTTGTTAAGCGCGCCGATTTTTGTTTCTTGGAAAGGAGAGGCGAGCGTTGCCGAGAGTTTGTTTGCTAAGTCGCTTGGATTGCCGCCAGTAAAAGTGGTACCCGCGCCGCCCATCACCTCCACAAATGCCCCCAAGTCCGACGCAATCACGGGAATTCCGCGCTGCATATTTTCCGCTACGACCAGGCCAAACACTTCCCCTCCCAACGACGGAACAACCACGACGCTCGCCCGGGCCAGCTCCGCTTCCAATTCCACCGGAGCCAGCCTTCCAGCGAATCGCACGCGTCCAAACAAGGGCGGCTGCCCGGCCAAAGCTCCGAGATTCGCGCGCTCAGGGCCGTCGCCGATCACAAGCAACTCAAATTCAAGCCCCTGCTCGCAAAGTATTTTCGCAGCGTCCAATAAAATACGCGCGCCTTTGGTGGAAACCAGCCGGCCTTGAAACGCAATCACGGGAACTCGTGAAGGCGGCTGCTCTGTTCGTTCTTGCCGCGGAAGTTGAACGAGTCCGTGATGAATCGCCGCGGCGCGTGGCAGCCCGAGCTGCTCTCCCAGCCATTTTGTCGGCATGATGTTGGCCGCAACTCGTTTGCTCAAAAATCGCCGCACAAACGTGAGCATCCATAATTTCCGCGAGCTGAACCAACCCAGCGCCGGATCGCAATGCCAACACTCCGTTCTTCGCCCCGCCATAAAATGCCCAGGGCACGGCTCACCGCGCGATTCAATGAGCAGTTGCCCGGTCGGACAAATCACCTGAAACCCGTGATGCTCGATCACCACCGGCTTGCGCAACAACAACCCCAGCGCAAGCGGCGCCAGCGCGGGCCCCGCGAGGTGCACCACATCCGTGCCGCGCACCAGGCGCATCAACTGCCAGAAACCAGGTCGACGCACCACCGGAAATGGCAACGCAGTGTCGTCGAAATCCTCGCGCGGCGTTTGCGTCACCAGCGTAACTTCAAATTCCCGCGCGGCATTTTCCGCGCGCAAGTCCGCGAGTCCGCGCGCGAGGGACATTACAATCGTCTCCACGCCGCCGATGCTGGGTGCAAAATAATGTGAGTAAAGAAGGAGCTTCACGCCACATTTTTCCGGAGTACGCCTATGCCGTGGAGAATGCGGGCCTCCGGTGTGCCAACGTTGCGCGCGAAGTCCTCAAACGCAGAATTCCAGAGGGCGTCGTTCGCAAATAGAAGTTCTCCCAGGCGTAGAAAAGGATACGCGATTTCGAACTCCCAGGGCATGTGTTCGTTCGTGTGAAGACTGTCGTGAAGAAATATGCCGGATCGGGCGGCCCGATCGAATGGAGCTTCTCGCGCTGGTTTCGATGAAGAGCCAGCAGGATGTACGCCGACGAGACGCCATTCGCGATCCCTGTCTCCACAACGCCTTCCGGCTTTAATATCCGTACCGCCGCATAGGGAAACAAAACTTTCTTCGCATAGAGGTCCGCGCTGGAAATCGCCAGCTCGCGGAATTTCTGTTCCGCGTCGCGCAAATGCCGCGCAAACTTAGGCGATGAAATTGGCTCGTCGAGGTATCCCGAATCGCTTCCACCGAAGGGCGCCGGTAATTTTTGCCAACAATTTTTCGTCGGCAAGCGTCAATTCGCGCGACATGGCCCCCAGCGTGTGACGCGGATTCTTCATCGCAAACGTTGCGCGCTGTCTCGCATTCTGCAGCAGCCACTTCATGGCGCTTCCGATCTCTACGAACCGCGCACGTGCCGCACTCCGGCTTCGATTGCTTCCACCACCGCGTCCACGTTGCGTTCGGGCGACCACGACCTGATGTGTTCTACAACGGCCCCGCGCAATTCGCGCAACCGCTCCGGGTTTCGCAGTACAGCGGCGATCTTGTCCGCAAGTAGGTGTACGTTGCCCGCCGGAAACACAAAATCCGGCGCCACTGGCTCGACAAGATCCCGCGCGGCGCCTACCCGGTCGCTGACCATGGCTGGACAGCCGCAGCACATCGCTTCATTCACCACGACCGCAAACGGTTCGTAGGTGGAAGGTAATATCATTAAGTCTACCAATTTGTAAAGTGCCGGAAGTGCAGACTGGTTGACAAACCCGCGGAACAGAACCTGGTCAGCAATTCCCAGCCTTTCGGCCTCGGCTTCCAGCTCGCCACGCAGGTGCCCATCTCCCGCGAATATTAATCGCGAATTTTCCATCTGCGCCTGTGCATAGGCGCGAAGCAAGTCCATCGGCCGCTTCCAGGGTTGCAGCTTCGCGCAAAAAAGAATTGCCGTATCCGACTCTCGCAAGCCGAGCTTGGCCCGCTCGGCGGTACGATCGACTGTCGCCGCTTGCTCCATCCACCAATCATTGTCGACGCTGTAAGGCGTCATCGTAATTCGCTCTGCCGCAATCCCCAACGACTGCATCATCACTTCGCTCGCCGTCGACGGGACGATCACTTGATCCGCCAACCCGAAAAGCCATGGCCACAGCAGCTTTTTGAACCATACCTTCCACGCCTTACGGTCGCGCGGTTCCAACGAAGACGCATCCGTTCCAAAAATAAATGCGGCGCCCGAGCTTTTCGTCGCGCGCCGCGCAATCCAAAACGACGCTCGCACATACCCAGTGAAGCACAACACTGCGTCGAACTTTCCTTCGCGAATCAGCGCTTTCAGTCCGGGATTGTTCATTCCCCAGAACGATTCCCGCTCCGGTCCCTTGTTCGGTACATGTGTCCATTGGTATCCGTCGAGGAGCGGTACATCCCATTTCACTTCGCGGCCAAATTCCGGATCGATCGATGCCTTCGCCCCGCGCAGGCTGCAATACGCAACGTGCAAATCGAGCCGCGGGTGCTTCGCCATGCGCCGAAAGACAGGCGCCATGTACTGCACCGGATGCGAGGCTACCGCCAAAAAGCGGAGCTTGCGTTCAGCCATGGACAGCCGCCATGTAAGTCACTCTCCACCGTTGAACAAATCGTTCATGCGGCCAAGTATAGCCTCGGATCCATCCGGCTATCCCTCTCGTTCCGGCCCGTTCCGCATCCTCAGGAGCCTGTGTTAAACTTCCCAAGGTCCTCATTCTGCCAGGCCGGAGCGGTTATGCGGCTCACCGTATTTTTCCGCAGATAGTTGAGGGGTAGCCCGCCCGTTGGGGTCTCCAAATGGTCGGGAAGCGGCCACGGCATGCGTCCAGCCGCAGGAAATTTCACGCAAGAGAAGAGGAATTGTCATGTCCGGGCACTCAAAATGGGCCACGATTAAACACAAGAAGGCGGCCACCGACGCCAAGCGCGGCCGCGTCTTCACACGCGTCATTCGCGAAATCACCATCGCTGCCCGCATCGGCGGCGGCGATCCCAACTCCAATCCCCGCCTCCGCACAGCGATTCTCGCCGGCAAAAATGAGAACATGCCGAACGACAATATCGAGCGCGCCATTCTCCGCGGCACCGGCCAGCTCGAAGGCGAGCAGTACGATGAAGTCACCTTCGAAGGTTATGGCCCGGGCGGCGTCGGCATTCTGATTCAGGTTGTCACCACCAATCGCAACCGCGCGGTAGGTGAAATGCGCCATACGATGGGAAAGAATGGCGGCAACTTGGCCGAAGCGGGCGCCGTCGGATGGATGTTCAGCCGTAAAGGTGAAATCAATATTCCGAAGGAAGCGGCGAGCGAAGACAAATTGCTCGACCTCGTCCTGGAAGCCGGCGCCGAAGATCTAAAAGACGACGGCTCCGCCTGGTACGTCGTCACTCCACCCGAATCGCTCGAAGCCGTAAAAGAAGCCCTCGGGAAAGCAGGCATCACTCCGGCCAGCGCCGAAATCGGAATGGTTCCGCAAAATTACGTCAAACTCACCGGCTCACAAGCTCAACAAATGTTGCGACTCATTGAAGCTCTCGAAGAACACGACGACGTCCAGCACGTTTACGCAAACTTCGACATCGACGAAAGCGAAATTCAAGCCGCCGTCGGCGCAAACTGAACGTCGGCCGTTTCGCGACTCCGATGGGCAAAGCTACGCCGGACGCCATTTCGAATCAGCCTCGCGAATACCAGCCCCGGTCCCTCGATCCGTTCCTGGCTGCTTCGCATCTGAGCCCTTAGTTCCAGTTTGTGAAGCTCCCGCTCTTCGCGCGCCCCGTCCTCGACAAATCATCCTACAAAATTATTGGCGCACACCGAGCCTTCGCCGTAGACTGAATACCGATGAATTCGAAAAATCCCTGTGTTCGCGTACTGGGCCTTGACCCCGCTGCGGCAGGCCCGACCGGCTACGGTGTTGTCGAAGCGAAAGACAATAAATGCCGCGCTCTGCACTATGGCGCCTTGCGCGTCGCGGAAAAACGCAAGGAATCCGCCGGCGCCGCGCTCGAAGCAGTCCACTCCTTGGTTTGCGATCTCATTCGGCAGTTTTCTCCGGACATGGTCGCCGTCGAATCTATCTTCTCCGCTCTCAACGTAAAGACAGCTCTGTGTCTCGCGGAAGTGCGCGGTGTCGTCCTTCTCGCCGCCGCGCAGCACCACGTTGAAGTCTTCAGTTATGCCCCACGCGAAATCAAGGCTTCCATCGCCGGATATGGTCACGCCGATAAACGCCAGATGCAGCAAATGGTCCGCGCGCTTCTCGCTATGGAGGAAACGCCCGAACCATCCGACGCAGCAGACGCTCTTGCCGTCGCGCTCTGTCACCTTCAAGCGGATCAGGTGCGCCGCCGTTTTGGCGTTGCCGCATCGCCCGCACGCCCAGGCTCCGGACGCGTCGCCGTAACGCCACCCACCTCTCCCCGCATCTCAGTCTTGCGATGATCTCCCGTCTGAAATCTCTCGCGCTCCCGGCGATGCTGTTTGCTGCCCTCTTTTATGCGCCGCCGTCGTCAGCGCAATCCTCTAAGATCACCTTTCGCCGCGTCTTTCCCGCCAGCACACCCGAATTCATCGAGATTACCGTCCGGGAAGACTCCGACGACGCAACTTACGAAATTCGCCAGCTTGAGGAAGACGCCTCAAGCGCGCCCTTCCAGGTGAGTGCCGCCCTTCGCGCCAAGATGTTTGGTTATGCCGGCGAACTCCACCATTTTCAGGGCCAGGATCTCGACGTGCACCGTAAAATCGCCAATCTCGGCGCCAAGACCTTCCGGTGGGAACAAGGAAAGCAGTCCTTCGAAACCAAATTCAACTACACCCTCAACTCGGCTGCTACCCAACTCCTCCAAATATTCGAGGGCCTTGCCCGCCAGCAGGAGCATTTCATGCTTCTGACTCGCCGTATGAAGTACGACCGCCTCGGCGTAAACGACGGCCTCCTCCAGCTCGAATCGGACTTGAACCGCGGCCTCCTCCCCGAACCGAATCGACTGGTACCATTACTCGACCAAATCGCCAGCGACTCCCGCGTCGTCGAAATCGCCCGCCAACGCGCCCGCTCCCTCGCCGACCGGGCCCGCCGAGTCAGTTAAACCGATTCAATCCGGTCTAATTTAGTTAAAATTTATACGGTATTTCGTATTTCTTTATGAATTAGTGCAGAATCCCTTTATCCTAAACCGTAAATATCTCGCTCCTTTAACAAAACAATCGACTTAATATTCTATCAACTGTGGCTAGCGTTTTGCTTAATCGTGAATATCCATCGCGTCGATGCGGCAGCTGAAGATGGGGTTTGGGCTGTCGTCCTGGTCAAAATCGACGCATTTGCTTCCGGCAGCGCCTCGGGGGGCGCTATAGACGGCGGCATGATCATCGATTCAAACTTCAAGTTTTAAAATGGAGGAGTAATGCGTCGCCACCAATTCAGGACCTGCATCCTGTTGTCTTCGGCACTCTTTCTGCTCTTAGCACTCATCACGTTTACGGCACAACCCTCGTACTCTCAGGCGACAAGCTCGACCGGCAGTATCCAAGGAACAATTACAGACCCATCGGACAACGCAGTAGCCAGCGCTAAAATCACCATAACAAACAAGGCTACGGGTCAAGTTGCGTCGCTGACAACCAACAATACTGGTGCGTTCAACGTATCGGCACTGACCCCAGGTCTGTATCTCCTTCGCGTCGAAGCGAAGGGCTTCAAAGCTCTCGAGACAATTCTTACGGTTCAGATCGCGGTCATCACGCCAGCGAATTTCAGACTGGAAATTGGGTCCGAAACAATGGTCGTCAACGTCGAATCCACAGCGATATCCGTGAATACCGAGCAAGCGACCGTGCAAGACGTAATCACGTCGAAGCAGATTGACGAACTTCCCGTCGATGGCCGCAATTTTTTGGACTTGGCTTCGCTCGAACCCGGCGTTCAAATTCAAGACGGTGCGAACTTTGACCCTACAAAGAATGGTTTTTCCTCGATCTCTTTCGGTGGTCAATCTGGCAGAACCGCCCGCATCGAAGTAGACGGTCTGGACATCAGCGATGAAACGGTTGGAACCACCACACAGAACGTGCCTCTCAGCGCAATTGAAGAGTTCAACGTAAATCAGTCGTCGCTGGACATTTCCACGGAACTAACCTCCACCGGCTCCGTCTCCATTCGATCGAAATCCGGCAGCAACGACGTCCATGGCCAAGCTTTTTACTACGGCCGCTCCAGCAAGACGTCCGCACGCATTGCTCCAATCGCGCCGGGTGAACAAGGCCTGGACTTCGGCCGCAATCAGTACGGCGGAAATTTGGGTGGCAGGTTTATCAAAGACAAGCTCTTCTTTTTTCTTGATGCGGAAAGAACCGGCCAATCGCTGCAATCTCCGGTGACCCTTGGAGCGCCATTCAACACCCTGTCTGGCAACTTCGGTTCTCCTTTCACCGAAAACGAGTACATTGGAAAGTTGGACTGGACCATCCGCGGCTCTTGGAAAGCCTTCCTCCGATACACGTACGATCAGAACAAAAGTGTTCGTGGCTTCAATCCGGGCGTCTACCAGCCCTTCGCGAATGTGGACCACACACCCTCCTACGCGATGGGCACGGATTTCGTCACAGGAAGAGCGACTCACCAATTCCGCGTAGGCTATATGAAGTTCCGTAACGCGATTGCGGATGCGACGCAGGGTGTTGAAAATCCTGCACCAGGAATTAGTCTCATCGTGGCGCCCTTTTTGGACTTCACCTGTTTGGGTGGGGGAGAGTCTTTCTGCTCTGGCACCAACATTCTGGCACCCCAGGCTACCTATCAAACCAACAAGCAGGCCAAGTACGACGGCAGCTTCAGCTTTGGTTCTCACGTTCTTCGCTACGGCATAAGCGTCAATCGAATTCTCGGTGGCGGCTTTGCCAAGTTTTTTGGCACTTCTCCCGCAGTCGGCTCTATCTTGGGATCAGATACCCAACTCTTCGCCGCGGATTCATGCGATCCAAGTGGACCTGGGACACAGACCGACCCCAGCCTTCAGACCCCATGCTTCGCCGGTGGCGCGAGCAACCCACTGAACTATCCGGTTCAAAACGTCCTGATGGGTAACGGCCAGGGCTTCTTTACGGACATCCCGCAGTTTGGGCTTCCGGCGGGCGGCCAGTTTGACACTCGATTCGCTTGGTATCTCGGCGATAGCTGGAAGGTGCGCAAAAACCTTACTTTCTCCTATGGCGTTCACTATGCCCGCGATACTGGCCGGGCCGACAGCGACCTTCCCGCCATTTCAGCGCTTGATCAGTTTGGACCCGGTTTGGGAGCCAAGGTCCGTCAGCCAAACAAGAACTTCTCGCCTCATATCGGTATCGCTTGGGATCCAAAGAGCGACGGCAGAACGGTGATCCGCGTAGGCGGAGGCATTTACTACGAGAACGCCATCTTTAACAACGTCCTCTTTGATCGTCCCGCTCGCCTGGAGAAAGGACTCTTTTTTGGTACGGGTCTGGCCTGCATCTTCGGAAGTTCTCTTGATGTGCCTCTACCTGACGGAAGCACCATGACGCCGGGCTTTTGCGGACAACCAGTTGGCAACGTGGTCAGCGACATCGCAACGTTCCAGCAGCAATACCAGGCGGCCGTCGTCGCTGCCGGCCCTCAATCCAATGGGAGCTTTGTCGGAAACACCCTGGCAGAGGGCGTAAATTCCACGGGCGATCAACTGATTGCACCGACATACCGCTCTCCTTACTCTGTTCAGCTGAACGCCGGCGTGCAACATCAGTTCGGCCACGGAACTTTGCTCACTGTGGACTACGTGCGCAACGTTGGTCTGCACTATTTGATCGGCGTTGATACGAATCGCGTTGGCGCCGCTCGAACTTTGAACGTCGGAAACGCCCAGGCAGCGATAGCCGCTACCAACGGTCAGTTCCTGGATCCATCGAATAACCCATGTGGCACGATCGATTGCGCCATTGCTGCTGGCGCCTCGATTTCCGATTACGCGAACAATGGCCTCGATTCCGGAACCGTTTTCGCAGCCGGCTTCCCGTGCCCAACCTGCGCGTTTCCGGGCCTCAATCCAAACTTGGGTGAAAACCAGATGCTTTTCCCAAGCGGCCGCTCCGTGTACAACGCGCTGCAGGTCTCGGTAAAATCGGAACTCGATCATCCTTTGCCCGGCGTTCGGCGGCTCTCCTTGCTGACATCTTACGCCCTCTCACGTTTTGAGAGCCAAGTGGACGACCAGGCCTTCGTTAACAACTCCGTCGACTTTGACAATCCGGGCAAGTTCTTTGGACCGTCCGCGCAGGACCGCACTCACATTCTAGGCATCGGCGCTACGATGGACCTGCCCTTCGCAACTCGCTTCTCCACGTCGAGCCATTGGGCGACTGCCGGAGCTTTGACTATGTTTTTGCCGAACTCGGGAAATCCAGGTGAAATCTTCCGTTCAGACGTCACGGGTGACGGCACGGTCGGTGACGTTGTGCCGGGATCGAATGTTGGCTCCTTTGGCAGGAGCATCACCGCCAGTTCACTGAACGGCTTCATCAATTCGTACAATGGCGCTGGCGCGAATCAGATGACGCCCGCCGGCGCAGCCCTCGTTTCCGCCGGACTCTTCACGCAGCAGCAACTTGCCGCGCTGGGTGCAGTTACGCCTTCGCTGCAAACCGCGCCACCAGGCAATGTCGGCCTGTCGCCTCGCTTTACGACAGACATGTACTTTAGTTGGCTACTGCATCCCAACAAGCTAATCCACGGGCTCGGCGAGCGTGTCGTCATCGAGCCGCAGATTGCCCTCTTCAACGTGTTCAATTTCCAGAACTTCGATCCAGGAGGCAACACACTCAATGGCGTGCTCAGCGGTACTGTCGGTTCGGCAAACGGAACCACCAGGTTCAACCAGGCGGGCTGCGACCCAGCTTCCGCTCCGCAGCTCTGCACAGGCCGTACAAACCTGGTAGCACCGGGTTCTGCATCCGGCGTCAACTGGTACGGCGTGCCACGGCAGTGGCAGTTTGGCGTGAAGCTTACCTTCTAACGCTTAATCCTGCGTTTTTCGCAGGCTTCAAGAGGCGGGGAGCATTGCTCCCCGCCCCTTCCTTTCTATCTCGGCCCCTTTCACCAACTTACGCCCCATCCCCGTCCTCCTGCCGGCCACCCGCCATGTAATTCCTGCCGCCCCTCCTGCGTATGTTAGGATGAGGGCGATTCTGTCCCTCCTTTCGCCATGGCCAGGCCGTCGACAATGAACTTCTCCGAGGCGGTAGCTATCGCTACCTCCAGTCTTTGGGCGCACAAGCTCCGCAGCGTCCTGACGCTCATCGGCGTCGTCATCGGCGTAGCCGCCGTCATCGCTGTCGTCAGCCTTATCAACGGCGCCAACCAGTACGTCGCCACCAAAGTCTTCAACCTCGGCGCCGACGTCTTCGGCGTCGCTTATCAGCCCTCGATCATCACCAACGTCGACGACTTCCTGGAATTTCAGAAACGCAAAAGACTGAAGTGGGACGACTACGAAGCCATCAAAGAAGAGTGCAAATCCTGCAAGGAAGTCGGCGCTTCCCAAGGCGGACGCGTGGAGGTTCGCAGCGGCCTCAATTCCTTGAAGGACACAAACCTCCGCGCGTGGACTTCGCAGATGCCGGAACTCTACGACGTCGACCTCGTCGAAGGCCGCCACATCACCGAAGCCGACCTCACCAGTGCGGCTTCCGTTTGCACCATCGGCATGGACCTCGTCGACAATCTCCTTCCTGGCGTTGATCCCGTCGGGAAAGAAATTCGCTGGAACAACGTTCCGTGCCAGATCATCGGTGTCGGTAAAAAAGAAGGCTCGTCGCTCGGCACATCACTCGACAATTGGATCATTCTTCCGCTCACCACCTACCGGAAAGACTACGGCTCGCAAAACGATTCGCTGCGCATCACGGCGCGCGCCGGTTCCGCATCGCGAATCCAGGAAAGCGTCGACGAAGTGCGCCAGATCATGCGCGGCCGCCATCATCTTTCCTATGGCGCGAAAGACGACTTCGCCGTCGAAACCAGCGACTCGTTTCTTTCTCTGTGGAAAGACATCAGCTCCGGGTTTTTCGTCGTCATGGTCGGTATCGCTTCGATCTCGCTCGTTGTCGGCGGCATCGTCATCATGAACATCATGCTCGTCAGCGTCACGGAACGTACCCGCGAAATCGGCGTCCGCAAAGCGCTCGGCGCGCGCCGCAGTGATATCCTTCTGCAATTTCTCATCGAATCTTCGACGATCTCCGTCATCGGCGGCGCCATCGGCGTGCTCTGCGGAATCATCGCTGCAAAACTCGTTTCGATTGCAACGCCACTCCCCGCCGCCGTACAGTTTTGGTCGGTGCTGAGTGGGCTGATTGTCGCGCTCAGCGTCGGTTTGTTTTTCGGAACGTATCCGGCTTCCAAAGCTTCACGACTCGATCCCGTGGAGGCATTACGGTCCGAATGAGGAAAACCTGTGATTTCGAACGGAATGAGCCAACATTTTTGCCTTTTCGATTCCTTAGAAGGAATCGGTTGGCTCACGGAGAGAGAAATCTCTCTTCGATTGAAGCACAGACGCTAAACTGACAATGTCCACCGTCGCACAAACTATAAGCACTCCACGAACGCAGAAACTCCGCGGCTTCGTAAAGCCTGCGCGCGCGCTTGAGATCAAAGACCAAGTCGCGCTCGCGCTCGATACGCTGCGCAAAAATCCGCTTCGCTCCGCGCTCACGATTCTCGGCATCGTCATCGGCATCACCACCGTGATCGCCGTCAGTTCGCTCATCAACGGCCTCAATGAAAATGTACTCGGCGGAATCCGCGATCTCGGTTCGGACACCATTATCGCGTACCGCTTTCCCTGGGCTTCGCTTTCGCGTCCGCCGAGCGAATGGTTCACGCGAAAAGAATTGCAACCCGAGTGGGCTGACGACATTGCGCTCCTGCCGCACGTGAAAGCGGCCTCGCCTTCGATGCGGATTTTCCGTCCGCAATTTGGTTCCGGCACGGCCGACGTTCGCCGCGGCGCCTTTCGCGCAAAAAACGTAATTCTGCAGGGCAATCAGCCATCGATCGGCGAAATTTTCGACATCAAGCTGGACAAGGGCCGCATGTTTAACGAGACCGACTCAGAACACCGCGCGCCTGTAGTCTGCCTCGGCTACAACACCGTGCAGACACTCTTCCCCGAAGGGGAAGCGGCCGCCGTCGGCAAAGAAGTCACCATCGACGGCCAGCTTTTCACCGTGATCGGGACGATGGAGAAACGCCGCCAGGGAATTTCCGGCGGCTCGAATCCGGAAGACAACATTGCGTTCATGCCGGTCACCACGCTGCGCAAACTCTATCCGAACCAGAAAGACTATGTGATTTTCGCGAAGGCCAGCGACCCGTCGCAGGTTTCGCAAGCGGTCGAGGAAATTCGCGACTTGCTCCGCCGCAAGCGCCGCCTCTCCAGCGACAAGCCCGATGATTTCGCGCTTTTCACTTCAGACTATTTTCTCGACCTCTGGAACAAAATCAGTTTTCTTATTTTTCTTTTGATGTTTTGCATTTCTGCCATCGGCCTGCTCGTCGGCGGCATAGGCGTGATGAATATCATGCTCGTGAGCGTAACGGAGCGAACACGAGAAATCGGCGTCCGCAAAGCCATCGGCGCGAAACGCAGCAACATCCTTCTGCAATTTCTCATCGAAGCCGTGACGCTCAGCGCCGTCGGAGGAGTCCTCGGCGTCACGTTCGGCTCCCTCCTTACCTTGCTGATGAAATATGGCGCGCACATGTCCGCACAACTTTCCTTTTTCTGGGTCATCACCGCGCTCGTTCTTTGCGCCGTCATCGGCATCGGCTTCGGCATCTATCCCGCCTGGAAAGCCGCCCGCCTCGACCCCGTCGAAGCCCTCCGCTACGAGTAACCCTTCTTTCCTTTTCGTTTGACTCTTTAGTACCACCTGTCCTTCAGACCAGTCTTATCCCTTCGCGCAATTTTCCTATTCTGTAATTTGCAACGGCCGCTGCCCGGGCTCTTGCCTTTGCGAGGCACCTTGTTTCTTCCATTGCGCCATGAAGGGATGGAAGGCCGCCGCTGGCCGGTCATTACCATCGCGCTCGTCGTCCTGAACCTCGTGATTTTCCTTGGTACACGGGGACAGCTCGAGGAGGAAAATCCGCAACGGGGCGAAACCCGTTCGCACATCCTGCTGCTCGCCGCGATGCATCCAGAGCTGACGGTATCGCCCGAAGCGCAGCAACTTGTCACAAATTTTCAGCACGACTATCCAGCGGCCTGGGCCAGCGTAAAATCCGGCAATCACGACATCGAAGACGCGTGGGACGCCAGAATGCGCCTTCAGGACGATCCGGCAAAGCTGCAAGCGGAGATGGACTCGCTATGCGCCGAATTCGCAACGCAGGCGACCGATTCCTTTCTCGACAAATACGCCTTTGTCCCGGCCCACCCCTCGGCAATTTCCTATATCACTTCCACGTTTCTGCATGGTGGCTGGCTTCATCTCATCGGCAATATGTGGTTCCTCTGGCTTGCGGGTGTAATTCTCGAAGACACGTGGGGCCGAATCATCTATCCCATTTTCTATCTGATCGCCGGCGCCGCTGCGTCGCAATTCCACGCCTGGACTAACTCTGGAAGCCTTGCTCCGGCTCTTGGCGCTTCCGGCGCTGTCGCTGCGTTGATGGGGGCGTTTCTCATTCGCTTCCCTACAACCAAGATCGACGTAGCCGTCATCCTGAGCCCGCGCAGCATCGCCAATCTCGCTTTGGGCAAAGGCATTCGTTTTAAAGCCGCCGCGTACTGGCTTCTCCCGTTCTGGCTGCTCGCGGAGGTGTTTGCCGGCGCGCTCTTTGGAAAATATTCGAGCACCGCGCATTGGGCGCACGTCGGCGGCTTCGCCTTCGGCGCGCTGGCTGCCCTCGGTTTGCGTTACTCCGGCCTCGAAGCCAAGGCGGACCAAGCCATCGAGGCCAAAGTCTCCTGGACCGCGGCTCCTGCCATCGTTCAAGCCACTGAGCAAATGGAACAAGGCAAACTCGATGCGGCCATCGCCACTCTGCAGGGCCATCTTGCAAGCAACCCCGATTCCACCGAGGCATACACGATGCTTCACCAGATCTACTGGCGCAAGAACGACGTGCCCGCCTACCGCGACGCCATCGGGAAACTCATTCAGATTCAGCTGAAGCAAAACAATCACGAAGCGGCTTGGCAGGACTACGCCGACTTCAAGAATTCCGGTGGAGAAGCTCTTCCCGCAGCCGTCTGGCTCGAACTCGGCCGCTCCGCGGAGGGCCAGGGAAATTTTGATCGCGCAGTGGAAGAATATGGCCGCCTTGCAAAGGCGTACCCGGCTGAAAAGCCCGGCCTTCTCGCGCTTCTTTCCGCGGGCCGCATTTCACTCAAGAACCTCAACCGCCCTTCCGAAGCGCTGCGTTTCTACCAGGCGGCGGCGAAGTCCCCGGTCCCGCATCTTGACTGGGACACCACGATCAACAAGGGAATCGAAGCGGCGCAAAAGGCGCTCGCCCTCGTTTCCGCTTAAAAACACGATCTGCGGCACCTTCGTCGCCGCGCACCTTCTCGCCTTGTGCGAAGCGGCCGCTACAAGTAGCGTTTGCCAATAGGGTAGACTTTCGGTGCCATGAACGGGCCCGGCGAATCCTTTCCTGTTACTCGTTTGTCCGTTGTAGCGGCGGCGCGCAGCAACGATGCGGCCGAACGATCGCTTGCACTTGAAATTCTGTTTGCCGCCTATTGGAAACCCATTTACAAGTATCTCCGGTTGAAATACGCGCAGGCGCCGCGGGATGCGCAAGATTTAACGCAGGGATTTTTCGCGGAGCTTCTCGAGCGTGGTCTGCTCGCCAAATTTGATCCCGCAAAGAGCCGATTGCGCACATATTTGCGCCTTTGCGCCGACAGTTTTGCGCTGAATGAAATCAAGGCTGCCTCGCGAAAAAAGCGCGGCGGCGATGTAGTGCATGTCGCGCTCGATTTTTCCGCCGCGGAAGAAGAGCTTCGCACGCAAGCGATTGATCCAGCATCAATCCCCTCCCCCGAATCGCTCGAAGACTTCTTTGAGAAAGAGTGGATTCGTAGCTTGTTCTCTTCCGCCGTCGCGGAATTGCGCAAACTCTGCGAATCGCGAGGAAGGCAAAAAGCGTTTTTGCTCTTTGAGACATACGATCTCGATGGCGAACAAGAGATTTCGTATGCGGATTTGGCTGCGCGCCACGGCATTCCCGTCACGGACGTGAACAACCAGATAGCCTGGGCGCGGCGCGAGTTTCGCCGGATTGCAACCGAGCAATTGCACGCTCTTTGCGGCAGCGAAGAAGAATTTGCCCGTGAGGCGCATTCGCTTTTCGGCGAGACGTCCAAGTGAAATTCCTGAGTGACAAAGCGATCGAACGATTGCGCGGTTCGAGCGTCCCCGATCTGTCCGGCACGCGCTACGCGTTGCGGGAGCTGATTGCGCGCGGCGGCATGGGAGTTGTCTACGCGGCAGAAGACGAAAAGCTCCACCGGCGCGTCGCCTTGAAAGTCCTGGATACGGCGGGAACGAATGCGGAGCTGACGCAGCGGCTGATTCGCGAAGCGCGGATTCTCGCGCAATTGGAGCACCCTGGCATCGTGCCGGTTCATGACGTGGGCACGCTTCCGGACGGACGAGTGTTCTACACGATGAAATTTGTGGAAGGGTTGCGGCTCGATCAATATGTGAAGCAGCTCGATTCCCTTCCGCAGCGGCTGAGATTGTTTTTGCGGATCTGCGAAGCGGTGGCGTTCGCGCATGCGCGAGGTGTGCTGCACCGGGATTTGAAGCCGGCCAATGTGATGGTCGGCTCGTTTGGCGAAGTCCTGGTGATGGATTGGGGGCTCGCGAAAATCCTGCAAGAGGCGGCGGCCACCGGGGAAACGGTTTTTGTTTCCTCGCGAAACAAGCTTTCCAGCGAAGAAGAGACGCAGACGACAGTCGTAACCGGACACGGAACGGTGATGGGAACGCCGGGCTACATGTCGCCGGAACAAGAGCGTGGCGAGACGGAAACAATTGATGCCCGAAGCGACATTTTTTCGCTGGGCGCGCTTTTAAAGTTTGTAGCGGCGAGCGCCGAAGCGCCAGCGGATCAACGATTGCCGCGTGCGTTGAGCGCGATTTGCGCGAAAGCCTCCGCGGAAAATCCAGAAAACCGCTACGCGACCGTTGCAGAACTCGCCGCCGATGTGTCGCGGTTCCTCGACGGCCTGCCGGTTTCTGCTTATTCCGAGAACGTCCTCGAGAAAAGCCGGCGATTTTACCAACGGCATCAGGTCGCCATCCTGCTGATAACAGCCTACTTAGTGATGCGGTTCCTCGTTCTCTATTTTTTCCATCGCTGACCCTAAAGAAATTCCCGCCACCGTTGTAAAGAGAATCAGGGCAAGAGAGAATGCGGCGGCAATTGGGGACTAGCTCGAAAGAGCGGAGGAAACTTAGATGAACAAGATTCTGCTGGGATTGCTGCTGGGAACCGTATTGGGAGCGGTCGACGGAGGAACAGCTTACTTTACTCCGGCCGTCCGCACGATGATCGTCGGAATTGTGATTGGTTCGACATTCAAGGGATTGATTGCGGGAATTGCCGCAGGAATCTTTGCCCGTAAGGTGAACTCCGTGCCGCTAGGAATCGCATTCGGTCTTTTCGTGGGATTCGTTCTCGCGTTGCTCGTGGCGCTCAAGCAGCATGGCTACTACTTTGAAATTATTTTGCCGGGAAGCGTTGTGGGAATGATTGTGGGATGGGCGACGCAGAAGTACGGCGCCGCGGTGCAGACGAAACCGGCGTAGCTTCGCGAAGAGTTTCGCAGACAAGTACATCCAAACAATTAAAGGAGAAGTGTCATGGCTCGCGTAATTCATTTTGAAATTCCGGTGGACAATCCCGAACGCGCCTCCGCTTTTTACAAGAACGCGTTCGATTGGAGGATCGAAAAGTGGCCTGGACCGATGGACTATTGGATGGTCTACACCGGCGACGACAAAACGCCTGGAATTAATGGCGGCATCATGAAGCGCGGCGACGTAAAGTCGACCACCAACACAATCGGCGTGGATTCCGTGGACGGTTCTATTGCGGCCGTAACCAAAGCTGGCGGCACTCTCGTAATGCCGAAGACTCCGATCCCCGGCGTCGGTTATTTTGCCTATTGCCTGGATCCTGAAGGGAACCTCTTTGGTGTCATGCAATCCGACACAAACGCGAAGTAATTTTTATTTCGAGCGGGTGAAGAATGAGCGTATCGAAACCTTTGCTTGGACTCGTGGTTGGCGGCGGACTTGGATTGGCGGATGGCTTGAGTGGATTTTTCGAGCCGTCCCTCGCGCCCGTGATGACAAGCGTCATTACGTTTTCGATGCTCAAAGGACTAGTGGCAGGAGCGTTGATCGGGCTTTTCGCGACCAAAGTGCGGTCAACGCCATGGGGATTGTTTGTAGGAGTTGTCATTGCGGCGCTTTTGAGTTTGCTGGTTGTGTTGCACGCGGGGATGGCGCTTTTTTGGGACATCATGCTGCCGGGGATGGTCATCGGCCTGATCGTGGGGTTCGCGACACAAAGGTTCGGGCGAAAAGCGGCGCCGGTACCTTCGCCACAATAGTTTCGATTTAGAGCAAAAAGTTTGTAGGTCAAGTTAATGGAAGGAGAAAGACGATGTACCTGGCAAAAAGAGTAGCGATGGCGGTGTTGGCGATCCTGGCGATGGGAACTGTGGGAGTGCGCTCCGCGTCGGCGGCAGGCAATGGCCCGGAAGCGTTTGAGAAGTTGAAGGCGCTGGTGGGCGATTGGCAAACGGAAACGTCGGCAACTGGAAAGGCGACACTGCACCTCGAGCTGACGTCCGGTGGAACGGCTCTGCTGGAAAAATTCCACATGGAAGAAAACGGCAAACCGGTGGAAATGATCACGCTTTACTACATGGAAGGGGACCAATTGAAACTGACGCACTACTGCATGGCGGGCAATCAGCCGACGATGGCGGGAAGTTACGATCCTGTAACAAAAACGATCAAGTTCGATTTCGTGAGCGTATCCAATTTGAAGAATGCCGACGCAGGACACATGCACCACGCCCTCTACACTTTTTTGGACAACGACCATTTCAGGACGAACTGGACCTTCCGGAAGGACCAAAAGGATTCCTTTACGGAAGATGCGACCTATGTGCGGGTGAAATAAAGCGATACAATTTCGCGCGGCATCCGTATTAGGGCTCAGGAGGGGGAACCCATGTTGAAAAGTATGATTTTGGCAGCAGCAATGTTCCTGGTGGCGGTCCCGGCAACGGAGACGCTGACTCAGGCGGAACGAGAGAAGGGGATCGCTGAGTTGGAGGGCTCGAAGCAGGCGTTTTTGGATGCTACGAAGGGCCTTTCGGAAGCGCAATGGAATTTTAAATCTGCGCCGGACCGGTGGTCCGTGGCGGAATGTGCGGACCATATCGCCCTTGCCGAGGGCTTTATCTTCGGCCGCATCACCGACGGCGTAATGAAGACCCCGCTGACACCGGAAAAGCGCTCGGCGACGGCAGGAAAAGACGACAAACTGGTTCCCATGCTGCAAGACCGGACGTATAAAGCCAAAGCGCCGGAACCGATCGACCCAACCAAGACGCCGATGTCCGGGCCGGACGCGGTGAAGAAGTTCCTCGAAAGCCGCGCCAAGACCGAAGACTTCATCAAGACGACGCAAGAAGACTTACGGGACCATATCTACGACCATCCGGTGCCGGCAATTGGGGCCATGGACGCGTACCAGTGGGTGCTGTTCCTGTCCGGGCACACGCGGCGGCATACGCTGCAAATCCTGGAAGTGAAAGCAGACCCGAACTTCCCGAAGAAGTAAGCCTCAACCGGGAAGAAGCGGGATATAATAAAAGGAATCCAGCCAAAACCAATGGAAGACCCAGCCGGGAGGACGAGATGCTCTCGGACGCAGGAGTCACTTTTTTCGGATTCACGATCACGACCATGCAGCTGTGGCTTGCGGGGAGTTCGGTTCTGTGCGTCGCGCTGTTCGTAGCGCTGGCGCGCGGAAAACGAATCGCGGTGCAGCGGTCGGTGGTAACGGATGAGATTGCGATTCACCTGGGAAGAATTGCGGCGGCCGTGGAACAACTGGCAGGAGAAGCGGCGGCGCGGCGAATGCTGGAAGAGAGATTGCGTGCGAGTGTGTCGCTGCCGCCGGTTGCCGGGGAAGACAAACATCCAATTTCGTACTCGATGTTCGGGCGGTAGGAAAAAAGCAAAGAGAGAGTCTTCACTCTGAGCAACCGTGCCAAGCGCAACGGGGCTTCAAGCCCCTAAGGTACACAAGCGAGAGCAAGCGACCCGCAGCGGCTTACGCTCGCGCCAGACGGATACGGCCGAGCGAGGCGTTACGCGGTGAAGCGACGTCTAGCCGCCGCAGTCCAAGTGTGGCTGCATTTGACGCGAACATGGACCGCTTCAGTCCCTCGGGCTATAAACGCGGCCCCTACAACTCCGGCGGTGCGGATCGAGAGCGGACGCACGCTGAAGGGTGCGCCACATTAACGAAAGCTTATTTTGCGGCGGCAGTTTGAGAGGCTGCGGCGAAGGCGCGGAGGGATTCGGTATAGGGGGCGCGGGCGACGCCGCGTTCGGTGAAGATGGCGGTGATGTATTTGCTGGGGGTGACGTCGAAGGCCGGGTGAGCGGCGTGAACGTCCGGCGCAATGCGGATGCCTTTGATTTGGGTGACTTCGTCGGAAGAGCGTTCTTCGATGGGAATATGGTCGCCACTGGGGATGGAGAGATCGAACGTCGAGACGGGCGCGGCGATGTAAAAAGGGACGTTGTTTTCTTTGGCAAGGACGGCGATCTGGTACGTGCCGATTTTGTTGGCGGTGTCGCCGTTGGCGGCGACGCGATCGGCTCCGGTGACGACGGCACCAACTTTTCCGGATTTCAGGAAATGCCCGACCATATTGTCCGTGATGAGCGTAAGCGGAATGTTGCTGCGATGGAGTTCCCACGCGGTGAGGCGCGCGCCCTGGAGGTAGGGGCGCGTTTCCGGAACAAAGACGTGAAGCTTTTTACCCTGCTCGACAGCGACCTGAAAAACACCTAGCGCGGTGCCGATGCCGGCAGTGGCGAGCGCTCCAGCGTTGCATTGCGTCATGACGTGGCCGTCTTGCGGCATGAATTCTGCGCCGAAGCGGCCGATGGCTTCGTCGGTGGCGCGCTTTTCGGCGTGGACGGCTTTGGCTTCCTCGATCATGGCGGCGGAGATTTGCGCGAGGTCTTGCGTGCGCGCAGCGACTTCCTCGAAACGAAGCTTCATGCGGTCGAGCGCCCAGAAGAGATCGACGGCGGTGGGGCGCGTTCTTGCGAGCGCGTCGAGAATGACGGGAAATTCAGCGCGAAGCTCGGCGAGAGACTTGGCGGTGGATTTTTGCACACCGATGGCCACGCCCATGGCGGCGGCGACACCGATGGCAGGCGCGCCACGAATGACCATTTCGCGGATGGATTTGGCGACGTCTTGATAGGTGGTGTAGGTGTAGGAAACTTCTTCGCCGGGTAGAAGACGCTGGTCGAGCATGACGACGCCGCGGTCGGTCCATGCGATGGGTTGGGCTACGAACATTTGGGGAGCTATCCTCGCAAACTTCTATTGTAGCGAAACACGGCTAGGCGAAGGAAATCGGATCAATGATGCGGAGGCGGGAGCTGTTTGGCGTATTTTGCGAAGATGAGGCCGAGCGTGCCGAGGACGGCAATCGTGGAGTTGTAGCCCAAGTGCATAAGGAAACTCGCGAGCGTCGACTGCGCTCGGGCTCGAACCACGGTGAAGACGATGCCGACACCGATTAAGGCGCCGACGATAGCCCACGCCCAGCCGAGCTGATAGCCGTGCATCAGACCAAAGAGGACACCGGTAACGACAATGCCGGGAGCCAGGCCGAACCACTTGGCGAGAAGTGGAAACAGATAGCCGCGAAAAATGGTTTCTTCGACGAGGGGCGCGACAAGGACAGCCATTCCCATAAAAGCGAAAGCCATGGTGCGGTTTTTGAGGAGGTCCTGAATCGGGGCGTGTTCGGGCGCTTTGGCAAGCGCGGTGACCAACATGACGACGACGGAGAGCGCGCAGCCGAGAGCCAGGTACAGCCACGGCTGCGTCGGCGCTTTGGTATTTTGCGGATTTAATTTTCGCCAGCCGAGGGAAAGCCAGAAGGGGCTGCGGTAGAAGAGCGTGAGCGTAAGATAGAGAAAAATAAAGAGAAGGGCGTACCAAAGGACCATGCTGCCGATGGCAAAAACGGGCTTGGAAATGGCGAACTGCTGCATCTGTTGCGGCGTGGCATGGGCCGAGAGTGATTTCGTGGCGATGTAGTAGGCGGTAAAGCCGAGCTGAACGAAGACCAACGAGAAAAACCCGAATGCACCGAAGCAGAGGAGATGTCCCCAAGACCATGGGATTTCTAGGTCGGCTGGGGCATAAGGTTGCGGGTGAGCGGCGCCGTAGGTGAAAGGGTCGCCAGGAGGAATTTCGGAAACTGGAGACGCATCCGGTGCGGCAGGAGGTGGCGCTTGCGGAAATTGAGGAGAGGCAAAAGGATCTTGTGGGTTGTCGCCGGAAAGAGTCATTAATGGCCTTTACGCGATTTTGCGGCGCGGCGCTTTGAAGACTTGCCGGGCCAACCGGTTGCGAGCGCGGCGGCTACGAGCGGCAAAAGAAGCTCGTGGTGCCCGGTAATGGCGAAACCACGCGAACCGTCCGCGTGTTTTCCCGCTGCGGGAGCCGTTGGGCGCTTCACTACATTTTGCAACGGACGATAGTGCTGGATGAAATCGAAGTTCGCCGTGGTTAGTGGCCGTAAGGGCACACCAAGATTGCGGACGACGGAGACGGCTTTCAGGAAAACTTCGGGCAAGAGCACGGCGGAACCCCAATTGAGATATACGCCGCCGGGGTGCATTTCTTTCACGAGCGAGCAGAAGAGGCGGAAATCGTGGTGCGTGGCGGCGCCGAGGGCGGGGCCGTCGGCGGTGGGATGCATATGAGGAATGTCCGTGCCGATCGCGAGATGAACAGTGACAGGGACTTTGTGCTGATAAGCGGCGAGGAGGACGCTGGCTGCGGTGTGTTTCGGATTGAGTTTGCGGGAGGCGAGAAATTTTCCAGCAGCTTCACCGTACCCGATGCCGGTGTAGGCAGCGGTGGAGGCGATTTTGTTGAGATAGGCGCCGGTTTCGCGCGCCATGCCGAAGGCGCCAGCGCCGAGGCCGGCTTCGACGTCTTCAGAAGTGTTGCCGCAAAGAGCGATTTCGAAATCGTGGATGAGGGCAGCGCCGTTCATTGCAATGCCGGAGACGAAGCCGCGGCGGATGAGATCGTTGAGGACAGGGCCGAGGCCGGTTTTGATAACGTGGCCGCCGACGCCCCAGAGGACGGCTTTGCGGGCGCGTTTTGCGGACTGGATGGCGGCGAGCAGATCGCGAAGATCGTTGGCAGCGAGAAAATTGGGGAGCGAGTTGAGAAAATTCTTGAGTGACGCGTTGGGGACGGGCGGCTTGGCGAAATCGGCGACGGTGACTTTGCTTTTGCGCGAGGCAAGCGGATAGGTTTCGATTTGGCCGAATTGGAGCGGGAGGATGGAGTAAGAAGTGGTCATGGGTGGACGGATAACTTTAGCGTGGGCGGAGGGATAAATCCACGCGGGGGGGGGTAAAAATCGCGCATAAGGCTGGCATCGAAGAGCGCCGCTTCGGGAAGCGGCCCCTACAAAACATCGAGAATCGAACATGGCATCAGGTCAGGAGAATCAGCACATAAAGCGCCCGGTGGGGATTATGCCGCCGAGAGCGGCGATGAGTGGAATGTCGGCGAGACAGGAGATGGCGATTCCGCCGAACCGCCAGTAGCGGTCGCGGGATTTTTCTCCGAAAAACCACGGATAAGGTGTCGTCGTGCCGCGATAGAGGATGGCGGCCATGATGCTCCATTCGATCCAGCGAACGGGCACATAAACGGCGATGTAGGTGATTGTATTTTCGGGGAGACCAGCGCCGATATGGGTGATCAGCGTGCTGCTAAGGAGGTAGATCAAAATTCCGAAGAAAAACCCCATGAACAAGCGCAAGAGGCCAAAACCAATTGCGCGAGCGGGCACGAATTTGGCTTCCGGCTGAAACAGGCGCAAACCAACATAGCACCAGGCGCAGTAGGCGATCAGCTTGACGACGAAATAGAGAGGGCTGTCGAGTACTCCCATCGCTCGAGCTGCTCCATTTCAAAAAAGATTATTTGCCGGAACCGTTGGAATTTGCCGGCGGGATAGACAATACACGAGCAAGTGCCTGGCCTGTGTAGGACTTTTTCGAGCGGGCGACTTGTTCGGGAGGGCCTTGCGCGACGATGCGGCCGCCACCTTCTCCGCCTTCGGGGCCGAGGTCGATGATCCAGTCGGCTTGTTTGATGACGTCGAGATTGTGCTCGATGATAAGGACGGTATTGCCGAGCGAGACGAGGCGCTGGAGGACGTCGAGAAGTTTTCGGACGTCGTCGAAGTGGAGACCAGTGGTGGGCTCGTCGAGAATGTAAAGCGTGCGGCCGGTCTGGCGCTTGGAAAGTTCGCGGGCGAGCTTGATGCGCTGGGCTTCGCCGCCGGAAAGAGTGGTGGCGGACTGGCCGAGTTGGACATAGCCAAGGCCGACTTCGACGAGCGTGGAAAGCTTTTGCTGAATCTGCGGAATGTTTTCGAGGAGTTTTAGCGCTTCGCTGATGGGCAAATTCAGAATGTCGCTGACGGAATGATTCTTGTAACGGACGGCGAGCGTTTCCGAATTATAGCGGCGGCCGCGGCAGACTTCACAAGTGACATAGACATCGGGAAGAAAATTCATTTCGATGCGGCGAAGGCCGTCGCCCTGGCAGGCTTCGCAGCGGCCGCCCTTGACGTTGAAGCTGAAACGGCCGGGTTTGTAGCCGCGTTCGCGCGATTCGGGAAGCATGGCGAAGAGTTCGCGGATGGGGCCGAAGACGCCGGTGTAGGTGGCGGGATTCGATCGCGGCGTGCGGCCGATGGGCGCTTGATCGATTTCGATCACTTTGTCGATGAATTCGATGCCGGTGATTTCGCGGTGGGCGCCGAAGGGTTCGCTGGAGCGATAGAGTTTTTGCGCGAGGGTGCGATAGAGAATATCGTTGACGAGCGTCGATTTGCCGGAGCCAGAGACTCCGGTGACGACCGTGAGCAAGCCGAGGGGAA
>Ga0247669_1000076_pt1 | contig 51929 bp, 35 predicted proteins | sample CNK10_metaG_FD_182734 | JGI IMG/M metagenome (GOLD analysis project Ga0247669, IMG submission 182734) | Soil microbial communities from Purdue University Martell Research Forest, Indiana, United States - CNK10 | ecosystem: Environmental > Terrestrial > Soil > Temperate forest > Bulk soil... | reverse complement strand
CTGCGGCGCCGAGAATCCACCACTCGAGAACAAGCGCGAGTGGCGCAAACTGTTGGTAAAAGTACAACGCAACAGAAACGATGACGCCCAAAAAAATCCCGGGGACAAGCCAGAACCACCAACTGCGCACCCCGAGAAACGGTTCTCGACGAAGACTAAGGTAAAGAGTTGCCAGCAAGGCACAGACGGATAGAAATGCGCCGGCGACAATGGCTCGCTTTGCACCGACGGGCAGCAGTAGCGGCAACGGAGCGAGCACTACGCCGTAAATCAGTATCATTAACGGCAGAATGGCAAGTGTAAGCAGGCGCGTCGCGTAAGTGTATGAGCGAAAATAGAGAAACCACTCGGGCTTCCCGATGTGTTCCAGTGCCGCTTGGTCCAAGGCGATACGACCGAGGCTGGTGAGATGCAGTAGAAGTTGATAAAACGAAAAGAAGAAGCGCAGAAGCGAATTGTTGGGGCGCGAGAGATCGGCCCAGTACATTTCGTAAACGTGGACGTCTTTTGAGCGGTTACCCGAGGCGTCCAACCGCTGCCCATCATGCCGCCAGGTCGAAAAACTGTTTTGCGTGGGATCGCCGGAGAATTGATCGAGCTGCATGCGCATGAACTCGGTAGAGAAGTCCATCTCCCTGACGCTCTCGTGGCGCTCCTTCCGGTGATCGGGTGATTCATTTTTCTCGCCGAACCAGGCGGCCCAACTATAAAGGTTGCGAAAAGCTCCTCGACGCTCTTCAAACGTCGAGGCGATGCCTCCTTTGTTCGCTTCCTTGACCAGCCGGATTCGTTCGGGGCTTTGTGCCGTGCGCAGTGGAACCTGTACCTGACGGACGGCGAATGGCGCATAGCGATTATTGCCATTGCGTGTGTCGTTCGATTCGAGACCCGTGAGCAGATCGGTGACTGCTTGGGCCGTCGCGCCCGATTCGTGGTGGCCGACGCCATGAATGGCGATTACGGCAACGCGTTTTGCTTCATTTGGCACAGGCCCCTCCGGGGACTTCTGGATCCACGGGCTCTGCGTAGGGGAGAACTACGATGCGGGTACGTTACCTAAGCGTATCGAAAATCGCAACAAACATTTTCGGCCGACAGGCGTTAACCATCCTGTTCCCTGTGATTTGCGTGGGGCCTTGGCGAGTGCGAAACACTGGTACTCCGGACGGATTGACCCCCGGAAAAACCGCTGAGTACTGTCAAAGATAGGGCTTGGTGCGGCAATCCGTTCGCAATGCCGAAGGACGGGCCAAGGCGGGGATGGTTCGCTGCGCTTAAAGCCCGTGAAGACAGAGCCGATACTTTGATAATGGTCACCCTGACTAAAGCCGGACGGTACGAAATCCAAGGCGAACTTGGACGCGGCGCCATGGGTGTTGTCTACAAGGCTGTCGATCCGGTGATCGGCCGCACCGTGGCCGTCAAGACGCTGCGACTCTCGGAAGAAGGCACCGGCCTTTCTCGGCCCGAACTTTTGAACCGGTTTCAGACGGAAGCGCGTGCCGCGGGTCTACTAACGCATCCGAATATTGTGGTGGTATTCGACGCGGGCGAAGAAGAAGGTCTTTACTACATCACGATGGAATTGGTAGAAGGCAAGAGCCTTCAGGCTTTGCTCGATTCCGGGCAAGCGTTTCCGCTGCCGCGCGTGCTGCGGATCATGGAGCAGACGTGCAGCGCGCTGCAATTTGCGCACGAACGCAACATCGTTCACCGCGACATCAAGCCAGCCAACTTGATGCTCACCGCCGATGACACGGTAAAAGTGACGGACTTCGGCACGGCAAAGATTTTGCAATTCGGCACGGTGCAGCAAACCGCGCATGTGATGGGCACGCCCAGTTACATGTCGCCGGAGCAGGTGAAGGGGCGCGTTGTCGATGGACGCAGCGACATCTTTTCGCTTGGCGTTTTGCTCTATGAAATGATCACCGGCGAAAAACCTTTCCCGGGACAAAACATTACGACGGTCATTTACAAAATTGTGAACGAAGAGCCGGTTCCTCCGCGGCAGATTGACGCCTCGATTCACAGTGGATTGAGCGCGGTGGTGATGAAGGCGCTCGCCAAGGAGCCCTCTGCTCGTTATCAGAATTGCCGCGACATGCTGGAAGACTTGAAGAACTACCGTTCTCTTGCAGCGAACAATAGCCCCGCGTCGACCGTTATGCTGACGGGCTCACCCGACGATACGGTCGCGACGCCCGCGCATCGGATGGGCCGCAACGAAGAATTGCAGACGGCGCATACCGCGCGCTCATTCGAAGCGCGAGCGGGAAGCCCAACGCAAACGCCACTTGTGCGCCGCACGGCCGCGATTCAACCTGCCGAACTACCGCGCAAGAGCAACCCATTTTTAACCATATTCCTCGCGTTGATCCTCGTCGGCGTCATTATTTTCGGATACCGGAAGATTAAACCGGTATTTGACGATGCGCGGCAACAAAATCAAATTCAAAACGCGGCTCCGGTCGACAAAGGCGCCCTAAAGAATGCAGATGGTGATCCCGGTGCGGCAACGAGCGGGGAGAAAACATCTGACGCTTCCGACACAGCGACGGCGAGCGAAAATTCGCAGCCTGCCGAATCTGTCCCTCCGCAGCCGGTAAAAAAGACGAATCCACCGCCAGTCAAAGGCGCTGCGAATCCTTCGATGGCCGCAGGCGGCTTTTCTCCGACCGCCGCGGAATACAGGGGGCGGATCGAAGAAGCCGCATCCGAAAAAGGCATTGCTGGAAAACTGAAGATCCATGGAACCGGGAACACGCTGACCCTTTCCGGAAAGCTAAGGCCTTCCGAGCATGGAGAGCTTCTGAAGTTTCTGAAGGGCGCACCCGCCGGCGTGCAAGTCGTGGATGACATCCTGTATGACGACACGCCCGTAAGCAGCGGCAACACCCCAGAACCTGGGTCGCATCCCGTCCCATCGCCAGGGCGTGGCGCGATTCACGTGATCACAAACGTCGTCGGCGCAACGGCGATGGTCACCGGCGCATACAACTACTCCTCACATTGCGAAACGCCTTGCAGCTTTTCAAATCTTGACCCTGGCGGCTACAACCTCGAAGTGAAGAAGACCGGATTTCAACCGACACAAACGGCGCTGCAGATTCGCGCAGGGCAAACGCTCGACCAGAGAATCAATTTGGAACAGACCGCTCTCGGTCTGCATATCGTCACCCGTCCCGCAGGCGCTGACGTTTTCATCAACGGCGACAAGCAGTCAGGGCAAACGCCGCTCACGATTCCTCTGGCACCAAGCACCTATAACCTTGTGCTTCGAAAGCAAGGGTTCGAACCGTATTCGCAGAGTGTAACCGTCAAAGAAAACGCGCAAGCGCAGCTTGATATCGAGCTGAAAGAAAGGAGCGCTCACGTGGCGTGGGCGCAGGTGGACTCCTATCCCCCCGGCGCGGAGATTTCGGTTGATAGCATTCAAACCGGCAAACAAACTCCTGCCCGCGTAGAAATAACCGCTGGCATCCACACGATCGTCCTAAAGAAGGATGGGTTTCAGCTGTCGCGGCGTGTGGTGGAGTTAAGCGAGGGTGGAACGGTGTCGGTTAACGAGAAGATGCGCGAGAAATAGGCTCGCGCGAGCGGTTCTCTCAGCTCCCTAGTTTGTAACATTTTGTTACATCAAGGAGCAGCTACTCCTGGAACCTATTTATCTTAACTGTTGTAAACAAACAACTTATCGCACTTCGGGTGAGGAAGGCATCGTGCTTCTTACTTAGAAGGGTCTTTCTACCCGCAGAACCTGTGGATACAAAGGCCGCATGGGACAACGCCGACACCGCACTCAATGCGTTGAGGTGAGCACCGGAAACAGGGAATGCCGTGGCCTTCAGGGCGATTGCAAATTCGGATCACGAAAAGGACGGGAGCCAAACAGTTCCCGGAACGCCAGCCAACAACACTTCTGCCTGGTCCCGACCCGTCGCGCCTAGCATTGTCTCTCCCTATTCGCCGTCTGAGCCGACAGCCGCAGATGTTCAGCGCTGCCTGAAAGATCTCCACATTTTGTTCCGCGCGGAGCGGCTGTACCAACGCAACCATCCTCGCGTCCTGGAGAGCCTCGAATCGGCTTACGAACAAATCCGCTCCTTTGCATTCGCAATGAATGGAATTGCACTTCGCGTCGAACGAAGCGCCATTGTCATGCCAAAGCTAAGCGAAGCGCCGCTGCCGGACGTTCGCGGTGAACTGCAGGCGCTAGCCATCGAACTGCAACGCGCCGGCATCCAAACGTTAATCTTCGAACGGCGATTTCATGTAGGCGAACTGGACACGCTCGCTCAGCTCATGAAGGCCGCCTTGCTAAAATCGGAGGAGTCTTCAAAGAAGAATCGCGCGTCCTGGTGGACGGCCAAACTACTGGAGCATGGCGTGGAAGGAATTCAAGTCAACACGCAAACGGATCGAAAAGTGGATACGGTGCTTGCGAGCTTGATCGCGGCACTCGTGGCATTTGGCGGAAATGCGCCGCGCGAAAATGCCGATGCGCCCATCGCGCCGCCGAGTCTCGAAGATTTGAGCGCCGTACTGCGGTTGCTCGCGCGCTTGACGCCCCCGCTTGAAGCGGCACGCGGGATCTCTCCAGAGGAAGCGGCGCGTTCCATTCACGGAGCACTGGGCGAAGCAAGCCGCGAAACCGTTCACATGCTTCTGAGCGCAGTTTCTCAGAATGGTCCACGCGACGCGGAAAAACCACAGCCGTATCTACTGCGTCTTTCAGAAATTCTCATGCTGGAGTTCATCGGCGCCGAATTCTATATCGGCCAGATATCTCCGCAGGCCGTGAGAGCGTCCATCTTTAAGCTGGCGGACGTACTCGTTACTTCCGGAACCTATAAAGGGCCTCACTCTTCGCAGCATTTCTCCACGTTGTCGACGGCATGGGCTTCCGAGAAGCACCGCGAAAAGCTGCTCGAACGTTTTTGGGTAGAACTCCCTCCGCGCGAGAAATCGGCGGTATTGCGGGGGCAAGAAGTCTGGTGCGTGCCGGTTTCGGCGCTGCGCCAGGCGCTTTCTCAACTCGCCGACGCGGGCGTCGACGCACCACGCCGCGAGGCAAGAAATATTCTTCTGAATTATGCGAGACGCCTCGAGGTGCAGGAAATTGCGGCGCGACGCGAAATCGCAGCGGGACTCAACGAGCTCTCCCCTATCATTGAATCGCTGTGGCCGAATCAATTTCCCGAAGATCTGAGCCGCGGGACGCTGCAGGCACTGGGGAAAGAATCGCAGCCAGAAACCGCTGCGTTGCTTGCGGCATTTCTAGAGACTCTCGGACGGGTCGCCGTGACACGCGGTGATTTTGCGGGGCTGGAAAACATTTTGATCGGGCTTGAAAAGACTCCGCGCGAACCTCAGTTCGCGCACATGCAGGCTCTGGCGCAACGTCTCATCGCGCAGGACCGCTGGATGCTGTTGATTGACGCCGCTTTGGCGAATCGCGCCCTGGATCCGGCATTGCCGCGGTTGCTGCAGCGCGACCCGGAGCGGCTGCTCGATCGATTGACGCTATTGCTGACGGACCCGCGCGGCTCCGAATACTTGCCGGCGATGTCCCGGCTGCTGCGCGCGATCGGCGTGCCCGTCCTGAATCTGCTCGAATCGCGGCTTTACGAAGCGCGGCGTCAACGCGTGAGTGCCGCGATAAAACTTTTGGCCACGGCCGATCCCGAACGCCTGCTTCGCGGTTTGCCACGAGCGTTAGCGAGTTGGGAGTGGAATTTACAGGATCTTGCGGTGAGCGAGCTTTCACGCCCAGCCAATGCCGCGTCAATCCAGAGCTCTGCATTCATATTCTCCGCGATTCTGGCGGATGCACATCCTCTCGTTGTCCCGATGATGATTGACCAGATTGGTCTCGCGATGGAGGCCACGGCCGTTCCACAAATGATGGAGATCGCGGCCGGTGAGCACGACATTCTTCGCGACCAATTCGTGCGCATCAAGGCCATTGAAGCGCTCGGGCGAATGCGTGCCACCGAATCCAGCGAACTGTTGCATTCCATTTGCGAAAAGCGGGAAGGGCTAACCCACGCTGAGCCTGCTGGTTTGCGCGCTGCGGCGGAAGATGCGCTCGCCATGATGGAAAATCGGCCGACGTCGGCTCGCGTCCGCGCGGCGTTTGAAGCGACCACGCAATTAGGCGCCAACTTCGTTGTCCCTCGTCGTTATACCCGCGTTCCACTCGAATCCCCGTTGCGTGCGCAGATCGAACAAGGTGCGGCAGGGCTCGCGCGAGTGAAGACAATCAGTCTCGGCGGCGCTTATCTCGAGTCACCGAAAAAACTGACGGTCGGCGATTCCATCAAACTGGAAGTCCGCGCCGGATTGAAGAAGATTCAGTTCACTGCCGTGGTCCGCAATATCGGCCCCGATGGAAACGGCGTGGAGTTCGTCCACATGAAAGACGAAGATCGCGAGAAGCTCCGCAAGCTGGTGCAACGGCACCTGCACTTCTAAAAACCTCTATCCTCGCAAGTTAAGCGTCGCCGCTAGCGTTTGGAACTTGGATACACGGGTGCACGCGAATCCACCGTTCACTTCAAAGTCGTGTGATAACTAACCACGGTTGCAAACCAGTTGACGTTGCGAGAGAAGCCGAGTATTCATTCTCTTGACGCATCGGGCGGTCACACCGCCGTCGCTAGGGGTAGCGGCAATTCGGCAGTACCAATCGGAGGCACCAATGAGTCGCAGACAGTATGTGTGCGCGTGGATGATGCTTGTCATTTTGGTTTTGAGTCTGGCACGAGGCGCCGCGGCTCAGAACACCGCTTCCCTTTCGGGCACAGTGATGGACCCGGCGGGCCTCGCGGTTCGCGGGGCAAAGCTTACGCTGACCAGCAACACTACCGGCGCGGAAAGAACGGCCGTTTCCGATGACGGCGGCCGCTACAGCTTCCTGAGCCTCTCGCCAGGCACCTACAAGTTCACCGTGGACGGGGGCGCCAACTTCGGCGTCCTCACAAATGACAGTGTTACGGTGCGAGTCGGTGAAAACGCGACGTTCGATCCGCGGCTGGAGCTTCGCGGCGTACAACAGACAGTGCGAGTTACGACGGAGACCGCCAGCATTGAAACTTCCAAGAGCGAAGTTTCCGACACTATCGACACTCGCCGCATCGACGGTCTGCCCATCAATGGCCGCAACTACATCAACTTCACGCTGATCGACTCCAAGGCGACGCGCGACGTTTCTCCCACAATTGGTCCCGCGCCGAACAGCGGCCTAAACGTGAGCGGCGCCCGCGCGCGTTCGAATGGCGTGACGGTGGACGGCGCAGACGCGGTGGACAACTCGGTCAACGGCATTCGCGCCACCGTGTCGCAGGAAGCGGTTCAGGAATTCCAGCTGATCCTCAGCAATTACAACGCGGAATACGGTCGCGCGACCGGCGGCGTCATCAACATTGTCACGAAGGGAGGCGGCAACGAATTTCACGGCGACGCGTTCGGATTCTTCCGCAACAAATCGTTTCAGGCACGTAATCCGTTTTCGGGCGAAGTCGATCCCGCGACTGGCGTCCTTAAGCCGGTAAAGCAGCCCTTCACACGCGTGCAGACAGGACTCACGATCGGCGGCCCCCTGAAGAAAGACAAGACCTTCTTCTTCGGTTCGTATGAATACACGCAACGAGAAGAAACGGGATTCTCCAGCATCGGTGTAAACAATTTTGGTCTTTCGCCATTTAATTGCGGAGGCTGCGGGCTCGATGGCTTGTTGATGACGTCGGATCAATCGACTGCCGTCCTTCAGCTGCTGGGAACAGGGCAGATCAATGCCGCGAAGTCCTATGCCGCGCTGGTCGGCTCTGCGTCGAGCGTCGCACTGTTCGGCGTTGACCCCGGTTTGATCTGCGGGCAAGCTGGACTCTGCGCGTTCGGATCTCAGGGAGCACGCTTTCCACTGCCTGTCGACTGCCCAGCCAACACAACGGTAGGCACAGTCTCCTGCACCCCCTTTGGAGTCGGCATCGCCACGCTGCCGCAATCTTACGCGACGCTGAACTCTCTTCGCGGCAATTATCCTGTAGCGGAAAAAACGAGTCTGTGGTCTTTCCGGCTTGACCAGAACTGGACAAGCAACAACCACTCCTTCCTCCGCTTGGGAATATCTCCTTCGTTGGTCACCGGACTCCCTTCCACCTCCCAAAATCAGGTCTTCGGGCAAAATTCCGGGTCTCGCGCGGGCTATAACCAGTCGCGCGATTTCAACGTTGTGTTCCAGCACGACACAACTCTCAGCCAGTCCGCCGTCAACCAGTTTCGGTTCCAGTACGCGCGCAGGGGCTTGCATTTCGGTTTCTCCCAGCAACCGGGCGGAAGCGACATCGGCGTGAATATTCCGGGATTTGCATATTTTGGGCGCGAACCCTATTCAACCGTGGATCGCATCGAACGCCGCACGCAGTTCACCGACACTCTTGCAAAAACGTGGGGGCACCACACTTTCAAGTTCGGCGGCGACGCAAATCTCGTTCAGCTCCGTTCGACCAAGGCCCAGATTTTCGAACTTGATTTCGGCGGCGACGTTAACTTCGGTGGCCTCGCGGCTTCGACTTTCTCTTCTCAATTCGGATTTCCGTCCGATCTGCCGGGCCTCACTGGAGCACAAGCGTACGGCCTCGGGCTTCCGACAACTTACATTCAGGGTATCGGCAACTCGAACCAGCCTTTCGACAATATTCCGTTCGGCTTTTTCGGTCAGGATTCCTGGCGAGTGAACAACAAGCTCACAATCAACTACGGCGTCCGCTATGACGTGGAAATCACTCCGCTGTTCAAGCCTGCCACGAGCGTAAACGCCGCCGCGGAAAAAGCGCTCGGCGTCGTGGAAGGGATTCCGCGCGATTACAACAACGTTGCGCCTCGAGTCGGTGTGGCTTGGGATCCTATGGGCAATGGAAAGACCGTTGTTCGTGTCGGCTATGGATTGTTTTACGACCATCCGCTCCTCGCTGTTGCTTTTGACTCCGTCACCGCAGACGGTGGGCGCTCCGTGCAGTTGCTCTCGCCAGGAGGCACGCCTTCCGCGTGCGGGTTGGTCACGCCTGAGTGCGGCGGCGGCCTGGACACGCCGGCGAACCTCAACGGCGCGTCTATTTTCCAAGGCGTGCTGAACGCGGCTTCGGCCGACGCAGTTTTCGCGCCTCTATCGCTCGCTTATCTTCCCAACCAACAGCGCTTCGATCCGCTCGCGCCGAATTCCCTTTTCGCCAATCAGAATTACCTGACCACCGGATTCCCTTTGCCGATTCTTCCTTTCACGCTGCCGCTCAGCGCAAAGTTCAAGTACGGTTACGCACAGCAAGGCAACGTGACGATCGAACGTGAAATTGCTGGTTCGTGGAAGATCAGCGCGGGCTATCAATACACTCGCGGCATTCACCTGAATCGCCCGGTGGACATCAATTCCACGAATCCGGTGCTTCTCGCCAGCAATTTGTTCAATGCGGATATCGCGGGCCTCGGCTTTACGAATCCCGTAACCGTCGTCACGCCTAGTTCGGATGTCTTCCCCACGGTATCGACATGCGGCGTGGCCGTTTCCGCGCCGGGTCTGGTTCCGGGTGTGCTGGGCGCATTGTTCGGCTGCCCAGGACCGCTCGCTGCATTCGACGGAAAGTTTGTCGGCACACCTGCTTATTTCAATTTCTTCCGGCCGTCCGGTCCAAATCCATCGTTCGCTCTTGGTACGGCGCAACTAGCACCGCCGTGCGCGGCCAACCCAACCTTTGCGTGCGGTTTCCAAATCCAGCAAGCGCTGGCAAACGCCGCTGGCTATCCAGTTGGGCCCGGAGTGCCTGTTCCGTTCAACAGCGTGGACGCGCAACTCTCTGACGCCAGTTCGTGGTATCACGCGCTCACCGTCAACGTGGAAAAGCGCTTCTCGAAGGGCTTCGAGCTTTTCTCGAGCTACACCTGGTCGCATTCGATCGACGATGGTACCGACCTGCAATCTCCGCTTGAGCCGCAAGACAGCCGTTTCCCTTTTTTCGAGCGCGCGAATTCCGTCAACGACCAGCGGCATCGCTGGGTGACGAGCGCGGTCTTTCAGTCCGCCGCAGGGAAAAGCGGCGAGAGCGCGTTCAAGCACGCTTTCGGTGGTATGACGCTTTCACCGATCATTGAAGTGTCCGCGGGCCGGCCTTTCAACATCATCACCGGCACCGACACTCGGCTCGACCTAGGCGCTTCGCAGGCTCGTCCTTCCGTTGTGACCAGCGGCGGCACGACCTCGCCGTTCATTCCCGGTGTGCAGTTCGGTCCGGCGGACCAATGCCTGGCAAATGACGGTTCGACCTTTTCCATACCGGGCATCACACCGCCCGCTGGTTGCAACGGCAACCTTGGCCGAGATCGCTTCAGAGGCACAGGCTTCTTCCAAATTGACTTGCGCGTGAGTAAGGAAATTCCGCTCGGCGAACGGCTCAAACTCAACTTCATCGCCGACGGCTTCAACCTGCTAAACCGCACGAACGTCGCCGCCGTCAACCAACTCTGCGATCCATTCGCTGGCGCCAGCTGCTTTGCCGGCCAGCCGACGGCTTCCTACGACGCGCGCCAGTTCCAGTTCGCCTTAAAGCTCGTCTTTTAACTCCCGAGCGACCTAAACACTCATCGCGGGCTCGCGGTTCATCCGCGAGCCCGCTTTCTTTCCGCGTGTTTTCAGAATCGCCGCATGCGCGTAGAGTAGAGAAACGTAGCGCAAGCTCACTTTGGAGATGGAATGACGGCTGTTCTCATCGCGGGATTGATCATCGTCGCGGCGCTGGTGGCCTGGGTGGCGCTGCAAAACGCGCAAAGTCAGCGGCGCACGCAGGGCGTGGAATCGCAAATGACCGAGTTGCGCCGCGATTTACAGACGATGGCGACGGCGCAGGCGCAAAGTGCAGGACAGATCGCCTCGATTGGACAATCCGTCACACAGCGCCTCGATAGCGTTACCAAGACGCTTCAGGACGGCGTGAGCCAGTCCGCACAAATTTCCGCGCAGTCGCAAGCGGCGATGGCCAACGAACTGAAGAATTCGCAGCAAACCCTCGGCGAAATTCAAAAGCAGTTGGGCGCAGTTCAACTTGCCGGCAGCCAAATGTCGCAAACCGCCGAAACGCTGCAAAACATTCTGGGCGGCGCAAAAACTCGCGGTTCGCTGGGCGAAGTAACGTTGGAGCGGTTGCTTGAAGACTGCCTTCCAAAAGACCGCTACGCTCGCCAACACCGGTTCAGCAGCGGCGAAATTGCCGATGTCGTAATTTTCCTTCGCGACAAACTCCTGCCGATCGATTCAAAATTCCCATTGGATGCGTACCGTCGCATCACGGAGGAAGGTGAAGACGCACGCCGCGCGTTCGCCAACGCCGTCAAAAATCACGCCGACGCCATTTCAAAGAAATACGTCCTGCCCGAGGAAGCGACACTGCCTGTTGCTCTCATGTTTGTGCCAAGCGAAAGCGTCTACTACGAATTGCTCATGACCACCGACGCCAAGTCCACACCGCTCGACGAATATTGCCGCAGCAAGAACGTCGTGGCAGTTTCTCCCAACACGCTCTATGCGAACCTGCAGGTGATCTTGATGGGATTGCAGGGAATGCAAATCGAGGAAAACGCGAAAAACCTTCGCGCGAATCTGGCGGGTTTGCAGTCGCAACTTCGAAAGTTTTTCGACCCATTCGAGAAGCTAGGCACCCACCTGAAGAATGCGGCGCAGAGTTACGCGGAAGCGGACAAACGTTTTGAAAAGGCGGAAACATCAGTGGAGGCGATGCTCGCGGGAGATTCCGTGCCGCAAATCGCCGGAGACCCGCAGGGAACCTTGCCCTTGCCTGTGGCGAGTAAGCAGTCGGCTTAACGAGGCGCTTTCACCATCACGGGCACGAGCCGGATCGAAATCAAGAATTTGCCGCGTTTTTTCCCAATCACTTGAAATTCAGCAATATTTTCTGCGTCGCCGGAACTGAACGTCTTCACGGGGTTTCCTCCTGCAAGGTCGGCAATGTCCGGCGCAAGGTTTCGCGCTTCCAATTGCAGTTTCTCCTGCGTACCCGTCACGCTGACCCGCAAAGTTCGTTTTTGCCCGGGCTGCAATGGCGATGTGTCCGCCGACAACTTCAACGCGACAAACAACAGATTGAACCGCGCAGGCTCTCGCTTGGCGCACGCCACAGAAACTTCCACGGGCGCCGCCGGAGGATCGAGCGGCGGCAAAATCACCAGTGCATAGGGGGAAGATGCCAGAACCAATGCCGCTTGGCCGCCGATCGTCACTTCGTTCTTATCTGCGTCGCCGCAAAATCCACTTCCTGTCACTTCAAACCTGTCCAGCGCAGACGCAATGCGCGGCGCTTGCTCAACATGCGCGGCGCCGCCTCCCTCCTGTGCAGGCAACACGGTTGTGGCCACCCGACCTGGCCGCCCTTCTATCGATGCAAACAGAACACCGGCCGCCAGTGGCGCGACAAACAAGGCTCGCCCCGTGGCGTCGGTCGTAACTTTATCGCCGTTCGAAAAGTGAATCGTCGCGCCCGGCGTCAGTCGCCCGCCAACGTCGAGCACTGCCAGCGTGGCGCGTTCGCCGCTGACCATGCGCCTCGGCACCAGAAGGATTCTTGCGTTAGAGGCATCGGGGGCTTGCTGCGCATCTGCGACCCAGCAAAAGACGATCGCGCCGAGGCACAATACAACAGCGGAACCTTCGAGCGTTCGCCTAATCCTCAGGACTTCACCGCCACGCGATACACCTGCGATTCCACAAACAAGCGAAACAACTCGGCGTCCACCTCTGCGTCTTCTACACACAATTTCAGAATATCCAGCGCCCGGTCCGTCGGCACTGCGCGTTTGTAAGGCCTGTCCGTGGCGGAAAGCGCATCGAAAATATCGCAAATTGTCATCATTTTTGCCTGCACGGGAATTTCCGCCTCCGTCAATCCGGCCGGATATCCCTTGCCATTCAATTTCTCGTGATGGGCGCGCGCAATTTCTGGAATCTGCTTGTATTCCTGCGTCCAGGGAATCTGCACCAGAAATTGAAAGCTGTGAACAACATGCGATTCGATCTGGCGCCGCTCATCCGGCGCAAGGCTCCCGCGTGGAATCGAAAGCAGCTGCACTTCGTCTTCCGTTAAATACGGCCGCTGTGAGCCGCTTTGATCCCGATAGGTTCTCTGCGCAACTTCTCCAATAAATCCAACTTCGCTCGAAGGCATCACCGTCGGTTCGTTCGCCCTTGTCACAAATTCAGCGCATCGTTCGAGTTCGGTCAACAGTACGGCGGCCTCCGAGTCAATAGCCTTGACTCCTACCGCCGCGTCCTTTTTTGAAAGCTTCAGCAGTGCGTCCACTTTCTTTTCTGCCCGATTCGCCTCGATGTCTCGTCGAATATAGTCGAAGCGGTCCATCAGTCGCGCATATTGCAGCGGGTATAACTTCTTTGCCTTAACCAGCACCTCCTCTCGCACGCCGACTTTCCCGAAATCGTGCAGCAGCGCCGCGTAGCGAATCTCTTTCAATTGCTCGCGCGAAAATCGCAACTCTGCGTAGGGGCCCCTCGCCTCGCGATCCACCACTTCCGCCAGTGCCACGGTCATCGCGCACACGCGCTGCGAATGGCCAGACGTCGTCGGATCGCGCTGCTCGATGGCAGTCACCGCCGCATTCACAAAGCCATCGAATAAATTCTCAATATCCCGGTACAAACGTGAATTCTCGTAAGCAACCGCCGCTTGCGACGCCAGCGACAATCCCAACCGCACAGCATGCTCGGGGAATGCATGGACATTTTTCGCCACCGCTTTCGCGTCCTGCAGACGCGATTTCCATTTGCGCTTGCAATTCAGAAGCTGCAGCACGCCCAGCACTTCGCCCTTGCCGTTTCTCATCGGCAATGCCAGCAGCGACCGCGTCCGGTATCCCGCCTGCTCATCGAATGACTTGTTGAATTGGAATGGCATTCGCTTCGGTACGCGATACGCATCGGCAAGTTCCACGACCTGCCCATGTAACGCGCAGTATCCCGCAATCGAGCGGTCGGTCAGCGGCAACGTTGACTCCGTGAACGGAAATTCGACACTATCGTTTTGTGTCAATTTGAATCGCAGATCCACCTTACCTACGGTTCGTTCCAGCAAGTACAACGACCCGGCATCGGCAACGGTAACTTCACGCGCCTTTTGCAGGATCATTCCCAACAATTGATCGACATCCCGGGTCTCGGAGAGTGCAATTCCAATTCGGTTCAGTTCTTCGAGTTCGCGGCTCACGCGCGACGCGTTTACGCGCGGCCTTTCGCGCCTGGCCCTGTCGGTATTTTTGTTGGGTTTTAGCCGCATTTTGGCAAAATCTGCTTCACTTTTTCTTCGACATAGGTTCGGGCAACTCCCGCAGCGCCAACAGTATAGCCAATCTCGTTAGTTGTGTAGTCAATCTGTGAGTAATCAGTAGGGCGCACTGCCTTTCGCGCTGGTGGTGGCTTTGGTAGCGTTGAATGAGGTTGCCCGGCTTGGTGTGTGCGTCCGGGCTCTCGAGACGGGGAGTGTTTGTGCGCATTGTGAGCGGCGGCGCGACCGACGTGGGGCAAGTTCGGTCAAACAACGAAGACTGCTTTCGGCTCGTGCAGTCGCTGGATCTGTTTGTCTTGTCCGACGGCATGGGCGGCGAAGCGCACGGCGAAATCGCCAGCGCGTTGGCTGTGGAAACCGTCGTAAAACATTGCGTTGAAGCTGAATCAAATGCAGCCGCGCCGACTTACGGCAATCCGCCTCCCAACCTGAAGGCTTCCACCAAGCGACTCGTCAGCGCGGTGCATCTCGCAAACAAAAACATTTTCAGCTCCGCCGAAGCCCACCCCGAGCAGAGCGGTATGGGCGCCACGCTTACGGCGCTTTGGATTCATGACAACGCGCTCAGCATCGCCCACGTCGGCGATAGCCGCGCCTATCTTCTCCGCACAGGGATGCTGGAACAACTCACGAGCGATCATTCCCTTGTCGCAGAGCAGGTTCGCCGGGGCATCATCACCGCGAGCGAAGCTGAACAGAGCGAAATGCAAAGCGTTTTGCTCCGTGCGCTTGGCACGCAGTCCGAGGTCGAAGTCGATTCCGAAGAGCAGGCACTTTTCCCCCACGATGTGCTTTTGCTTTGTTCAGATGGTTTGACGCGGATGGTCACCGAACCTGAGATTGCAGGCACGCTTCAAGCTGAAACGGATCCACAAAAGGCCGCGGAACGGCTCATTGCAATCGCTAACGAAAACGGCGGCGCCGACAACATTTCTGTAATCGTGATTCGCCTAGAAAACGAATCCAAAGGATGGCTTTCCTGGCTGCGCCCCGGGGGGCGCAAACACGCGAGCTCAAACGGGTCCGCGGGAGGACACTGAAATGCCCAAACTCAGCCTCATGTTCGAAGGCAAGACCGTTAAAGAAGTACCTATTGGCAGCCGCCCGGTCACGATCGGCCGGTCGCCGGATAACGACATTCCGGTGGACAATCTTGCCGTCTCCAACCACCACGCCCGCGTTTACTACGAGGGCTCGCGCTTGGTCGTCGAAGATCTCGACAGCCTCAACGGCACTTTCGTCAACGATTTGCGCATCGAGCGCGCCACGCTGCACGATGGCGATTCGATCCATGTTGGCAAGCATTCCATCAAAGTTGATGCGAGCCACGATGCGCCAATGCCGTACGACATGGGCCGCAAAGCCGCCGCTCCCTCGATCAACGAAACGATGGTGCTCGACACGAAAGTTCGCCGCGACATGCTGCAGCAGGCCGCGGCCATGGGCGAACGCACGCAGTTCGCGTCGGGCCGCCTCAAGGTTCCGACCGTGATCGTCCTGAGCGGAAAAACGGCTAGTCAGGAATACGTCCTTACGAACAAACTCACCACCATCGGCAAATCCTCGATGGCCACCGTGCGCTTAACCGGCTGGTTCAAGCCGCAGATGGCCGCGCAAATCAGCCAGCGCGACGACGGCTACTACATCGGCCCTGGCGACAAGACTCCCACCGTGAACGGCACCCCGATTCCCGGTCCCACGCGCCTCAACGATGGCGACATCATTGAAGTCAGCGGCGTGCGCATGAATTTTATCTTTCGCGAATAGCTAACGGTACTAACAAGCAAGAGTCTCACTTTAACTTTGTAGACCAGGACCAAGCCCCGTTCATGCCCCCTTCGTCAACCAGCTGGTGGAAAGGCCGCAGCGGCTTTGGCGTCTACGAACTCCTCCTCTCCTGGTGGCGCCACCGTGTCTCGTTTCTGATCAGCCTCGGCATCACCCTGGGTGCGCTGACCCTCTACTACTTCACTTTCTTCGGAATTTCCGCTACGCCAATTTTTGAATTTCTTCGGCGCATCGAGTACAACTCCCTCGATACGCGCTTTCGCTACCGGCTCACCAGTGCGACACCTGTTGATCCGCGTATCGTAATCGTCGAGATTGACCAGAAATCGCAGGAGATTCTTGGCAAATGGCCGTTCTCGCGCGTGCACTTCGCATCCATGCTTGAGGCGCTCCGTGATGACGGCGCCAAAGTCGTTGCTTTCGACGTCACTTTCGATAAACCAGATCGCACCGCTGATCCCGTTCGGGCGCTCTGGGCCAAAATTGAATCCCGGAAGCAGCTTGGAGAGCGCATCGATCCAAAGCTCGAACAGGACGTGAGAACCCTCGTCGGTGAATTTGATGCGGACCGTAAATTCTCAAAGTCAATCGACAGCTTCCCTGCCGTGGTACTCGGCAATTTCTTCTTATCCAAAGACCAGCTGACTGGAATCGATCCCGCGACACTCGACCAGTACGCTGAGTTGATCGAATGGTTTTCTATCGGACGTCAGTCCAACAATCCGCAGGCCGGCAAACAGGACTTCGCCAATCTCGTCAGACAATACGGGGATGAGCATCTCGTATTCGACGCGAACGTCGCGAATATTCCGATACTGGCTGATCCCGAGAAGGTCGAAAAAACTACGATCGGCTATTTCAACGTGCCGTCGGACGCAGACGGCGTCGTCCGCCGCAGCCTGCTCGTTGTGCCATATGGCAGATCCAAGGACCTCAACGACTGGCAAATGTATGGCTCGCTTGAAGTCCAGACTCTCCGCCTCTTCCTAGGCCTCAAGTCAGACCAAGTCACCGTCCAGTACGATCAGACTGGTGTGAGCCGCGTTGACTTCGGCGGGGCTCTCAAGTTGAAAACGGATTTCGCTGGTCGCTCCCAGATCAATTATCACGGCCCGCGCAGAACGTATCCTTATTATTCTCTCGCGGACGTCGCGAAACGCCAGTTCATTCCCGGTACATTTAAGGACAAGATCGTTCTGGTTGGTGCTTCCGCCACAGGCATAGCCGACATACGCGTCTCGCCGTTTGGAGGAAATGATTATCCCGGCGTAGAGATTCACGCCAACGTCATCGACAATATGTTGCACCAGAATTTCCTGGTGCGCGGCGCCAAGCAGCAGCTGTGGGATGCCCTGCTCATTCTCTTTTTTGGCATTCCTCTCGGGATTTGGATGGCTTTGGTTTCTCCCCGCTGGATGTGGTTCGGCGTGGCGCTATTAGCTCCGCTCGTCGCTGCTGACTATGCAGCTTTCCTCCGCGGTTGGTGGCTCAATTTCACCGTTCCTGCGATGACCCTCACCGGCAATGTTGTACTTGTCTCCCTCTATCGTGCACTGATTGAAGAGAAGGAAAAGCGCCGCGTTCGCACTGCTTTCGGCCAGTATCTGAGCCCTGAAGTGATCCGGCGACTCCTGTTAAACCCGGAGCTCGTCGAGCCGCGCAAAACCGAAATCAGCGTCATGTTCAGCGATATCCGCGGCTTCACTACGATTTCCGAAAAACTCGACGCGCAGGACCTTGCTCGCTTTCTTAATCTTTATCTTTCGGACATGACGCGCATCGTATTCGACCGCCACGGTACGCTCGACAAGTACATCGGCGACGCCGTCATGGCTTTCTGGGGTGCGCCGTTCGAGGAACCTGGGCATGCCATCCGTGCCTGCGAATCCTCATTGGATATGATGAAGCGTGTACTCGAGTTACAAAAACAATGGGCAGCCGAAGGCAAACCGCATCTGGATATCGGTATCGGCCTCAATACCGGTGTGGCAAGCGTCGGTAACATGGGGTCGTCACTGCGCTACGGCTATACTGCTCTCGGCGACACCGTCAATCTCTCCTCGCGCCTCGAAGGCCTGAACAAAGACTACGGCACTCACATTATCGTCAACGAGAGTACCTACAATGCGGTAAAGGATTCAGACTTCGTTTTCCGCGAACTCGACCTCATCCGGGTCAAAGGCAAGCTTCAACCGGTCACAATTCATGAACTGGTTGGCCGCGCCGCGGAAGTATCTCCCGAAATCAGAAATCTCCTCGCGCGCTTTGTCGCCGCCCGCAAACTTTACCAATCCCGCCGCTGGCAAGAAGCGCAGCAAGCCTTCCAATCCATCCTCGAAACCAACTCGACCGACGGCCCGTCTCGCACTTACTGGAAGCGCTGTCAGGAATATCTGTTCGACGAGCCGCCGCTAAATTGGGACGGCGTGTTCACCATGGACCACAAGTAAACGTTAACTCTCGCTTTCCCGAATCCGGCCAATTTGGAATCTTCATTTTCATGTGACAGCGTCTGCTTCCCACGCATCCATACAGCGTGCAAAATCGTTTTTCGCTTCTTGGTTCGCGCCATGGCTGTTGTTACGATATGTCGTCGTCCGGTCCTCGCGGCGTACCCGAAATTTCTTCTTCGGGAGTCTAAGTACTAGCAGGATGCGGTCAGGTTTTGGGTTTCCGATAGCTGTGTAGGACCCGCCTAAGGATTTACATCCGGTTATGTGGATTGTCCGTTTAGCGCTTCAGAGACCGTATACGTTTATCGTCATGGCGCTCGTCATCATCCTGATGACGTTCGTAGTCGTGCCCCGCACGCCCACGGACATCTTTCCTGAAATCAATATTCCCGTTATCAGTCTCGTCTGGACTTACGGCGGGCTACAACCGCAGGAAATGGAACAGCGCATCACGGGCAACGTCGAGCGCGGAATTTCCACGCTTGTCAATGACGTTGAACATATCGAGTCCCAATCGCTCCCCGGCATCGCCGTGATCAAAGTTTATTTCCAGCCGCGCGCAAACATTCAGACCGCGCTCGCCCAGGCCGGCGCCATCTCGCAGACTTTTCTCCGGTTCTTGCCGCAAGGTACCACTCCGCCGCTCGTCATTATCTATTCCGCTTCCACTGTGCCCGTCATCCAGCTCGGCCTCACCAGCGATACGATGAGCGAGCAGCAGCTGTTCGACTTCGGCAACAATTTTATTCGCACGCAACTCGCAACGATCCAGGGCGCGGCAACTCCCTTTCCGTACGGCGGCAAACAGCGTCTCGTGTCAGTTGATACGGATTCTTCTGCCCTCCAGGCGCACGGCCTTTCAGCCGTGGACATTGTCAACGCGGTCGCCAATCAAAACTTGATTCTTCCCACCGGCACCGCAAAACTCGGCCAGCTCGAATACACCGTCGAAATGAACGGCAGCCCGCAAAGCGTCAACGAACTGAACGATCTGCCCGTAAAAACGGTCAATGGCGCTACGACTTATTTGCGCGACGTCGCCCATGTTCGCGACGGTTTTTCGCCTCAGACGAACGTCGTCGTCGCCAACGGCCAACGCGGCGTCCTGATGAGCATCTACAAAACAGGTAACGCCTCCACGCTTAGCATCGTGGATCGGCTCAAAGAGATGCTCGCTTACAACGAGTCCGCCTATCCGCCGGGCCTCAAGGTCAGTCAACTTTTCGATCAATCTCTCTTCGTCCGCGCATCTATTCAAGGCGTTGTTCGCGAAGGCCTCATCGCAGCGTGCCTCACCGTCATCATGATTCTTCTCTTCCTGGGCAACTGGAAGAGCACACTCATCATTCTAGTTTCCATTCCGCTTTCGATTCTCGTCAGTGTTCTCCTCCTCAGCGCCCTCGGCGAAACCATCAACATCATGACTCTCGGCGGCCTCGCGCTCGCCGTCGGCATCCTCGTTGACGACGCCACCGTCGAAATCGAAAACATCAATCGCAACCTCGCCATGGGCAAGGACACAATTCAAGCCATCCTCGACGGCGCACAGCAAATCGCCGTCCCGGCTTTCGTCTCGACGCTCTGCATTTGCATCGTCTTCATCCCAATGTTTTTCCTGTCGGGCGTCGCCAAATATCTCTTCGTGCCGCTCGCCGAAGCCGTCAGTTTCGCCATGCTCGCTTCCTACATGTGGTCGCGAACCATCGTCCCTACTCTGGCGATGTACCTGTTGAGCGCCGAGGACGAGTACCACGCCGAAGACCACGTCGGCGAGAGGCAAGGCATTCTGCGCCGCTTTCAGCAGGGCTTCGAGCGCGGCTTTGAACGCTTCCGTGACGGCTATCGGGATGCTCTTGAACACATCCTTGACCATTCGCGCGTTTTCGCTGCCTGCTTCCTCCTTTTCTGCGTTTTGTCTTGCACGATCGCCTTCGTTCTCGGTCGCGATTTCTTCCCGAGTGTAGACGCCGGCCAGATCCGCCTACACATGCGTGCACGCACCGGCTTGCGCATCGAAGAAACCGCTCGCCTCGTCGACCAGGTCAACCAAACCATTCGCGAGACAATTCCCAAGGACGAGCTCGTCACCGTTCTCGACAACATCGGTCTGCCCTACAGCGGCATCAACCTCACGTACAGCAACGCCGGCACCATTGGCACCTCCGACGCGGAAATTCTCATTCAGCTCAAGGGCGAACGCGCGAAGGGTACCGCCGACTACGTCAACACCCTGCGTGAGCAGTTGCCGCAAAAATTCCCCGGCGTGCAGTTCTACTTCCAACCCGCTGACATCGTCACCCAAATTCTGAACTTCGGCACACCCGCTCCGATCGACATCTCCATTTTGGGCCCCACCGCGAACCAACAAGGAAACTACGTGCTCGCGGAAAAACTCGCGGGCGAACTACGCCACATCCCCGGCGCCGTCGACGTTCGTGTCCAACAGGCGTTCGACGCACCTACGCTTCATTTCGATATCGACCGCACTCGCGCCCAATACGTTGGCTTGCAAACCCGCGACGTCGCGCAAAATCTTCTCGTCTCGCTCAGTTCCAGCTTCCAAACCGCGCCCAGCTTCTGGCTTGATCCCCGCAACGGCGTCAGCTACAGCGTCGCCGTGCAAACCCCGCAATATCGCGTGGACAATCTACAAGCATTGCAAAACACGCCGATCAACAACACCACTCCCGGCACAAGCCCACAAATTCTTGCCAATCTCGTCACATTGCAGAACACCGTCCGCCCGGCCAGCGTTTCTCATTACAACGCGCAGCCGATGATCAACGTCTACGCTTCGGTTGACGGCCGCGACCTCGGCTCCGTCGCCGACGAGGTCTACAAGCGCGTCAACGCGCTTCAAAAAGAAGTTCCGCGCGGCAGCCATGTTGTGATTCGCGGCCAGGTGGAGACTATGCGCTCGTCCTTCATCGGCCTCGGTGTCGGCCTCGTCGGCGCGATCGTTCTTGCCTACTTGCTAATCGTCGTCAATTTTCAATCGTGGCTCGACCCGTTCATCATCATCACCGCGCTTCCCGGCGCGCTCGCCGGCATCTGCTGGATTCTGTTGTTGACACACACTACGCTGAGCGTCCCCTCGCTCACTGGCGCCATCATGTGCATGGGCGTCGCCACGGCAAACAGCATCTTGATGGTCTCGTTCGCTCGTGAACAACTGGCGGAAGGCAAGAATGCCCGCGAATCCGCCGTCGAAGCCGGTTTCGTCCGCATCCGGCCCGTACTCATGACCGCCCTCGCCATGATGATCGGCATGGTGCCGATGGCGACCGGCCTCGGCGAAGGCGGCGAACAAAACGCCCCGCTCGGACGCGCCGTTATCGGCGGTCTGCTTTTTGCAACGGTCGCCACCTTGTTTTTCGTGCCGTGCGTTTTCTCGATGATTCACAGCAGACTTGAGCGCAGACGCGAACGGGCAATTGTCGGAACGGCTTGAGTTTTATGAACGGGAACACAAGGGATCAGACTTCAAGCTGCCCCGAGGCCAGGGAATCGGATCTCTTGCATAGTTCGTCGTTTTGAGGGAAGGTGAATTCGAGTGGAAGCCCAGATGGAACCCCAAAGCAAGCCGCGAAGCAATAGCATCTTTGCGTTTTTCTTCTTTATCGTCGTAGTACTCGTAGTCGTCGGCGCGTTCACTCTCATTCAGCGCCGAGCGCAGTACCGCGCCCTCGCGAAAGAAACCGAGACACTCGCGATCCCGACCGTCACCGTTATTCACGCCACCGCGGAAAAAGGCCAGGAGGATCTCGTTTTGCCCGGCACCATGCAGGCTTACGTGGAATCGCCCATTTACGCCCGCACCAGCGGCTACGTCAAGAAGTGGTACCACGATATTGGCACTCGCGTCCGCGCAGGCGAGCCCCTTGCGGACATTGACACTCCCGAAGTGGACCAACAGCTTTCGCAAGCAAGGGCCGACCTAGCGACGGCGCAAGCCAACGCCAGCCTGTCGCATATCACCGCGAATCGTTTTCAGGAGCTCATCAAGACCGACGGTGTGTCCAAACAGGAAGTCGACAATGCCGTCGGCGACCTCGCCGCCAAAGAAGCCACTGTTAACTCCGCTGAGGCCAACGTTCGCCGCTTGCAGGAACTCGAAGGTTTCAAGCACGTCGCTGCGCCGTTCAGTGGCGTGATTACGCGCCGCCAGACCGACATCGGCCAGCTCGTCAACGCAGGCAACGGCGGCGCATCGCAGGAACTCTTCTACCTTTCGCAGACCGATCCGCTTCGCGTCTACGTGAACGTGCCAGAAGCGTACGCGCCGTCCATCCGCGCCGGCCTTTCCGCCTACCTCGAGCTCACGCAGTACCCGGGCAGAAAATTTGAAGGCAAGGTCGTCCGCAACGCGGAGTCCATCGAAGTCGCGTCCCGCACTCTTCGCGTTGAAGTCGATGTGCCCAACCGCGCAGGAGAACTGCTTCCAGGAGGCTACGCGCAAGTCCATCTCGCCGTGCAAGTCGGTGGTGAGCGTGTACAAGTTCCCGTCAATGCTCTCCTGTTCCGCGCCGAGGGCCTTCGCGCCATCGTCGTCGACGGAAATCACAAGCTTCGCCTGCAACCGATCACTATCGGCCGCGATTACGGCACCACGCTCGAAGTTTTGCAAGGCGTCACATCGTCGGATTGGATCGTCTTGAATCCTGCCGATTCGCTCGATGACGGAGAGACCGTCAACGTAAAGGAGTTGCAGCAAAAGCCCGCTCCTGCTCCGGCAAATTCCCAAACGCCGCCTCCTGCCAATCAGGGAGCGAAACCCGCTGCAAAGTCCGGAGCCGCGCATTGATTCGTCGTTTCACGGCAGAGTCTGCTTCGCTCGTCTGCGCGGTTCTCCTCGCCGGTTGCACCGTCGGCCCTAAGTATCAGCGTACGTCCGCCCCCGTACCTGCGCATTGGGACGTGGCCGAACCCTTTCGTGAGAGTGCTCCCGCCGATGCGCTGCCCAAAGGCGAGTGGTGGGCCATTTTTCATGACGAAGCGCTGAGTTCGCTTGAACACGACGCTCTCGACGCAAATCAAACTCTGAAAGTCGCCGCCGCGCACCTCGACCAGGCGCGCGCTTCGGCCGCCTTGCAGGTCGCGACGCAGTTTCCTCAGTTTGGGACGACGCCGTCCGCCCAGCGCCAGCGCCTCTCCGGCAATCGCCCGACCAGCAGCAATTTCCCCTCGACTGGTGCCGTAACGCAGTCAACGTTCACGCTGCCCTTCACCGTAAGCTATGAGGTCGACCTTTTCGGCCGCCGTCGCCGCTCCATCCTAGCCGCGCAAGGGGCCTATCAAGCCACCGCGGCCGATCTCGAAAACACGCGCCTCATCATCACCGCCGAACTTGCCGGCGATTATTTCTCGTTGCGCCAGGTGGATACGCAAATCGGCATTCTTCGCCGCACAGTGGACACGCTTTCTAAAGGTCTTGAGCTAGTGAACTCCCGCCACAAAGGCGGTATCGCTTCGGGTCTTGACGTCGCGCAGGAAGAAACGCTCCTCAACACTACGCGCACGCAGTCCATTCTTTTGCAGCAGCAGCGTAAACAACTCGAAGACGCCATCGCCGTCCTCGTCGGGAAACCCGCTCCGGATTTCCATCTCCCGACCAAAGAGCTCGACGCCGAGCCGCCGTCGATCAACGCTGGCCTGCCGTCCGATCTTCTCGAACGCCGCCCGGACATCGCCGAAGCCGAACGCGAAATGGCCATCGCCAACGCGCAAATCGGCATCGCCCGCGCCGCCTACTTCCCTTCTCTGAACCTTTTTGCCGACGGCGGCTGGCAGGCGGCCGATATCGCGAAACTTCTCAACGTCCAAAGCACACTGTGGGCAGTCGGTGCCAACGCCGCGGAAAGCATCTTCACCGGCGGGGCCCGCCGCGCGCAGAACCAATTCGCAAAATCCGGCTATGACGCAAGCGTAGCCTCCTACCGCCAAACTGTTCTTAGCGCCTTCGGTGAAGTGCAAGATGATGTGAACGGCCTCCTCGTTCTGAATGAAGCACAGAAGACCCAGCAGGACGCCGTCGACGCTGCGCGCCGCACCCTCACCATCGCGGAGAGCCGCTACACCGGCGGCCTCGTCAGTTATCTCGATGTCGTCAACGCCCAGCAAAATCTGCTCAACAACGAGCAGCAGATGGCTGTAATTCGCGGCCAAAAACTCGTCACCAGTGTTCTCCTCGTCAAAGCGCTCGGCGGAGGTTGGGACGCTTCCAGCCTCGCGGCCCTTCAAGTCAAACCGAAACTCAAAGACGTCGTCGCACCCTAGTTGACTTCGTCAAAAGCGTTAAGGTGTTATTCTGACGGCGGTCCGTCGTCGGAATCTATTTTTTCCAGATTTTGTCCTGCTTGTGCGCTTCAATCCGCGTTTAATTCTTCCCGGTCATCAGGTTATCGACAAAAAACTTCGTCACGCGCTTCATCAGAATGATTCGCGCCGGCGGATCAGAAACCCCGTGTCCCCGCCCCGGGAACGGCATCACTTCCACCGACTTCCCTTTCGCCATCAAATCGTCCACCAGCGACAGCGTGTTGGCAAAGTGCACGTTGTCGTCGCCCGTTCCATGTGCGATCAACAGGGGTCCTTTCAACTGGCCGGCCTTTTCGGTTGGTGACGATTCCTGATAGCTCTCTTCATTCTCCGGCAACAGCCCTATGTATCGCTCCGTGTAAATCGAATCGTAGTAGTGCCAGTTCGTTACCGGGCCTCCAGCAAACCCCGCCTTGAAGTCTTCTGGATCTTCAAACATCGCGTGCAGCGTCATATGCCCGCCATAGCTCCATCCCCAGATTCCGATGTGCTCCGCGTCCACCCACGGCTGCGTCTTCAACCATGCCGCACCGTCTCGCTGGTCCGACATCTCCTGTGCGCCAAACCGGAAATGGATCGGCTCTTCAAACACGTGTCCGCGACCTGTGGACCCGCGGTTGTCGAGCGCAAAAATGATGAAGCCTTTCTGCGCCATCAACTCGTGCCACAAATACGTCGAGCCGCCCCATGCATTCGTCACCACTTGCACGCCCGGCCCGCCGTAGGTATAAACCAGCACCGGATATTTCCTCGAAGGATCGAAATGAGGAGGCTTTATCATCCACACATTCAAGTCGTAACCGTCATGCGATTTCACTTTCAAAAACTCCACAGGCGACAAGTGATACTCTGCCAGCTCCGGAACTGCGTTCTCATTTAGCGTCGCGATGCTCGACCCGTCTATCCTCTGCAACCGTTGCTCTGCTGGTACGCCCGCGCTCGAAACCGTCTCCTCGAACGCCATCGCATTCGGCGACACCATCACGCCGTGCGTGCCTTCTTGTTTCGTAATCCGTGAAAATCCGCTGCCATCCAGATTCACTCGGTACAAATGCCGCTCGAGCGGCGTCTTTTCCGTCGCAGTGAAATAAACGATTCCCTTCGTCTCATCCACGCCTTCCAATTTCGAAACTTCCCATTCGCCTTTCGTCAACTGCGCCAATAATTTCCCCGTCAAATCGTAAAGATAAAAGTGGCGATAGCCGCTCCGCTCGCTCGACCACAGGAACCGCTTTCCGTCCTTGAAAAAGTACAAGTCGTCGCTCACGTTAATCCAGTAGTTGTCCTGGTCGCTCAGAACTGTCGCGCTCTTCCCGTTCGCTGCATCCGCCACCAGCAATTCAATCTGCGTCTGCTTCCGGTTCATTCGCTCAATGGCGACGCGTTTTGAATCCGTCAGCCATTGGACTCGTGGAATGTATTGATTCGTCTCCGCTCCGGTATCCATTACCCGCGCTTTTCCACCCGCGGCGCTCACGACATACACATGCACGATCGGGTTATTTCCCCCGCCCACCGGATACCGTTCTTCTTCCGCTTCGCCCGTATAGGATTCGAAATCCACCATCGGATATTTGGTTACTTTCCGCTCGTCCATCTCGAGGAACGCCACCGCTGAACCATCCGGCGCCCACCAGTATGCCGTCGAAATCGCCAGCTCTTCCGGATAAACCCAATCCAACTCGCCCTTGCGAATCTCTTCCGTTCCGCCCGTTGTCAGCGCGTGCTCTTTCCCGTCCGGCGTACTTATCGCGTGCAAATTGTGATCTCGCACAAACGAAACCCACTTCCCGTCCGGAGAAATTTTCACGTCAGCAATTGCCGTCTTGCCTGAGAGCAAAACTTTCGCCCGCTCACTTTTCAAGTCGTACCAACTCAATGAGTTGGACCCAACAAACAAAATGGCCGCCCCGTTCGGCGCCCAACGGTATTCTGCCGGCGCTCTCCGCCCCAGTCCGGTCGCCTGCGTCGGTTTCGATCTGTCCTCCGGCAATACCGCTTCCAGTTTCTCCGCACTGAGCAACAGCTTCTTCTCTCCAGTCGCCGCCAAAACGCTCCACAGTTCTTTGCGTGCCTCCTTCCCGTATCCCTTTGTCTCCAAATAACTCACCGACGCCCCATCCGGCGTCCAAGACATTCCGCTCAAAAGCTTCCCGCTCAGGCCAGGTTGCGAATAAATTCGCTCCACAGTCAATTGCTTCCCGTTCGAGTCTCCGCTCTGCGCCAGACAAGTACCTGAACTGTTTGCGGTCAGAATCGCAATTGCCGCCGCCATTAAGGTGTTGCCCTTCATCGCCATTTCCCCCTCCGGAAAGCCCGTCGATTCTATCCTCACCTGTCTCGCAATCCAAAGCGCACGACTCGTTCCTGGGACCGTGGAAATCCTCAAAAAGTACCACGAGTCCTACTCGTTTTCGCCGATTTGCGAGGGATTCGCATTTTTCGCTGTTGTAACCAAACTGTCGCAATCGCTATAATCTTCGCCAGTGTCCCCGCCCCTTTCCTTTGTAACGAACGACATTGTGTGTCGAGGGCTCGTCTCCGCAGAGGCGTTGGTCGTAGAGCGCAGGTCCTGAAAGGGCTTATGCTGAGCAGCCAGTTCGCGCAGCACATCTTATCGAATGAGGGCAGGAATAATGCCGGCAATTCCGCAGTCGGTCCGTGTGCTTATCTCGCGAATTTCTGAAATTGTTTCGTTCGTGCGCGCTCACCGCGTCGCCAGTTTCGCGCTTGCACTATCCGCATTTTGCTTTTCCTCGGCACTGCCGCTCGCCGCGCAGGTCAACGTCGTTACGCAGCACAACGACAACCTGCGCACCGGTGCCAACACCAACGAAACCATCCTCACTCCCGCCAACGTCGCCTCCACGAATTTCGGCAAGATCTTCGCCAATCCTGTTGACGGCCGCATCTATGCACAGCCCCTTTATGTGCAAGGTGTCGCCATCCCCGGCAAAGGCACCCACAACGTCGTCTTCGTCGCCACCGAACATGACAGCGTCTACGCCTTCGACGCGGACACCCCCGGCGCTCCTCTCTGGCAAATCACTCTTCTCGACTCCGCGCACGGCGCACCTTCCGGCGCCACTACTGTTCCCAACGGTGACCTCTCCACCACCGACATCGTCCCGGAAATCGGCATCACCGGCACTCCTGTCATCGATCTCTCGACCAACACGATGTACGTCGTCGGCAAGACAAAAGAAGGCACCACCTACGTCCAGCGCCTCCATGCGCTCGACACCGCAACAGGCGCCGAAAAATTCGGCGGCCCTGTCGCTCTTTCCGGTTCCGTTTCCGGTACGGGCAACGGCAGCTTGAATTCAGTCCTAACCTGGGACCCCAAATGGGAAAACAATCGTCCGGGCTTGCTCCTCCTGCACGGCGTTGTCTACGTCGGCTTCGGTTCGCACGGTGACAATGGTCCCTGGCACGGCTGGATTCTCGCCTACAACGCAAACACTCTCACGCAGCGCGCCGTCTATTGCCCCACTCCGAACGGTTCCGGCGCCGGCGTTTGGATGTCGGGCGCGGGCCTCTCTGCTGACGTCATCGATTCCGTCAACGCTCCTTTCGGTCGCATGTTCATCGCCACCGGTAACGGCTCGTTCAACGCCACCACTCCGTACAACAACACGATGAGCTTCAGCGACGATCACGTCCGTCTGGACCTCACCAGTCCGATCCAGGCGCCTGTTACCGGCTCGCAAAACCCCGCTAGCTTTCCGCTCCAGCTTCCCGTCATTGATTCCTTCACCCCATCGAATCAGGCTTCTCTGAATAGCGCAGATAGAGACGTCGCCTCCGGTGGTGTTCTCCTACTCCCCGATCAGCCGGGCGCTCACCCTCACATCCTCATTCAAGTCGGCAAAGAAGGAAAAATCTACGTCATCAATCGCGACAACATGGGCGGCTTTAACAGCACCACTGACAACGCCCTGCAGGAAATCAGCGCCGTCAATGGCGCGTGGGCAAGCCCCGCCTATTGGAATGGCAACGTCTATTTCGGCGGCAGCAGCGACAACATCAAGTCTTTTCCCGTAACGAACGGCGTCCTTGCTTCGACTTGGACTTCTCGCTCTCCCACCGGCTATCCCTTTCCCGGCGCTTCTCCAAGCATCTCCGCAAACGGCACAACGAGCGGCATCGCTTGGGCCGTCGACACCTCCGCTTACTCCACAAACGGAAACGCCATCCTCCACGCCTACGACGCCACCAATCTCGCGACGCAACTATTCATAAGCACTGCCGTATCTACCAACGCCGCGGGCATCGCCACAAAATTCGTCGTTCCCACCGTCGCAAACGGCAAAGTTTACTTAGGCACTGCCAACGAACTCGACGTCTACGGCCTCGGCGGCGCTTCTACGCCAGCCGCAACTCCTGTCATCAGCCCCGCTTCACAGACGTTCACCGGCACTCTCTCCGTCACCATCACCGACAGCACGACCGGCGCGTCCATCTTCTACACAACAAACGGTGCAACTCCTACCACCGCCTCCGCTCCCTACACCGCCGCAATCTCCGTGACTTCGACGCAGACGATCAAAGCCATCGCCACTGCCGCCGGCTTCACGCAAAGTCCTGTCGCCAGCCAGACCTACACTCTTCAAACCCAAGCGGTAGCTCCAACTTTTACTCCGCCCGGCGGCGGTTATGCATCAACGCAATCCGTTTCTCTGTCCAGTCCCACTACCGGCGCAAAAATTTATTTCACCACAGATGGCACAACTCCCTCGCCCGGCGTCGGCACCACGCAGCTTTACTCAACCCCCATCTCCGTCGCCGTCTCCGAAACCATCAACGCCATCACCACCGCCACCAATTTCACCAACAGTCCTGTCGCCTCAGCTTCCTACACAATCGGTTCCAGCGGCACCGGTTCCAATTTCGTCAATGGCTTCGCCAGCTCTGCTTCCGTAACGACCTTTAACGGCAGCACGAACGTCATCGATACGCGCCTGCAGCTCACCGATGGCGGCGTCAACGAAGCTGGCAGCGCCTGGTACAACACGCCCCTCAACATTCAGGGCTTCACCAACGATTTCAGCTTCCAGCTCGCAAACCCCAGCGCCGACGGCATTACTTTCGCCATTCAGAACGCTGGACTCACTGCCCTCGGCCCTAGCGGCGGCGGCCTCGGCTACGGCCCTGATGCGCCCGGTAATCCGCCCGGCATCCCGACCAGCGTCGCCATCAAATTCGACCTCGCCGACAACGTCGGCGAAGGTCCCAATTCCACCGGTCTCTACACCAACGGCGCGTCTCCCACCACTCCAGCGATCGATCTCACGCCTTCAGGCATCGACCTGCACAGCGGCGACACTTTTAACGTTCACATGGTCTACAACGGCACCACGCTTACGATGACCATTACCGACGGCGTCACCAACGCCACCTTCACCACCAGCTGGACCATCAACATTCCTCAGACTGTCGGCTCGAATCTCGCCTACCTTGGTTTCACCGGCGGAACAGGCACACTCACCTCTAGCCAAAAAATCGAAACGTGGACTTTCACCAGCCAGCCTCCTGCTTTGCCCGCTGCCGCCACTCCCACGTTTAGCCTTGCGGCGGGCACCTATCTCAACGCTCAAACCGTCACGCTCTCGGACACTACTGCCGGCGCGACTATTTTCTACACGCTCGACGGCACCACGCCCAACACCACCGTCGGGGGCTCAACGTTCCAATATTCGACGGCCATCACCGTCAGCTCCTCGAAAACCATAAAAGCGATCGCTACCGCTCCCAATTTCTCCCCGAGCGCCGTCGCCTCCGCCGCATACGTAATCCAGACGCAGACCGCCGCGCCGACGTTCTCCCCTGCTCCTGGAACCTACGTCGCCGCCCAAAGCGTTACGCTCGCCAGCACAACATCCGGCGCGCTCATTTTCTACACGCTGGACACCAGCACGCCCAACACCAGCGTTGGTGGTTCCACGTTCCAATACACCGCGCCCATCAGCGTCAGCGCCACGACCACCATCAAAGCGATCGCTACCGCGCCCGGCTTCTTCGCCAGCAACGTTTCCTCCGGCGCCTACACCATCAACCTCAACGGCTCCGGCTCCATCAATTTCGGCAGCGGCTTCGCCGCCAGCGGCATGATTCTCAACGGCAAAGCCACCATCAACGGCACGCGACTCCGCGTCATCGACGGCGGCGTCAACGAACACAGTGCAGCATGGTTCGGCACGCTCACCAATGCTTCCGCCTTCACAAACGATTTCAGCTTCCAGTTGACCGGCGGCACAGCGCCCACCGGCGACGGTTTCATGTTCGTCATTCAAAATGGCGCCACCACTGCGCTCGGCCCTGTCGGTGGCGGCCTCGGCTACGGCCCGGACAATCCGGGAAAAACCGATCCGTCCAGCATTCTCAAGAGCATTGGCATCAAGTTCGACCTCTACAGCAACAACGGCGAAGGTATCAACTCCACTGGCCTCTATCTGAATGGCGCATCCCCCACTACGCCCGCCGTCACAATTCCCACGACCGTCAATCTCCACACAACTGACACCTTCAACGTGCACATGGTTTACGACGGCACGACTTTGACGATGACCATCACCGATGCCGTCACCGCCGCATCGTTCACCACAAGCTGGACTGTCAACATTCCCAACGCACTCGGTTCCAGCAGCGGCTACATGGGCTTCACCGGCGGCACCGGCGGTTCCACCGTCATTGCCGATGTCATCTCCTGGACCTACACCGCCTCCGGCACAACCCCGCAAACCGCGACTCCGACATTCTCTCCGGCTGGCGGCACGTACACGACGACGCAATCCATTACTTTGAGCGACACCACCTCTGGCGCGAGCATCTTCTACTCCCTCGATGGCACGACTCCAAACACCACCGTCGGCGGCTCCACGTTCCAATACTCCAGCCCGATCAGCGTCAGTTCGAACACCACAATTACTGCAGTCGCTATCGCCTCGGGCTTCTCAAAGAGCACCACCGCCTCCGCCGCCTACGTCATCCAACCGCCTGCAGCCACGCCGACGTTTTCTCCCGTCGCCGGAACCTACACGTCAGTCCAGAACGTCATCATCGGCGACACGACGACGGGCGCCACGATTTTCTACACACTCGATGGCACCGCTCCGAATACGTCCGTCGGCGGCTCCACGCTGCAATATTCGGCAGCGATTAGTGTCAGCTCGAACAAAACGATCACCGCCATCGCCACCGCGCCCGGCTTCTCAAAGAGCGCCACGGCTTCGGCAGCCTACGTCATCAATTTGCCCGCGGCCGCCAAGCCCACATTCTCTCCGGTGGCCGGCACATATACCGCCGTCCAAAGCGTCACGCTCGGCGACACAACTTCCGGCGCAACCATCTACTTCACGACGAACGGCTCGACCCCCACCACCGCGTCGACCATCTACTCGAGCCCCATCGCCGTCAATTCCACCACCACCATCAACGCCATCGCCGCCGCTCCCGGCTTCTCACAAAGCGCCGTTGGCAGCGCCTTGTACACCATCAATCTAGCGCCAACCGCGACTCCGACCTTCTCGCCCGTCGCAGGAACCTATACCGCAACACAATCCGTCACCCTTAGCGACACCACCACCGGCGCCTCGATTTACTACACGACGAACGGGACGACGCCAACGACATCTTCTACGAAGTACGCAACGCCGATCACCGTCAGTGCGAATGCCACGATCAACGCCATCGCCCTCGCTCCCGGTTTCTCGCAAAGCGCCGTCGCAACCGCCGCCTATACAATCACTCCGCCTGCGGCCACGCCAACCTTCACGCCGGCACCGGGCTCCTACGCATCCGCACAGAACGTGACCATCAACGAGGCAACCGCTGGCGCAACGATCTACTACACGACGAACGGCACCACGCCTACCACCGCCTCGACCGTCTACGCAGTTCCAATCGCCGTCAGCGCCAACACAACTATCAACGCCATCGCCACTGCGCCAGGTTTCACGCAAAGCGCCGTCGCCACCGGCTTCTACTCCATCGGCTCAACGCCTGCGATTAACCTGTCCGGCGGCTTCTCATCGGGCGTTCCGCTTGGGCTAAAAGGCAGCGCGGCTTTGGTTGGCGCATCGCTCCGCCTTACCAACGGTGGCACCGGCCAAGCCGGCGCTGTTTGGTACGGCCAGCCCGTCAATATCACTGCGTTCACCACGGACTTCAGCTTCCAATTCACGGCTGGCACCGCAACTTTGTCTGACGGCATCGCTTTCGTCATGCAAAACACTGGCATCACCGCGATCGGTCCGGACGGCGGCGGCCTCGGCTACGGCGGCAGCACCGGCGGCATCGCCAAGAGCGTCGCAATTAAATTCGATATCTTCGACAACGGCGGGGAGGGCACGGACTCTACGGGGATCTTCACCAACGGAGCCAATCCAACCGTTCCGTCTGTAGACATGACTGCGAGCGGCGTCGATCCAAAGAGCACTCACGTCATGAAAGTCCACATGGTTTACGACGGCACCACGCTCACCATGACCATCACCGACGCCACCACCAACGCAACTTTCACCACGTCTTGGCCCATCAATATCGCCACGACAGTCGGCGCCAGCACCGCCTACGTAGGCTTTACGGGCGGCACCGGCGGCAACACCGCGATTCAGGACATCCTCTCGTGGTCGCTGTCTGCATCCGCCGCGAAGACGCCCATCACCTACGAGACCGTGAACTTGCCCGCCGTTAGCTCGGGCCCGTCCCTCACCAAGCTCTTCTATTCCGGCTTCCCCGATGGCGTCGGTATGATGTTCGCCTCCGCTAAAGCGGGCGACAGCGTCACCTTCACGCTGAACGTCCCCGCCGCCGGCGTTTATGACATCAGGGTCGGAGAGAAAACCACCACGTCGCGTGGCATGTTCCAACTTAGCGTCAACGGCACAAACGTTGGCCCCGTCAGCGATGAATATTCGAATACGACTGGCACGTTCTCGACCGTGGACCTCCTAAATTTCGCTTTCGCAGCGCCCGGTCCGCAAACCTTTAAATTCACCGCCACCGGCAAGAACGCCGCCAGCACCGGCTTCGGGCTTGCCTTTGACGACATCACCCTGACCCCACAATAGAATTCGTCTGTGAAAAATGTGCTGTTTAAACGGACCTCGGTTCAACGCGGTACACGTTGCGAAGAACAGTCCGTTTTTGCCCCCGGCACTACTTGGCAACGCATTGAAAACGCTGGCGTTAGATATTCCGGCGCGCATTCGATTGGCCACAATCGTGCCCTTGTCCTCTCCGGCATGGACTCGACCCTCAAGCTACCAGAGCGGACAAGAACCGAAGGAATTCAGCCGTTGCGCATCCTCGTCGTGGACGATTCGGCAATTTCGCGCAAGCTCGCCGAATACGCGTTCGAAGGCAAGCCGTATAACGTTTTCTTCGCCGAGGATGGGAGGCGTGCCCTGCAACTGATTGGCGAACGCAATCCGGATATCGTCATCACGGACTGGTTGATGCCGGACATTTCTGGCGTTGATCTGTGCCGGCTGATTCGCCAGAAGCTATATCGCAAAGACATCTACCTCATGCTGCTAACGAGCAACTCCGGCCAGGGGGACGTAGCAAAAGGCATGGCATCGGGAGCCGATAGCTACCTCACAAAACCGCTGCAATCAGACAAGCTTTTCGCCGAGATTCACATGGCGCGCGCCGTCATCAAAGCCCGGCGCAACGGTACCCCCCACGCCATGCCAATACCCCGTTTTGGCACTTGATCCATTTCAAGGCGTGTCGCCTTCAGTCGCTAGCGCTTGCTGCCAATACTTCGCGTATCGCCTTTGTGTTCACAACCATACAGACGTTCATCTGCTCTGTGGCTATTCTGGTGCAATGCAATGTTCTCCGCAAAAAGGCGAGTCCGCACGGTCTAAATACACGACGTCGCACACACCGGCTCGCTTGAAGGCGAGCGCCAGCCCGTCCGCTACCCGGCTTCGCTTGTTCGCACTCGTCTTCTGCGCGTTAGCCGTGGCCGCTTGCGCCGGACCGGCAGCCAACACTCCGCCGCCACCACCACTGCCAGGCCCGAACGTGCGCTTCGGTCATGTCTTCATCGTCGTCGAGGAAAACGCCAATTACGCCGACATTATCGCCAGTTCCTCAATGCCGTACTTGAACGGCCTCGTCACCCAGTACGGTCTAGCGACAAACTATTTCGCAAACGCGCATCCCTCCCAGCCCGATTATCTTGAGCTCACCGCCGGCCAGACATTCGCGCCACTCTCTCTGACCGACTCACTCACGCCGCACACCTTTCCCATCGACTCGGACAACGTCGTTCGCGATCTTCTCGCTGCCGGCAAAACTTGGAAATCGTACGCCGAAAATCTTCCTTCGGTGGGCTATGCCGGAGACGACGTGGGACAATATTCTGTCCGCCACAACCCGCTTGCCTATTTCACCGATGTGCAGAACGATGCGGTCCAGGCGCAAAATCTCGTGCCTTTCACGCAATTCGCCTCCGACGTGGCGAATGCTCATCTCCCCGACTATTGTTTTCTTGTCCCGAATGTTTGCAATGACGCGCACGATTGTCCGCTCAGCACTGCCGATGCCTGGCTGAAGGCCAATATCGACCCGCTCATCAACAGCTCACAGTTTCAAAAGGATGGTTTGCTCGTTATCGTCTTCGATGAAGCCGGCGATCTCGACTTCACTTCCGGTGGCGGTCGCGTACTTGCTGTCGTCGTCAGTCCATTTTCCAAGCGGGGATACAAATCGATCGCCTTCTACCAGCACCAAAGCGTTCTCCGCCTCATGCTCGAAGGCCTCGGCGTAACGAAGCGCCCCGGTGACGCCGCAACAGCTCCTGCCATGTGGGAATTCTTTAACGCGCCGTAAACAGCCGGAACCGTACAGGCTCCACACACGCAAGAAGGGATTTTGCCTGCGTTCGTCCCCTTAACCCGGTGGCCAGTGAAAACTTCTTCCGCCGAGCAAATGCATATGCAGATGAAAAACTGTCTGCCCTGCGCCGGCGCCCGTGTTTACGACCGTTCGATAGCCTGGCTCCAGTTTCCGTTCGCGCGCCAGGTCCGCCGCTACCAGGGACATTTTCCCAATGACCGCTTGGTCTTCCGGGCTCGCTTCATTCAGCGACGCGAAATGTTTCTTGGGGCAGATCAAAATGTGCGTCGGTGCCTGCGGGCTGATGTCAGCAAACGCGAACACATCCGCATCTTCAAACAAAATCTTCGCGGGAATCTGCTTCGTTGCAATTTTGCAGAACAGGCAGTCGGCGCTCATGGCGTGGTCTCTCCCGAATTCGATTCATCCAGCCGCAGAATCATCGGTTTGAATCCTTCTTTCTCGCGGAGTTCGTCGCCCAATCGCTGCGCATCGCGTTCACCGGAAACTCGTCCTACCCGCACGCGATAAAAACTCCCTTCCTCCAGCTTCACGTCCTGAATCACAATCGGCGAATAGCTCGCGCTCAATCGCTCTTTCAATCGTTCAGCGTTTCCGCGGTCTTTAAAGGCCCCGACCTGCACCGTAAAATATCCAGACATCGGATCCGGGCCCGAAAGCACTTCAATTCGCACCGGCACAATCCCGGGACCGATCGATTCAATCTCCTGCGCCGCCGCTCGCGACAAATCGATAATCCGGTTGTCCACAAACGGCCCGCGGTCCGTAATCCGCACCGTCGTCGTCTTTCCATTGTTCAAATTCGTCACGCGCACAATCGAATCGAACGGCAGCGTCCGGTGCGCCGCCGTCAATTTATTCATGTCGTAGATTTCGCCGTTCGACGCTTTCCTTCCGTGAAATGGCTCGCCATACCACGACGCACTTCCCTCTTCGGTATAAATCGGCGCGGCGTTGTCTGCCGGCCTGTTTCGCTTCGGCGGGGTTTTGGTTGCCCTGGGTTGTGCTTCGGTGGAAGTCGAGCGCTTCGCTTCTTGTTCCGTCGTTTCGGGAGTGGAAACCGGCGCACTGGGGCGGCTGCCGACAACCGGCTTGCGTCCGGCGCATCCCGCCGCTACTACCGCGCATGCCATGCACGCCAAAGGCAAAATCAATCTGTCCGCGGAACGTTTCGGACCCATGAAAAACGCCGGAACCGCTTGCGAGCGGCGCAACCTCAAGTAGCAACCTTCGTCGAATCGGCTTGCCGCGCCGCGCGCCGCTTCTCCAGCCATCCAGCGGCTTCCGTCAATTTCTCCGAAACTTCATGAAGAAAAATCGCCGTGTGCCTTTCCGTCTCTGGCGCAACTTCTTCCTCGACGAATTTCCGCAACCGCGACAATCCTTCGTCCAGATCCCTGCGAATTTCGTCAAATTTGTCCATAATGCTCCGCGCTCGGTGGCTTAGCGCCCAATTTCGGTATTATAGGAACGCACGCTGTACCCCGCAAGGAAGTAGTGCGTCATCCGGAATCTGGCGGACCGCAATACCCGAAGTTGGAATTCACTCCGGCCCATTCGTCATAAGGAGGCTCGTTGGCACTTCCCTATCGCTGGCAAACTCGCCTCGAGCGCTGGAAAAACTCCTTGCGCGGAATCTTCGGCGGCGATCAAGCGCCTCGCCCCAAACTATGCCCCGCTTGCGGCTCCCTCGTCGGCATCAGCGCCACGCGCTGCCACGAATGCGGTACCAGCCTCACTTTTTCTCTCGCGGCAATCACCAAGAAACTTCCGATCGTGTCGAATCTCGAATCGCCGGTCTCGACCGTCATGCTTGGCCTCAACTTTTTTCTGTTCGCGATTCTCCTCATGTTCACCATTCAGGCCGGAGAAGCCGGAGGTTTCAAGATCCTGTGGCACCTGGACGACGTAGCATCCTACAAGCTCGGCGCCGTCAATCCCTATGCAATTTTCTTCGAGCACCAGTGGTGGCGGCTCATCACAGCGATGTTTCTGCACGGTGGTTTGATTCACATCGGTTTCAACATGATGAGCTTGATGCAGTTCGGTCCCGCGGTCGAAGAATTGTACGGCTCGCCGCGCTTCCTTTTTCTCTACACCGTCACGGGCGCCATCGGATTTTTGCTCAGCGCATTGACCGGACATGCTTCTCTTGGCGCCAGCGGCGCACTGCTCGGCATCATCGGCGCTGTACTTGCGGTCACGACAAAACGCGGTGGCGCGTACATGAAAGACTTGCGCTCGCGCCTGATTAGCTCCCTCGTATTTCTGTTTGCGATTGGAATCTTGGGTGGCCTCCGCATCGACAATTGGGCGCACGGCGGCGGACTTGCCGCGGGCTTTTTGCTCGGCAAGCTTTTTATGGATCGGCAGCCGATGAATAACGCGGAAAAACGGCGGGCGCAAATTCTCGGCTGGCTTGCCGGCCTCGCGATTGCCGCAAGTTTCATTCTCATGCTTTTGCATTTTCGCGATCCGGTCAGTTAACTGCTGAGTTTTCTGGCCGTCGCGAAACAGTAGTGGAAGCCGGAAAAAACGGTGAACGCTGTCACGGTGTAAATCAGGACGCGATTCACTTCGGACCAATGTTCGTACGGGTATGCCGCGGCGTGTACAACGGCAAAAACGAAAACAATCTGAAAAAACGTCGTGAGTTTTCCGTAAAGGCTCGGCGGAAACGGGCGGTAGCCGGAGATTAAAATAATGACGGCGGCGACAACGAGCAGCAAAACGTCGCGGCTCAAAACCATGATCGTCAGCCACCACGCTACTTTTTTCGCCATCGCCAGAATTACAAACGAGGACGACAGCAAAAGTTTGTCCGCGATCGGATCGAGATACGCGCCGAGCGCCGATTTTTGATTCAGCGTTCGCGCGAGCAGCCCGTCAATTCCGTCCGTCAATCCTGCGACAACGAGGACGAGCAGCGCCCACTTGTACTCATCGTACAAAATCAGAATCAGGAAGAACGGCAGGAAGCCGAGCCGGAGAAACGTGATTTGATTGGGTACCGTCCAGATGCGACCTTGCATTGGTTGAGAGAATATCCCGGTTTTTGGGTTTCAGGCGAACTGCGCGAGGTAGTCCGCGAGCGACCGGCCGGCCTTTCTTGCAAATATTTCAGACATCGATGGAATCGAGCCGCTCGGTTCATCGAGCGAAATGCGTTCGACGCGATTCATCGGAAAAAATATCGTGGCCAAGCCGGTGCGTTCGCCGTGCGGATCGTTGATCTGGTTCACGAAATGGTCGAAGGAATTCAGATCGATTCCACGCAGCGTTACGCCGGATGGATTGATGCTCAGCAGTTCGCCCCAGATTTTTTCTTTCGGCGTGTGCAGGCTGATGACGATGATCGAGTGCGGGTCCATGTTTGCCTTATCTTAGCTCGAAAAACCTATTTCGCCTTCTCGTACGCTTGATTCAGCCACCAAAGTGCTTCGGTCAAGTCACGTTCCGAGCTCATCTCGAAGAGCGTCCACTTCATCGTCTTCAGTGCATGGTTCGCAAAAACCCGATCGTCACCATCCGCCTTCTTGAGCAGTGCCTGCGGCATCGGATGAATCTTGAACATAAAAGAATTGCCGTTGTCGATGCAGCGGGTCACGGGTAACGCGCCAAAGACAGTTTTGCCACGGTAGTAGCAACGCATGCCAAACATCGGCTTCGCAGACACTTTCGGCCACTTTTCAATCTCTTGCTGCAGCATCGCCGACCATTCCTTCATTTCTTCGGTCGCGTGGGCCATCTTCCGCCGCTTTTGTTCCGGTTTTGGCTTTTTGCTCACAGCAATCAACCCAACATCGGCGCGGGACCGCCCGGCGGAACAATGAGCTTCGGCTCGGTCACGGCTTGAATCTGTTCGAGCGTCGCATCTGGCGCCAACTCTTTCAGCACAATTCCGGCCGGAGTAATGTCCATTACGCCGAGCTCCGTGACGATGTGGTCCACCACGGCGACGCCAGTTAGGGGCAGCGTGCATTTTTTCAAAATTTTCGGTTTGCCGTCCTTGGTGGCATGCTCCATCGCAACGAAAACCCGCTTTGCCCCGGCGACGAGATCCATCGCGCCACCCATGCCTTTTAGCATTTTCCCGGGGACGGCCCAGTTGGCGAGAGTTCCCTTTTCATCCACTTGCAGCGCGCCGAGGACAGTAAGGTCAATGTGGCCGCCACGAATCATGCCAAAAGAATCCGCCGAAGAAAAATACGAACAGCCAGGAATTTCGCTGATGGTCTCTTTTCCGGCATTGATGAGGTCGGGATCGACTTCGGAATCGAGCGGGTAAGGCCCAACTCCCAACATTCCATTCTCCGATTGCAAAATCACTTCCATTCCCTTCGGAACATAATTCGCAACAAGAGTAGGAATTCCAATTCCCAAATTAACGTAAAAGCCGTCGCGCAATTCCCGCGCGATCCGCTTCACAATCCGTTCCCGTCTTTGTTCTTCAGTCGATGGCATAAACAGGTGTAATCCTTAATTTGTATCACTCAACCTGCGGATCAACACGAATAGCGGCAGATATAGAATCAGCATCACCAGTCCGGGCGTAAAAACTGCGGCAAGAAAAATCTCGCCGGTAAAGACAAATTTGCGGCGATTCTCCAGGAGAGCGAACTCTTTGCCAATTAAGAGCAGGACGAGAATCAGAAAGAATGCGGGAAGCGACCAATAGTAGGTCGCAAGCAACAGACGAGTCGGCCACGGCAGCTCAACTCCTATTCCTTTGAACATTTCTTGAAATATTGACACGACACGCACCATCGCGATTGCGGAAACTGCGCACTGCAGTGCAACAAACGCAGTCAGCGCCCAGGAGAGTGGGCCGGCAACCTTCGCAAGTGTCTGCGACAAAGATTTTCGCATTGCAGCTTCCTCCTCATTCTTTCCTTACTGTGCGGCGCTCGATGCGTTTTTCGTGTTTCGCCTGGAAGATGGCGTTGATGTAGATGCCTGGCGTATGAACGTTGTCGGGCTCGAGTTGGCCGAGTTCGACGAGCTGTTCGACTTCGGCGATGACGTAGTCGGCGGCGGTGGCCATCATGGGATTAAAGTTGCGCGCGGTTTTGCGGTAGATGAGATTGCCCCAGCGATCGCCTTTCCATGCTTTGATGAACGCAAAATTGCCGCGAATGCCGCGCTCGAGGACGTACTGGCGACCGTCAAATTCGCGCGTTTCTTTTCCTTCGGCGACCATCGTGCCGTAACCGGTCGGCGTGTAAAAACCGGGAATGCCCGCTCCGCCCGCGCGGATGCGTTCGGCGAAGGTGCCCTGCGGATTGAGTTCGAGCTGCAATTCCCCGCTGGTGACGAGCTGCTCGAAAAGTTTGTTCTCACCGACGTACGTCGAAACCATTTTTTTGACCTGGCGTTTTTCAAGCAGAACGCCGATGCCGAAGCCGTCGACTCCCGCGTTGTTGGAAACAATCGTGAGATCTTTCGTGCCAGCGCGCTGAACGGCGGCAATGAGATTTTCCGGAATGCCGCAGAGGCCGAAGCCGCCCATGAGGATGGTCATGCCGTCTTTTAGATTGGCGATGGCGGCGGCGGGCGAAGAGATGCGCTTGTCCATGGGAGAAGGCTCCGAAAAGCGACTGGGCGAGTGTACCGCAAACAAAGAACTTAGAGGTTCGATGCTGGAAAAATGGGAAACCGGGCAGTTGAGCAACGCCATCCCCCATGTTTTGGTGAACTGTGCACAAGCTGCAGATTACAAAAGAGTTAGGGAGATATTAGAAGCGCCGGTTTGTGCAAAGTGTATGGAAACCACAGAAAACAAAGGAGATGATCTTTCACGAATGGCAAACTGAGCGGCAAGGCGGGCAAAGGGCTGGAACGAGGTATACGTATACCCCACTCCGAAGGCATTTGTATGAGCGTCAAGGAAAGGGGTTGCGGACGGAGGCGTTTGTAAGGGAGCCGCCCTTCGCGGCAAGGGCGGCGTGTTGAGCGGCATTTGCGTGCACCCGCCGAGACCACGGCTGAAAGTTCGATGACCGCAGAAGGGCCGGCTCAGAAGTTCTTGCCGATCGGCAAGGAGAAGTTCTTGGATTTGAAAGTCACTGGGACAGGCCCACGCGTCGCAACAGATCCTGGAAGCGAGGATCGCTGCGCAGGGGGTCGAGGGCCGGTTCAACCTTGATAGTCGTCATAAAATTGACATGTTCGGAGCATGCTCTTTCCAGATCGGCCAAGGCCTCTTCCTTGTCGCCCATACCGACATGCGCCCAAAGCATCGTTGCCGGATCGATCTGCTCATGCCGGTTCAACTTTTCCAATTTCTCCAGCTCGCGCCGAGCCCGCTCCAAGTGGCCCGCGCGGCCATAAACGTAGGCCACCGTCATCCAATAGTGCGGTCCTTCCCCATAAAGGCGGTGCAAGATTTCCGCGTCGGACAACGCTTGAGCGAACATCCCCTTTCCTGCATGCGTGATGGTCAGGAGGGCGGCAGCTCGCCCAAAACTTGGGTCTTTCCGAAGCACGCTGTGAAACTGTTCGATGGCACGGTCGTACTGCCGTGAATAGTACAGAATCGCGCCGTGATCCGTGGCGATGATGAGCGACAACGGGTCCAGTTCCCGCGCTCTCTCGCTTTCCTTCAGTGCCTCGTCGAAGCGTCCCAGCCACATCAAATGCTCGGCATACCACTGATGGGCGGTAGCGTAGTTGGAATCCAATTCTATGGCTCGGCGATATTCCTTTTCCGAACTCTGCCAGTCCCAATCGTGATTCTGGAGGATCAAGGCCTGCGCTGCGTGCGCTTCGGCGAGGCCCTCATCGAGCTCCAGAGCCCGTTTGGCGGCGGCGCGCGCCTGAGGGATGTAAAGGGTTGAGGAGGCGGAAGAATAGGCGGCCAAAAGAGTATAGGAGTTTGCGAGGCCGGCATAGGCGGGAGCGTAATTGGGATCCACTGCTGCGGCCTGCTGAAAATAGTCGATGGCCTGCTGAAACCCCGCTAAATTCCGCTTGTTCCAAAAGTAAATTCCTTTGAGGTAAAGCTCATGGGCCGCGGCGGATTTCGCGGATGATACAGGTTGGCTAACAGGCTTGCTGGATTCAGCGCCGCTCGCGACCTTACTATTGGCCGGCCCGGCACCTCGCAAACGAGACCACGGGAAGTAAACGCCGGTTGCCACAATCACGAGAATGACGAGAGCCGCGGCAAAGGGGGGCAAAGAGAGCCCGAAAAGGTTCAGGTGTTTTTGTTTGGGCGTTCCCTCGGCAGTGACCACCGGTGGGACGAAAGCGGTGTTAACGGGGACGTCCGGGGGCTGGGATACAGCTGTCGAAACTTGTTCTACCGGCGCGATGAACCGGTAGCCCAGTCGGGGAATCGTTTCGATGTACCGTGAATTGTCCGGTGAATCGCCCAAAGCCGCGCGCAGTTTCTTGATCGCGCTGTTCAAGCCGTGCTCAAAGTCGACAAACGTATCGGCGGCCCACAGCCTTTGGCGCATCTCTTCGCGTTTGACCACTTCACCGGGCTTTTCGAGCAACATCGAGAGAATACAGAAAGGCTGCCCGGGCAGGCGCACACGCACACCGTGCTTGCGCAATTCGCGCGCGGCTAAATTTGCCTGAAAGACGCCAAAACGGAGGATACGGTTGGGCGACGGTGATTTCGTTTCCGACACAGGTCAACTTGCTCCAAGGGCTTTAAATCCGCTCCCGAAACCGTAGTTACCAACTGACTTAACCCACAGCGTATCTAGGATTTGGCTGGCCATCAATAGATAATGTCACGTGCATTGCGTTCGAATCACCACTTCCCTAATTTAGTCCTCAACTGCTGTCCCACTCTCCTGGAGAAAATGAGACGACTTGCGCCAGTGGCGCTATAAGAGGTGCTTTGATGCGGACATTTCCAGCCTGGCAGTCCAGATTCACTTCGTTTTTATCTAAGATTTTTGCGCCAGACGCCAAGCGCAAGCGCCGGTCCAAACTGGCCGCCCTTAACGTGTTTCTTCTGGCCCGGCGACACTGCTAGCAATCGCCGTGGTCAAAGGGCAGCCGTTCTCTTTCATCCCCAACGGAGTCCTGTTCCCAAATCCGGGTGGCGCGTCGCAAACCTACAGCACTGCGAACGGCGGAATTGACCTGACGGGACCGTTTTTCCAAAGCATCGGGACGAATGGCCGTTCCTGCGGTACTTGCCATCAACCAAGCGACGGTATGTCGGTCTCCGCAGCCAGTGTTGAACGGCGCTTTGCGCTGACGCGGGGCGAAGATCCGATTTTCCGAACCGTAGACGGTTCCAATTGCAACCACAGTATTGACGTTTCAAACCTTGCCGGAAAAGCCGCAGCGTACAGCTTGTTGCGCACGCGCGGCTTGATACGAGTTGCGATCAACGTTCCCACGACCGCGGACTACCAAGTCGTCAACGTGAATAATCCCTATGGGTGCAGCGAAACGAATGTCATCTCACAGTACAGGCGGCCGTTGCCCTCGACCAACCTGCGTTTCTTGAGCACGGTCATGTTTGACGGGCGGGAGTCGTCGCCAGCCACCGGAACGACCAAGATCGTCTATTCGAATTACCCCAATTCGCTGCGGGACGACTTGGCGCATCAATCCGTGGATGCCACCACCGGCCACGCGCAAGGCGACGGAACGAGGCCAACACCCGCGGAGCAGCAGCAGATTGTGGACTTTGAAATGAGTCTGTTTACGGCGCAGGCCTTCGGCGACCGGATCGGGCTCTTGAACCTACATGGCGCGACGGGCGGCCCCTTGCCGCTCGTCACTCAACCTTTTTTCATTAGCATGAATTCCAGCGTCAACCCTTTGGTTGCGACTCTGGAAACTCCCGGGGGGCAACTAACCCCGGGCGACGGCAAATTTAGTCCGGCGATTTTTAATACATTTGACGCGTGGGTTGGGCTGCCCCAGGCGGAACCGCGCGCAGCCGTTGCGCGGGGCGAGGTTATTTTCAATTCCAGGGCCATCAACATCACCGGTGTGGCAGGCATCAACGATGATGCCGCAGCTGGCGGCCTGGTCCCAGGCGGCATTGCGTCGTTTACCGGAACCTGCGGCACCTGCCACGATACTTCGAATGTGGGTAACCATTCTTTCCCGACACCTCTTGACATCGGCACCGGCGATCCCAATCCCTCGCAACTTTCCGTCAATTTGGGAGGACTGGACGTGCGCTACCTGCCAACCATTACCGTATGCAAGAAAGATCCGGTTACGGGAGAGGCCTCGAGCAACTGCAAAACGACGACGGATCTTGGGCAAGCTTTGATCGACGGACGGTTCGATCATGTTGGAAAAATTAAAGGGCCGATCCTGCGCGGACTTTCCGCGCGCGCGCCTTATTTTCACAACGGGTCCGCGCAAACCCTGTTGGACGCTGTACATTTTTATGAGGTCCGCTTTGGCCTAGTGCTTACGCCCCAGGAAGAATCCGACTTGGTCGCTTTCCTCAGTGCTCTCTGACGCAGCAAAAACCGGGCCTCGCGAAGTGCGTTCGAGGGGCCCGGCTTGGTGCTGCGTTTGCTTCCCTGAGAGCAACCACTCACTGGAGCTACTGCTGGTTGTGAGGAGGATGCTCAGGCTTGGGTGGCTTGGACTGCTGGCGCTGGGCTTCTTTACCCTGGCGCTGTTGCAGCTTTTGCGCCTGCTGGTCGTGCTTCTGCTGCAGTTGTTGCGATTGCTGCTGGTGACGCTGACCGAGTTCCTGCTGACGTTGCGCGTCGGCGTTTCGGCGTTCCAGCTTCTGTTGTTCCTGCGCGTGTTTCTGTTCCATGCGCTGGCGTTCGACGTCCTGCTGCTGGCGCAACTTCTCCTGTTTGCGCTGTTGCTTTTCCATCAGCCCCGGATTGACGCGATCCGCATCGGGCGGACGATTGTCGTTTGGCCGCGCATTTGGCCGGTGGGCGATTTTCCGGCCGGTTCGTGTCGATTCTAGTGTCCCTACGGTTTTCCGGCTGACGATTTGAATTTTCCTTGCGGAGCGTCGGCGCCGCGCCGCGGTTTGAGAATCCAGACGGCCGCGAAGTGGCTGCGACATCCGGGCGGCCATGGTTCACCGAAGCAAAGAGGTTACGATTGGAAGCTGCGGCATGCTGATGCTGCACCTGCTCGCTGGTCATTGCGATGCGACGCTGGCGGGAAGCAGCAATTTCGACGGAAGTTGGACGAGCCGTTGTTCCGCCAGAGCCACCGTTGAAGCTCACGCGATTGAAGGTAGTGTATTGGACCACGGTGGTGTTGTACGTGTTGTGGACTACAGCGATGTCAATGTTAGCCGCGTTGCGGTTGTAGTAGTAATTGTGCCCGCGCCAGTAGCCGCCGTAAAAGCCGACGCCTGGATAGCCGAAGCCGTAGTTAATGCCGCCATAGAAGCCGACTACCGGTCCCCAATAACCCGAATGCCAGACATAGGCGTCATCCTGCCCAGCCCAGTAGCCGGGCGTCCAGAGCAAGCCTTCCTCCGGCGGAAGCGCCCAAGTGCCGGGAACCCAATAGTATCCGTCGTCGGCATACGCCCAATAACCAGGGATCCAAATGAATCCTTCTCCGGGGCAAAGAGGTTGTTCATAGACGGGCAAGAGCGGGGGCCCGATTCGAACGGAAACGCCAACAGCGACTTGTGCAAGAGACTGAGCCGGGAGAGTCAATGTTCCGAATACTAGAAGCGAGGAACAGATCAGCTCGAGGAAACGCATGATTCTCACCTTTCCGGCGTTCGCTGGGCCTTATGTGTCTCCTTTTGCGCGACCGATCGCCGTTTGGGGGCCGCTGCACAGTTAGATGCCACTGAAAAAGGGCGGGGTAGCTTGTATAAGTTATTGATAATAAGATATTTATATTCATTCTCCGCGGATGCCGGTGACGCACTCGTTCCAGAGCGAAGCGGGGCGCCGCTACATCTGCGATGAGCAGGCTTTGTCAAAATCGCGCGAAGAGGCGGCGTGAAGCGTGAATTGGACGGGTGAGAACGACGGTCGACGAGTGGGCGAGTGCCCCATGTAGACGGAACCGTCCGGCTCAAACGCTTTGCCGAGGGAGTTGCCGTCAGTGACAGGAATTTCGTCATCGCCCCATATGCCATCGAGACTGAACGACGGACGATGGTCGCTATTGATTGTAGCGTTCCAGGTGCCGGTCTGATGCATGCTGATGTGGATGGTCTTGCCCTGCGTGTTGACGCCGAGATGCTTCTCCATGCCGGCGCTGAGTTTGAGCCGGATTTTTTCGCCCTTTGGGGTGCAGAGGAGGCCGGTGCCCTGGAGCGACGTGTCATAACGGCCGGGATGACGCGCGTTCGGGGAGATGCTGACGAAGATTATGTAGTCTCTGCCGTTTGCCGCATGGGCCGTGCCCATGCCTGACCATTCCGGCAGCCAGTGAAAATGACCGCCAAGATAAAAACCCCAGGGCATGAAGATCGCCTCGAAGGCGATGAGAAGAGCGAAGAGTGCGCCGATGGTAAGCCAAAATTGTGCGACGCAACCGAGACGAGATTTCTTGGGAGCGCCAGGTTGAATCATCACTCGGTCACAGGCCGGGCGTCGCGGGCAGTCATAGAAAGTGCGAGACGCTCGCACTTCACCGAATGAGACTCCACGGATAAACGCCGACATTGATTTTCATGATGACGTAGCTGAAGCCGCCGGCGTCCGGCTTGGGTTGATGCGGCTGGTCGGGCGGAATGAGCAGGCAATCGCCAGCTTTTACTTTAAATGTTTGGCCGCCGATGATGGGCTGGCCGCGATATTCGCCAGGGACAGGGCCATCCTTGTCCATTAGATTTTGGCGGTTGGCGATTTTTCCGCCGACGATCATTTCGCCGGTGCCGCCCGTGATGACGTAAAAATCGTACGCGCCAGCGTGTTGCTCGGCGTCATCCCAAACGCTGTTCACTTTGGTGAGGCTCGTAACGGGCTGTTCGCGGTGAAGGCGGTAGAGTTGAAAGATGCTGAAGTTGCGCGAGGACACGTGAACCGGCCCACCGCCGAACGATTGCGAACTGCCGGTGCCGGCTTCCTTCATGGCTTTGGCGGCGACTTCGGCGAGGTCGGAGTGGGCTTTGCGGAGATCGTCGACGCTCCAATACATTGTGGGCGGCGCGTCGGGCGCGAGCGCGGGTTCGCGAGGCGAGTTGTAGTTGAAGGGCATGACTTCGGACTTTTTTTCCTGCGCGAGGGCGGAGGGGACGAGAGAGAAATTTTCCGACTGTGCGCCGGCGCCGAAATGCGGCGCGGGCCTGAGCGCGTATCCAGCTACGAAGCCGATTGCCGCTGCAGCGAGTGCGATGAGCGGAACTGATTTTTTCATAGAGCGTTCCTCCTAAACGAAATGTGTACTCTCAGTTTCTGACGGCGGCGCAGGCCCTCCGAAGCTCAGGGCAGGCAAGAGTGCCTACGCTACTTTTTGTCGGCAGGCTTTTCCGACTCAAAGCGAATCTCCTTCAACATTTCCGACTGGCGGTAGACTTCCGTCTTGCCGGCGGGAAATTTATTCGTGCTTAGCATGAATGCGAGAACGTCCGCGTCCTGTTGACGAGTGAGCCGGCCGGGGCCACTCTGCGGCATGGTTTTGCGAATGCGATCGAAAAGATCGCCGAGTGTAAGACCGTTCCAGTTAGAGAGAAAGGCACCGCCGGTGAGAGGCGGGGCGGATTCACCACCGCCGAGCGAAGCGCCATGACACGAAGCACACTCCTTTTGATAGACCGTCTCGCCGCGTTTGGATTGCTCTTCCGTGTAAACGCCATCCCATACAGAGCGCGACGAAGACGGGGCCGGCTCTTGCGCGCGAATGGCGCAGAGAGCGAAGAGAGCGCAAACAAGAGTGGCTATGCTGCAAGCACGGACTACATTCATTCCGACTCCGAGGGAAGCGCGTAGGCGATGTACTCGCCGGAATACGGGCCGCCGCTGACGGCTACGACGATGTATTGTTTGCCGTTGTGCATGTACGTCATCGGCGAGCCGGTCTGTGGCGCAGGCATGAAAACGGCGCCAACTTCTTTGCCGGTTTTCTTGTCGTAGGCGCGAAGCATCGCGCCGCGCGGATGATCGGCGGTTGTGGTGACGTGACCTTCGCCGGCGATGACGAGTGTTTTCGTAATGAGCGTGCCGATGTTGTAGGTTTCCTGGCCCGTGCGGGGAATCGTCATGCCTTTTAGCGCCGGATAGTTGCGAACGATGTCCGGCGTCTCGCCGTGCGCGATTTGCCAGATGATTTCTCCGTTGTCGAGATTGATGGCCGAGATCGTGCCGTAGGGCGGCTTCATGAGCGGCAGACCGTCAACGTTCATCGGAACGTATTCGCTGCCAGCGCGTTTTTTCGAAGGCTTGGGAGAATCGGCGCCGGCGTTTTCACCCGGGCCGCGAAGAATCGACACTTCGTGTCCGGCGGTGCCCGCAATGTACGCGATGTCGGAAACTTCTTTCGGCGCGGCGACAAGGCCGATTGGCTCGACGCACGAATTACAGGCGTAAAGATACGCGATGCGCGTTTCGGGATCGTACGAGCCACCGGGCCAGTTTGTGCCGCCAGATGCGGTGCCAATGGAAAGCGTGCCGAGCGGTCCGTCCAGTTTGGAAGCGGTGGGCGGCGTGAAAACGGGGCCGAGATGATATTTTGCGGCGATCTGTTTCGCGCGATCGTGGAGCGCGGGGGTGAAATCGATCAGGTCGTCGACGGAAACGCCGTTGCGGCTGTAGGCGGGCGGCTTCGAGGGAATCGGCTGAGTTGGCGAATACCATTCGCCGGGGACGTCGCCGACTTCGACGGGCTTTTCCGGAATTGGCCAAACTGGTTTTCCGGTAACGCGATCGAAAACGTAGAGAAATCCTTGCTTGCTCGGCTGCGCCACGGCTTTGACGGGTTTGCCGTCGACCGTGATGTCGGCAAGAATCGGCGCAGAGGAAATGTCCATGTCCCAAAGCGGATGGTGGACCAGCTGGAAGTGCCATTTGCGCTCGCCGGTTTTTAGATCGACGCAGACGAGCGATTCGCCGAATAAATTGTTACCGGGGCGATGGCCACCGTAAAAATCGCTGGTGGGAGATTCCACAGGCAAATAGACGAGGCCGAGTTGTTCGTCTACGGTGATTTGCGTCCAGACGCCGGTGTTGCCGGTGTATTCGGCGGAGCCTTTTTCCCAGGTGTCGTAGGCGAATTCGCCTTTCTTGGGGATGGTGTGAAAAATCCAGAGACGCCTGCCGGTGCGAACGTCGAAGCCGCGAACGTATCCTTTGTTGTTGCGCATGCTGCGCGGCGTCATGCCTTCGCGAAATGCGGCGCCGACTATGACGGTGTTGCCTGCGACAACGGGAGCAGACTGAATGCCGATTTCGCCGGTCGTGAGGTCGGGGAAAATATCTTGATCGTCGTTGAGTTTTAAATCGACGAAACCGCTCGTTCCGAAAGAACTGATGGGCTGACCCGTTTTTGCATTGAGGCAAATCAGGCGATAGCCGGGAGTGACATAAAGGATGCGTTCCTCTTTTCCGTCCGACCAGTATGCGAGGCCACGGCCGGAGAGCTGGCGAGGCGCAGCGCCACCGCGCTTGCCTTCGTGTTCGCCGTGGATCCAGAGCAATTCGCCGGTGCCAGGATCGAGCGCGATCACAGCCCTGCGCGAACCAGCCGTCGCGTAGAGAACGGCGTTGACCATGAGCGGCGTGCCTTCCAGCTTGTATTCGGGGCGATCACCGAAATTGTCCGTCTTGATGCGCCAGGCGATTTCGAGGTCGTTGAAATTGGACGCGTTGATTTGGTCGAGCGGGCGGTAGCGCGTACCCGCGAGGTCGGCGGCATAGGACGGCCACTCGGTGGCCTTGGTTTGCGATTGCGGCGAGGCCGACGGAGCAACAAGGGCGAGTGCTGCGGCGCACAGAAGCCCGAGATGCAAGCGGAACGATTTCCGGTCACGCATAGTTTTTTCTCCACATAAAATTTGCGCAAAGCAATGGGTCAGGCCATTTGCTTGATTTGGTCGAGGGCTTGCTTGATTTTGGCCTTTTGTTCGTCGGTGACGTCGGAATTGGGCGGGCGCTGGTAGAACTGACGAGAGCCCATCTGCAAACTGAGCGCGTATTTCATCGGACCGTATTCGTCGACTCCGCCGTCGCGAAGGAGCTTCAGCGCGGTTTCGAATTTGGCGATAGGTTCGCTGATGTCTTTGCCAGAGCGCTTGGCAGCGAAAACAGCCGCTATTTCCCTGGTGCAGTTGTTGCCTTCGGCCAGGATCGCGCCCATGCCGTGATCGAGCGCGTACTTGAGGTTCTCCGAAGTTCCCGTGCGCATATTCAGTTTGGGAAATTCCGAGACGAATTTGTGATAGACGTCCGGATCGCTGACGGAGTCCTTGATGCCGGTGAGATTGGGATACTTTTCCATGGCGTGAAGAAGTTCGTGAGAGATGGGTACGCCGGTCGCAAATGGAATGTGATAGAGGTTGATGGGTATTTTCACGCTTTCAAACAACATCGAAAAATATTTGACGAGGCCGTCGAGGCGCGGATGCTTGTAATAAAACGGCGGCACAACTAGCAAACCGTCGGCGCCGTTGGCTTCAGCGTGCTGGGAAAGTTCGAGCGTCTCCGGAAAATTTGCGGTGCCTGGACTGACGATGATGTTCAGCCCATTGCGATGCTTGAATGCGGTTTCCGCGATTTTCTTGCGCTCGGCGACGGAGAAAGAGGGAAACTCGCCCGTGGTGCCGAGAACAACGACGCCATCGGCTCCGCTGGATTTCAAATACGCGAGGAGATCTTTGTAAAGCTCCTCATCGAATTTCAGGTTCTTGTCGCAAGGTGTGGAAGCCGCGACCCAAAACAAAACTTTTTCGGTCGAAGGCATGGAAACATTCCCCACTGCATTCGCACCCAACGCGACTTCAGGAATTTCCACTCCGCCCGCAACGCCCAGAGCCGCTGCCGCGCCAACCGAGCCCAGAAAAGTCCTTCGTGTCGTCTGCATGATTGCCCTCCCCTGATTTGGCGGAAGTCTATGCCGAGTCGAGCGAAGAAACAATCGTTTCGTAGGGGTAACGATACGCTCTAAGGACAAGTCGCGACGTTGAATGTGAGCGCCTGGTTCGCAAACGAACCACCCGAATCAAAAACGAATAGATTTCCTGAAAACTTCCGGTGGCAGAAGGAACGCCCGA
>Ga0247669_1000073_pt1 | contig 53497 bp, 37 predicted proteins | sample CNK10_metaG_FD_182734 | JGI IMG/M metagenome (GOLD analysis project Ga0247669, IMG submission 182734) | Soil microbial communities from Purdue University Martell Research Forest, Indiana, United States - CNK10 | ecosystem: Environmental > Terrestrial > Soil > Temperate forest > Bulk soil... | reverse complement strand
GTTCTGCGACTTCACCGGCACAATTGAATATTTCGTGAAGCAATTTTTCGGGCCGAGCGTAAAGACGCGGTTCCGGCCGAGCTATTTTCCGTTTACGGAGCCTTCGGTAGAGTTTGACGTGTCGTGCGTGTTTTGCGGCGGCAGCGGGACGACTGCGTCGGGCACGTGCGGGAAATGCAAGGGCGCGGGTTGGATTGAATTGTTTGGCGCGGGGATGGTGGATCCCGCGGTGTATGGATTTGTGGGATACGACGCGAAAAAAGTTAGTGGATTTGCGTTCGGCATCGGGATAGACCGGCTGGCGATGCTGAAGTACGGCATCGACGACATTCAGGCGTTTTTCCAGAACGATGTGCGGTTCTTGAAGCAATTCCCGTGAGCGGCGGCGCGGCGAGGACTCGTTAGATGAAGGTGGTCTACAACTGGCTGAAGGATTTCGTGGAGGTGCCCGTGACGGCGGAGGAGCTTGCGTCGCGACTGGCGCTTTCCGGAACGAACATCGGCGGAGTTGAGAAAAATGTGCAAGGCGGAGTGATTGATGCGGAGGTCACTTCGAACCGGCCGGACTGTTTGGGATTGCTTGGCATTGCGCGGGAAGTTGGCGCGATTTACAAGACGCCGCTGAAGAATGTTTCGCCGAAGCCGAAAGAGTCGGGTACGGCGAAGGCGAGCGATGCAGTCAGCGTGCAGATTGAAGCGCCGGAGCTTTGCGGGAGATTTACGGCGCGAGTGATTCGCGGCGTGAAGGTTGCGCCGTCGCCCGCGTGGATGCGCGAACGATTGGAAGCGGCGGGCGTGGCGAGCATCAGCAGCGTGGTGGACGTTTCGAATTATGTGATGCTGGAGCTGGGGCATCCGCTGCACACGTTCGACTACGATTTGGTGCGGAATCATTCGATTGTGGTGCGGCGTTCGAAACCAGGCGAGAAGTTGAAGACGCTGGACGGGATCGAGCGGGCGCTGCCGACGGACACTTGCATGATTTCCGATGGAGATGGATCGCGGCTGGTAGGCGTCGGTGGAATCATGGGTGGCGCGGAGACGGAGATTTCGTTTTCGACGAAGAATGTGCTGATCGAGTGCGCGTGGTTCGAGCCAATTGCCGTACGCCGCGCGGCGCGAGCGTTGAAATTGCACACGGAGGCCTCGACGCGGTTTGGGCGCGGGGCGGATCCGGAGATGGCGGAAGCGGCTTCGCGGCGGGCGGCCGAATTGATCTTGCAATTGGCGGGCGGCGAGCTGCTGAGCGGCGTTGTGGATGTGTACCCGGCGAAGCGCACCGCGAAAAAGATTACGGTGACGCGCGCAGAGATTTTGCGGGTGATGGGCGCGGACGTTCCGGACAAAGAAATCGAACGAATTTTGAGCGCGCTCGGATTTGCGCCGGTGCGTGTGGGGCAGAATCGCGGCCAGGAAGGTGCTTTGCTCGCGTCGTGGGAGTGCACGCAGCCGTCGTGGCGCGCGGAAGTGGAACGCGAGATTGATTTGATTGAGGAGATTGCGCGCGTGTACGGGCTGGAGAAATTTCCGCCACGATTGCCCGCGGCACGGACCGGCGCGGCGCGGTTGCCGCAATATGAAGCAGAAGCGAGGCTGCGCGAACGCTTGATTGGTTTGGGGTACCGCGAGATCGTGACGATTCCGCATGTCGACGAGCAGCGGGACGAGCTTTTTCGTCCGGAAAGCGTGACGCCGGCGAAATTGGCGAATCCGCTTTCGGAAGAGGCGGGCGTTCTGCGGTCAACGGGCAGCGTGACGATGGCGGCGGCCATCGAGTGGAATCTGAATCACAGCCAGCGGAGCGTGAAACTGTTTGAAATTGGCAAACATTACCGTTTTAGCGGAGCGACACCGGTCGAGACGCCGCTCCTATCCATGGGCGCGACAGGAGTAGCGCGGCCGCAAGGCCTGTACGATGCCGCGCGGGATTATTCGTTCGCGGATTTGAAGGGCGATCTGGATGCGATCGGCGCGATGAGCGGCGGAATCGGCTGGCAGGACGGCGGCCCGGACTGGCTGAATGCGGCGAAGCGCGGGAAGATTTTTCTGAAGGAGAATGAACTAGGCGCGGCGGGACTGCTGGCGAAACGTGTGGCGGAAAAATACAAGTTCCGTCAGGACGTGTTTCTTGCAGAAATTGCGCTGGGGCCGCTTTATTGCGCGTATTACGGAGCAAAGAATGCGCGGCGGTACGAGCCGCTGCCGCGATTCCCTGCGGTGGAGCGGGATTTCTCGCTGCTGCTGGCCGATGGCGTGAAGTTTGCGAATGTGACGAAGGCGATTGAGGCGCTCGGCATTGCGGAGATCAGGTCGATTGAAGCCGCGGATTTGTTCCGCGGGAAAAATGTGCCGGCAGGAAAATATTCGTTGATGGTGCGCGTGACGCTGCAGAGCAAGGCGGCGACGCTGACCGACGCCCAGATTGCGGAGTATTCCGCGAAGATTGTGGCTGCGCTCGAGAGCGAATTGGGCGCGACGCTACGGGCCAGTTGAAGCTTCCGCTGACGGTACAAACCGCGAAGAAAAAGACGTAACACAAAGTTCAAAGAGGCCGGAGCACAGAGGGCACGGAGACTTCCGCGCGGACGATTTGGCGGGGGCTCCTCAGGATGACAATTCGATGGGCGTGCGCATACACTGAGGCTGAGAGCAGCCATGGCCGGACCGACGAAAGTACAAATTTTCGGGCAGACGTATTCGATTCAGGGTGACCTGGAGGCGAAGTACGTTCAAGCGCTGGCGAAGTACGTGGACGAGAAGATGCACACGATCGCGGATGCGACGGGAACGATCGATACGCAAAAAGTGGCCGTGCTAGCGGCGCTGGCGATCGCAGACGAACTGCACTCCTCGAAGCGAGAGATTGGCGAACGGGAAGAGATGCTGAAAGAGCAGGCCGAGCGTTGCCTGACGCTCGTGGAGCGCGCGCTTAAGCAGACGGCGTGAGCCGGGAGTCAGTTATCAGTCGTCAGTAAGACCAAGGACATTTTCGTCGACCGCTCAAAGGTTTAACGGATTGCCGTTTCGCCCGGTTTGCCCGGAGCTACATGCTACGGGAGGCTTGGGCTAACGTTTTGGCAGGAAGCGCTTGATCAATTGCTTCAATTTATTTTCGGGCGAGTGAAGCTGGCGGACCCAGCGGTGCTTGCGGAGTTCGCCGATCAAATCGGCTGGGAGCGCGGCTTTGCCGCCGGCGGCGACATTGGCTTCGACGTTGCGGATTTTGCGCATGCCGGGGATGGTGGTGGCGACGTCCGCGTTCGACAGGATGAAGCGAAGAGCGAGTTCGGGCAGAGTGATGCCATCGCGAAGAAGAGGTTTCAACGCGTCAACGCGCGAGAGAATTTCCGGCAATTTTCCTGCGGAAAAGTAGATGTTGCGCCAATCGCCTTCGGGCCATTTCGAATCAGGGGTGATCGTTCCGGTGAGTGAGCCTTCGTCAAACGGGACGCGCGCAATAATGGCGACGTCTTTTTCGCGGCACGCGGGGAAGAGCTGGTCTTCGGGATTTTGATCGAAGATGTTGTAGACGACTTGCACGCAATCGACGACACCGGCGCCGACAGCGCTGACGCCGTTAAACGGTTCCCAGCGATTGAGGCTTATGCCGACCGCGCGGACTTTGCCGGAAGATTTCAGTTTCTCGAGCGTGGCGATTAAACGTGCATCGCTGAGCCATTTATCCTGCCACGTGTGCAGTTGAACGAGGTCCAGCGATGCAAGGCCGAGATTCTGCAAACTTTTCTCGACGTACTCCTCGATATGCGCAGGGGGATACGATTCGTCGACCGTAGCCGATGCGCGTGCTGGCCATTCGCGATTTTTCGGCGGGACTTTTGTGGCGACGTAGAGTTTCTTCCCGGAATTCTTGCGCAAGACTTCGCCGAGCAGCTTTTCGCTGTGACCGTTGCCATAGACCCACGCCGTGTCAAAAAAATTGCAGCCAAGATCGATGGCACGCTGCAAAGAGGCGAGCGATTCGGCGTCATCGGAGCCGGTCCAGGCGCCCATACCCCACATGCCATAACCGATGTCGCTGACTTGCCAGCCCGTGCGGCCGAAGCGGCGATAGTTCATGGTTATTGGCTCCAGGCGGTGGGTTTGCGATCCCAACGATGCGCGCGCAGCTGTTCATGGAGCGCGGCGGGAAGCGAACCTTTGTCGCTGGCGGAAAGATTGGCTTCGACGTTGCGGATCTTGCGCATGCCGGGAATGATTGTGCTGACGTCCGGGTTATTCAGGATGAAGCGCAGCGCCATTTCCGCCATCGAGGAACCGGCAGGCACAAGCGGTTTGAGCGCTTCGGCGTGTTCGACGGTGGGCTTGAGATTTTCCGGAACGAAGTAAGTACTGCGCCAATCGCCTTTTGGCCAAGTGGAGTCGAGCGTGAGTGTTCCAGTGAGCGAACCTTCGTCGAATGGAACGCGGGCGATGACGGCAACGTCCTTTTCGCGGCAAGCGGGAAAAAGTTCGGCTTCCGGGTTCTGGTCGAAGATGTTGTAGATGATTTGCACGGCGTCAATCAGGCCGGAGCGAACCGCGCGAACGCCATTTTCCGGTTCCCAGCGATTCTGGCTGATGCCGACGGCGCGGACTTTGCCGGAACTGCGAAGCGTTTCGATGGTTCGCTGCGTGCGCGCGTCGCCCAGCCAGCCGTCTTCCCACGTGTGGTATTGAATGAGATCGAGAGTTTCGACGCCGAGATTCTTGAGGCTTTTGTCGACGTATTCGAAAACGTATTCGGGCGGATAACTATCGTCGAGCGCATATTCCCGTTTGGAAGGCCAGCAGCGATTTTTCGGCGGGACTTTCGTGGCGACGTAAAGTTTTTTCGACGCGTTGGCCCGAAGCGTTTTGCCCAGGAGTTCTTCGCTGTGGCCGTCGCCGTAAGCCCAGGCCGTGTCAAAAAAATTGCAGCCGAGGTCGATCGATCGCTGGAGCGCGGCGAGCGATTCGGCGTCTTCCGAGCCCGTCCAGCCGGCCATGCCCCACATGCCGTATCCGATTTCGCTGACCTGCCATCCGGTGCGGCCGAAACGGCGGAGTTTCATAGCGCGAAAATTCTCCACAAGCGAATTGCGTGCGCCATAGTATACGGCAGAGGTGCGGCAGGGCGGCAGAAAGTAGTGGTATAAACAAAGCGCGGAGGACTAGCGATGCGATTGGCGTGGAGAACGGCGGCGGCGATTGCGGGATTCCTGCTTGTTGCTTCTGCGGGGGCCGCAAAGGAGATTGGCACACAGCCGAAAATCGGCGTGCCGCAAAAGAATGAAAAGCCGGCTCGGTGGACGGCGGAAAAAGCGAACGGGTGGTACGCCAAGCAGCCGTGGCTCGTGGGAAGCAATTACACGCCGGCGACGGCTTCGAATGAATTGGAGATGTGGCAGGCGGAAACGTTTGATCCGAAGCGAATCGACCTGGAGCTGGGATGGGCGGAATCGATCGGGATGAACACGATGCGCGTCTTTCTGCACGATTTGCTGTGGAAGCAGGATTCGGCCGGATTTTCGAAAAGACTGGATGCGTTTTTGTCGATTGCGCATGCGCATCATATCCGCCCGGTGCTTGTGCTGTTCGATTCCGTTTGGGATCCCGATCCAGTGCCCGGACCGCAGGCGCCACCGCGGCCAGGAGTGCACAATTCGCGCTGGCTGCAAAGTCCGGGCGCAAAGGCGCTCGAAGACAGAAATGAATACCCGCGACTCGAAGCGTATGTGCGCGGCGTAGTGGGAAAGTTCGGGCACGACGAACGCATTCTGGCGTGGGACGTGTGGAACGAACCGGACAACACGAATGGCGGGAATTACGCCGACCCGAAAGACAAAGTCGAACGCGTGAACGAATTGCTGCCGAAAGTATTTGCGTGGGCGCGGGAAGCGGGCGCGCAGCAGCCGTTAACGAGCGGCGTCTGGAAAGACGACTGGTCTGATCCGTCGAAATTGGGCGCCACTGAGAAAATTCAGCTGGAAGAATCCGACGTGATCAGTTTTCACAATTACGACAAGGCGGAGGAGTTTGAAAAGAGAATTCTGTGGCTGAAGCCATATGGGCGGCCGCTGATTTGCACGGAGTACATGGCGCGAGGAAACGGCTCGACGTTTTTAGGATCGTTGCCGGTCGCGAAAAAATACAACGTGGGCGCGATCAATTGGGGATTAGTGGCGGGAAAAACGCAGACGTATCTGCCGTGGGATTCGTGGAAAAAGCCGTACACAGATAGAGAACCGGCGGTGTGGTTTCACGAGGTTTTCCGAACGGACGGGAACCCCTACAAGCAGGAAGAAGTGGACCTGATCAAGAAGCTGACCGGAAGGCCATCGAAATAAGATTCGCGGAAGGCCCGCATCGAACCTATTCCTTCAATTTCAATTTGCCGGCGGATTTATTTTCTTCGAGGAATTCGCGGAGATCTTTCGAAACGTCCAGCAAGCGAATCCATTGCTCGTAGTAAAGCGTGACGGGGAAACGGCCGAGACCGTAGACGCTGACGCCGCCTTTTTCCCCGACGCGAAACTCCAGCGAGCCGGTGCGCTTGGGACCTTTTTCTTTTTCGAGCTGGGCGAGCTTGGCTTTCAGTTCTTCGTATGTTGGTTCGGACACAGAGCACCTCGAGCGATGGCGTTACGTTTCTAGTATAGCCGTAACGCGGCCCGCTTCGGCCCCCCCGGGCTTTGCTCGGGACAAGCGCACTCCAAATTACACCTGGAGGACGTCGCCTTCGCGTGCGACGGTTTGGTAGAGAACCGGGATGACGAAAAAGCCGATCAGCAAACGCGAGATAAGGCCGGCGACGATGACGATGGCAAAAGGCTTTTGTGTATCGGAGCCGACTCCCGTGGAGAGCGCAGCCGGGAGAAGGCCCAGGCACGCAACGAGAGCGGTCATCATAATGGGGCGCAAGCGCATAAGCGCGGCTTCGTGAGTGGCTTCACGGATACCGCGGCCTTCGAGACGCAGCTTATTGATGTAGCTGACGAGGATGACGCTCGTCTCGACGGAGACGCCCATGAGCGCAAGCAAGCCGAGGACGCTCGAAACGCTGAGCGGCGTGTGCGTAAGCTTGAGGGCGATGAAGGCGCCGACGGGTTCGGTCAGGACGACCTCGAGCGCAATGATAAGGGGAAATTTGAAATTGCCATACAGCGCGAACAGGATCAGGAAAATCAACAGTACCGTGAGCGGGCCGATCACGTAGAGCTGCGATTTGGCCTGCACGAGCTCGCTGTATTCGCCGCCCCAATCCAGGCGATAACCTTCGGGAAGATTTACTTTTTTCGCGACGGCGGCCTGGCCTGCGTTAATGGTGCCTTCGAGGTCGCGTCCGGTGACGGAAAATTGCACGCCGATGTAGCGCGAATTGTCTTCGCGATAAATGAACGATGCCCCGGACGCGGTTCTGATGTCGCAGAGTTCGGAGAGCGGAATCTGCTGGCCGCCGGGAGCGGGAACGAGCAAATCACCAATCTGTTTTGCGCTGGAGCGGTATTGCGGCTCCATGCGAACGATGAGGTCGAAAAGTTTTTCTCCTTGAATAACCTGGGTGGCGGCTTGACCGCCGACGGCAGCTTCCACGACGGCCTGGACGTCGGCGACGTTGATGCCATATCGCGCGATTTTGGCGCGGTCGGCGTCGATGATCAGACTAGGCTGGCCGAGTTCACGAACGACGGTAAGTTGCATAAATCCCGGAGTTTTATCGAGGACGTTGCGAATTTCGACGGCTTTTTTCTCGAGGACTTCAAGGTCCGGGCCGAATATTTTTACGGCGAGCGCAGATTTAAGGCCGGTTAGAGCTTCATCGACGGCGTCTTCGGCGGGTTGCGTGAAATTGAAAATCACGCCGGGATAGGCGTCGAGTTTTTTCTCAAGATCGCGAGTGAGTTCTTCTTTGTTGTGAATAAAGGTTTTGCGCCACGCGGGATCGTCGTACGGTTTGAGTCCTACGTAAAACTCGCAATTGAAAAAGCCGGTAGGATCGGTGCCGTCATCGGGGCGGCCAAGTTCGGAGCCGACTACCGTTACCATCGGATACTTCACAAGTATGTCGCGGATTTGCGGCGCAAACTTCGCCGAGTCTTCAAATGAGATTGTGTACGGCATTGTGGCGCGAACCCAAAGAGCGCCTTCATCGAGATGCGGCAGAAATTCCACGCCGATAGAAGGGACGAGGAAAAGTACGCCGATAAAAATCAAAACCGCTGCGGCAAGCGTGATGAACGGCCGCTTCAGGCACCAGTCGAGCCGGTTGTGATAGACGTCGCGAATCCACACGAAGACGCGGTTCTCTTTTTCCTTGATGCCGCGGGTAAACCAATAAGACGCGAGCACAGGAACGAGGGTGAGCGTGAGAACAAGCGCACCGAGGAGCGCGAACGCCATGGTGTCCGCCATGGGATGAAAAAGTTTTCCGGAAGGACCGGTGAGCGCGTAAATGGGGAGGTAGCCGGCAATGATGATCGCGACAGAATAGAAAATGGGACGGTCGACGTCGCGAGCGGCGGCCAGGATAACTTCGTGGAGTTTATATTCCTGGCCGTGGCGCTGGCTCAGCTCGCGATAGATGTTTTCCACCATGACGATGGTGCCGTCAATGATGATGCCGAAGTCGATGGCGCCGATGGACAGCAGGTTCGCAGCCTCGCCTGTCTGGTGAAGAAAAATAAATGCGAACAGGAGTGCCAGGGGGATCGTAAGCGCGGTGATGACGGCGGCACGAATACTGACCAGAAAAAAGATCAGCACGAGCAGAACGAGAATCATGCCGCGAATCAAGTTCCATTCGACGGTGTCTGTTGTGATTTTGACGAGGTCGCTTCGATCGTAGTAAGGACGGACTTTTACGTCCGGCGGAAGGATGCTTTTGTTGAGTTCCGTGGTTTTCTTTTCGACGCCCTCAAGAACATTTTGTGTTTGCTCGCCGCGGCGCATCAGGATGACGCCTTCAACGGCGTCGTTGTTATTTTTCTCGGCAGTCTGGAAGCCGAAGATGCCGAGGCGCGGCGCGCTGCCAATGTCCACGCGGCCGATATCCTTTACGCGAACCGGCGCGCCGTTGTTGCTGCCCACGACGACTTCACCGATGTCGTCCGTGGATCGAATGAGGCCAAGGCCGCGAACGTAATAAAACTGTCCGCCCTGCGAGTAGAATCCGCCGCCGGTGTTGGAATTGTTGGCTTGCAGCGCGTTCAGAACTTGCGTAACCGGCAAATGAAAATTGTAGAGTTTCACCGGATCTAGAAGAACTTGATACTGCATCGTCGGGCCGCCGAAGCCGGAATCGTCGGCAACGCCGGGTACGCTTCGATAGGCGCGTTCGATGATCCAGTCCTCGTAGGTGTGCAATTCCATCGGCGAACGATCGGGGCTTTCGATGACGTAGCGATAGACGAGGCCGCTTGGGCTAAACAGCGGAGCCATGCTTGGCGTTACACCCTGCGGAAGCGAGGCGTCGCCGATGCGTTCGAATACCACCTGCCGCGCAAAATAGGGATCGACGCTTTCGTCAAACGTCAGACGAACGTCGGACAAGCCATAGAGAGAAATCGAGCGCATCACTTTCAAGTGAGGAGTGCCGTTCATGGCGAGTTCCAGCGGGAGCGTCGCCAGTCGTTCGACCTCCTCCGCGGCGTGGCCGGGCCACTGCGTGACGAGCTCGACCATCGGCGGCGAAAGATCGGGGTACGCGTCGACAGGCATTTGGCGAAATGAGTACGCGCCGGCAAATATAATGAGCACCGTGACCATGAGGACCACGAAGCGCTGGCGCAGAGCAAAATCAACGATGCGATGAATCATGGGCTGGTCGGCAGTCCTCAGTGCTGCAAAGAATTCCGGAATTGCAGGAACAGCGCGCCGTCACCGGCGACTCGTTCGCCTTCTTTCAAGCCGTTGGTGACAATCGTGCGGCCATTGCCGCCTTCGGCAACGGAAACGACGCGGCGCGCGAATTTGTTCTGGTCCTGCAGGACATATACGAATGGCTGATTTTCCGTATCGCGCAGGACCGCGGAATCGGGAACGGTCAACGCGCCCTTGACCGCGCCGGCCTGCACCGTCGCGCTGACATACATGTTGTTTTTGAGCTTGCCACCGGGATTTTGCGTGACGATACGCGCTTGCAACGTACGCGTCGCGGGATCGAGCGCGGCAGCGATGTAGGAAACTTTTCCGTGAAACGGTTCAGGATACGCGTCGGTCGTGATCTCGACCGAATCGCCGGAATGGACGTAAGCAAGATCGTTCTGGTAGACGTTCATCAGAACCCAGACGGTACTCATGTCGGAAATCGTGAAGCACTGCGTTGCGCCGGCTTGCAAAAGCTGCCCCGGGCCGACAAGACGGTCCACGATTTCACCGCTGACGGGAGCCGGAACGGGCGTTGCCCCGGAACTAACCGCGGCATTTTTCAGAACGGCTTCGGGATCTTTTATACCGACGGCACGCAAAGCGTCTTCGCTTGAAACCAAATCCGCTTGCGCGGCGGCGCGATCCGACTCGGCTTGCTGGAGGTCGCGCTCGGCAATGGCTTTGTGTTCATAAAGGTCCTTCGCGCGATCGTAATTTTTGTCGGCGAGAAGAAACGTGCTTTTAGCCTTGATGTAGGCGGAGCGCGCGGTGGAATAGTCCGGGCTGGTGACGGTCAGAAGCGGCTGGCCTGCTTTCACGAGCTGGCCGGGCGTCACGAAAATTTCCTGCACCGGCCCGCCAACGGGCGAAAACACCGGCGTTGTTTTGAACGCGTTGTAGGCGACCGAGCCCGTGAATCTGAGGACGCGGGGAAAATTGGATTTTTCCGTGGCGGCGATCTTGATGTGCGCCATCTGATCTTGCGGCACGCTGAAGAGTTCGGCGGAATCCGCTTTGGATTCCGAAGACGTGTACGACGTCATCTTGCCTTCGTTTTCGAGCGGCGCGGGCCCGCACGACGAGAGAAGGATCGCGGCACATGCGCCAGAGCACAGCAAAAGTTTTTGCATGGGCTGGTTTTTGAACTTAACAATGAGATTTGTGGGGTTCATGGGAGATTCCTTGAGCCGACGGCCTGACGCATCTGTTCGACGGCTGTCATGTGACTGGCAAGAGCCTGGCGATACGCGAGTTGATTGGCGCGATACGTGCGCTCGGCATCGAGAAAATCAAGCAAGCTCGCGGCGCCGCGCTTGTACGCGTATTCGCTGATGTCGCGCGACTGCTTGGCCTGGTCGACGTAGCCGCCCTGATAAAGCTGAATAATTTTGTCGTTGGTGCGGAGATTTTCGAACGCGTCGGTCACATCCGTGAGCACCTGCTCGGCGGCTTCGCTCGCTTGCTCTTGCGCTTGCGTGATGACGTGACGCGCGTGAGCGATGTTTCCCTGGTTGCGATCGAAAATCGGGAGATCGATGTTGAAAAAGAAGGCCCCGCTGCTCGTTCCGGCCGTGTGCGTGTAGTTGAAGCTGGTGCCGAGGTCGCGCTTGCCATTCGCTTCGGCAAGCGCTTCCTGGCTTCGCGCGGCGGTAATGCCGAGCTCGGCAGCGATGAGGTCCGGACGGCTGCGCAGCGCCAGAGCTTTCAGGTCTTCCGTGCTGCCGTGAACGGCTTCGTATTTCAGGTCACCGTCGCAGACGTAGTTGTCGGGGACGGAATCAAATCCCAGGAATTGGCGGAGTGCGGCGAGAGATTGTACTTTTGCCAGCTGCGCGGCCGAGACATCGGTCTGAAATTGCAGCATCTGAAGTCTAATCTTCAGAAAGTCGCCTTCGCTCATGTCGCCGACCTTGAAGCGCTCTTCGCTGATCGTGACGGTCTGCTGAAAGCTGTCGAGATCTTGCTGCGCAAATGCGAGCGTGGACTCCGCGAGCAGCGCCCCAATGAATTGCTGTGAGACGTTAAAGATGAGCTGGCGTTCGCTGTCAGAGGATTGGGACCGCACCACTGCGGTTTGATCCCGCGCGGCTTGCAGCCGATGCTGGCGCTTCTTGCCGCGTTCAAACAGATAGCCGATACCAAGGTCAAACTGCGCCTGGTTAGCCAGATAGTCCGAATTGAATTGGTCTGGGTGAAAGAGCGGGAAGAACTGCGAGTCCCAAGCGATCGTGGGATTGGGCCGCAGGTTGGCGGTAATCTCGTCAGCCTGGCTAATCAGGATATTGGAGCGCACCGCCTGCAACGCGTGGTTGTGCTGAAGCGCGAGGCGAATGGCTTCCTCGAGAGTGATGTGCGCAGAGGCGGTTGCCGGCGTTACGGGCACCGGTGCCGGCGCGGCCGCCGACGGATTTTGTGCAGGTTGTTGACCTGTGGCGACGGCGTTTAAGGCCAGGAAGGCCACGGCCGAAGCAAAAAACTTTTTCATCTGAAAAGCTCCTCGAAAGCCGCAACACAGGCGGCGGATGACAACCAGGGCCGAGGACTGTCAGGGATTGCGGACTGCTAAACGGCAGGAGAAGCGCGAGGGGAGGCTGCGTACGGAATATGGGTGGAAACGACCCGGGGAGCCACTTGGGCCACAAAAGCCGTCTCTGTGGACACGAATGCGATGACCGGAGACTCGGTTGCGACCACCGTCGCCGCCGTAGAACAGACCGGGCAGACGTGGGAAGTCGAGGCGTTCGACGTCAGATCGGCACACTGGTGGAACTGCGCCGCGAGAAAGAGAATCGCGAGGAGCAGCGCAAGAAACGCCAGTTTATGAGTGCGGCCGGACATAGTTCGGGTAACTCATTCCTTAGACGAAGGTTATGCAATAACGGTTTCCGGGTCAAGGGGGGTTCGGGCCGGATGTTTCGGGGGAGCAACCGTTTGGGGAGTTTTGCCGTCCAACGTGGCACGGTGCAGTGTACTCTGAAAGCGGATTGGGATTCGTGAGCCTCATTTTCGCCAAGATAAACACACGTCGCGCGGTGGCCTTGCTGGCCGGAATCGCGCTTTTGTATTTCGCCGCCGGTGGCGCGTATCTCCACGAACACAAGGACGGCCGTGGCGACACGCCCTGCCACGTTTGCCAGGCGCTGCATTTGCCCGCGCTGGCACCGGCGAGCGTCCCGAGTGTCGCCGCCCCGGAATTTTTCTCGTGGTATCTTTCGCGGCCGCTACACGCCGCGCCTTGCGAAGCGTTTTCGTTTCACCATGCCGGCCGCGCCCCTCCTGTCGCCTAGTTTTCTTCAAAACTGAACTCAGATTTGCTTCTCCCGCCGCGCGCTTAACTTGTTGCCGCGCTGGCGTAGCCGCTCATTCATGGCGGCGTTCAATCCACCCCTACATGCAAGTCCCGAACGCCGGGACGGAGGAAAAAATGTCGAAGAGTTTTGTTCGTTGCGTATTTGTAATTCTTGTTTTGGTGCAGTTTTTTTCGAGGGCGGCCAGCGCGCAGTCTTCGGGAATTTTGGATGGAACCGTCACCGACCCTTCTGGCAGCGCGGTGCCAGGCGCGACGGTGGAGATTCAGAATCCGGTGAGCCACTACAGCCGGAGCACCACGACCGATACGGACGGAAAATTCCGGTTCGCGAACGTGCCGTTCAATGCCTATCACCTGGCGGTGACGGCGACGGGATTTGCGCCGAGTGCGACGGACGTGGAAGTGCGATCCTCGGTACCGATGTCCGTGAGCGTGGCGCTGAAGGTGGCGTCGGCTGCGACGACGGTGACAGTCGAGGCGGGCGGCGCCGATTTAGTAGAAAACGATTCGACGTTCCATACCGACGTGGACCGCGGGTTGTTTGACAAGATGCCGCTCGAAAGCGCTTCGTCTTCGGCGACGTCGCTCGTCACATTGGTTTCTCCGGGAATTGCGGCGGACTCGAACGGAAACATGCACGCACTGGGCGATCACGCGCAGACGGCATTTTCCGTCGACGGGCAGATGGTGACAGACCAGACGAGCAAAGTGTTCTCGAATCAGATTCCCGCTGATTCGATTCAGTCGCTCGAAGTAATTTCCGGCGCGCCACCGGCGGAGTTTGGCGACAAGACGAGCCTGGTGATCAAGGTCACGACGCGGTCGGGATTGGGAGTGACTAAGCCCACGGGAAGCTTTACCGGGTCGTTCGGGAATTTTGGAACGTCGACGGCGGGATTCAACATGGCTTACGGCGGCGAAAAGTGGGGGAACTTCGTATCGCTGAGCGGTTTGAACAGCGGGCGATTTCTGGATCCGCCTGAATTCACCGTGATTCACGACAAAGGAAATGAAGAAAACTTTTTTGACCGCGTGGACTACAACCTGACTCCAAAGGATTCGCTGCATATGAACTTTCAATATTCGCGGTCATGGTTCGAGACGCCGAACACATTCGACAATTTGAGCGCAATCAACGGCAATGTGGCGGGCGACACCGACCAGCGCTCAAAAATTGAAACCTACAACTTCGCACCGTCCTGGACGCACACAATCGGAACGTCGGCGGTCACGAGTATCGGCGGATTCGTCCGGCACGACCAATACAACTACTACCCAAGCAACAACGTGTTCGCCGATCTCGGGCCGATCAATTCCGAAACGATTGCGCAGGACCGGCAACTGACCAACACCGGCGTGCACGGCGACATTTCTTGGGTGAAGGGAGTTCATAACGTCAAGGCGGGCGCGCTGTATCAGCAGACATTCCTCTCGGAAAATAATCGATTTGGAATCATCGATCCTAATCTGCTGCCTTCCACGACCGACGACAACGGAGTTCCTTGTTTCGATTCCACAACGAACACGGCTGTCCAGGGCACTCCGTGCGCGACGTTGCTTCCCATCGACCTGACGCGCGGCGGAAGCCAATTCCTGTTTCATGGTCATACGGACGTAAAAGAACTCTCGCTTTACGCGCAGGACACGATCACCAAGGGCAACTGGTCGTTCAATCTCGGCTTGCGCGGCGATTTGTACCGCGGACTTTCTTCCGCGAGCGAAATCGAACCGCGGCTGGGAATCGCTTACAACTTCAAGCCGAGCAACACGGTGCTGCGAGTTTCCTACGCGCGCACGCTCGAAACACCGTTCAACGAAAACCTGATCATAGCCACGACGGGTTGCAGCGTGGAAGTGATTGCGGCGTTAATTCCCTGCGTGCCTGCCAATTCACCGGCTGGATTCCGCAACGAATTCCATGCAGGCCTGCAACAAGCGGTCGGAAAGTATCTGGTCTTTGACGGCGAGTACATCTGGAAGTACACGCACAACTCTTTTGACTTCAGCGTGCTCGGCAATACGCCGATTACTTTCCCGATTGTGTGGCACAACTCAAAGATACCGGGATACGCATTCCGCGTCAGCGTGCCGAACTTTCATGGTTTGACGGCGCTGGTTGTGATGTCGAGCGTTGCAGCGCGCTATTTTCCGCCGCAAGTCGGCGGACTTGGCGTGACGGTGGGCCAGAGCGGCTCCGTGTTCCGCATCGACCACGACGAAAAATTCAATCAAACGACCCACCTGCAATATCAACCGTGGAAACGTGGGCCGTGGGTGGGCTTCAACTGGCGTTATGACAGCGGCCTTGTTGCAGGAGCAGTGCCGGACTTTGCCACGGCGTTGACGTTCGACGGCGATCAGCAGACGGCGATTGGCCTCTTCTGCAGCGGGCCCGGCGGCCAGCGAATCTTTGCGACCCTTGCGTCTCCCTTGAGCAACGATCCCGCAAGCTGCGGAGCCAGTCCCACCGGAACCGGAGCCGCACGCATCTCAATTCCCGCCGCCGGTACGGAAAACGACGACAAGAATCCCGCGCGTATCGCGCCGCGCAATCTATTCGACCTCGCAATCGGCCACGACAATCTTTTCGGCGGGGACCGCTACAAGTGGAGCCTTCGCTTTACCGTGATCAACCTGACCAACAAAGAAGCGCTTTACAACTTCCTGAGCACGTTCAGCGGGACACACTTCGTCTCGCCGCGAAGTTACTCCGCTGAACTAGGCTTCCACTTCTAGTGGGCTAGTTCTTTGCGGCTAGCGTGCGGGCTTCGGCGAGCTCGGGACGGTCGCCGGAGCCTCCGCAAATTTCCAGCAGCTTTGCAAAATAGGCATGGGCTTCGCTCGCTTGCTGAGCCGCCGTGGCGGCTCGGCCGGCGCCGAGGAGCAAATTGAAGCGGCCCGGAGCATGCGCGAGCGCGATCTTGTATTCGACGAGCGCGTTGGACGGCCGCTTTGCTTCGAGGAGCATCTCCGCGAGCATTTCTCGCGCAGTGACGTTGAACGAATCGAGGCGCTGCGAGTCCTCGGAGTCCGCGGCGGCGCGCAGCTCTTTCAGCGCGTCGTCGGCCTTGCCTTCGGCAAACGCAACCCAGGCTTCGGCTTCCTGAAGCTGGATCTGATTGTCCGGCGCGCCGGTGTAATTCCCCTTTTTCTCGCCAGCGTGCTTTTTGGCCTCGGCTTGCAGCTGAGCCAACGCTGCGTGCGCCGCGAGGGAGTCGCCTGATCGCGCCGCAGCCACTGCCCTTGTGAACGTGAATTCAGACGACAGGTTCGCCGCGTCTTTCCAGCGGTGGAGCTCCATCACCATCCGGTCGTTCAGCGAATCCATGTGCTCCTTCATGGATTTGTCCGACGCGCCGACGACATGGTGTTCGTCCGTGATGACGGCTTCCGCTTTTGTGAGCTGGCCGCTTTGCAGATAGGAATAGTTCAGAAAATCCATTGCGTGGGTCTGATAGTGCGATTCGGCTTGATGCGCTTCGGCGGCGCGCATCCCCGCGGCCTGCGCCGCGATATTTGAAGTGATGGAGTCTTGCCACATACCGAGACGAACAAAAATGTGCGACGGCATGTGAATCGCGTGCGAAGAATCGGGCGCAATGGCGGCATAGCGGCGCGCAGCCGCTAGTCCCTGCGGCGCGAGGCTTTGTTCATCGGCGGCGTGAATCAAGTAGTGCGCAACGCCGGGATGATCGGCATTTTTTTCAAAGAACGGATTCAGCACGCCAATCGCTTTCCGGCGCAGTTCCAGAGCTTGCGCCGGATCCTCGTGATAAGCCAGCGACACTAGCGACAACGCATAAAAGCTGCCGACTTCAACATCGCCCGGAACCGTCGCGTACCATTTTTCCATGGCGGCGGAATAGGCGGCGATGCGCGCTTTTTCGTCGAGGTTTTTCTTCTGAAAAAAGACGGCCGCGGTTTCAACAAATTCTTTCTCGCGAGGGGTAACATTCTTTAGCTTTTTCGCTGCATCGAGTTCTTTCCGGCCCGCGCCCAGCGCTTTCTTCGCCGGAAAGTCCCACAACTGGTGATAGAGCGCCATGGCCTTGCCCCAATGAGCCATCGCGCACTTGGGATCCTGCTTCACCGCGTCGGAGAACGTGTTTTCTGACTGCAGATATTGGAACGAATGGAGCAATGCCGCGCCTTTGTCGATGAGCGGCTGGGTAGAAGCCGCGCACGTCGCTCTGAATTCGACTTTGCCAAGATGGTCGTCCGCTGCGTGCCGGGGCCCGGCGGATACGAGCGCGGGCGCAAGCAGACAAGCGCTGAGGAACGAGGCGGTGACTAGTTTTTTCATCGGAGCGGCTCCAGGAAGGCCACGGTGATTTTAGCCCGTCGACGGAGCCGGGAGGAAAGAATCTTGCGGCGGCCGTTTACCCAGATTGGCGCGGCGGTTGGACGCGGCTTCCGCGCTGCGGCTACAATGGATGTGGAGCAGTACTTCGAAGCAGGTGAGGGTGCGAAAGCTGTTTGAACCAATGCAGAATCTCTGAGGCGCTGCGGATAGACAGCCCGTGTGCACGGCCTGTCCCGCTGGCTTCCCAAGTAAGACCGGGACGCGAGCGGGGCAGGAAAGCCTAACGGCTGGCTCGTGGTGCCCACCTTTATCAGAGGTTCACGGCCTAGCTCCCCACGGCCCAGCAGTCTGCTCCATTTTTATTGACGAGGCGTATGCGCGTACTTTTTATCGGAGACATTGTCGGGTCGCCCGGCCGCGAGATCGTTCGCGAACGGCTGGCGGACCTTGTCTCGACCAGAAAGATTGACCTCGTTATCGCCAACGGCGAAAACTCAGCTGCCGGTTTTGGCATCACGCCGCGCATCGCGGAAGAGTTGTTCGGTTACGGCATCGAGGTGCTGAGCGGCGGCAACCACAGTTGGGACAAACGCGAGATTCTGGAGTTCATGCCGCACGAACCGCGGCTGTTGCGGCCGGCGAATTTTCCCGACGGCAATCCCGGTGCGGGTATGTACGTCGGGACGGCACGAAACGCTGTGAAGTATGCCGTCATCAACGTTCAGGGCCGAATTTTTATGCCGTCAAACGAGGACCCGTTCCGGAAAGTGGACGAATTGCTCGCGACATTGACGAGCGACGTGGGCTTTGTCCTCGTGGACATGCACGCCGAGACCACAAGCGAAAAAATTGCGCTCGGCTGGTATCTGGACGGCCGTGTAACCGCCGTGGTGGGCACACACACGCACGTCACGACGGCAGACGAGCGCGTTCTGCCCGCCGGCACGGCCTACATCACCGATGTCGGCATGACCGGGCCCCACGACGGCGTCATCGGCATGGACCGCGTCGGCATCGTCAAAAAATTTCTGGACGGCATGCCGGCGCGCTTCGAGGTGGCGCAAGGCAACGTCCAGTTGAATTGCGTGCTGATTGAGACAGACGAGGCGGGCTCGCGAAATGGCGGCGGGCGGCTGCAAGCTACCTCGATCGAGAGGCTGCGGCTGAGGATCGATTGAACACACGCGGCGAACGATGTGGCTAAGCGCGAAGCAACCTGAAAACACCCGGGATAATCTGAAGAAACGACGGAAGAAGGGTTAGGTCCAGCCTTGAAAGCGATAGCGGTGTTGTGTCTGATGTTGAGTGCGGCGTGTGGAGCCGCTTCTCAAGTGGATGGCGAGCTCGTGGCGAAGCGGCGCGTTTATGCGCCGATCGGCCCCGGCCTGAAAGCGGTCCGCCATGGAGCGGACGGCAAATTTTATGTGTTGGCCTCGCCCAATCCGGGCTTGATTGTTTTCTCTCCCGAAGGCAAGAAACTCCTTGCCATGAAGCAGGCCTCCGGCCTCGCGCCCGCTGCCCTCGAGGAATTGCGCAAAAGCGGCGAGGTCTTGACGCAGTTCGGCGAAGACTGTGACGTCGACTCCGACGGAAACATTTACGTCGCCGATCGCGGCGCGAACGCGGTCCAGGTCTACGCCAAAGAAGGCCGCCTCCTCAAAACAATCCCGGTGAACGCACCGGTTGCCGTCGCCGCTCTGCCAGATAACGAAGTCGCGGTCGCGACGTTTCGCGATCCTTCTCTCGTCGTCGTATTCAATAAGGACGGCCGCCGGGTGCGCGAATTCGGCGACCTGGACGTGCTGACCGAACGCAGGGAATTGAACCGATTTCTGAACATCGGCGAACTCGCCTCCGACGATCAAGGTCATCTTTTTTACGGCTTTAACTATTATCCCGAGCCGACCGTACGCCAGTTCGACCGCTTCGGCTACGCAAAGCAGGAAGTGCGCTACACGGCGGTGGACGCGCTGCCGAAGGCGGTGGCCATGCGGCGCGAAATCGAAAAGCAGGAGCGGCGCGGCGATCCGCCGGTATTCAAGAGAATCTTGACGGCAATCGGTGTGGACCGCGAAACGGGCGAGGTCTGGATGGCGATGGAAGACACGCTGATGCGTTTCGATAAAGAAGGAAATCGCCGCGCGACATATTTGATCTATACGCCGGAAAGTGCGAGGCTCGACGCTAATGTTATTCTGGTGTTGAAAGACCGTCTTATTATCGGCGGCGACCCGATTGGAATTTACGAATTCGATCGTCCCGAAAGTCGCTGAAAAGAAAATTATTTTCGGAATTGGATTCTTTTCCACAGCCGTAAATCGTGCTTGCGCTGCGCGGAAAGAGTTCGCTGGCGGAAAAATTTTTGGTGAATTCACCTTTTACGGTGAAAACAGAAGTCTTATGGGAAGAATCGCGGTGAGTTGCACAAATCTAGTGCTTGTGGAAAAGTTGTGAATGCTGTGTGCAAGGGCTGATGAGTCTTCGTACACTTTTCGCTTGCTCACGAATCGCCAATCAGAGACAATCCCGCGCTGTCATAAAGCGGCGGTAAACGGGCCAACAACACTCGGGGACGCCGCGCGCAGGGCACCAGGGGCCACAAGCACGGAACGGCGCAGGAAAACCCGAAAGCCAACAGAAAGATTGCTGGTGACTGGCTTTCCACAAGATATCCACACTTGTGGAAATAGTTGAATACGGATTTTTTGTCTAATGACGACTGCTACGCACACTGCCAAGGAACGAGAAACCGCCGGAATGTGGGATAAGTTTCTGGAACGAGTGAAGTCAAGGGTCAGCCTCAATACATTTACGACCTGGTTCGCGCCAACGCGCTTGAACCGCGCCGACGGCGATACGCTCTACATACAAATCCCGACCACGGTCTTCCGCCAGGTGTTGACCCGTACGTACGGCGAGATTATTCGCGCGGTTTTTCATGAACTTGGCATGCCAAGCCTGAAAGTGCAGTACGTTTGTACGGAAGAAGAGTCGGCGCCGGTCGCTGTGCCTGCCGTTCCCGTCAAACAGTCGAAATTGGACTTTGAGAGCAGCGACAACCAGCTCCAGGCGCGCTACACCTTCGAAACATTCGTCGTCGGCAAGTCCAACGAATTTGCGCACGCCGCGTCCCGCGCCGTCGCCGAGCAGCCTTCCAAAGCTTACAACCCGCTGTTTCTCTATGGTGGCGTGGGTATGGGCAAGACCCACTTGATGCACGCGATCGGACACATCATCAAGAAGCGCAATCCCGCTGCCCGGCTTTGTTACGTCAGCGCCGAAAAGTTCACGATCGAAGTCATCAACTCGTTGCGCTTCGACAAGATGATTTCGTTCCGCGATCGCTTCCACACTGTGGACGTGCTGCTCGTTGACGACATTCAATTCATCGCCGGCAAAGAACGGACACAGGAAGAATTCTTCCACACGTTCAACGCGCTCTACGAACAGGGCAAACAGATCGTCATTTCATCCGATTGCCTGCCGAAAGACATCAATTCGATCGAAGAGCGGCTGCGTTCCCGTTTTGAATGGGGCCTGATTGCGGACATCCAGCCGCCGGATCTTGAAACGAAGATCGCGATTTTGCAGAAGAAGGCGGAGAACGATCGATTCGGACTTCCGGACGACGTGGCGGAGTACATCGCCAGGGCGATCAAGTCCAACGTCCGCGAACTGGAAGGCGCCCTTACCCGGTTAATGGCCTACGCTTCGCTAACCGGCGCAATCGTTTCGCTCACGACAGCCCAACAAGTGCTTAGAAACATCATCGCTTCACAGGAAAAGCGCGTCACCATCGACTTGATCCAGAAGCGCGTGAGCGAGCACTTCAATTTGCGGGAGCAGGATCTCAAAGTTCGCAGCAACACCCGCGCCATCGCTTTTCCTCGCCAGGTGGCGATGTACATCGTGAAGCAGCTCACCACCGCCTCCCTGCCCGAAATCGGCCGCCAATTCGGCGGCAAGCATCACACCACGGTTCTCCACTCCATCAATAAAATCGAAGAGATGCGGCGTTCAGACAAAGATCTGAACCGCGTCATTACTCGTTTAATGGACGCTCTGCAGTAAATCTACTCGGCAGATCGTGTTTCATTCATGCGCGTGGCGAGCCGCTCCGCGCACGCTTTGCCTCGTTTCGAACAGGAACCGTGCTGTGGACAACCGTTTCAAAAACTGGGGATGACGTGTGGACGCACGAGGACGAAATTTGCGTTTTTCTGGCCGAAGACCCGGCGCCGGGGAATTTTCCTGCTTCTTCACAATTTGCCACCTTGCGGCGGCACGACTAAACAGTGGCGAGCGCTGGAGTTAGGAGGGCTTTCCACAAATTCACAGCGATCATCACAACAACAAGGGCCAATTATGTTTTAGAAACCGAAATTCAAAACCTTCTCTTGTTGTTTGTGATGACTGTTGAATTTTTTGTGAGCGTTTGAAGTCAGAGGGGATTCACAGCCCCTGACATTTCCACAGTCAAGACCCGTGCGGCAGACTTTTCAGCAGCGCAAAAAGCGAGTAAAGTAGCGGCCAGTGTTGTTGTGTCCCCAAGAAAGGTTCTTGCGAAATGACGGCAACTGGAACCGCACGCGAGGAAAGCCAATCGATGGAATTCAGCGTTACAAAATCCGCACTGTTGAATGAGCTCACTACCACGCAAGGCGTCGTCGAGCGCAAGACGACTATTCCGATTCTGTCGAATCTGCTTGTCGAGGCCAAGGGCAGCCGCGTGACGATTACAGCGACCGACCTCGAGCTCAGTGTTCGTACTTCGTGCGAAGCGAAAGTTAAGAAAGAAGGCGCGGGCACAATTCCAGCCAAGAAGCTCCTGGAGCTCGTACGACTTTTGCCGGAAGGCGAAATCAAATTCAAGCTGCTGGAAAATCATTGGGTTGAGATTGTCAGCGAGAAGAAAAAATACAAGCTCGTTGGCATGGCGAAGGAAAACTTTCCCGCGCTACCGGCAATGCCGCACGTGATGGTAAAAATTCCTACTCCCACTCTCGAAAGCCTCATCGGCAAAACGAAGTTTGCCATCTCAATGGAAGAGTCGCGCTACACGCTCAACGGCGGATTGCTGATTCTAAAACCGGATACCGTCGCCATGGTCGCCACCGACGGCCACCGCTTGGCGCTCGCGGAAACCAATCAGAAGCTCGCGGGCTTGAATGGCGAAGTGAAAGTACTCGTCCCCAAAAAAGCCATGGACGAAGTCGAAAAACTCGCGGGCGCGGCGGGCCCCGATGCGCAGATGGAATTCGCCAAGGACGAAAGCCACCTCTTCTTCCAGACTGGCCACCGCTTGCTGATTTCCCGCATTCTCACCGGCCAATTCCCGAACTACGAAGCCGTGCTTCCGCGCGACAACAACAAGAGCATCGTCCTCGAACGCGCAGAACTTACCGACGCCGTCCGCCGCGTATCTCAACTCGCCGACCAGCGCTCTCACGCCGTGAAACTTTCCGTCTCCAAAGAAGGCGTCGAAATTTCCGCTTCCAGTCCCGAATACGGCGAAGCCAAGGAAAATATCGACAAGGAATATAAAGGCGACGCCATCTCCATCGGTTTCAATTCCGCCTACATGCTCGATTTTCTAGCCGCCGCCGCGGAAGGCCCGATCAGCATCGAACTGAAAGATGAACAATCCGCCGGCCAGATGCGCCCGCTTGCCGACGAATCCTATCGCTACCGCTACATCATCATGCCCATGCGCATCTGATTCCTGGCGCACGAAGCGCCAACAACTTTCATTCTCATTCGAAACTGAATTTGATACTTTAAGGCTCCCCGCCAGTTTCCCTGCCCGGCAATTGCTTTTCAAACTTCTCATTCCAGGATTGGTGTCCATCTTCATGTCCAAAGCCGCGCACTCAGACAGCATCGTTCTCAGCAAGATTTCTCAGAAAATATATTTTCTCCGCGGCCACCGCGTGATGTTGAGTACGGATCTCGCCGGGCTTTACGGGGTGGAGCCGCGCGCCCTCATTCAAGCCGTGCAGCGAAACATCGAACGGTTTCCCGCCGATTTCCTTTTTCAATTGACCGCCGACGAACACAAGAATTTGAAATCACAATTTGTGATTTCAAGTTGGGGCGGTGCGCGCAGCGCGCCCTACGCCTTCACGGAACAAGGCGTCGCCATGCTATCGAGCGTCTTGCGCAGCCGACGCGCGGTGCAGGTAAACATCGCCATCATGCGCTCCTTCGTCCGCTTGCGCGAAATGCTCGCCACAAACCAGAAATTGCGGCGCAAGATCGAGGACATGGAGAAACGCTACGACACCAAATTCCAGATCATTTTTGCGACCATTGAGAGCATGCTCGCCGACGAAGACCTGCCCAAACGTGACATCGGATTCCACGCCGCCCTGGCCAAGCCAAAACGCAGCGATTCCTAAACGAATCTCTCTCTAAGACATTGAAAATGCACATTTTATCCGCCCGTTTTTATGATTTCTGGTATTGAGAAATGTGCGAATTTCGGATACACTTTCTTCGTTGTCGATTCGCTTTTGTTTCCCCCAAATCGACACGTTCGCCAGGTGAATTTCGGCCTGTTTTTCCGCTTCGCGCCAGAAACGGAAGGCCAGAATTCGCATGGAGTTGTTTGAGTCTTCGCCGCGTCTCGCTGCGCGAGATGGGATGGAGCAGGAACCCTACGAGTTCCGGTCGGCCCAGCGCGGATCGCTTTACGATCCTGCTCGAGTCCGGAATCAAAGGGTAAGGAACGCGCCGCATTGCGGCTGTCCCTGAAGGACGCACGGAAAAATCCGCACGCACGCCTTTCCTAGCTTCAAGAAAATTAATCGAGCCGTTTCGCTCGACTTGTAATTCGCAGCTTGTTTTTAGCGCTCCGCTTGCGCGCAAAGTCTTGCTTTGACCGGGATTCGCACTGAGGGAGAAAAAATGGGCGACAAGGAAAACGTTGGCGGCAAGCCAGCCGGTGGACATCAGTACGATGCGAAGTCCATCAAGGTGCTCGGCGGACTCGAAGCCGTGCGCCTCCGTCCCGCTATGTACATCGGCTCGACCGGCGAAATGGGTTTGCATCACCTCGTCTGGGAAGTCGTTGACAACTCCGTCGACGAAGCGATGGCCGGCTACGCGGACGAAGTGAACGTCACCGTTCACGAAGACAATTCCGTCACCGTCGTCGACAACGGCCGCGGCATTCCCGTGGACATGCACGCCACCGAAAAGCGTCCCGCCGCTGAAGTCGTTCTCACCGTCCTCCATGCCGGCGGAAAATTCGACAGCGACACTTACAAAGTTTCCGGCGGTCTCCACGGCGTCGGCGTTTCCGTCGTCAACGCGCTCTCCGATTGGCTGGAACTAGAAATTCAACGTGACGGCGCCGTCTGGGAACAGACCTACGAAAAAGGCAAGCCCACTTCGAAGCTCAAGCAAACCGGCAAAACGCGCAAAACCGGAACGAAAGTCACCTTCCATCCCGACGGGACCATTTTTGAAAAAACAGTTTTCAGCTACGACACCTTGGCCACTCGTCTCCGCGAATACGCTTTCCTCAACAAGGGCCTCAAGGTCACGCTCACCGACGAACGCGCCGAAAAAAGCGCCGAATTCCGCTTCACCGGAGGCATCGCCGAATTCGTCAAACATCTCAACCGCGGCAAGGAAACCCTTCACGATTCACCCATCTACATGGAAGGCAAGCGTGGAAGTCTCGAAATCGAAATCGCGCTGCAGTACAACGACAGCTACGGCGAAAACGTTTTCGCTTTCGCCAACACCATCAACACCGTCGACGGCGGTACGCACCTGTCCGGCTTCCGTTCCGCGCTTACGCGCACCATCAACAACTTCGCTTCCGCCAACGGCATGCTGAAGGAGCAGAAAGACGAAGTCGGTATCACGGGCGATGACGTGCGTGAAGGCCTTGTCGCGGTCGTCAGCGTCCGCTTGCCACAACCTCAGTTCGAAGGCCAGACCAAAGGCAAACTCAACAGCGACATCAAGGGCGACGTCGAACAAATCGTCAACGAGCGCCTCGGCGAATGGTTCGACAAACATTCCACCGTCGCGCGCCGCATCATCGGCAAGTGCATTGACGCCGCCCGTGCCCGCGAAGCCGCCCGCAAAGCGCGCGAGCTCACGCGACGCAAATCCGCCATGGATTCTAGCGGCCTCCCCGGAAAGCTCGCCGATTGCCAGGAACGCGATCCCAGCCGCTGCGAACTCTTCGTCGTTGAGGGCGAATCCGCAGGCGGCTCGGCAAAAATGGGCCGCGACCGCAAGTACCAGGCGATCCTGCCGCTCAAAGGTAAAATCCTTAACGTTGAAAAAGCGCGCTACGACAAGATGCTCGGCCACGAAGAAATTCGCGCCATCATTACCGCGCTCGGCACCGGCATCGGCAAAGACGATTTCGACGCCGGCAAACTCCGTTACCACAAAATCATTCTCATGACCGACGCCGACGTGGACGGCAGCCACATCCGCACGCTCCTTCTCACCTTTTTCTTCCGCCACATGAAGGAGCTCATCGAACGTGGCCACGTTTACATCGCGCAGCCGCCTCTCTACCGCGTCAAGCGCGGCAAAACGGAAAAATATATTCGCGACGAGCGCGACTTCGCCCGCGAATTGATGAAGCGCGCCACGGAAGATCACATCGTCAAAGCAAAAGAAGGCGTCAATCTCGACGGCGCAAAGCTGACCTCGTTCTTGCTGAACGTTCAGGAGTACGAGGCCGCCGCCGCAAAGCTCGGCCGCCGCTTGCGCGAACCCGCGCTCGTCGAACTCCTCGCCGGAAGCACGCTCGAAAAGAAAACCGATTTCGAAGACAAGAAAGCCCTCGAAAAACTTTTGAAGGAAATCGACAAGTCCAAGCTCAAACTCGAAGGAAAACTCGCTTTCGACGAAGAGCACAGCCTCCACGAAATCCAGTTCGGGCCGCCCCATAACCAGAAAATCAATTGGGCGCTCGCTTCGAATCCCGAATACAAGCGCCTGCGCGCCCTCACCAAGCAAATCGAAGAGTTCAACCATCCGCCGTTCACCATCTCGACCAACGGCACGAAGGTCACCAAGGAAAAAGTCGTCGACGTTCTGAATTACGTCGTCGAAGACGCCAAAAAAGATTTCACCATCACCCGATTCAAGGGCCTCGGCGAAATGAACGCCGAGCAGCTTTGGGACACGACGATGAACGCGGATACCCGCACGCTCCTCCAGGTGAAACTGGAAGACGCCGTCGCCGCCGAAGACATCTTTACCACGCTGATGGGAGAAAATGTCGAAGCGCGCCGCAAGTTCATCGAGGAAAACGCCCTCGAAGTCGTGAACCTGGATATCTGATTTCTAGCGCCGGCTGGCGGCCGGCGTTTCTGTCTGGTTTGTGTAGTGGCCGATCCTATAGATCGGCTGTGGAGCAAATGATTTATCAGCTCGGTTGGACAACGTTGCCCGGACTGCGTGGTTTGAGCTGTTCCGAATTTCGGGCTTCGGCGAGTGAAGCCCCGGATTCGGTCAATGGGGTGGCGGCAGAATTTTCCAGCGAAGCCGAGCGCGACGATTTTTTGCAGCAACTGGAAGCAGAATTTGCGCCGCGGCGATTTACCAATGCAGCCGACGCGTTCGACACGGTGAAAGCGTATGTGCTCGATAGGAACCGAAGCCGCGGAACTTCCGGTTAGAGCAGTTCCAGGAATTCTTCGAAAGTCAGGTTTGTCTGTTTCCAGGATGTCGGAGAGGGTGCCTTTGGCGAGCGTGGGGTGCATTGGAACAACGGTTTTGAGAACAGCTTCGGCTGTGCGCTTTTCTAACGACACGTGGCTGCCTTTTTGGCCGGCTCGCTTCGGCGCTCGCACGACTTTGTCGCCCGAAACGCTCGGCGCGGCCCGGGCATGTCAGTGGGAAACTTCAACGGTCGTCAAGAATCGAAGAATTTTGGTTTCCTAGCGAGGGAAAATGGCGGACGAAATAAAACAGTCGATAGTGCTCCCGATCGATATCGAAGCGGAGATGAGGAAGTCGTACCTCGACTACTCCATGAGCGTCATCATCGCGCGCGCTCTCCCCGACGTTCGGGACGGATTAAAACCGGTGCAGCGCCGCATCCTCGTCGCCATGAACGACCTCGGCCTCGCTTCTAATCGCGGCTATCGCAAATGCGCCAAAATCTGCGGCGACACCTCCGGCAACTATCACCCGCACGGCGAAGCCGTCATCTATCCCGCGATGGTTCGGCTCGCACAGGACTTCAACCTGCGTTACATGCTGGTCGACGGGCAGGGAAATTTTGGTTCGGTCGACGGCGATCCTCCGGCGGCTATGCGGTACACGGAAGCGCGCCTAGCGAAAATTTCCGAGGACATTCTCGCCGACCTCGAGAAAGAAACCGTCGACTTCATTCCAAATTTCGACCAGACACGCGAAGAGCCGGTCGTTCTTCCGTCTCGAATTCCCAATCTTCTCGTCAATGGCGCGAGCGGCATCGCCGTCGGCATGGCGACGAACATTCCGCCGCACAACCTGCGCGAAATCGTGGACGCCACAATTTTGCTCATCGACAAGCCCGACACTTCCCTGAAAGAAGTCATGAAGCTTGTCCCGGGACCCGACTTTCCCACGGGCGCCTATATCGCCGGACGCGAAGGAATTGAAGCGGCCTACAAAACCGGCCGCGGCAGCTTTACCATGCGCGCGAAAGCGGCGATTGAAGAAGCTTCAAAAGATCGCGAAAATATCGTCATCACCGAAATTCCGTACCAGGTAAACAAAGCAAAGCTGATCGAGCGCATCGCGGACCTGGTGCAGAACAAAAAGATCGAGGGAATTTCGGACGTGCGAGACGAATCCTCGCGCGAAGGCATGCGCGTCGTCATCGAGCTCAAGCGCGGCGAAGAATCGCAGCTCATCCTCAACAATCTTTTCAAACAGACGCAGATGCAGGAATCGTTCCATGTGATTTTGCTGTCCATCGTCGGCGGGCAGCCGCGCGAACTGGGCCTGATTCCGCTCATCAAGCTTTTCATCGAGCACCGCATGGAAGTTGTGCGTCGGCGAACGATTTTCGAATTGCGTAAGGCGGAAGAGCGCGAACACATTTTGGTCGGCTACCAGATCGCGCTCGATCATCTCGACAACGTCATTCGTATCATCCGCGGATCTTCCAGCCGCGCCGAAGCCAAAGAAAACCTGTTCAAGTATTTTAGCGAACAGGACGTCACCATCGTCGAAAACGGCAAGTCGAAAAAGCTGGAAGGCGTGAAACTCGATGGGCGCAAGTACCGCTTCGTTGCCGCCGCGGAAGTCGAAGCAGCCGGACGCCCGGGCGCTCTCACCCTAAGCTATAAGCAAATCGACGCCATCCTCGAACTGCAATTGCACCGCCTCACGCAGCTCTCGATCGACGAAATTGTGAGCGAGTTGAAGTCGATCCGTGACTTGATCGCCGAGCTAAGAGAAATTCTCGCAAGCGAACGTAAATTGAAAGCCGTCATCACGGCCGAGCTGAAAGAAGTTCACAAAGCCTACGGCGACGATCGCCGCACGCAAATCGTCGACAAAGTCGACGAAATCAAGCTCGAAGACCTCATCGCCGATACGGACATGCTCATCACCGTGAGCCATGCCGGCTACATCAAGCGCACTGCGGCCGACACCTACCGCCATCAAACGCGCGGCGGCAAAGGACGCATCGGCGCCAAGACGAAAGACGAGGACTTCGTCGAACACCTCTTCATCGCCTCGGCGCACAGCTACATCCTGCTTTTCACGTCAAAGGGCCGCGTCTATTGGCAAAAAGTGTACGAACTGCCGGAAGCCGCTGCCGCGACACGCGGAAAAGCCATCTCCAGCCTGGTGAAATTCCAGGAAGACGAAAAACTCACCGCGCTCGTCGCCGCGACAAATCTGGAAGAAGCCGACCGCTTCGTCTTCATGGCCACCAAAAACGGCACCGTCAAAAAATCGTCGCTCACCGAATTTTCCAACCCGCGTTCGACCGGCATCATTGCGATTAATCTCGAACCGAAAGATGAACTCATCGGCGCCAAGCTTACCGACGCAAAGCAGATGATTTTCCTCGCAAGCCACGAAGGTCAGGCCATTCTCTTCCGCGAAACCGAAGTGCGCGCCATGGGCCGCAACGCCGGCGGTGTCAACGGCATGGACCTCGACAAGGACGATTACGTCGTCAGCATGGACGCCGTTCAGCCCGACTTCGAAATCATCGCCAAGGAACGCAAGAAAACGACGCAGAATCTGGAAGAACTCGAAAACGAGGACATCAAGGATTCGCTCACAACCCTGATGCTCACCGTCGCCGAAAAGGGCTACGGCAAGCGCACCGCCCTCGCCGAATACCGCATCACCTCACGCGGTGGCAAAGGCGTCGTCAACATGAAGACCACCGACCGCAACGGCTCGGTCGTCGCTACGCTCCAGGTCACCGAAGAATCCGACGTCATGATCATCACCGAACACGGCAAAGTTATCCGCGTCCACGCTAACGAAATTCGGGAAGCGGGCCGCTCCACCCAAGGCGTTCGCCTGCTGAAACTCGACGGAGACGATTCCATCGCCGCCGCCGCCGTCCTCCAGGAAGAAAACGAAGAAGAAAAGAAGTAGAAACTCTTTCGCGGCGCGATTTGCCCGCCTGAGTGCTAGAATTCTCAGGCCATGAAAACTTCGCGCCGCTTGTTGCTCATACTTGTGCTTTTCGCCCCCGTCCTTTTTGCGGACAAAAAGGACAAGAAACCCATACCGGCGAAGAAAGATTTCTTCGCGTTTGCCGGAACCTACACCGCGAAAACGCAGAGCAAGGGAATTTATGCTTTTCGTTACGACGCCACGAGCGGCAAGCTCGCTGCGTTGGGCGTCGCCGCCGAAACTCCCGACCCGTCCTTCGTCGCGATTCATCCAAGCGGAAAATTTCTCTACGCCGTGAACGAAGGCGGCAAGGCCAGTTTTGTCACTTCCTTTGCCCTCGACGCAAAAACCGGGAAGCTGACGCAGCTCAATCAGGTGTCCGCGCTCGGCGAAGATCCCTGCTACATCGCATTCGATCAGAGCGGCAAGTACATCCTCATTGCGAACTACACCTCCGGGACGCTTGCGGTGTTCCCGATTCTGGCCGACGGAAAAATCGGCGAAAAGACCGCGCTCAATCAGGACAGCGGGAAATTGGGGCCGAACAAAGAGCGGCAGGAAGGACCGCACGCACACTGGGTCGAAACGAGCGCAGACAATCGTTTCGCGCTAGCGGCGGATTTGGGCCTCGATCAGATTTTGATTTTTCAATTCGACCCGGCAAAAGGCACTCTTGGCCCGCACATCCCGTCCGGCGCCGCGTTGAAAGCCGGGTCTGGCCCGCGCCATGCGATCTTTTCGCCCAACGGCAGATTCCTGTTCGTCGTCAGCGAGCTGGCCTCGACCGCAACGAGCTTTTCCTACGACCCGAAAAAAGGCGATCTGAAACAAATCAGCAGCGTCTCGACTTTGCCGGCGGAATTTACCGGCCGCAACGATGTCGCCGAGGTCGCCATCCATCCCAGCGGAAGATTTCTTTACGTGTCCAATCGCGGACTCGACAACATCGCTGTTTTTAATATCGATCTCAAAAAAGGAACTCTGGCGCAGACAGGCGCCATTCCAACCGGTGGCAAAGAGCCGCGCCACTTCACGTTTGATCCCTCCGGGAATTTTCTCTTCGTCGAAAATCAATTCAGCGACACGATCGTGACGTTCCACGTCGACTCGAATACCGGACAACTGACTCCGACTGGCGACAACGTCGCGGTGCCGTCGCCGATCTGCCTCAAGTTCATCGCCGCCGAATAATCGGTGCCGAAGTCGCTCACTCGTTTCGTGGATTTTGTAAAGCGCGGACACGCGTGTTCTGCGCTACAATCCCGCCTTTGCGTAAGCACTCTTTGGGAGAACCTCATGAACCGTAATCATTTCTCGAAAGCACTTTTTTCCGTCGCGCTGTTTCTGACCGCAGCATCTTTTGCGCGTGCCGACGGAGAATCCACGCCAGGACGCGATCCCAAACAACCGGTGGATGAGGCCTACACCGCAAAGATGAAAAAATACACAACGGCGCCTTATTTCACGTCGCCGCTGGTGGATTATCTGCCCGCTTCCAAAAATGTTCCGACGCCGGAAGTCGTGCTCGGCGACGTTGCCGGAGCGCCGGGAATTCTTCCGTACGCCGAAGAAGTTTATAAATACATGCGACTGCTGGAGAAGGCGAGCCCGCGTGTCAAGGTGATTTCGATCGGCACCACGGAAGAAGGCCGCGAAATGATTGCCGTGGCCGTCACCTCGGAAGAAAACCTGAAGAAGCTGGAAGAAAATCGCGCGCGCCTCGCGAAGCTGGCCGATCCGCGCACGATCAGTTCCGATGACTCGGAAGCCGACAAACTTGTCGCGCAAAGTACGCCCGTCTACTACATCACCGGAACGATTCATTCCCCGGAAACGGGCGCGCCAACCGCGCTGATGGAATTGGCGTATCGGCTTGCGGTGGACGAAAGCCCGTACATAAAAGATATTCGCGACGGCGTCATCACGCTGATCACGCCGGTTGTCGAAGTCGACGGCCGTGACCGGGTAGTGGACGTTTACAAATGGCATCTCGCGCACCCGAAAGATTTTTATCCGCCGCTGATTTATTGGGGTAAATACGTTGCCCACGACAACAATCGCGACGCCATGGCCATGACGCTGAAGCTGACGCAAAACGTTCTGAACACATACGTGGACTGGAAAGCGCAAGTGCTGCACGACCTGCACGAATCGGTGCCCTACCTCTACGACAACACGGTTGGAGATGGCCCATACAACGCGTGGATCGATCCAATACTCGCCGACGAATGGAGCATGATCGCCTCGAAAAACGTTTCGGACATGACCAAGTTCGGCATGCCGGGAGTGTTTACGCACGGAGACTTTGATACGTGGTCACCCGGATATTTGATGTTCCTCGCCGCGCTGCACAACGGCATCAGCCGGTTGTACGAAACGTTCGGCAACGGAAACGCGGACACGCGCGAGCGAACTCTGGAGCCGGAAGAGTACGCGCGGACCTGGTTCAAGCAGAATCCGCCGCTGCCGAAGACGCTTTGGTCGCAGCGCGACAATAATAATTACGAAGAAACGGGACTGCTGACTTCGCTGCATTATTTCAACGAGAACAAGCGGCTGTTCCTGAAGAATTTTTATTTGAAGGCGAAGAGGTCGGTGCAGAAGCCGGGAGCGGAGGGGCCGGCGGCTTATGTGCTGCCGGCGGATGAGCCGCGCGGGACTTTGCAGGCGGAGTTGCTGCAAGTGCTGCAGAAGCAAAAGGTGGAAATTTCGCGCGCGAAGTCTGCGGTCACGATTGCCTTGCCGGTGAAAAAAGAAAAGAAGAAAGAGGGAGAAAAATCCGGCGACGCGAAAGACGAGAAAAAAGAGGAAAAGAAAGAGCCCACGACGCGGAGTTTTCCTGCCGGTAGCTTTGTTGTGCGGATGGACCAGCCGTATTCGCGGATCGCGGATGCATTGCTCGACCACCAGTATTGGAGTCCGGAAGATCCGCAAAAGACGCCGTACGACGACACGGGCTGGACATTTGGCGAATTGTTCGGCGTGCAAGTCGTTCGCGTGACGGATGCAAAAATTCTCGATGCGCCGATGGAAAAGGTCAGCGACGTGCGCGCTACGGGGGGCGTCAAAGGCGACGGCGTGATTTTTGCGATCAACAACCATGCGGAGCCGGCGCTGGCGACGCTGCGGTATAAGTTGAAGGGCGCGACGATCGACGCGGCCGAAGAAGCTTTTGAAGCGGGTGGAGCAAAGTTTGCGCGCGGCGCCTTTTTGATTCGCGACGCGAAACGCACGGACGTGGAATCCGCGGCGAAGGAGTTGGGATTGCAGGTTTCCGCGCTTGGCACGGCTCCGAGCGTGAAAACGCATCCGGTGAGGGCGGCGCGAATCGCGTATGTGCACACGTGGTTGAGCACGCAAACGGAAGGCTGGTGGCGGCTGGCGCTGGATTCGCTGCAGATTCCGTACGAATACATGAGCACGCAGGCGATCGCGAAAATTCCAGATTTGCGCGCGAACTACGACGTGATTTTGTTTCCGCCGGTGGGAATCAACGCTTCGGCGACCGCGATTATCCAGGGACTGCCGACGGCTTGGGGAAATCCTTTGCCGTGGAAGACGACGGAGCTGACACCGAATGTCGTTGGAAAGAATGATTCGACCGACGATATGCGGCCGGGGCTCGGATACGACGGCCTGGCGAAACTGCAAAGCTTCGTGCAAAACGGCGGCGTGCTTTTGACGGTCGACGACACGGCGCAGTTCGCGCTTTCGGTCGGAATGGGCGCTGGCGTGAACGCGGCGCGCAGCGAAAAAATGAAAATCGTGGGCGCGGTGGTGGGAACGCAGCTGGTGGATGGAGCGAGTCCGATTGCGTATGGGTACGAGGAAAAGATTTCCGCCTACTGCGACGATGGCGTGATTTTTTCGCTGAGCAGCGTGGCGGGCGGGCGGCGGCGCAGGCGTTTGGGGCCGGACACGAAGCAACGGCCAACCGGGCGCGGAAGCAAAGACGAACCGGACTTTGCCGTCGGACGCATTTTAGCGGAAGCGCCGGAAGAACAGGAATCGGAAGTCTGGGAATTTCCGCCGCTGACTTCGGAGCAGAAACACAACAATGCGCGGGTGATTCCGCCGGCCAATCGTGCGCGTGTGGTGCTGCGATATGCGAACGCGAAAGATTTGCTGATTTCCGGTCTGGTAGATGGAGGCGGGGAGATCGCGCAGCATCCGGCAGTGCTCGATGTGCCGGTTGGGCAAGGGCACGTGGTGCTGTTTTCGATCAATCCGGTGTATCGAGGCGAGACGCGCGGAACGTATTCGCTGGTGCTGAATACCGTGCTGAACTTTGACAACTTGAATGCGGGACGGAAAGACGCGGCAAACTGAGGCGAAAAAGCTGATTTGCCACAGAGACAAAGAGAATACAGAGAGAGATGGCAAGCTGCGGGCGCTGCCACACGGCGGTTGTGCTTGCCAAGGGGGGCTTTTGGGGTACAATCCCCGCCGCCATGGCAAAGAGGAAAGCAAAGAAGGCTTCCCGAAAAAGTAAAAGCTCGCGGAAAGCGAGCGCGGCGAATCATAAGAAGCTGTCAAAGCACGGCGTGACGTTGATCGTGTTGATGCGCGCGCGCACCGGGCACGAACCGTTTCTTGAAGCGGAGCTTCGCGCGCTGGTGGCACCGACGCGGAAAGAGGACGGCTGTCTGCAATACGATTTGCATCGCGCGTCGGATGGCACGGGCGCGTTCTTGTTGCACGAGGTATGGGAATCGCGCGACCACCACACCGCTCATACGAAGACGGATCATTTCCTTCGGTGGAACGCGCGGAAGGATGCGCTGCTTCTGTCGCGCGACCTGACGTTCTGGACGCAGCTGGTCTAAGACGGGAACGCTGGCAGTCGCGGACACGACGGCCGAGATTTCGACGGGCCAGCCCCCCCTTTTTTTCGCAGGGTATTCATTCTAAAAGACTTACAAGGGGCTGTTTTTGTAAGTATTGATTTTAGAGCGCTTAGCCGGTCGGTTGAGAGACCCGAGTGCGCTTCGAGATTGGGTCCTAGGGTACGCCGAAGCCGAACGCTGACTCCGCAAGGAAGGGATTCCGGGGACGAACCCGAACATCTTCGGGATTCGCCCGTTGCATTGACCGCTCGGGTCCGGCGATGGTTGAATGAAATCGCACCGCCGCTTCAACTTGAACGTAATGCGCAGGAGGAACGACACGCGAGTGAGTAATTAACAGAGGTGGACTCTCCATGAGACGAACAATTGTCATAGCCGTCCTGGTCCTTACGACGGCCTCTTTCGCCCTGGGACAAAGACCGGGCGCGAGCGGGGACCGAAGAGGAAGCGTTGAGCAGGTCATAAGGCAACTGGATCAAGAACGCATTCAGGCGCAGATCGATGCCAATGCGGGGGCGCTTGAGCGCATCTACGCTGCTGATTTTATCGGCGTAGGGCCAAGCGGCGCCGTGAGAACCAAGCCCCAGGTGATTTCAGACTTTACGTCCGGCGAATTGAAATTTCAGTCCATCACCACCGACGAGGTTCAGGTGCGCATCTACGGAAACACGGCTGTCGAGACCGGCCGCTCCACAATGAATGGGCAAGACAGGGGCAAAGCTGTCCCCCGTGACAACCGCTTTACGAGAGTATGGGTAAAGCAGCAAGGGCACTGGCGGTTGGTTCTCAACCACTACTCGCCACTGATTATGCAGCAATAAGCTCGACTGACTGCCCCCGGACACAACGCCATGTTATGCACGCTCAATCATCGATTGGAATTAGGACATAAACGCGGGAAGCGGATGCGCCGCGGCGATGCATAGCCGATTCGTGCCGGCGGCGCGGTTAAACCGCGGCTTTATACGTGAGACCCGCGAATAGATATCCGGCGCCTCTGCAGCTCGGGCACTCTTTGTTGCGGTAATACCCGGTGGCTTGACACTGGGTACATTCGATCCAATCGGATAATTGCGTAGCAATGGCGTTGCTGCCGTTGCAGCGTTGTGCAGCCGCGGTTTTGCTACAGCGGCCGTTTGCGACCCTAATGTTGTAACCAGCGGCGCCACACTCTGTACAACACGTAACCGGAATTTCTCGCTTCATCTAATGATGATACGCCCTTGTGGGTCGGTTCGCCTGTTCTATACAGGACGCTGCCCGGGCGGTGGTTGTTTTAGCGAGTTCGTGCTGAGTAACGCATTATCAAAGGGCGCCCGTTTGGAGTAGGTTTTTTTGATCGTTCAGACGACCACCTACAACACGGGAGCGCTCTCATGAATGATGCCAAGTATGTTGGGCTGGATGTGCACCAACCAAGCAACGACCTCCGTGGCCATTTTGGATTTCTTTAAAAAGAGAAAACCGCCAGGGCCTCCCAACGAGACCAGGGCTGGAGAGCAAGTCGAAGATCCCTGCTCTCTCCCGTCGCCGGGGAAGTTTTTCTCTTGACTGTGCTGTACCATCGCAGGCGTGAAGCCATTCGAGTTGCTGGGTGAAGCAGTTTCTGCGGACGGTTCTCGGATGAAGCTGGTCCGCCGCGGCGACGAGTATCTGATTCTTATTGACGGGTCGGTGCTGATGTCCAGCCGGATGCACGGGTCGGAGGAAGCGCTGGCCACGTTTGGCTGCGAACGGGCGCGGACGCTCACGCGGCCGAGCGTACTGATTGGCGGGCTGGGAATGGGGTTTACGCTGCGCGCGACGCTCGATCTACTTCCATCAGATGCAACGGTTGTCGTGGCAGAACTAGTGCCCACAGTGGTGGAGTGGAATCGCGGGCCGCTCGGGCCGCTGGCGAAGGAACCGCTGAAGGATAAGCGGGTACGGGTGGAGATGGGAAATGTCGCCGCGACAATCCGTTCGCGCGAAGGGCAATTCGATGCGGTGCTGCTGGATGTGGACAATGGGCCAGCGGCATTGACCGACTCGAACAATGCCGTGCTTTACGACAGCCAGGGAATAGGTGCGGTGCATGCGAGTTTAAGGAAAGAAGGAGTGCTGGCGATTTGGGCGGTCAAAGAGGATCAAAAATTTGTGCAGCGATTGCGCGCGGGCGGGTTTGCGGCGCAGATGCGGCACGCTCGCGGCCGGCTGATGAAGGGCGGGCCTCGGCACATTGTTTTTGTGGCGCGGAAATTGAATTAGAAAACACCCGTCCGGTGAGCCGTGTAACCCGACTAACCATGCGCTGCTGGACAGGATTTGGAGACGGTGTGCAGCAGGAAGGTGAATCGAGCAATTTCAAGGCGCTTCGCAGATGTTGGCCCGAGAGCTTTAAACACCTGCGTGTAACCACAACGCGAATCGAATCGACTGAATCCTGCTGAATCGGTGGCGCACTCGCAGAATGCGATACCAATCACTCATCGAGTTTGGTTTCATGGAATCCCCAATCGTCCCCCGTCTTCGTATGTGCGCATCGCCCCGGAGTTCGGGGATTCGATCTATGGCTTTGTCCGCAACGCTTGAGTTGGGTTTCGTCATCGGAGGCGTCCCTCTGTCAGTAAAGGGTGCCGGCCTCTGGGGTTCGGGATAAGGTAAATCCCTGAAATCTACGTGCGGATTATTCTGGAGGAGGAATACTTGGTGGGTAGCCGCGCATCACGGCCCCTGCACTGAACAATCGTGCCAATCTCCACGGGGCCCCCAAGCTGTACAAGAGCCAATCGGCGTTTTGCGTGTGGGTCGCGGCAAAAACCAGCTCAAGCTTACGTTGCTTGCGGGGCGTGATCGGACATTTCTTCTTTTGTAGCGTCCCAATAGAGCTTCTTACCGGAGAAATAAGATTGCGCGGCCATTATGCATGCCGCCGATTGCGCGAAGCCATCGCGAACCGTGGCGACAGGCTGGTGGCGGGAGCGCATGCAATCAAACCAGTTGCTCATGTGACCGGTCGACATGTCGTCGATGCCCATAGGAGGGACTAATTTGTCGGGCAGGAGCAGGAAATGCGCCTGGCGCTGCTTGTCGATACCGGGATTGTCTTCGTGGTTGCCGTGTTCTTCGACGAACTGGTAACGCGGGCTTCCTTCACCTCCCAAATTGAAGAGCGTGGCGTTCTTGCCCATATAACGGGAGAAGCTCGGCGCATCATTTCCGAAGCTGGTGGCGTAGCTGACGAGAAAGCCTTTGGGATATTCGAGCAGCGCCTGGAACGTGTCGGGAGTTTCGCGCCCATCTTTCCAGGCGAAGATTCCCCCGTGCGCGACGACCGAGGTTGGAAAGTGGTCGCCGGTGAACCAGTGGACCAAGTCGATGCCGTGACTCATCCACTGATCGGCGATGCCGCTGGAAAAATCCTTGTACAGGCGGAATTCAAAATAGAGGCGAGGATCGAAGGGGCGGAAGGGCTTGGTCATGAGCCAGCGCTTCCAATCGGTGTCCGCCTCGCGGAGCTTTGAAACTTCCTGGCGGCCACGCCAGCGTGGCCCGTGATAGTTCCATACGATCTCGATTTTAGTGAGATCGCCGAGCGAGCCGCTCTGGAAAACGTCATACGCTAATTTCTGATACGGCTCGCTGCGATGCTGTGTGCCCACTTGCACGATGCGATCGCTCGACAGGACCGCATCGCGTGCGGCTTTGACTTCGGCGAGCACATTGCCCATGGGTTTTTCCACGTAAACATCCTTCTTCGCTTCCACAGCGCGTTGCAGGATCGGTGAATGAGAATGTTCGGGCGTGGAAATCAAAACGGCGTCGACATCGGTGAGAGCGAGGAGGTCTTCGAGGTTCTGAAACGCTCGTGGCCCGCGGCCATAATACTTTTCGTTGGTGGCACGGGCGGCTTCGCGATTGACGGACCACAGATCGCAGATGGCGGTCATTTCGACGTTGTGCGTTTTGCGCAGCATCGAAGCAATTTCGGCAAGATTCCTGCCGCGGCTGCCAAAGCCGATGTGCCCGAGGGAAATTCGGTCATTGGCGCCAAGAATGCGTGCATAAGACGAAGCCGTGGAGGAGAAGGCGGCTCCGGCCGCCAGAACGGTCGCCGATTTATTCAGGAATTCTCTGCGGTCCATGCGTGCATCGTTGTGGGACATGTTTTTTCTCCTGAACACTGAAGGTCCTTGATATCACAAACCGAAACCGAGTTACCAACAGCAAAGGCACCCTAAAGGCGCGCCCCCCGACTCTGCAACCGTGCCAGGCGCAACGGGGCTGAGGCCCCTAGGCTACACAAAGCGAGAGGATAGGACGTTGGATTTTCGGAGAAGAGATTCAGAGCATTAACGCTCGGCGGATTTGGCCATGCGGATGACCGGGAGGGATTCGCCGTTGCGGAGGGAGACGGCGATGGGCTCGATGACTTCGTAGCCGCGGAGTTTGTAGAGAGGGACTCCGGTGAGGGTGGAGCCCATTTCGAAGCGAGTGAACCCCGCAGATTTGGCGGCGCTTTCGCAGGTTGCGAGGAGCAGGGTGCCGAGGCCGCGGCGAGACCAATCGGGGTGAACAAAGATGGCGCGGATTTTGGCGGCGTCGGTGGCGGGGTCGAGAAATTCGGGTTCGCGGACGGCGGCGTGGTCGCTGCCGAAGAGCGTTTTGCGTTTGCTCCAGCCGCCGCAGGCGACGATTATTTTTGCGGCAGAGCTATAGTGTATTTCGGCTACAAAATAAGTTTGGTCGGCGACGAGTTGGGTGTCGAGGCCGAGAACGGTGCCGAGAGCGCCTTCGATTTGCGCGGGAGTGTAGTCGTCCGCCTGGAGGATGCGCACGGAGGATTCGATGAGGGCGTGGAGCGTGGGAATGTCGGCTTCGGTGGCGAGGCGGACGGAGAAATTGGGGAGCACGGGTTGATGATACGACGGAAGAGGGATAGTCACAGAGTGCACAGAGAACTTAGGACGCAGTCTGGGGGCCACCACGGTCGGAGCCAATTTTAAGATTGGCCACTCCATTTAAGAAGCAGAGTTCATTCGTCGGAGGTGGCGAGGTAATAGCCGGGGCGGGAGCGAATCTTTAGATTCTTATATTTGGCATCAACTAAACTAACTTTTATTTCGTGATAGCCGTCTTCGGTGGTGCCGGCGGGGGAATAGCCGAGCGTGTATTGGGTGTGGAGCTCGCCGCCGATTTCGTCGAGTGCTTTTTCTATGGTGCGATCCTTGAAGGTGGCGAAGTGCGCGCCGCCGGTGGCGACGGCGGCGACTTCGAGCGCGTGGGCGCTGACTTTATCGGCGATGTGACTGACGGCCCAAACGGCGAGGGCCATTAAATCCACAGTGTTATTCAAGCGAGGGTCTTCTTCTTCCGGAACGGGCGGTTTGCCGGGAATGGGCGGCAAGGGATATGTGCCTGGCGGAGCGATATCGGTGTGATTTTGCTTCGGTTCCTGTTGCAGCAGGGCGCGAGTGGTGGAAAGCCCGACGCTGTAAATGGTGACGTTTGCGAGCTGCGCTTTGCGGAGGACTTCGCCGAGCTTTGCCTGACTGCCGACATCGGTGGCTTCGGAGACGACGAGAAGGACGCGGCGGCGTCCGGGAGTATCCGCCGCAGGTTCCGGCGCGGCGGTGAGCATTTCGACGCCTACACCCATGGCGTCATAAAGGCGCGAACCAGAGGTGCTGGCGTGGATTTGCGCGACGGCGCTTTGGATGGCGTCGGGGTTTTTGGAGAACGGAAGAAGTTTGTCGATGGTGTCGTTGAAGCCGACGATGGCGGCTTCGCCGTTCTGACCGAGAATGGTCTCCGTAATCAGGATGCCACTTTTTTGGACGGCGGGAAGGAGCGGCGCGACGCGAGAGCTGGTTTCGATGAGGACGACGAGAGAGAGCGGGTCGGTGCCGACGTCGAAGTGAGAAATGGTTTGCAGGACACCGTGGTCGGTGAGGCGAAAGTCGGTGGCGGCGAGGCTGGTGACGATCTGATCTTTGGAGCCCCGGACAGTGACAGGCGCGTTGACGAGGACGACGTTGGATTTGAGAGTGGTTTGGGCGCGCTTAGGGGCTTGCTGTATGGGGACGTCCGGGCGCGGGACCATGGGGCCGTCGGGGGTTTGGGCGAGGGTGGGGGAAACGGACGAGGCTAGGGCAAAAAAAGAGAAAAGCAAAGAAAATCGAGCTTGGACCGAGATTCGCTTCATCCGGGCTGCACCTGGGCTTCGGCTTCGGGGGCACAGGTAAGAGTAGCCGTGCTACCGGAGTGTACTTGATTCGACGCAAAGGGGCGCGCAGACGTTGCCGGGAGCCACTGCGGTTCCTACAATGGAAGGCCAACCTAGCGGAGGCAAGAGCATGTCGTCACAGCGTCCCAAACTGAAGCCGCAGCGCGCACCGAAAGCGCCACACGAAGATTCGAAGTTTCTGGAAAGTACGCCGGCGCGGCCGCTGCGCATTCTGGCCGAGTACATCAACCCGCTGGCGCAACTAAAGCGCGAAGGAATCGGCGACACGATCGTGATGTTCGGGTCGGCGCGGCTGGACTCGCACGAAGTGGCGTCGGCGCGGCTGACGCGATTGAAAGAGCGAAAAACTTCCAAGTTGAGCGCAGCAGAAAAGGCGAAGCACCGGGCGGCGATACGCCTGGCCAAAAGCGCGCTGGAGATGTCGCGCTACTACGAAGAGGCGCGGCAGCTTTCACACAAGATTACGACGTGGGCGCTGTCGCTGGGACCCCGGCCGCGGCGGTTTGTGGTCTGCTCGGGCGGCGGGCCGGGAATTATGGAAGCGGCCAATCGCGGCGCGTACGAAGCGGGAGGGAAGTCAATTGGATTATCGATCGAGCTGCCGCACGAGCAATTCGCGAATCCTTATATCAGCCCCGAGCTGAGTTTTAATTTTCACTACTTTTTCATGCGCAAATTGTGGTTCGCGCAGATTGCGAAGGCGCTGATTGTTTTTCCGGGCGGGTTCGGGACGATGGACGAATTGTGGGAAATGATGACACTGCTGCAAACCGGAAAATTGGCGAAGAACAACATGATTTTGATTTACGGGCGGAAGTATTGGGATGAAGTCTTGAATTGGAAGGCCATGGTTCGCTGGGGAACGATCAACGAGGACGAACATAAGCTGCTGCAATTTGCCGATAACGTGGACGAAGCGTTTGACCTGGTGCGCGCGGGAATGGAGAAGTACCACATGGATGTGGATCCGTTTCTGCAAGCGTACTGATTTGAGAATTTTCCCGCAAAACTTTTGCTTCGGAGACGTGTTTAATAGACATGACGTAGAGCCATGCAAATACAGGAAATCCTGCATGGCGCAAGGCACGCCCAGCCTCTAGGCTAATTTCAGGAGGCCAACAAGCTATGTTTACCTATCGATGGAAAACGGGACTGGTACGATTCGCTTGCGGAGCAGTGATGCTCGCAACAGGAGCGTTTCTTGCGGGAGTGCCGCGGGCAGAAGCAAGCAACGATTGCCAAAGAAAACTGGCTCATGCGGATCACGAGCTGGACCGTGCGATTGAAAAGCACGGTTACAACAGCAGGCAAGCAGACCACTGGAGACATGAGCTCCACGAAGCAAGAGAGTGGTGCTGGGAACACCGACACCGGTGGTGGAATGAACACGAGCGCCGCTGGCACGATCAGCGTGACTGGGACGACCGCGATCATGATCACGACGGGCACTAGACCGTGAAGGCCACGAGTGATACAGCGAGCCCAGCGGCTCGGTAGTTGAGCAAGATCAGATGATTGGAGAACGCGAGAGGGGCACGATAAATCGTGCCCCTACTTGTTTTATGCCGTGTCCTCAGAAGAAGAACCCGAATAATCAAAGCGAAAAAAGAGGGTTTGAGGGAGGCGCAACCTTTTGCCAGGAGGGGTGTTTTATAGGTGTATCCGAGAAAGCCGGCAAGATGGCCCGGAATGCGGGAGGAGATCATGAACACGATCCTTGTGAAAGCAAAGAAAATCATTGGGAAAGCGGCGCTAACGACCGTGGCGCTGGGTGGATTTTTGGCATTTTTCGGGGCGGGAACCGCTTCGGCGCATCCGCGATTTTCTGTTTACGGCGGTTACGGGCGACCGTATCCGGCGTATGCCGGGCCGCGGTATTACTACAGACCCGCGCCGGCTTATGTCGGGCCCGTCTACGGCGCGTACGGACATTACCGGCCATACCGCTACCATCGCGTGTACCGCTTCTGGGATGAGCGGGGTCACTGCTGGCGCTATCGCTAAACGGTAAAAAAAATTACCCCCAACGAAGGCAAGAAAACGGGCGCGAGGAATATTCCCCGCGCCCGTTTGCTTTGGAGAGACAGTTTCAAGTCTCAAGTAAAAAGTAGAAACGAAACTCAAGAGACGCTAGAACGGCGTTTCGGCATAGAGCTGCGACGATCAGCGAGAGACGAGCGAAAAATCGTCAGAAAAGACGGCGCCGAAGCGGCGCTCTTCGTCCTGATCGTGCAGCAACACGACGGGAACAACGCGGAGCTGTTTTTTGCAGGCGTGGCACGCCGTTACTTCGCCTTGCAGGTCTTGTAAGAAACCATCGGTAAAACGATAGAGCGTTCGCTCGCGCCGCGCGTTCTTCTGGTCGCGAGTGCCGCAGTGGGGACAGACGAATTCGACGGTGTCCTGCTGCGGATCGCGGTCCAGAGCCGCCCAACCGGTGCGGCGAACCCCGAGCGTTTCGGGATGTTGCCGGTCCATGGGATTGGCCCTCCTGGGATCCACGTCCTTAGGAAGGATTGATGCGCGAAGAGGCTCATTTGTTACAGGAATTTAAGTATCTGAATTTAAGGTGCTTAGTAATTGCTTTATCGGACTCGGGTGGCAGTTCGCAGTCAAATGCCAGCCGGCAATGAACTAATAAATAAGTAAACAGCCGGGAACCGGAAACGCGTGACGGTGTCCAAGCTAGGGAGAGGACGCGCGACCTCACATCCCTGCGAGCGCTGTGCCGGCGGAAGCAAGGCAGCCTGCATCCGCCGGTGCAGCAAAAAACCTTGGGTTAGCTCGCGGAACATTTTTGGAGAGGTGTGCGATGTCCAACGAAGGAAAAAGAAATTCCGGCGAGCAGATAGGAACGCTGGGCAGTTGTTTGATTGAAGGAGATTCGGAGCAGAAGGCGCGAGAGCGAAAGATCAAGCGGCGCGCGCTGGCGATTTCCATTACTTTGCAATGCCTGGTGCTGGTGGGGCTGGTGTTGACGCCGCTGCTGGGGAAGACCGAGAAGCTGCAGTTTACGTTGTTTACGCCGATTCCGAACTATTACCGCCAGGCGCCGGAACGAGTCGAGACGACGAGACCGACTGGACCGGTCCGGCACGGCGAGTGCATCGTTTGCTTCAGGGACCATCTTTCGCCACATCCGTCGATGCGAAGCGCCGTTACACGAGCAGACAGCACCATCGTCGGTCCGGATATAGGCGTGGCTGCGGGGCAGGGCGGGCGGACGGGATCGGATATCTTTAATACGCGGTCCGGTCCGGTCGCGCCGGATGATCCAAATAAGAAAAAGCGGATCAGTGTTGGCGGTTTGGTGCAACAGGCGATGCTCATACGCCGCGTGGAACCAATCTATCCACCACTGGCGCGGCAGATTCGGCACTCGGGGCAGGTACAGCTGCACGCGTTGATTGCTGTGGATGGCACGATTGCTTCGCTTGAAGTGATGGACGGCGACCCGCTGCTCGTGCGATCCGCCTTGGATGCGGTCGGGCAGTGGCGGTACCGGCCAACGTTGTTAAACGGATCGCCGGTGGAAGTGGAGACGGTGATCACGGTGGTGTATACGCTGAGCCAGTAGTCTGGCGGCAGTGCACGCACGGATCAGAAAAAAGCCGCGACAAATTCGTCGCGGCTTTTTGTTTGGAACTTGAAAAGGCGCAAAGGCCACGGCTGCCTATGTTGCTCCGCGGCCTCAGAGTCGCTCCTTTTAACCGACTTGGTTTGACGCGCTTGGGTCCATCAGAAAAGTTCGGCTGACCCACACGCGTGCGAGCTTAGGTTAGAAATGAAAAACGAAGCCGGTCGAAACGCGTAGATTGTTCTGTGTTTCGCGGCTGCTCGTCGTTTCCGGGAAGCGCGTCAGGAGATATTCGACCTGCGCGGGACGGAACGACACCCGATGGAACAGTCTCACGTCGACGCCGCCACCGAAGGACGCAGCGAACGCGTTGCTTGTGCTGGAAATGCCGAAGCCGCTGCCGCCCGCGTGCGCGACACCGAACAGAGTTTGGGCAAACGGAGTGAAGCGCGCATGCCGCCGGTAGGAAAAGCGCGGACCGAAAAGATACGTGGACATGGTGCCGTCGATTCCGGAACCGAGAATGTTATTAGCGTGATAGCCGCCAAAATCGGCGACGCCGCTGAGCCAATTGTTGATCTTGTAGGCAGCCGAAGCGCTGCCGCCGTGAAGATTGAAACCGTTCACGCCAGAAGTGCTTGGATTATCGCGAAGGTAGGAATAGCCAACGAAGACGTCTAGTTTCGACCCACCCTCCTCCTGTGCGGACGCCATCGCCGAGACGGAAAACAATGCGAGTAAACACACTACGAACTTCCACTTCATACGGCCTCCCTAAGGTTTGGTTTTTAGCGCAGGTACGCGCGCCAGTGGCGCAACCCCGCTTTGCGCGGACCGCTTCAGGCAGGAGAAGCAGTGTTCCGCGAAGACTCTCTCGCTTGTGTAGCTATAGAGATGCTGTGAATTTTGCCGAGGTTGCAGGGAAAAAAAGGTTTTGCAGTCAACGTTACAGGAGGGGTTCGCCCGTGAAACGCGCGATGGCTTCACGGCTGGCGTCGCGGAGGCGCACGAGTTCCTGCCAGTTGGAAGATTGAGAACTGCCGGTGCTGGTGGTGTCGGGAAAAATCGGCGGCGACAAAGTGACGGTGACGTTGCTGGGGCGCGGGAGAAATGTTCCGTCGCGGAGAAAATTTCGCGTGCCTTGGAGAGAAACGGGAATGATGGGCGCTCCGGTGGAGACCGCAGCTTTGAACGCGCCGAGCTGGAAAGGACGAATGCCCGGTTCGGCAACGAACGTTCCTTCCGGAAAAACAAAAACGGAATCACCGGCGCGAAGAACTTCTTCAATGGTTTGTGCAGCTTGTCGGCGCGAGCCGGTGTTGCCGCGGTCGAAAGAGAGATGGCCCATTTTGCGAAGGAAGGTTCCGATGAACGGCATGCTGTGCACTTCTTGCTTTGCGACGAAGCGATAGGAGACACCGAGACCGAGCATGAGCGGCAGAACGTCGAAATAGCTGGTGTGATTGGAGACGTAAATCTTTGCGCCGGGAGTGTTCATGTACTCTTTGCCGACGACGCGAACGCGGCTGGCGGCCAGAGCGAACAGGACTTTCAGCGCGGCGGAAGTGTAACGGCCTGCGGCGCGCTCGTCCTTGAAAAAGAGAACGATCGTCCAAGCGGGAATAATCCAGACGATGAAAAGACAGATGAAATACACGCCGCGGAGGATGTCCCAGAAGCGACGCAGACCCGACGTCACGCTGCGGCCGGCGGTGCGCGCCGTGCTGGTGGCGCCGAGGCGGGCGATTTGCACCCAAGCGGGCGATTTTCTTGCGGAGAGTCGGCCGGCAACGTAGAGCTGTTTGGTTTCTTCGCGGCGCAGTTTGCCGCTGGAGGTTTTGGGAATGCTGCCCGGAGGAATTAGTTCGACGCGATCGGGCGGAAGACCGAGACCTTGCGAGACCTGTTCAGTGACGGCGGCGGCGATTTTCGAACGAGACGCAGCATTGTATTCGCGTGATTCGGCGACCACGATAAGTTTTTCTGTGCCCGTGCCCTCGTCTTTGAGGCCGAATGCGACGATGCAGCCCTTGCGAATTCCTTCGGCGCGGCCGGCGAGCTCTTCGACTTCGTGGGGATAGAGATTGCGGCCGCCTTTGATAATGATGTCCTTGACGCGGCCGGTGACATAAATTTCGCCGCCGGCACGGTAGGCGCGATCGCCAGAATTGACCCAGGCAAAGACGCCGTCTTTGGCCGGACCAAGCGGGAACAGTTTTTCTGTCGCTTCCGGATTATTGAAGTAACCGCTTGTGACGGATGGCCCGCGGAACCAGAGAAAGCCTTCGGTGCGGTCAGAAACCTCTTGGCCGGAATCGTTGACGATTGAAACTTCGTGTTCCGAGACGGGCATGCCGGACGAGACAAAGGAGATGGAAGAGTTTTCATCGTCGGAAGGAACGGCGAGTCCTTCTGAGGTAAACGTTTCGCGATCGACGCGATCGACGAGCGGGCCGCGATCTAGCGGCGGAACGGTTACGGCGAGAGCGGCTTCGGCGAGGCCGTAAACGGGAAGCTGGGCGGTGCGGCGGAAACCGTGCGATGCAAAGCGTTCGGCGAAACGGTCGAGTGTTTCAGGATTGACGGGCTCGGCGCCATTGAGTGCGGCGCGCCAGGAACTGAGGTCGACGCCTTCGATGTCGGCGTCGGCGATCTTGCGGACGCAGAGCTCGTAGGCAAAATTCGGCGCCGCGGTGATGGTGCCGCGATGTTTGTGAAAGGCTTTGAGCCAGCGCTCGGGGCGCGTTAGAAAAGCAAGCGGCGACATAACGGCGAGAGGCGTGCCGAAATGGAGGAGCGTAAGCCACGCGCCGATGAGGCCCATATCGTGATAGAGCGGCAGCCAGCTAATGCCGACGTCGTTTGAAGTTAACTGAACGGCTCCGCCAATGGCGCGCATGTTGGCGAGGAGATTGGCGTGAGTGAGGGTGACGCCCTTTGGACTGCCGGTCGAGCCGGAAGTGTATTGAAGGAGCGCGATGTCGCTTGCTTTGCGAACGCGGCTGCCGCGAAGGTCGGCCGGCAAGGCGCCGGGGGCAGGAGGTGGCGCGTTGTCGGCGGCTTCCAGAAGTTTTTCCGCGTCCATGACGGCTTCGAGCGAGCGGACACGAGGCTTTAGAAGTTTTGCGACAACTTCCGCGCGGCGGAACGTAAGCAAAAGGCAAACTTCCGCGTTGTTTAAAATGGCAGACTGGCGGCCGGCATATTCTTCGATGCGATCCGCGCGAAACGGTGGGTAGATGGGGACTGGGATAGCGCCTGCGAGAAGAACTCCGGCGTAGGAAACGAAAAACGCACGGGACGTAGGAAGCATGAGCGAAACGCGCCCGCCGGGCGGCACGCCGAGACGCGCGAGTTCGGTGGCGCTTCGTTGAGCGGCAGAGTAAAGCTCAGCGAATGTGAGCGTGACATTTTTTTCGCCGGACTCGGTGTCTTCGGTGATGTCGAGGTGAACGCGGGCTCCATCATGAAGTGCGCGGTAACGGAGAACTTCGTTGAGCGTTTCCGCAGCGAAGACGCTTTTGTCGGGGGCGTCGAGATGTAATTTTTGAGTTTGAATCGCAGCGCGGAGGGCTGAGGGCGAGTCCGCAAGCGAAGAGCGGTCGGACGGACCACGGTCAATGAGGGTCGCCAGGTCTCCCGGTGTGCTCGCTTCCGCTGCTGCCAAATCCGGAAGGCGAGTGCCGAATTCCATTTCCAGGCGCGCGATGAGTTCGACGCGCTCGAGGCTGCCGAGCCCCAGGTCGCGGTCAAGATTCGATTGAGGCGTGAGCAAGGGGAGAGCACCCTGGCTGCCGAGTTCGACGAGAAGCTGGCGCACGACTTCCAAAACGCGCGTGCGCAGAGCCGAGCTGTCGATTTGTGTCGTTGGAGTAGCCACGCGAATTCAGCTGAGGGCTTGGGGGATTCTGCGTGAGGCTATCACGCGACAACGGAGTTTGCCACTATCGCGTTCAATCAAGCGGTCGTCTTTTGCGCGTTGCCGGCGGAATATCCGCGCGGCAAAAGCGTCGTGGAAAGATCGACGCCGGACAGGTCGGCTTGTGACAGGTCCGTTTCGCGCAAAATGGCGACGCCGAGGTCTGCGCCTGAAAACTTTGCGCCGCTGACATTGGCATGGCGGAAATTCGTGTTGCGGAGATTGGCGCGCTGAAAATTGACGTTGGACATGTCGCAGCGGAAGAACTCGATGCCGCTTGCCTGGGCGTCGGTGAGATTCGCGCCGGGCAGGACTGCCTCGGTCATGTCCGTGTTTCGCAAATCGGCCTTGTGAAGATTTGCGCCGCTGAGGTCGGCGTGAGCCAGCCTGGCTTTGCGCAAGTCCGACCCTTCGAGATTGGCGTTTTGCAGGATGGCGCCGGTCAGGTTTGCGCCGCTCAAGTCCGCGCCGCTCAAATTCGCGCCGCTCAGATCGGCGCGGGCGCCGCCTTCTTTGCCGGAGAAGAATTTGTCGTGCGCCTCGAGAATATCGGAGAGGCGCTTGCCGTTGTGCTTAATGGATTTGGGTTTGTTGAGCCCCATAGTCGATTCCCCTACGCCCGGATGTAGCACTCTATTTTACCGGAAGAAGGCGCGGGTACGAAACGCATAACCCGTCGGCCAGACTGTGCTACTGTGCCTTTATTGTGGGCAATCGGAGAGTCAACACGGAGGTTACGTTCTGGCGGCGAGCGACTCTAATCGCGCTGGGCGCGGCTGTTGCCATTGGGTTCGGCGGGCCGCGAGCCACTGCGCAGAGCCGGTCCCAGGACAACGAAATTGTCACGAGCTTGACCGGCGGGCGGGTGATCCTTCATTTCGCAAAAGAGGCGATTTTGTTTGCGGCGGTTGATCAGCCCGTGGAACAGGGCGCGCCGCCTCCGCGTGTTGTAGACGTCGACAGCCAGCACATCGCGATCCTGTTTGGCGCGTCGGAATGGCGTTCGCTCGCTGATCCGAAACCGATCCGGATGGACCGTAACATTCAACGAATCGCAGGTCGGGACCCAAAAGATGGGAGCTACGGCGGCGAAGCGGACCCGGATCTCGAGCAAATGGGGATTGAGTTTCTGGAAAAGCTCCGACCGCTGGTTGCGCAGCTGCAGCGAAAGATTGATTTTCCGGCCGACCAGCCGTTTTTCGAATTGATTGTGATTGGATATGGGCCAAAAAACTATGGGCCCGAGGCGTGGACGGTGGAATACCGAATCACGCAGCAGCTGTTGACGTCGCAGGAAAATTTTTGGCAAACGCGAATCTTGCGGCCGCGTTTTACGCAAATTTACCCGCCGGAAAAGCATGCACCGAAAACGCTGGTCGAGGCCGTGTTTCCGAGCGATGCTCAGGGGCCAAGCCTGCAAACGCTGCTAGAAGGAAACGATCCGCGATTGTCGGGGTTCCGCTCGGACGTCAAGCTGAGCAAAGCGCTCGACCTGATTATCAAAGGCCAGGCGCAGAAGGTGGAGCCAGCCGATGCGGCGGAATTGCTGCGTTCGGCGGTACCGCTGCTTTATCCCAAGCAGAATTTCTTCCTTGGCAAGATGGAAGATCAGCGTGGGTTTGCCTGGATTTTGCCTCCGGAAGAGCCGGTGGAAAAAGCGGAGAAGGACGATAAGAATCGCCCGGCCGAAGCGCCTTCACTTCGTAAACGCCCCAACAACTAACGAGAAATGCGTTCGGCCGTGACCTGGAGTTTTTCGATTGCATCGCCCACGCGAATTTCGCCGCCCTCGATGACTCGGCACAACATTCCACGCCGGCCGTAAATCTCTCGGCGCAAGCCGGGACGCACTTTTTCCAGTTGATCGCAGGGAGTGCAAACGGCGCTGACTTCGAGTAACGCGGCTCCGACGCGCAGGCGCTGGCCGAGCGAGAGTCCGTTGACGTTGAGACCGTCGGTCGTGATGTTTTCGCGAATGATTCCCGGCTGGAGGTTCATCGCGTCGAGCGTTTCGCGGTCAACGAGCAAAACCTGACGTTTGCTCGTCGCGCGGGCGTGGGCGCAGCCGGAGAAACCACGATCTGTAACAGCCGCGGCGGAATTTAGAGATTCCATCGGAAGGCGCTTTCTCGGAGCGCGGAATAGATATAAGACCTTGGGCATGCCTTAATCTCCGGCAGAGTGCGCAAATCCCGCTTGCGTACCGATATCACGCCGGAACTGCATACCATCGAATTTGATTTGGTTTACGGCTGCGTAAGCGGAGGCAGCGGCGGCCTCAAGCGTCGGTCCGGCAGCGGTGATGCCGAGCACGCGTCCGCCGGATGTGACCAATACGTCGCCGATAAGCCGAGTGCCGGCATGGAGGACTTTCACACTGGTATTTCTGGAAACACTGGTTAATCCAGAAATTGGCTTCGCTGGTCGCAATTTGCCGGGATAACCCTCCGATGCCATTACGACGCAGACGCTAGCGCCGGACTTCCAGCGGAATTTAGAAGGTTCAAAACTGCGAGACGCCAAGTCTGAAAGGATTTCCGCCAAGTCGCAATCCAAGCGCGCGAAAATCGCCTGTGTTTCCGGGTCACCCAGGCGGCAGTTGAATTCGAGAACTTTGGGGCCGTCGGCCGTGACCATGAGACCGATAAAGAGGAAACCTTGATAGCGGATGCCGTCCGCCGACAAGCCGCGAAGAGTAGGCTCGACGATTGTTTCTGTGATGGATTCGCGAAGTTGGGGCGGCAGAAGCTCATCGGTAGAGAACGCGCCCATTCCGCCGGTGTTGGGGCCCCGGTTGCCGTCAAAGATGCGCTTGTGGTCGCGGGTCGGGACGAGAGGCGCGTAGCGTTCGCCATCTACGACCAGGATAAAAGAGATTTCGTCTCCCTCGAGCGTCTCTTCGAGGAGCAATTTGCGACCGGCCGGACCGAGCTCTTGCTTGCGCATGGCGCTGTCAATGAAAGCGAGCGCTTCTCGTTCGTCGGCGGCCAAGAGGACGCCTTTGCCGGCCGAGAGCCCGTCCGCTTTCATGACGAGAGGATATCGCGCGGTCTTCAATGCTGCCGCGGCGCCGTCGGGATCGTCAAAGGCTCCTACCATTTCGGCCGTGGGAATGTTGTGCCGAAGCAGGAATTGTTTCGAGAAAATCTTGCTGCCCTCGAGTTGAGCAGCGATTTGCGAAGGGCCGACGACGGGAAGATTGCGGGCGCGGAAGGCGTCGGCGATGCCGTTGACCAAAGGTAATTCCGGGCCGACTACGGTGAGGTCCGGGCGAAGTTTTTCCGCGAGAGCGACGAGGCCGGCGACATCACCGGCGTCGATAGAGATGCACTCGGCTTCGGCTGCAATGCCGCCGTTACCCGGCGCACACCAGATTTTCTCAACACGCGGGCTTTCGCGCAGTTTCCAGACGAGCGCGTGCTCTCTGCCACCGCCACCAATGACCAGGACTTTCACTTCTGAACCTCGATTGAGGGGACTGAATCTGCTTTTTTCGACGATAAATCGCCGCTCCGCTGCGTGTCAATCCCGGCGGCGTTCAACCGTGACCGTTTGACGCAATGCGCGACAGCCTCTAGGATGCCACGAACCGATGAAAAGAGCGCGCATCGCGAACCAGGTTCACCAGCCGGTTGAGCCGGCAAGTGCGGCTCCACCTCCGGGCTTCGCACAGCTGCAATTCTGTTTTTTTCTTTCGGGTGCTGCCGGACTCATTTACCAAGTCGCGTGGACCAAGTCGCTCGGACTCCTGTTCGGATACACGGCGTATTCCACGGCGACGGTGATCGCGGTTTTTATGGCCGGGCTCGCGCTGGGGACCTATTTCATCGGGAAACGCTGCGAGTCGAGCGGAACTCCGGTGCGGTTGTATGCGTGGCTGGAGTTAGGAATCGGGCTGACTGGAGCGCTGTCGCTTGCGGGTCTGGCGCTGGTTCGCGCGGCCTACCTTCATCTCCATCCCTTTATGAAGGCGTCGAAGGCGTCGGAATTTTTGCTGCCCGGGTTCCGGGTGCTGGGAGCCACACTGGTGTTGGGCATTCCGACGTTCTTGATGGGCGGAACATTTCCTGTGCTCATGCGGGGCGTGGTGCGGCGATCAAAGGAGTTGGCTCAACGCGCGGGGCGGATGTATGCGATCAATACGCTTGGCGCCGTCTTGGGAACTTTAGCGACAGGATTCGTTTTGTTGCCGGCCATCGGGCTGCGGCTGAGCGTTTTTGTCGCAGTGGTTTTGAATTTCATCGCCGCGGTGCTGGCATATCGAATTGTTCCGGCCCGCGACGGCTCACAGCTGCCCGACGCTACCCAGAAGAAAATCACAACGCCCTCAGTTCCAGCTAATTCCGCGACCGATCGGCGCTGGCTGCTGATTGCCTTTGCTTTGGTCGGATCGCTCGGCATTGCCTATGAGGTTGCGTGGACTCGGATGCTCGCGACGTTTATCGGCGGTTCGACTTATTCATTCACCTTGATCCTCGCGACGTTTCTTCTGGGCATTGTGCTTGGCAGCGCGATTTTTGAACGATTCTTTTCGCGGCCGCGATTTATCACGCTGCCGAGTTTTGCCTGGACCCAATCCTGCGTTGCCCTTCTGGCTCTCTGCTTCCTCTTTTTCTATCGCGATTTGCCGGCAATGATTCCCGCGATTGTTCGCGCGACAAACAATTCCTTTGCCGGAATTTTATTCGCGCAATTTGTAGCTTGCGCCGTGGCGATTTTGCCGGTTGCGATCTTGTTTGGGGCCGGGTTTCCACTCGTTGTTTCGCTCGTCTCCGGAAATGCCGGTGCGGAACAAACCGGCGTAGTGGTGGGCCAAGCGTATGCGGCGAACACGGGTGGAGCAATCGCGGGAGC
>Ga0247669_1000071_pt1 | contig 54837 bp, 89 predicted proteins | sample CNK10_metaG_FD_182734 | JGI IMG/M metagenome (GOLD analysis project Ga0247669, IMG submission 182734) | Soil microbial communities from Purdue University Martell Research Forest, Indiana, United States - CNK10 | ecosystem: Environmental > Terrestrial > Soil > Temperate forest > Bulk soil... | reverse complement strand
ACGCTTCCATACAGATGCCATGCGCAGGACTTCACGTAGCTCTGGCACTGGATGGTTGTCGTATAGGCGAGATTCCAGCTTGTGCCGTCGAACAGATAGCCCCTGAGTGTCGCGCAATCGACAACGCTTGGCGTGCAGCCATTGGTCGAAGGACCATAGTACGTGAACGTGACTACGTCATTGGAGTTGTACGATGTCTCGCTATAGATACCGTGATTTGTACCGGCGTCGCCAGTGAACCAGAAGCCGGGGGTGAAGGTGAATCTTGCGCAAGGCGGTACCGCGTGGACTGCCCAGAGCGAGACAATTAACAGGGATAGAATGCTGAGTTTGGTTTTTTTCATTTGGTTGGTTTGTCCAATCACACCATGTGACTGGAAATTAGTTGGCTGCAGCGCGCTTAACCCTGTTCTCTCTGGATTGCTGCAGCAGGCGTTTAACAGCGCTCTGCCCTTTAGCTGTGTCAACCAGCTTCAGCAGGTCCATAAACGCCTTGATATTCTCTTCTTCAGTACCGGCTGGAACTTCGATGTTGGTGTTTGTCGGCAGCTCGCGCAGGGCAGTCTGCATCGACTTCTCAATTTCGGAGTCACTCAGGCCATAGCGCTTCATCGCTTCCTTCATGACTTCTCTAGCGGTCATAAGCGTCGCAGCCTTTCCTTGGCTTCCTGCTCGCGCATGGAGACGTAGATCTTTAGGTGTGGCGCAAGATCAGCCGCTTCCACCCATATCTCAGTCTGAACAGTGTCCATGCTGCTGCTGGCAGAGCCCGACATGAATACGATCTTGCACAGGGTGAGCCTGCTCCTGTCGTTCTTTGGCTTGGTCGCGTCAGCTGCAATCCCATCCAGCAGGATCTTGCTCTTGCGATAATTCTCCAGCGCTAAGCTGGCGTGGTTTAGGATTTCTTGTGTGTTTTGTATTTCTTGTAATGTCATAAAAAAGACCCCTGACCTACCTGACTCGCGTGATGGGGGACGCGTTTTCATTCAGATAAGTCAGGGGCAAATTGGACGGGGCTTATCAGCCCCGAAAGCGCGCTGTTTTGATGGTTTTCACTGATCAGATGACTCGCGCCAGCAAGATGGTTTTCACCGATCCAATGACTCGCGCATGTGTTGTGGATTCCACGGTGATATTGACTCGTACGATCAATTTGGTTTTCACGTGGTAAATGACTGAGATTTTAAACGATGCGAAAGAGCATGAAACCATGCGCTCGTGGTTTCTGCGCGCAGTCTTGGCAGAAAAAGCGACGCTGACCATTGACGACAGCGAAATAGATTGGCTGCGCATCGCATCTGTGTTTGTTACCGCAGACTTCCCAGCCCCATTCTCGACTGCAGCTGGTAGCTCTGCCCGTTAGTTTTTCCTGTCTCCCTATCATGCGCGCAACTATATCACCACATGTGTTGACGCGTCAAAACAGGAATTGACACCGTAGAAAGTAAGTGAGCTGGAGAACCCCGACATATTAAAGGGTCTTAGGGTACAAGCCCCTAAACGTGGATCATGTCGCCAGCTCTCGACATTTTAGAGAAAGATCCCAATGAGACTCGCTCAAAGGGACTTTTGAAGACAGTGACGCGCTCTTCACGCCTTACGTCAGTCACCGTCAGAAGCATGGGGTAATTAAAGAAACCCCCATGCTAAAATCATCGCCCCAGCTTATTGATCTGATCGAGTATGGCGCTCGACTGCTCTTCAGTCAAAAGCACGTCAGGTCGTTTTCCATAGGGGCACGTTAAACGCGGGTGATCGACCGCCCCAAACAGGCGACAGATGGCAGGGCGATTGTCGTGAATGCTGCAACTGCCCTTCTCATGATCGATAAAAGGACAGTCGCACTTGCCAGACTTCACGCTCTGCTCTGCTGCCTGCTTGATCTCCTTCTCGACACGCCCTGAAGCTTTTACAATTCTGCCCCACTCAAGGCGGGACATCAGGATTGGGCCGCAGCAGGCGGTGCACCCTTCGACACATTGGAAGGTTGGGATCTTGGCGTACAGCCCGTCAATGAGTTTAAGCTTGGCGGTGTCGTTCATAAACCCCTGCGATAATAAAGCACGCGCACCTTTTCATTTATCTCATTGCAGTAGGTTTCCAACAGCTCTGCCCGTCGCTGGATTTGGCTGAGTTTGGTTTCAAGGTGATCGCAGTGGGCGATCAGTTTGTCCAGCTTGTTATTGATCTCTTCGTTCTGTCGAACGATATGTTCAGCGTTAGTCAACATAATCACGGTTTATAATTTGGCTACAGCTCGCTTCCACTCCTTAAACATTTTCTTTGCTTCGCTGTAGATAATGAGCATCTTGCCTACCTTAATATTTGCGCGATCGTCGATGACGGGGGCGTTCTTCGCTTCCAGTCTCAATTCGCGCAGCTTGATCTGATCTTCAGGCGCAACTACTTCACCGTCACGCACCATGAAGCGCAAATCCTTTGTCTTGATATGGGCGAGCTTGATTCGATCGGTGACGATTCCGTTCTTAGTCTTGCGGGCACACAGCAGGCCAGAATCTATCGCTTCGTCTTGGCCTGCCCTATTCAGACTTCCCAGCGTGTTGGCAACAATACCGCGTTGCAGCAGCAGGATCTCAGCTCTTTTGGTCCCCAGCCCTACGCTTTCCAGCGAATCAAGGAAAGGCAGGTTCAGGGTGTCAGGGTGCATGGAAATGAGCACTTCCTTAGTATCGGGTTCGATCGCGATCATTTTGACCAGCGCAGCGCCTGCGCGCTCGATCGCTTTCTTGGAGTCAAATAGAGCGCTCGTGAATAGCTTGTGGCAGCTCCACCACTCGCGGGAGAGTTTCGGTTTGGTTTCGATCGTTAGATTTTTCGGTCCTCTGGTAACTTTCATAATTTTACTAAGTTTGTGCCGCAGGACAAATTCTGCCCTTGCGACGTTTTCTCTATTTGCCCGGTACTTTTCGTACCAGCGACTGCGCACTTGCATTTTGGTTTTCACTACTTATATGACTCGCACTCTCAGGCTGGTTTTCACATTTTTCGTGGCTCGCGCCTTCGCGCTGGATTTCACTGGATCTGTGACTCGCACCACGCATTTGAATTTCACCGACTCTCTGATTCGTACCCCACACTTGGTTTTCACGCGTTTGGTGGACTAGCACACTTGTTTTGGTTTTCACTGCCTACATGGCTCGCACACGGCTATTGGTCGACATATTTACCTTGGCTCGCACCTGCGATCTGGTTTTCGCCTGTATGATGACTCGCGCTTGACACTTGGATTTCACGCCCGATCTGACTCGCACTTGCTCCGATGGACTTCGCCTTTTCTTTGACTCGCGCACCCATCTGGGTTTCACCTTTTTCATTGGCTCGCTTATCGTGACTCGCGCTCACTTGATTTATGACTCGCCCCGTAATCGTGGGATTCACTGCTTGTTTGACTCGCGCCTGCCAACTGGGTTTCACTTGCGTTCTGACTCGTACCCGCGCATTGGATTTCGCTCTGATAATGACTCGCGCTAACTATTTGGATTTCACAATGAACTTGGCTCGCACGCCAATAATGGTTTTCACTCGATAACTGGCTCGCACTCGACAATTGGTTTACACTCCATGACTGACTCGCACCTAGTGCATGGTTTACACCCTTTCAATAGCTCGCACCTGCGCTGTGGATTTCGCAGTCTTTGTGACTTTAAGTTTCGCCATGGACGGGACGGGCGACGGGTCTTCATGGGCGTGCCCAAGTTTTTCAAAAACGTAAGCCTTGGGCGGCTCAGTCCTGAAATGCTGTTTGTACGCTTCGATCCAGTAGTGCGCGAGAAAGCGCTTAACCGCATAGCGTCGTGCACGCGCATGAATGTGAGCGGGCGGGAGCATGGGCACTTCGTCTCCAACATGGGTCGCCTTCACCCCTTCAGGAACACCGTCTGACTTCAGCATCTTGCGCACTGCAGTGGGTGACATTTTGCCTTCATAGAAAAGTTTAGCAGTACTCGCTTTGCTCCAGTCTTTTATTTTCAGCTGGCGCTGCGCCTGAGCAGCAAAGTCACCGTTCAAGTTCCTTTCCCACTCCAGCGCCTTGCGCTTGGCAAAAAGCTGCCCGTAGTAGCAGCCTTCCCGATTCTGATTCTTTACAAAGGATTCCCCCACTTTGAAACACAGCTTCTTGAGAGCAGCGTTAAAGGGTCGCTTCTTGCCCTTCACCCATTTCTTTTCTTCACAGTCACCGGGCATGCCAGCGAAAGCCCAGAGCGATGACAAGTGTGGTGACATCGTCACGTTGATATGGGCGACAAGGCCGGCCGCTATGATTGGTCCGATCCCGACATTCTGCATGGCCCAGATGGCCATACGCTGCTCCTTTGACCAATAGATCAGCATCTTGGCGACTCGATCTTCCTGCTCTCTGGCGTAGTCTGCTACGGTCGACAGCACTGCGCCCCCGCTGCGCTTCTCCAGCGCCTTGTGCTGTTGCGAGTAGCGCATTCGATTTTCCTGCATGATGTAAAAGTCTTTCACCAAGCAGGCTGCCTGATCCCGATCGAGCAGCTTTGATATTTTGAGCGCATCCTTGTCCGCTTTAACGGCAAGGATTTTTGATTCTATTGATTCTGTATCCGTTTGTGTTTCGTTTTTCATATTTTGGTTAGTTCGTTAAGTCTAAATGGCCCGCACATTCCGCCCCCATCGCGCAGGATCGTGATCGAGATCTCTGTTTCGTCATTGCAGAAGCCAACGAGATCAACAACTCCCTTGGCATTCGCGCTGTGCCCGCAGCGCGGAGTCGCACAGACCTGCACGTACGCTCCCTTGGGAAAGTGATCGATAGCTGCCTTGAGCAGCAGGGCCTGCTCTTCACTGGCGATCGCGAAGTCCAGACGGCGCCCGATCTCGACGACGTTGGTGATATTCAGGTAATCAAATTCACACACGAAGTCTTCGACCGCTTCAATGTACTGGCGTAGCAGTGCAAGTGTTTCGGGTTTCATTAGGGGGCTGTGTCCTTTACGCCCACAAAGTGGCGTTTGATCCATGTCAGGCGACGCCCTGCCCTGCCCGCGCCATATACGATATGGTGCCAGTGTCCCCTGCGTATGTGGGCTCGTGGGCTGGCATGCGTTCCGCCCAGCTCTTTGCGCGCATACGATCGCCCTATCATGTTCGGACTCCACAAGTCAGCTTTGCCGTCATGCGATTTGGCTTTGCGAGCGCAGGTTATGGTCCCCATTTCCACGTGCTGGGGTTCGGCGTTGAGCAGCATCATGATCCATAACCCAGTGAGAAAGATCTTGGTGTTTAGCTCAATATCTTCTTCCCGCGTGGGAATGTCGTCAGGCGACAGCCAGCCCTTACGATTGTCGTCTGTTCCGTCATAAAAAACGGTATCACTCACCACTGACGACACTGTGTCTTCAGCCTTGCAGCTGATCGCATAATCGACAGGCTTCATCGGGGTGTAGAAGATCGGAGCGCTGAACAGGACAAGGAACTTCGTTCGAATGTCGATCTTCATGCAGCGCTTCATCGTCAGGACACGCAGCAGGTTGGGCGGGGGATACGCGTCTTCTGCAGGCTGGCGCGCAATGCAGATGAAAGGGACACAGCGCCTGAAGTACTGTTGCTGGAATTGTTCAGGCAGCATAAAGATCATGGCTTCGTGTGGCCATTCCAGCTCAGAGAGCGCCATGTCTTTGGGCGGCTCGCTCTGCGCTAGATCTTCGATCAGGTTCTGGCCGATGTAAAAGATGGGTACGCCCTGCTCTACCAGCTTCCACATGATGCAGGTCGTGGTGATCATCACCTTGTCGTACTCTTCCTGAGTTTTGCTCACGGTCATCAGCATCTGGCCAACCAATGATGTCGAGACACATTTAATATTGGCGTAGCCCTGCGGTGACACGTAGTGACGGGGCTGTGCGAGCTTCCACAGGTCGGGAAATTTTTCACGCAGGACTTGTGCCCCCTTTATGTACAAATCGTATTGGCCCATATCAGTCGAGCACGACAGGCACTCCGTAGAATGCCTGATCTGCTTCCTTCTTGGTTGCGCGCCTGACGTTCTCCAGCTCTCGCGGGAAAGCTTCGATAACGCGATGATCGAGCAGGCACACTTCGTCATCGGGCTTGTAGCGCTTTAAGCGCTCGATCAATTCTTGGACAGTCATAATTCAAATTCAAAAGGTGAAACAATTCTGCCGTCGTCGAAGTCGCGAACAAAGGTAGTCACTGAGAGTGGAACATTATGGATCTGCAAATTGCTGGTAACATTGTAGAGCGAAGCGCTCTTAACTTTCCAGAATTGGCCTGTAGCTTCGTCCAGCGCCAGAGCCACAGGGCACTCAAAGCACTGCGCTCGCCTGCCACGCTTAATGTGATCAGCTGTTACCTTGATAGTCATTCTTCTCCTTTCATTCCCATCGTGACAAAGAAGCCCGTCGCCTTGACATCGCCTTTAAGAGCGATCTCAAAGCGCGTCATTTCCTGCCCAAAGGTGAAGACAACGGCGTCATCCTTGGAGTATTTGAGCGCGTACAGCGCTATCTTCTTCAGCACTTCGGCGTTCAGTGTTACAACGATCTTCCCCGTCGCCATGTCAGAGATCGAGCTTGTGCGGGGAAACCGTGCGTCGATCGTCTCGTGCGATTCAGCGACGCCCATGTCGGTCGAGTTGTGGGCTGTCAGCTTCACCCTGTTGGCTTCAGTGACAAGCTGAGCTGTGGCGTCACGCTTGCACATGCGCTGAATAATGCGGTGCTCGATCAGGCAGTCGATCGGGGTTGTTTCCCCTTCTTCGACGATAACGGGCACTTGCACGAGTACCCTGCCGTTGGTCGCTTCCAAAATATCCTTACCAGCGTCATAGTGGGCGTACGACTGAGCGCAGTCACCTTTGGCGCTGAAGAGTGATAGATCGTGATGGGCAGCCAATACAACGGTCTTGCCCTTGGGTTTGATAGGTTTTTTCATGGTTTCAATCTCATTCCCCCGGCGACAGAATTGAACTTGGCCAGCAGATCCAGCCTTTTAAATTCAAGGTGAAGGTTCTGATTCTTGAAGCACTTGAAGCGAAAGTATTCTGTCTCGCCAATGCCAGCCCCTTCCCCGCGTATGGGGGTCTTCTTGATCGCTTCGATTAGCGGTCCATAGTAGCCCTTGGGCAGACCCTTGCCGTCTAGCGCGTGGAAGACATTGTCGATCGCCCTGATGTGCGGCTCACGATAGGTCCCCACGTCATAGTGATCGCTGTAGCAGCGCGTGACGCTGCTGCTCAGGATCAGCTTCTCCTTCAGCTCAAACTCAGACTTCTGGTTTGTCTTGTATCCCAGACGTGATCCACGCGGGCGTAAAAACTCATAGCACTCCCTGATCGATTCTTCGATCATTTCGGGCACGCGTGCGATCGATCCTTCGAATCATGGCGATCAGGTTTAGCAGCGTGATCTCTGGCATGCCTTCCCCTGTCTCCAGCTGCTTGTCGAGTTTGTGTGTTGCGTCGATGCTCATGAGCTTGCGCAGCTCCATCCTTTCGATCAGGACTTTCCAAACGTCCTTCTTCACTTCGTGCAGCAGCTCGTGCGGCTTGCTGTAGCGATGACTGTGCAGCGCAACGTCGAAGTCGAAACGATAACCACTATCCTTAAACGTCTCCTTCAGGCGTGTCTTGGCAGCCTGCAGGAGATCATACGCTTCCTGAATTTCGCGCTGAGCCTGAGCGTAGGCATCAGCCATTTGCGACAAGGTCTGTCGCGGGATTAACTCGCTGTTCATAATTTGACTGGTCTTTCTGTGTAAAGTTTGAAGCGTCGCACCCACACACCGCGTGCAGGTGTAACACCTTCCATTGAATTGCCCCAACAGGGGGAAAAGTAAGTATTCAATTCGCTGATCATAAACTGCTTGAAGCCGTGTTCTCGCATGACGCGCACTGCGTCAGCTTTGCTCTTGGCGCCGATATAGACATGCTCCACAGCTTCCCATTGCTTCCCGTCCCAGTAGTGCTGCCCACGTCCGTTAAAGACTTTCACAGCGCTCCCCGCAGGCGACGGTACTTGATCGGGCGATAGACAATGCCGATATATTCTGGCTGATCAGCCTGTGCCTGTGCCTGATAAGTGTAGCCAGAGTATTGAAAGTAATTGGCCAGCGGTCGCCATGACGTAATCCTGACAGGTCCCCTGATTCGTGTCATGGGGGCAGCTCCTGCGTGCAGGCTTAAACTGCACAGGATGGCGCACAGGGCGACTTTAGCCCTGCCAGACGTGGGAGCGCCCTTTGCCTGCCTTTGGGCGTCAGGATGCGTTGTAGGGGCTACCAGAGCCTTTAACTTGGCTTCTGGCACAAGTTCAAACCCGTATTGCCAATCCCACAGGGTCTTATTCAGGTACTCCCCTGAGAAGAGCATTGCCTTGACAGGATCGGGATCGATCTTCATGGGGGTTGCCGTCACGACATAGCTTTTGACTATGCGCAGGGCGTAAAACTCTTTGTCTTTAAGTTTTGGGCGTGGTTTTAACATAAAAGGTCGATTGCATTAGCAGGCTTGGGTTGGTACTCCTGCCCGACATTGACGCCTGCAAAGTAATGGCGGGAAGGGTGAATTTTTTCCAGTCGCAGAGCGATCGATCGCGCTTCATTCATGGTGCAGCATTCGGCGTCACGCGTGAAGGGCAGCCCATTAATAAAGTCAGCGACGGAAGAGAGTTGCTTTGAGTAGACTCCAAAAGGTTTTGCATTCATAGCGTTCCATGTCTTGCAGTGCGGCGTCAATTTGATCCATTTGAACTAATCGCTGTGCTTCTGACGCGTCGTAAAAGGCAATGAGCTGACTTTGATAAACCTTCCATGCACGCCAGTGAGCGCTGGTATAACGCGCTATCCCAAAGAACAGAATAGCGAGCAGGGCAAAACCAACCGTAACAAACAAGAAGCCTGCGCGATGACTTTCGGAGTAAGCGCGCAGCATGATCGTGATTATGAAGACATTTGCCCATATCATGAAAAGCGATGTTAGGAATAGCCAGCGCCAGTCATCGACGTGCTTTGCAACGCGCCTTAGATGGTTTAGTTCTTTTTGGTTCATGGGATTTGATTGTCTTCAGCGGTTTAAACTCACGAGTGATCTGCCTGCGCACATGTTCATTCTTTTTGTGCTGCTGCTCTGTCACTGGCACTTTACGGCGTACGCGCTTTAGATCAGGCTTGCTATAGAGCTTGATCGCTTCACCCACTTCGACGGGGAAATAGTAGATCCACCAGCGCCAGCAGGTTTCGTCATTGAGCCATTTGCCAGAAAAGCGACGGGCATTCCCCACGTGCGGGCTATCCAGCAAGGGCGTCATCTGTGAGACAAAGGCGTCACGGTCAACGTGCTTCATCACGTACGTTTTATGGGTATCCACTCTTGGCGGCTTAAAGGTCATGATTCGTTGTGGGTTTCGATCGCAGAGAGCAGCAGTGCGACAACTTTTGTCAGGTTTCTGTCGTGCAGGGTGCAGCGCCATTGCGGGCAGTGGATTTCCCAAACACCGTCAACCTGCTTGGCGTGGATATCGATCTCAGTGACTGGATGATCAGGGGGCTCAGCGTGATTTGGCGGATCGTCATTTCGTGTTGTCATATATTTTGTCGTCGGGGGTTAACTCCTGAACGCTCATAGTCGACAGGGTTGCCCTGCCTTTTCTCCAGCTTCGTATTGCGTCTGCTTCGGCGTCAGCCATGCCCATAGCTGCTTCTGACCAGCGCATACGCCCTGCTTTCACTTCGCTGTGATAGTGACGCTTGCGCAGGGTGACAAAGTGTTTGATAAATTCTGCTCTTTTCATACAGCAAAGGCTACGCGTCTGCCGCGTATGGTTCTAAAGTTGACTTTTCTCATACTGGATCTTCTTTCCCTGAGCCTAGCTTTGGATCGACGAATCATCTTGATCCGTCGACGTGTTGAGTAGCCTGCTTTGGCCAGTACAAAGTTCAGGCGGTGCATTTTCCATGAGTGTTTCATTCTTCCCCCTTGTCAGTTTTCATGTACCAGCGAAAGGCAATACGCTCCAGCGCCTTTGCCCGTCGATGTAATTCAGAAGTATTTTTTCTCTCTGTAGCGCGCTTGATATCGGCGCATAGCGACAGGATTGCCTTATCTTCAGGCAGGCAGTTCATATTCAGTGCGTGCCCGTCAAAGACAGCCCAGCTGTTGGCTAGGCTCTCCCGCAGGACCATGCCACAGACAGCACAGACGCTTGATCCATGAACAAAGTCGTTCATGACGTGCCCCAGCTTGGTGCACTTGGCGATCGCGTCAGCCCTACGCTGGTTGTTTCTCTTTTGTGCCTGATCAGTTAGTTTGTCGGCGTTGTCGATGTCTCTTTGATCGTCTGGATCTAATTTGCTCATAAATTGTTTTGCTCTGCTTTTGTTCCTTCAATTTTCATTTATCGGTGCTCCAAATTCCCACTCCCATGGATCGGGCTCAGGCTCTGATTTGTACTTCTCTGCTTTCCACCACGTCACCGCCAGCACTGGCGATCCATTATGAATCACTTCGTTGCAGCGATCGCAGCAGACTTCGTAAAGGGGGACCGTGTGGCCGTCCGATTCACGTTTATGTATTGCTGGCGTGCGCAGCTCAAACTGGATGGCACGCTCTTTATACCCGTTAAACCTGTCTGCGTCGGTGAGCGTGTAGCGCCCCCGCATGCAGGTCAGGCAAAGTATTTTGCGCGTCATGCTGCTTTCCTTCTTGGTGTTGCCCAGTTGCGCCCATCAGGACAGCGCTGCTCCATTAGGGCGTTTTAGATCGTGTGTGCTTTATCGTTGAATACCAGTATGGCGTGCGCCCAGTGTGAATGCTTCGGGTCTGGCCATGTGCGATTGAAAACAATCTGTTGCCCGCAGTGATGGCAAATCGTGCGCTTCATACTATGTGGGGTTTCCATTTAGGATCGGGTTTGTTGGTCGTTATGTGCGAATCCCTACGCCATGCAGACGTTCGCCAGCAGCAGCTCAGCTTGTGGTGTATGGGCTGTCCGTCAGCGCACTGCGCATGACAGTGCTGGCAGATGCAGATAAAGGTATTCGGGGGCTTAATCTGCTTTTTGGCCAGCTCGATCAGGCGCGGATCGTGTTCTTTGCACTTCGTCATTTATCAAGGTTGGATCAATTTCAGCGGTGGGTAAAAGCGATGTCAGGAAGTCCACTTCGCGCTGTGCGATTGCTACAGCTTCAGCGTGCTGTTTGGCGTAGTCACCCACTAAGGGCTTTGGCTCTAAGCCAAAAGTGCCGTCCACAGTCTCCCAGTAATGCTCCCAGTCTTCAAAGGGCGTAAGCCTGCAGAAGCGTATGTCTGTCTTGTCTCTCACAGGGCAGCCAACGCAGACTGTTTTGTTTAGTGCCTGAGTGAAAGAGTTGAATAACTGGCACAGTGGACAGTTGGTAGGTCCCTTGTCGACGCCTGTCCCTGCGACGATCTTCTGCCATTTCTCTATTGAGCCCTTCAGGGCTATGACTGTTGTTTCTTCCATATCGCCTTTTGAGCTGTTAGCAGGATTCGTGTGCGTGGCAAGCTCGGTGAGTTTTTATTTTAAATGTAAGTTGTGAAACCATTCGGTGAGATCGATACGCCTGAAGAGCTGCTTGGTCGGGTATTCGCTTTCAACATTGTCAGCCCACTTGATACGCAGCAGATCCTTTTCATTCTTCATAACGACGCCGTCAGAAGCAGGATCGCATGCCTGCTCTTTGTATTTTTTGCCAGTGTCGAATCGTACGAGAGCCCCCGGCTTAAGCTCTCTGGCTTGTGTGAGTGTCATGGACTGTGTCGAAGCGAATACGATCGCCGGGTTTCAAGGATCTTGCTTCGCAAGTAGCCAACTCCCGTCCATGTCATAGGCGTTCAACGTGTATGGAATTATAGGCTTTGCAGTAATACGGCTGAACGTGGTGCCCCCGAACGTGGATCTTCTGAATGTCGAATCCGTCAACGCGGGTATGCCCGAATTTAACAAGGGGCTTCAGCTGCTCCTTCAGCGTGATCATCTCGACGGTACGCCGATTGATCTGCCTGTTCAGTGATTCAACACGCGCTGCCATAAGTCGAATTTTATTCGGTGACAGAATGCGCCCAGTTGCAAAAGATAGGGCGATCTGTCGGTTCAGTTTTCGGGCAATGGTTTTAGTGTTATTTTTCATGGGTTAAACTTTCCACGATGCAGGGCGTCATAGTTTGTGCCATGCAGGTAGGCCCTACGCTGCAGATCCACCTGTGACACGTGATAACGGGGGACAGGCAGGGGTTGGCCCCCGTCGATTAGATTCCATCCAATGAAATAGCCCCTGACAAACTCAGCGACGCCCGCGCCGTTTATACCAATCTGCAGGGCTAAATGTTCAACCTGTTCAGGGCTGCTCTTATGCCCTGTGATATGGTCCCTGACTCCGTATTCCTGCCCTGCTGCGCTCTGCAGGCTGTCATGTGTGTAATACCTGCACCCACCTGAAATCATGATCATGATGACACAGATAGCCCCCAGCGCCCCCAAAGCGACTAGAGCGCCAAATAAGACGTTGCGCTTGGCTTTCTCACGTTGGACTAAAGCCATAACAGGGGGGCAATCAGTGCGCTCTGTAAGCACAGGGGCAGGAGCAGGAGCAGGAGCAGGATCGCACCCTTCACAGGTGACTTCTGCGTCATCGAAAGAAAAACGGTCTTCCTTGGGCAGCTTGAAGATCAGGCAGTGACAGCATTCTGTCTCGCCTGTCTCGTTTATCTTGTGGACTACAGTACTGACGTTCACAGCTGCCTTGGGCGTGGGGTCTGGCGTGGCGCTGCGCTTGTAGAGCTTCAGATCCTGATTGCACGCAGGGCAGGCGATCGTATCCCCATTCTGTTTAGGGTCGAAAGCGACGGTCGCCCTGCAGTGATTGCAGGTGCATAAGAATGTCATACTAACGCCTTTCGTTTATAATGTTTAAACTTCGCGCTTGAGCGTCGAATTTTGGATCTTGATTTACTTTCATATGTCTTTGTTATTTCAGCGACTTTTTTAGCCCACGCTTCATCTGTCGCTGCTTCGATGAAACCGATCGCGGCAAAGAGTTGCAGCTGCAGATCACGCGCACCGCGACACGCATGAGCAGTCTTGAATATTTTCTTTTTAGTCACTTCACTATCCCCCGTACTGTGGCAGATGGGGGTCCCTTCGGTGAGCGCTCGACGTTCCAATAGATCGCGCACAGGCAAGCCCCCATCCCTGAAAGGACAGGTCGCACACATGGCGCGCATGACAGGCAGGGGATTCATGGGGTAATGAGATCAAACCCAAAGGCAGCGCGCACCTTGTTGATCTTGGCGTAGAATTTATCCTTGCCGTATTTCTCCCAGAACCATTCCTGCCTTTCACCGTATGGGTTTGACCAGCGAACAGCAGACCAGCCCCAGACCCGATCGTAAGCGTACCACGTGGCGTCATTGATTCGACCGTCTGACCACATGGCGTGCACTTGATTCCAGCTGTAGCAGCTCACTAGCTGTTGCAGATGCTTTTTCATGCCTTCCTTTCCAGCTGGCTCTTCAGCACGCCGATCACGTCTCTGGCTTCGACTAACAGATCTTCCAGTGACGAAGCCCCGTCAAAGTCTTCTGTATTACGGCGAGAGATCGAATCATCCAGCTTGTCGATCATCGCCTGCGCATCCTGACAGACTATGCTGCCAGCACACTGTCTCTTCAGCAGCATGTCGGCGATCTTGAGCAGCTGGCTTTGCACCATGGCTGCCCCTGCACTTGACCAGTATTGCAGGTCCCGACAATAGCCGTACCCTTCAGGCCAACCGATCATGCGATCGAAAAACGCCCTGCACTGATCTTCTGGCTGTCGCCCATACAGCGCAAAGTACACGTTGTCTATGCCCTTGGTCGCTGCACTGATCAGCAGGCGCATAAACGCCCAATCCTGATCAGTGATATGCTCTGGCGTGGTGAATACCGACTTTCGACACTGCTTTTTTTCGTCGTAAAATGTGCTCATTTGAATTAATTGTTTTGAGCGCACCAATCCTGCGCAGCTTGATCGGTGAGAAACCTGCCAATCAGATTGTTTCGACTGTCAACAAGGTGAAACTCACCTGACAGTGTTTTGATTAGGAAGAGAGTTTCCATAACTACCAGCGCAAGCGCTCAGGGATCTTGGTGTAGGCATGATCGCACATGCTCTCAAATGTAAGCGCGCTGTTGATCCTGCCTGTGATACGGGCTCTAGTCGCTTCCAGCTTGCAAGCGCAATAGACTTCCAGCCAGACAACGCAGTCTGATGTCCCTAAGGTCTTCTCCCTTGCTTCCTTGTCATAGCGCAGGAAGTACAGCCAGCGACGCAGATCATGAAGATCCATGGCGTCAGGGTTGAATTGTGAGTAATCGAAAAAAGCAGGCGGCTGGGGATTCTCGGACCATCCTTCTTTTTTGCGCATCAGATCAACTTCAGCCTGCGTGATGTCGATCGATTCCGCTTCTAGCTTGCGCTCGTTTACCCACACCCATACGCGGGCACTGCCTGCCAGATGGCCCATGACAAGGGTCCCTGTCCAGTTGCGCTTGGCGCAAAAGCGTCGCAGGATCTCCCTGTGATTGTCGTCAGGGGACAGATCATCTCTTTCGCTCATGTATATTTTAAAGTCAGTGTTATCGGCGCTGTATCGAGCGCCCCTGACTTGTCCCGGTGGATTCCACTTGGTAATAATTGCGTGCATAATCTTTCTCGTGTTTTTTTGTTTTAGTCGTTTATTAAAAGGATCGATGTTTTAGCGGCAGATGGGGTTGATCGCACGCTGGCAGCTGTGGGCTTTAAAAGCCAGCTCTGGATCTCTTCCTTCACTTTTTCTTAGCAAGTGCCTGCTCTCGCAAGCGCTCAAAGTTTTGAAGTAGACGATCGCCTGATCCTTGTCAGAGAAGACCTGACTGAAAGTGCTTTCCCCAAAGACCTGTTGCCCGCTGTCGAAAGTCAGAATGTATTCGAGTGTGATCATACGCTTGCGAGTTTGACTGCGTGCAGCTGCCCGTCATAACCGCGTGCAACTTCACAGGTGACTGGATCTAGGGTTTGAACTTTTACGGTGACAATCCTGTCACTGTGTATGCGCTCAACTTTAGGCGATCCTGAACCGCCAAAGTTTGATACGTTACTCACCGACTTTTGGATTGTTGCGATCGGGTATTTTAATGAGTGTGATCATAAGTGTTTTAACTTTCATATGTCTTTCTGTTTTCGCCTGCATTAGCGCAAAGCGATCGCAGGGGGCACGCGTCCCCCTGACATCGATCAGCGCTTCTTCTTCTTTATGGGCTGGCGTGCCTGCGCTGCCTTAATGATCTTGGCAATGTGAACAGGCGACGCGTGAGTCGGCCATTTGACCTTGACCAGCTCGATCACCTTGTCGAGTTTCGTAATGCCTTTAGCAACAAGCTCAGCGATATACTCGCTGCGGCCGGCCAGACTAATGTGTCCGCTGGGAAGGACTTTCGCCCCGATCGGGTTTAACTCGGTCTTTTTTCCTGTGGATTCTTCTGTCTTCATGCTTTCATTTTCGGGCTGCCCCGGTTTGTTTTTCCAATCTGCCCCTAGTCTTTCGATAATATCGATCTCAGCGTTGGGGCTTACTGAGATCGTATTGGATTCGGTTGCGATAAATGAAACAGCCTTTCCAGTGACTGTTTCAAAACTGACGCTGCGCGTGACTAGCGGCGTAAAGCACGCTCTGCAGTCGTTTACCCGATAGCAGACGCAGCGTTTGTGATCCAAGATCACGACATCACCGATCTTGAATTTGGAGAAGCCGTCATGCGTTAGGGCTTTTGATCTCTTCTCAAATTCAATAGCAGCGCGCAGCTCTGGACAGATGCTGTCTTTTTGAAACTCTGCTTCTGCTACAGCTTGATCATGCTTGGCAGTGCCTTTGCCTTTTGGTCTGGCTGCCTTTGGTCTGGCTTTACGCTTCTTACTCATGATCGATCCTGTTGCCATGGCGTTTTATGTCTTCAGCGGTGACAGCTGACGCTATGGCGAAAGCTAAGCGCGTAGCATGGGCGACAAGCAGCGCTTGGTTGGCTGGGGTTATGTCGTTTAGGTAGTCATCATGCTTGGAAAGCTCAGCGGCGACGATCGCTGTCACCATTTGCGCGATCACCTGTCGCTGTAGCTGTGTCTCCTGTGCGTACTCTGCACGTGTTTTTTCTTTCATGGTTTGCTGTAGTTCAAGTTTCATGTCCAACGCCCTTTCGGAAACGCGTTATGCGCTGGGGTGCTCATTATCTGGCGCGCCATGTCGATCGGGTTAACAGTGACGCTCTGCTGTGCACGCAATAGGGCGTCAAGTCGCTTGTACGCCCTGTTCCCTTTGCCCCTGACGCTATAATCACGCGTCTGTTGCTGCAGCCTGTGTCGGATGTCCCCAAAGCGATTTAAACGCCCTGTAAGCCTGTCCCTGCGCTTTAACAGGTAATGATAAAAGGGCAGTGTCATACTTTGCCCCCCTGCGCGATCTGTAGCAGAGCATCCTGCTTTATCTTGCGCTGCTTCTTAGGTTTGTCGCTGAGCAGGTCAAGCTGTTCTGTCTCCTGCACTGCGCTGTTTATCCTGACTGTCACAAGGGGGTTTGCGCACCAACGCTCAACACGATCGCGATCGACGATCTGCCCGATGCTGAGCTGACAGGTATTGACTAATGCTATAACGCGGTAAGATCCTGCTTCTTCCGACAGGGTAATAATTACTTTTTTCATAAGGTTTTTATGCGATTAGGCCAATTACCCAGCCGCTAAAGATCTGCCCTTTGGGGGCACGTACGATCTTGGTTTCGGGCAGGGATGGCGATCCATGGATTAAGACAAGTCTGTCCCCTGCTTCTGACAGGCTCTCGTTGTCTGCCTGTGGCGGGTTAATGACGACAGATTAGGACTGAAAGTCCAGCGCGCTGTCGGCGTCATACGTTTAAGCTGTTCAAGTTTAGAAGTCATAATTGGTGAAAAGAAATGGGGACAGCGCAGCTCTCAACTTCTGCACTGCCCCCTGTGTTTTACTGCACGCTTCAGTTTTTCCGACTGAAGATTTTTCGCTTCCTGCGATTGTTTGCTTGCTGTTTAGCGGTCGCCCATCTGCAATTTCCGGGCTTATAATTCCCATCATTGTCAGGAAAGCGATCAAGTGAATAGCCTTTAGGACATCTACCCATGTCGGCCAGAAAGGCTTCGAATGAATTAGCCCATTTAGCGCACATTGCGATACCACGGTCCAAGTAGTACGGGCGATTGCGGGATCTAGTATCGTGGCATCTTTCCTTTGCCCTGCACCATGCCTTATATTCACGGCTTTGTTTACCGCATGGCGCTTCTCCGTGTTTAGTCGATCGCTTTATCAGTATGCGTATTTTTTCGCGCACACTTTCAAAGGATACTTTCCACTTTCCGAATTTCATTCCGACAAGGTTGTCTCTTTTCATGATACGCTCACAAGTTCACCAAAAGGCAATTTCCCTTTGAAAGTAGGATTGTTTACCACGATCCACAATGTCGGAATCCTGACTTTAGGCGCGCTAGCATAGCTCCATTCCATATCTGTTATCACTACGATCCAGCGCAGCTCTGGATCTTCCTGCGCTGCTTCAAAGGCTGGGGACAGGTCGGTCCCGCCGCCCCCCTGAATGTCCAGCTGCAAGGGCAGATCATAGCGCGTATAAGTTTCATCAGACGCTATGCGCGTATCTATTTGCATCAGGCGCACGCTGCTCCGTGAGAGTGTGCGCAGGATCGTATCTATTTCAGGCAGGACTTGATCCTTTATCGTACTGAAGATCGATCCAGAGACATCAGCGATGATCAACCCATCGGCGCCCCCCTTACTTCGTCTGGCTGGCAGCCTGAAGTCTGTACGCCAAGCGCTTCTCCTGTTAACCCGCGTATAAGTTGCGCGCTGTGGGACAGTCTTTGTCAGAAAGCGACGCAAGATAGTACGCCAGTCAATTACTGATTTGCCTAGCAGGCTCTCGCCTATATCCTTAAGCCATCCGGGCAATGCCCCACAGGATTCGGCGATCTCCATGCTTTCAGCGACTGTCTCTTTCCATTCTGCTTCTGCAGCTGTGCGATCTTCTGGGGTTAGAGCGTCAGGCAGTGGGAGTACGCCCCCCATGCCAGATTGCGCTTTAGATTGCCCTTTGGGGGCGTCTGGCTGCCCTTTAGAGCTGTTTTGACTGCCTTGCCCCTGTCCAGACTGCCCCTGCGTAGCGTCGCCTGACTCGCTGTCTTCTGAGCTGTCATTGCCTGACGCGTCGCTGTCTCCTGCTCCTGCTTCACCCTGTGCGCTGTCCTGCTCTTCTCCCTGTCCCTGCCCCTGCTCTTCCCCCTGCTCCTGCGCGCTGCCCTGTCCTTTGTCGCTGTCCTGCTCCTGCTCCTGCTCCTGTTGTCCCTGCTCCTGCTCCTTTGGGGGCTCTGGCTGCTTGGTGAACAGCTCAGCATAATAAAACTCAGCATCGCGATCGACAGGCAGTGATGCGTACTTGTTACGCCCCGGAATTAAAACCATCTCACGCAATTTCTGTGTCGGGCAGCTCCATTTGATCAGGCTGTTTAGCGCCAGATCAAAGGCAATGTTTGCCTGTTCAGGATTAGACCCGATCAAGCGCAAATGATGGCCTAGGAATATATGCCCTGCTTCATGCAGGAGTACCCAAGTTGCTTCAGCGATCGTCAGGTCTAAAACGAATTGCGCATTATAGAAGAGTGTCGGGCCATTGGTTGCCATGGTGTCAAAGTCTGCATGTTCCACTAGATCCCATGACAGCGCGATATTGGCGAAAAGTGGGTATTCAGTGCAGAGCGCTTGCAGCGCTTCAGAGATTTTAGATCGTGCGGTTAAAGTTTGCATATGTTGAGAGAATTTAAAAAAAGGTTGGCAGACTTTTTAGCAGGTCTGCCAGCTGCCCCCTGCTCAGAAGCTCAGCAGGTCTTCCATTACTGACTTTGCTTCCTTTGCTGCGCTCTTTCGAGCCAGCTTGTCTTCCTTGCACTGCGTCAGGTCTATTTCAGCGACTGATTTGCGCGCTTTGGTGATCAGGTTTGCCAGCTTGGGATCACCTGTGATATTGAAGCGTTGACATTGATCGATCATGGCGGCGACGTTATCTAATATCGGATAGCCGCCTTCTTCGCTTCCATGGTATCGCTTCTTATCGTCTGCCAGAGTTTCGTGCAGGGTTTCGATCATTTTCGCAAGCTCTCGCAGCATGATCCTATTCCCTTCATTAATCTCTTCCATTTGCGCCTGCTCACGCTCTTTAATGTCTTCTTCAGACATGCCCCGGATACGGCAGTCGTCACTGCTACTGACAACATCAGTCAGGATTTTAACGTCATAGCGTTCAAGCATGCGTTCACGCGTCGGAAAATTACCGTCCAAAAGATTACCGCATTCTTTTTCGCTCAGCGCTTTGATCTTGGTGTAATTTTCAAGGCTGAGCGTAGTCTGCACAGCATCACGTACTGCGCGCTGAAATTTTTCAAGCGCGCTACGTGTATCGGGATAGTCGTCAATATACAGCATACGCCAGCCCCCATCACTCCAAGGTCTGGACTTGCTCTTAAGCAGCGAAGTCATGCTGTTCATCGGGCTTGTGATTGGCTGCAAATACTTGCTTTCAATCAGTACGATCTTCGCTTCCACGCGATCGCGCTTGGTGTTACTGGCGTCAGCTGCTTTGTTAGCAGCCTGCTCTGACGCTGCTTTGCCATCCCACTTGCTCTTTTTGACGCGCACTAAGATCGTACGGCGCGTAAAATCTAACTGTGCTTTAGCTCTATTTGTCATATGTCTTTTTGAAGTTGAATTTTTAACGGTTGAATTGTTTAGACTGATTTGTCCCACTTCATGAAAGCAGGGCTGGTTGCAATTACTGGCTGATTGCGGATCATATGGGTAAAGGTGAAGCGTGCCTGTTCCCTAGGCCAACGCGTCACATAAGCTGCAAGCGCGTCGATCTTGCCATTGCCAGCGCTTTTCACGTAGCGCGCCAGTGTCATACCCAAGCAGAAGTAAATGCCCAAAGTGTCTTTAGGATCTGATGCTTCTGGCAATTTGCATTTCAGGGGTGAATTGCAAATTTCGTCGATCGTCGGTACTGCTTCGCAAATCCGATACCAAGCGATCAACTTCAGCGCTGAAGACTGCCCGACACAACCAGCGATAATTGGCAGTATCAGGTCTTCAGTGATGAAACCCTTTTTGCCATTGCTATCATTGTGCGCTTCCTGCGCTGCCTTGCAGACGCTGTACAGTTCATCAGCGCAAACAAAAGTACGGGGTGTGGGTGATCCGTACTCTTCAAGATCGCCTGCCCCTTTGGCTGAAGTCCAAACATCATGGTTATGTTTCGCGAAGCTCTGCAGCCCCCCTGACACAGTGTTATCTGCAGCCCAATCCAGCCAGCTGTTCAATGCTGCTTCGCTGTCAGTGTCAACGTAGAAGTGACAAGCCCTGCCTGCCAGAGCGTCAGAAAGCGAAGTTGTACCGACATCAGTTGCACCATTGCCACACAGGACTATGCGTGCATTTTTGCTCAGCCTGTGCCCGTTGATCTGACGATCGAGCGTCAGCTGCAGCATGACATTCTGCACGCTGAGATCTGAAGTGCGATCCGCTTCATCGAAATTGATCACGCACCGTTCATCAGTGTCGAAAGGCAGCTGAGTTGTCATCAGGTACTCGACAACCCGCCTTGTCTCTTTCACCTGAGTTAACTTCGCTGGATTGCCTGCTGTCTCACGCCAGACCATTACTTCCCTTTCGATGGGGAAGGGTATGCCCCCCAGATCTGACGCTTCCTTATCGCTCAGGCGATAATCATAGAAGCCCCATCCTTCTGGCACGCTGTCACGTACCAGCGTACTCTTTCCAAATCCACGCAAGCCCCACATTGCGCCAACTTTGTTTGCCATGAAGCAGACGCGCAGTGCGCGCCTAATCCCGTTTAAGGGCATTACGATCGGTTTATGTGCAGTAATTTTCATATGTCTTTCTGTTTAAGTTGAGAGTAAAAGGACAGGGGGGCATTGCCCCCCCCCTAATGAGTTTCGAGATCAGGCAGCGACACTGACTTGATCTTTTGCTTCTGAGCGCTTGGCACCCTTGCCAGAGCGTTTAGAAGTGCGCTTTGGCGTCACTGGGGTTTCAGCCTGCGCTTTGAGCAGCTTGCGTCGGATGCTGGTAACATAAGACCAAAAAGCAGTCATGACATGCACTTCGCTGGCATGATGGGGGAAGCGCGCTTTGACGATCGGTACTACGTAGTCAAAAGCCCCGGTTGCCCTGCGTGCCTTGCCCGACATGGAAGCGTAATCATTCTTGGCAGGATCAAGCTTTCCTTCTTTGATCATAATGTCTGCAAGCTCTTTAATCAGCTCAGCCCTGCCTGTATAGCTGAAATGGCCAGTCTTCTTGTTAAAGTCGACTTTCGCTGCCCTGATCTCTTCTGCTGTGGTGTTTAGTGTAAGTGTCATATTTCCTTTCGTGTTTTGTGTTTCGTGTTTTCAATTTTGCATCCTGCAAATTGACTGCAGGGGGGTTTGTCCCCCCTGATGTCAATCTACTGGCATTCTGGCAAGCCAAGCGCAGCTGCACGCGCTGAGTTTCTGAAGTGAGCAGCGACAGCCAGTAAGACTTCAGCTGCAAGGGTGTAAATCAGGATCGTGATCATAGGGGCTTAGAATCGAGTTGAAACTGAGAAATTCCGCCATCGTAAAAGCGCTTGATCCCACGCTGGATCGCGATGTCGCTTAAGCTGTCAAAGTCTTCTGGATCGCAATCAGCCCAAACGCAATCCTTGCACCAATTACGGGCAGCCAAAAGATCTTCAGGGGAAAGTATTAATGTTTCGTTTTTCATATTGTTGAGAGTGTGCGCTGTGCGCTCTGCCATGTTTGATTCATAGCAGAGAGAACAGCGCGAAGCTTGGATCTGATTGGATCATTAAGGGCTTCGCGCTTCTCAAAGGTCTTTCCTTTCGCTGTGGATTTTACAGACTCTCACAGCTTGTCTGACAGAAGTTTGTCCCCATTACGGGCACGCAGCTGAAGAATTACATTGCTGACTTCGTTGACGATCGAGACTTACTCAGGGATAGCTCTGGCATAGCGCTGAGCTTTTTGATTTTAACCCACTGCACGATCGCGCTGTGTGCGCGCTTAAGGGATTCTGCTTGAAGTCCATTGCTGGAACTGTCGCCTGTCAGGGTATGCTCTAATTTTCCATGCTCATTTATCGGGGCTGGACTACCAGCCTGCCTGCTGACGCACTAAGGTTAGCGCTCTGACAGAACAGCCCAGCGCTTTAGGCGCTGGGCTCTGGCGACAGGTTAGACCTGCGCTGCTACTTCGCGCACAGCGTATCGTGGAAGCTCTAACGCCCTGTTCAAGACAGACGCGTCTCGCTGAGACACTGCGCACTTATTCGCGGGCAGCTCAGGGGCTGTTGACAGGGCATTACCTGCCAAGTCTTCAGCGCTGGCTGCCAAGTTGGAAAACACAGCGCGCAGGGACATGAAAGCGACTACAGGCGAAAGGGATTCTTTCGCTGCTCTACTCTGCTTGTTTGTTCGCGCTGTCACTGAGAAGAAGATCGCACAGATCAAAAACCGCTGCAATGGATATTCCGCAACACCAACGGTTTACACTGCAGATCAGACACTTCCGCAGCGGAATAAATCGATCGCCCCCAAAAAGAAAAAACATGAAAGCGCTCGATCTGCCTGTCCTGCTGTGCAATAACTCACTTTATGAATGATAAATTTGGCGAAATGCAGAGCCCCCATAAGAAACCCACTAAACGACAGAGAAGGACAGTGAGAAGACTAGTAGAAGCATTGAGCAGGGATAACACAGGGGAAAGACCTGTGAGCGCAAAGAGAGCAAAGCAGGCGATCGCAATAGCAGACGGGGCAGAAGCAGCGCTGAAGAGCGCAGAGCAGGCAGAAGCGCTGAGCAATCGATCGACGAAAGCGCAGGGCAAAGCACAGGCAGAAGCGCTGCAGGGAAGAAGCGCAAGAGCGCTTGGCAAAGCCCTAGCATCAAAGACCATCGCGCGTACGCGCACAAGACGTTGGCAATCAGTTTGCCTTGACGCTTTGCGTGCCTGTCCCAACTTTACATATGCGGCAAAACTCGCTGGCGTAGCGCGTGAAACCATCATTGCACACAGGCTGAAGAATCCGAAATTCGCTGCCCGCGTGGATGAAGCGCTAGCGCAGGGGGCAGAGACTTTAGAAGTGTTTTGCTGGCAGCGCGCCACGCAGGGCGTACCCAAACCGATCTTCGGCAGAGATGCCAAAGGCAATCCGATCCAAGTGGGAACAGTCACTGAGTACAGCGATCGTCTGGCTGAAGTCATGCTGAAAGCTCACCTACGTGATAAGTACAACCCCCCACAGCAGACAGAGCTGTCAGGGCCAAACGGTACGCCCCTTGCCCCTTTGGTTGCCCCCACGCAAGTGCAGATCATTATTCCCGATAATGGGCGATCCTTGCCAGAGCCTGTGCAGGCACAGCTGCCCCCAGTGACTGAAGAGACAGGGCAGGGCAGCTGAAAGTCTATAGTATATAGGTGAGCAGGCAAAAAGCCTGTTCCAGCGGACTTCCTAAAACTCGATTAGAGCGCTCGATCGCTCTGGATCATCTGTAGGTAGTCGCTTTGGGGGCGTACTCAATTCCGACCAAGCCGGTTTGACGATCCGTAACATTGCGGATCTGCCCTTCCAACACCCCACAGGGGCAGCCAGACACCCTGTGCCAGAAACTACGTACACCACCGGTTGTACGGGACAGACATGTCTCGCTTTCCGACATATGCCAGCCTGCAGGCAGGTGACACACCCTGCACGGATGCGCCATAACGCTACGCAGGGGTTTGATCGCACAATGCTTAAAAGCTTTAATCGGGGCACAGCTGCAGGCACAGCGGCATGCCGACCATTGCCGACCCATACCGACGCTGCGCTAACCGCACCGCAGGGCATACGGTGAAGACCGCGCATGCTTGGCCGGAAGAGCCATGACCGCGCCGACTCGGAAACATGGGATTGGGGGGCACCCCCCTGCCGCGCCGGGGCTCACGCGCAAATTTTTTGGCGCCGTTTTGACGACCTAGATCGCTTTTTCCGGCGCTCTTGAATTTTTTTTTACCGTCACGCGCTTTAAAAGTCGTTCCGTCGCTCTCTCCCTGTCTCCTGTCTGCCGTTATCTCCGTCTCTCTCCCTTTTTACCTGCCTATATGGGGGCCGCGTATTCGAGCCAAGCGTGCCACAGGCCAAGCAGTTCCTTGTGAAAGCCAAGCGTCAGCATTTCCTGCTCTGCCCTTTCCTTGCTCCAGCCTGACATTACCCGGTACACCGCGCAGATCAGACCTGTGCGATCTAAACCGTGTTCGCAGTGGATGAACGTGTTGGGGCCGATGAAACCCGCTGCGTCGATCACTATCTGTATCGGGGTGTAGAGCAGCTGCTGATCGAGCGTGATGGGGCACTTGTAGAGTGTACCGTCGCCAACAAATGGACTGTCGCTCCCTTCACCATCAGTGTTGAGCTTGATCACCTGCTTGAACCCGCAGGTTTTTAAATACTGCCAATCCTGATCAACGGGCTGTCCACCCCGCCAGATCTTCTTTTCGATGTCAACAATGTGGAAGTTTGGGATCATACCAGTAACGAATGAGTTTATACCAATGACGAACTTTAAAAACTGTGTCTGGCCCGCGCCTGAACGTTCCAGTCACTGGGGTGCCGATAAATTCTGACGGGTCTTCGTCGTAGCCACCGGGATTAAGCGTCGGCATAAAGTAGAAGTATTGCGCGAACCTGACGACCCCGTCAGAGATAGTCAGTTCATCTGGGGGTGTGTCGAATGTCATCTGTGAGTGCGGTGATCTCGGCCAGCGCTTCAGCGGCTTTAGCCTTCTCCGTTACGATCCTGCGCTCGATCACTGCCTTGACGTCAGCAAGATCGACATCAATAGACGTGTCCCCGATATAATCGCGCAAGTTCAGGCTGACTCGACCCCGGCTTTCAAGAAAGCTGGCCAGCCTGTCTGCCAGTGACATGGTTCCTTTGGCTTTATTGGCTAGTGCCCATATTTCGTCTGCCCGATCCCATTCCTTTTTTAGTTCGCTATCCATAAATCAAGTTGTGTGCATCCTGCCTGTTCATAGGTTTACCCCCATATTCGTATGACGCGGTCCACCGCGTGATTGATCTCGTGCGTATAAAGCGACGGCTGAGAACAGCCTTGTCATGGCGACGACCATCCAATCCCCTGCCCTTGGGCGCGCTCGTCATCGTCCAGCCACGCAGGCTCGACATCGCAGCAGGGTTACTCGTGCTGATCAACGCCCGATAGCCTAAAGCGCGATAGGCGCTGGCTGTCGTGTCCATGATGGCCCTGCCAATGCCAACGCCTTGGTAATCGGAGAGCGTGACGACCCTGTGTATGCGCCTTGCCTTGACGATCGTACCGAGCTTGCCCACGAAAGGCAGCCACGCGATGAAGGCAACGGCGATGCCTTCCATGAAAGCGACGAAACATATGCTGGCCTTGTGCAAATCTGCGCTCAGATAGTGATGACGCTGGAAAAGTTGCCAAGCACTTGAATGAACGCGTTGGATTCTGAGAGTGATTTTAGGTCGACAAAGCGACCCCCTTGGGAGATCGAGCCTGTTGGTGTGCGGCTCATACACCCAGTCAGGGGTTAACCAGTCGATGACGTCATAGTGACAGGTGGCACAGACAAAACGCTGATCCCTTCTGCGTACGGTCTTGGCGATCGCGCAACTCCCGATTTTGGCGACTGTTCGATCAACGACAGAAGTAAATTCATCGACAGCGCATTCACGGCTTTCAGCGAGTGCCCGCGCCATAGTCACCCTGAACTGTTCGCCATTGGAGAGCACGTGATACGGCCTTAACCAGTTGGGTGGACTGCTGAAGCCCACCGACGATAACAACGTCACGATCTCCTTAATCCCCATCTCGGCCGGGAAGCTGTCGACGATGGATCGGGTTTTGTGCCATTTGAATGGCTTCGTCACAGGAAACACTTCGTTGAGTACCGTCGTCTTGCCGCTGCCAGATGGCCCGACGATGACGCCGACATTCCACTTGTCGGGTAATTCGATGTCGACACTCCAGCTTTCGCGACTGACGTTCGTTGCGGGCAGGTCGAAGAGCCCCGACATTTGGGAGACGCGGGCGGTCTGATCTACCTTGCATTCGCGTTTGATCTCGACCTTCATGAGATTAAGGACCTGCATTTGAGCCCGCGCTCGGTAAACTCTTCGATCAGCTCCTTCTGGTCGACTTCCTTGTCACACTCGATAATGACTGCCCACCTTTCAGCGACGAAGGGGGTGGCAGCTCCCGGTGTGGCTGTCCCCAGCAGCTGCGCCAGTTCGTCACTGGTTAGGGCCGTCAACGTCAGGTCGAACTTGGCCTTGCTCATTTCCGCAACCAGCGCGCTTAACGTTTCTGTCGCCATGTCGCTGAACTCCGCTATCCTGTTGTCGGCAATGAGATCAGCATACTCGTGCTGGGGCGTGTCGTAATGCTGGTAGTCGACGGGGACGGTTTTTAACTTCAGCTGCTGGGCGGCCATAAGCCTGCCGTGTCCTTTGACGACTAGGTTCGACAGCGTGCTGATCACGATCGGGTTGCGCCAGCCCTGCTTTTTGATAATGGTCGCCAGCAGATCGATCTGCGCGTCGGGATGACGGTTGGGGTTGCGCGGGTTGGGTTTAATAGTGTCCAGATCCAGCTCGTGGGTGTACGCGCAATAGACGGGAACCCCGCTCATGCGCACGACTTTCTTTTTCGGCATGCGGAAAGGACTAGCACTGACGGTCGATCTATGTCAATACATTGCTATGGTTAAAATCGAAATCAGCGAAGTGAATGGGAGCATCAAAGTCGTGGCGTTGGACTACGGCGCAAAACAGATTGAAAAGCAGATCTGCAGTGTGCTCATGAATAAAGCTGACTCCAAGCTGAGCGAGTTTGTCGACAGGCGCACCCTGCAGCAGTACACGTTGACCACGCTGGACGATCACGACTACTCAGCAAAATGACGTGCGATCAGTGCAACGCCGCCTGCTGTCGCAGATTTGGCATCATCGAAGTGACGCCACACGATACCCAAGTACCGGCAGATCTGACTCAGGAAACCGAATTGGGCTATCGCATGATGAAACTTAAGCCCGGTACTTTTGAGTGCGTCGCCCTGCAGGGCAACAGATGTTCGATTTACGAAAACCGTCCAACAGTGTGCAGGCTTTTTAAAATGGGCGGGGACCTGTGCGCGCTCGCTCGACAGCCATGACTGCCCGCGAGATTCAGCGTCGCCTAATCCATGACAAGCGCCAGTCAACGGTGATGCCCAACTTCACGCCGCGCCAGTGGTTTGAATCTGATGTCATCGAAATCACGAGAGCCCGTATTTGGGTCGAGTACGAGATCAAGATCAGTCGGGCAGACTTCTTTGCCGACTCACAGAAGGGGGTCCATCAGTTTGATAATGGACAATCGTCGAAGCACAGACAAGTTGCGGCGGGAAAAGGCCCGTCGCGCTTCTTCTTCGTGGTGCCACACATGCTTGTCACTGAGCTGGACGTACCAATATGGGCGGGCCTGATCTATGCAACAGAGCGAAAGGGCGTGCGTGCGCCTTTCAACATCATACTGAGTGTCCAGCGCAAGGCGCCGTATCTGCACCGTCGCAAGTTTCAAGACTTCGACATGTGTAAGATCCACCTGTCGGCCTACTACAGGTACATTCGATCATGGGGGCAACAGTGATTAACGCTTTCACTTCAAACTATTATTATGTTTTCACGTCGACACAATGCGCACCAAACTTCACCCATTGTTCCAAGAGCAGAAGGGAGCTGGCGATCAGGTGGAAGCGCTGGCTGGATCTAATATTTGGCGAGCCCAACCTGCGTCTAATTTACTTTGTGCCCCGACATTATGTGCCTGTCCTGCTGGAGCTGTATCAGCGCTTTATCCCCCGCTGGAGTGCCCTGCGTTGGAAGGCAAAGACATGATCTACGTCGACACAATGCGGGCCAGATTTGGGTGCATGGTTATGTGCCATATGGTTGGCGACACCCATGACGAATTGATCGCCATGGCTGACAAAATAGGGGTTGCCCGTCGCTGGCTGCAATGCAGGGGGACTTACAGGGAGCATTTCGACGTCTGTGCGTCAAAACGCGCACTGGCCTTGCGTTTTGGTGCGATCGAGATCTCCCAGATGCAGCTGGGGCGCATACTGATAGCAAGACGACCGAAAAAAGGTTGTTGACGATATTGGGCAGTTTGTGGGATAAGAGCGCAAATGGTTTTACGAGAGCATGTCGTGGATGCACAAAAGGATTTCGTCATCCACGACGAAAACAACCGCAGGTCGAGTAGCTCTCCATCTGCACCCCCAGCGTTGCTCGTAACAGCGCTGGGTTTCCAATTTTGCAGAAGCGCGCTTTGAATGTAGTGCTGTCTTCTGGATCGTAAATCGGTGGATTCCGTAACTCGATTATTAGAGCGAAGCGGGTCATAACTGCGGCGGCTCTTCTTATGGGATATACAATGATGTCCCGAATTTCGACGAAGCCGGTGAAAAGCGTCGACGCGTGGGTGCGAAAGACTTAGAGCGCGATCATAGGTCGGGTTTCCTTCCGACATACAGTCTGAGTCAAATGCAGAGTAACGAAAAAGCTGCGCAATAGTTGCGAGCCACACAACTGCATGCCTTAGCCAAGCGCACGGTTCCCATAGGGGAGCTATGCCTTGGTCTTCAGTGACGCAATAGCAGGGTAAAGCGCGTTAGAGAAGTACTATATAGATCTATATGTACATTCAATACTCCCAAGGGTTTTTAAAAAGCAGATCCAGAAGAAGACGATCAGAACAGGTGTTGCCAAGGCAGGAATGTATTGACATGATTCGACCATGAAATCTGAAAAACTGAGATACGTCGAAATGACGACAGAAGATCTGAGTGACAGCGGGATCGTCGTTAACAGGTACAACGATCGCTTCTGCAAACTCCAGTCACTGGAAGAAGGCGTCTGGCGCGACGTCGAGATCGAAACCGAGAGCATTGACTGTTCCTTGTCGCGGACGAACATGAAATCTGAAGAGCCTGACGCGATCTACATGGTGCGTGATCCAGTCACTGGAATTATTGATTCGATCTGGACGACCGAACTGGCAGCAGCCCAACGCTGCCCGATAGCCAACGATCTGGCCAAATATTCGAAGACGATTTTCATAGTACTGCGCTGGAAGCTCAACACGATCGAAACTCCTTTCTCGCGATGAAGAAATCACTGCTTTGTGTTGGCGTACCGATTGTCTTCTGGATTGGCCTGTACGTCGTTATGAGCTTTTTCATTGCGCGTGATCAAAAGATCACGCACACCAATGCTGTGAGCGTGACAAGGTCGATCACCAACGGCGTTATAATTAACAAAACAAACACGAATGAAACAGGGGCACGTCATTAAAATTGAAGAGAGCTTTGATCACGATCGCCAGTGCTTTCACGCCATTATCTCACTGCAGGAATGGCGTCAAGGACATCACTACGGGGGCGCTGTCGTCACTGAGCACAGCGGGGTGCGCGGGGGACTGCACGATCAATTTATGAAGGAAGTCTGCGCGGTCGTGAAGAATGACATGCTGTCACTGCTGACGTTTAAAACCAAATGAAGACGATCAAGATCTCACTGGAAATTATAGACACCGAAACCAATACGGTTAAAAAGCTTGATGTCTTTGTCGACCACACGCTGGCGACGCAGTGTCATATCCCGTCTGATCGCTATCTGGTTAAATCATTCGAGAGCCTGATCAATACCTTCAGGCTGGCCCATCCCGGCGAACTGTGATCCACGAATTTCAAAAATACAAAAGCTGGTCGCAGGGCCAGCGTCGGGCTGACGACCTGACGACCATCCTTGCCATGATCGACGGCTGCGTTAAGGTCGAAACCAGCACGATCGATCTCGATCGCAGCGGGATCGACTATGTCGCGACGCTGCGTCGGGGTGCCCGCATTTATATCGACGCCAAGAACAGGCAAAAGGGCTGCTCGCGCTACTGGAAGGGCGAACCAGACTTGTCACTGGAGATCTGGTCGGTCATGCCGGCCGGAAAATACAACATGCCCAACTACAGGGCTGTCACTGGCTGGACCCTGTGCGAGAGAAAAGACGTGGATCTGATCCTGTTCAAATACGATCCATCTGACTGCACGAAGGTCTTTCTGGTTTCCTACCAGCTGCTGCGCATGGCGTTCAGGCGAAACCTTGAGCACTGGCGGGAAGTCTATCACGGTGATATACAGGATTCAGGAAAATGGCAGTCGCAGTGCGTGTTTGTCCCGGTTAGCGCGGTTTTCAAAGCGATTGAAAAAGTCAGCGTCCATGAAACGGTACGAGTTTGAAGCTGAACAATTCGAATTATTCAAGCCCCCGCGTGGGAGCGCCATCCACCCCGTCAATCGAAAGCAGGACAGCTACACAGTTTACACAGACGGCGCCTGCTGGCCAAACCCCGGAGCAGGCGGCTGGTGCGCTCTCATTTTTAAAAATGGCCAAGCGTTAATGCAGCTGACGGGCTGCGACGCCGACACGACGAATAATCGCTGTGAGATCATGGCGGTCATCGAAGCCCTAAGCGCGCTGCCCTTAAAGTCCTTCGTCACTGTCTACAGCGATTCGCAGTACGTTGTTAACGGCGCCAACAAGTGGGTTGAAAGGTGGGAGCGCAAGAGCTGGACGATCTACACAAAAGATCCGGTCAAGAATGTGGATTTGTGGCGGCAAATAGTTGATTTGAAAAAGGAGAGAGATTGTCGTTTCATCTGGGTGCGTGGTCATGACGGCGACTATTGGAATGAAGAGTGCGACAAGATCGCTTCTCGTTGTGCCCGTCTGCAGCGCACCTTCAATCGATCCTTATTCCCAACACCTTTGAAATCTCCTTCAAGGAATGTCCAGTTGAGCCACAAATAATGATCACTGACGACATTAACAAACTGGTGGGCGACGATCCTGAAGCTATGGAAGCGCGGGCGCGCATTCACGAGCCCAGCTCCCATGACGGATACGAAATACGGGTGCGCAAGAAGCAAGAGCCCCGCCTTGTCTTCGACCTGTCACTGAAAACTTTTTGCCCACAGCAAAACGTCCAGACCCTGACCTTCACAAAAACAAAAGTAGTGTTGTCCAGCGGTGGATCGTTTTGGGCGTGGCAGTACCTTGGAGACAAGAAAATCTATCTCTGAATGTATTGACACGGATAGATCGCGGGTGTGCAATACCGTCATGACGCTGCAAGAGAAATTCGATTGTCTTTCTGTTCGTGAGCGCGAAACCTTTACGCTGATTTGTTTTGGCCTGCTCAATAAAGAGATCGCAGACAAAATGAAGTGCACGACTAAGACCGTCGAAAAACACAGGCAGCACATTTACACCAAGCTCGACGTCTGCTCCCCAATGGATACCCTGCGGGTCGGGCTCTTGATTGGGCATATCAACATCGTGGACTGGACTAATCATCCCATACGTCCAGCCAAGCACAAAAAACAAAGAACAGAAATTATCAAAACGCCAGACTTCCACTATTCACCACTGAAAAACCTATGAGCGATCGCATATTCATCCAAGTCGGTAATGGTCGGGTCGAATGCCTGCCCGGTACAAGGCTGGTCGACCTGTACCGATCAGACTCGCCAGCTCCTGCCTGCAAAAGCGCTGAAGAGTCCAACGCCAAGACTGCCGAAGCCAAGCAGCGCATTTTTAAAATGAGCCCCACGAAGAAGTATGAACATCGAAGAGCTTAAAAAGGAAGGGCAGATCGACGCGCTAGGCAAAGCCATTTGGCGAAAGCTCGAAAAGGTTACGCGAATGACGGCAAACCCAGCAGGAATTTCACCATCAGATCTCGATCATGCTGAGAAATCACTGAAGGAGTGCCTTGAACTGGTTGACGAACTAAAAAAACTGCAATGACAACTGAACAGCTGGCACAGCTGCACGAGCGCATGTGTGAGAAAGCCCGATCTCTCATGCTGCGCAAAAACCACGACTATGCGGGCCTTAAAAAGACGTTCGCCAATTTCGAGCGGGTCAAGGCCATGGACATCTGCGAAGTCGACACAGGATTTTTCGTGCGCATGTGCGACAAATTCAGCCGACTGATCTCGCTCGCCCAGACAGGAGAAGCGCACGTCACTGACGAAAGCGTGTTCGACACGCTGGTCGACATGATCAACTACCCGATTCTTTACGCCGGTTGGCTGACTGAAAAAAACGAAAGGAAAAATGAACAACTACCTAGGACTACTGAAGGAAATCATGTTAAAAGGGGAAGAGCGCGTCGGTCGAAACGGGAATACGCGGGCATTATTCGCGCAGCAACTGCGCTGGGACCTGCGCGAAGGCTTCCCAATCGTAACCACAAAGGAACTGAAGGTTAGTTCAGTCGTGGGCGAGCTGCTTTGGTTTCTGTCGGGCAGCACAGACGACAACAAGCTGAAAGCACTGAGCTATATCGCGCCTGATAAAAACAGCATCTGGAGCGCAAACGCCGAAGATTTTTTAACTAAAGGCAAAGCGTCTTACAAAGGCGACTTGGGTCGCATCTACGGTTTCCAGTGGCGCAGCTGGAATGGCGCTACGGGGTACATTCAGCCCATCGATCAAATTACTCAACTCGTGAAGCGCCTGCGCGAAGATCCATTCAGCCGCTATCACCTTGTCACTGCATGGAACCCTTCAGACATTCCACACATGGCGCTACCCGCCTGCCATGTCATGTTTCAAGTCTTCTGCCACGTCGACGGGGGCTTGTCGCTCAGTATGATTCAGCGCAGCTGCGACACCTTCTTAGGCGTACCGTACAACATCGCCAGCTATGCCCTGCTCACCCACATGCTGGCGCACGTTACTGGAAGAGAAGCACGAGAGCTGATTATCACCTTTCAGGACGTTCACATTTACGAAGAGCACTTTGACGTGGTAATGCAGCAGATACGCCGAAGACCCTTCAAACTCCCGTCTCTGCAGCTCAACCATGAAGTCAAAGAGTTGACTGACTTCACCATGAAGGACATAGTCCTTATCGGCTATGAGCATCACGAAGCGCTCAAAGCAAAAATGATTGTTTAATTATGTGGACACGACTCACCCAACCAGACGGCGTGCTGCAATACATCGACGCTGCAAGCGTATTGCGGATCGAAATTGACCAGAGCGATAAAACCGCAGCAGTTGAGCTGCCTACAGACACACTGAGCGTCACTGTCGAAAGCGCTGAAGCGCTGTTTGAACTGCTGCACATGTCAGAGATACAGCCCGCCAAAGCGACAAGCCCAGCCCCATGACTGCCAAGACCAAGGGGAACACCCCAGAAGTTCCAATAGACAAAGAGAAAGAACAGCTGGATCAGAATCGTGCGTATTATCAAGAAATGATCGGTCGCATGAGCGCCAAGATCATGCACGATCGCCCCATTCGCATCTGGGTAGGGGATTTAGATCCCATATTTTCCTGACAACACCCAACAAGAAAACAGAAAACTTATGAAAAAATTATTGATCGCAATTCTAGCAATCGCTTCGCTAAGCGCGACGGCACAGTCCATCAACGCCAACGCGAAAGCCACATTCGAAACTTCATACTTGGCTTTGCTTGGCCCGCTCACAGCCAGCACTGCAGCTGGCGCTATTGAAGGTCCGTGGAACACTGTGTTGGAGCAGGGCTTGAAAACCGCCAGTCAATGGGATCTTACGATTGTCCCGTCTTTTGAAGTCGGCCTGCTGACGCTGACTTCTGTCAGCAGCAAAAACATGGTTATTGACACCGCTACAGCAACTGCGTGCGTGAAAGTGCGCGTGCTGGTCGACGGGGTTGTAGCTGCTCCGGGGGAAGTTGTTTATGGTAAGCGCACGCAGCAGCTCTCTGCCACATTGGAAGGTGCGATAGCAGGGTGCCTCAGTATTATCACGAATGCCAGCGGGGCACTAACGATCACGCTCAACACGAATTGCGTAGCGCCAGAAACGATCTCACTACTGCAAGACACAGTGAGCGCCAACAGCTTCACCTTCGTCTCGCCCAACAATTCGACAGGCGTGCATGTGCTTCAGGTGCAGGCCAAGATCAGCGCCAAGGGGGACAATCAAAACGGCTCATTTCAGGCTGTCGGTCTACTGGGTAAAGGGACCATGACAGTTGAATCCAGTCGCACAACCAAGCAGAGTCTTGCGCCCTACGTTCTGGGGCAGTGATTTTTGTTACCAAACCCACGAAACAAAGAAAGGCAGGTGAAAAGAAATGGCAGTGATTGCAAAATTCAAGGTTGAAGACATCAAGCTCAGCCGTGGACTACGCGTGAAGCTCGACGCTGAAGGGAAACCTGAGCGCGATCAGAGCGGGCGTGAAGTCTATGAGAAGTGTGCTATGCGCTCGATCAGAATGCTTCCCGTGTACGGCAATGGTGATCCCCACCATCCCAACACGAAGTTCTGGCAAGCAGCAACCCCAAGCGGAGAGCTGAGACTGGACATCGTCAACCCTGACGCAAGCTCACAGTTTGAAGTCGATCAGGAATGGTTGATCAAAATGGAGCTTGCCTAAGAAACTGCAAACGCGCTCAAACGGGCAGTTACTAACGTCGCTGAGCGTGCCCTTTTCACCCAAACTAAAATATGACGAACATCGCTATTATCAACGAATGCTCTGTGCTGACTGACGATCAGATTATTCCAGTTGTCGCTGCACTGCAGATACAGGTTAGTCGTGACTTTTTACCGGCATGGGGAATCGACGCAAAGCTGACATTTGTTCCGAAAGGTCAAAACCCGCCAGCTGACGCATGGTGGATCGCCATATTGGACAATTCAGATCAAGCGGGAGCCCTAGGCTATCACGATCTCACTGATCAGGGATTGCCCATTGGAAAGGTTTTTGCAGCGACAACCATGCAGTACGATGGCAAGTGGACAGTTGCTGCTTCGCATGAACTGCTTGAAATGTTGGGCGATCCCGACATCAACCTGACTGTGTTTGTCGAGCAGGGGCGGGGCGGGGTTCTTTACGCTTACGAAAATTGCGACGCAGTAGAAGACGACTCGCTTGGATACGACATCAATGGTGTCACGGTGAGCGACTTCGTTTTCCCTTCGTGGTTCGAGACGTTCAGAACGATCGGGCCTTTTGACTTCTGCAACAAGGTGGATAAGCCTTTGCAGCTTCTCGCTGGCGGTTACATAGGGGCGTACGACATTCGTCGGGGAAGTGGATGGACCCAGCTGACGGCTGACGGTGCGCCAAGTAGTTATGACGCTCGCCCCAGAGTAGGCAGTCGTCGGGAGCGAAGACGCACAGCGCGAAGAGAGTGGCTGAAGTCGAAAAAACAAACCGCATAAGGAGATCACAATGCCCGCAAAATCAGTAGCCCAACAGTAAGCAGCCGGGATTGCCATGGCAGTGAAAAAGGGAGAGATCCCAGCTTCGAAGGCTGGACCCGCAGCGCGAGCCATGGCGCAAATGCCCAGCCAGTCACTGCAGCACTATGCTCAAACCAAGCATGGTAAGCTTCCTGATCACGTGAAGAAGTAGGGCTGGGGGCTCGCCAGTTCGTTTATAGGGCGTTTTTCCTGCCCAACCATGAAACAGGTCGCAAACACGCTCCGACGCGTCTGAAGGCAATGGGGTAAATCCCCATCTCGCAGGAAATTCAATGGGCGCTAAAGTTGCGCCATGATCATAGAACTAAAGTCAGACACTAATGCGGCAGTAATCGTCGACACGACCAAGATCTCTTTCGTCGAATTTTCAACCGGCGTTGTTCACATGGACAACGCGGAAAAATTCACTCTCGATCCGAATGAGTTGATCGTTTTATGGGACGCTTGGAACAAAGGTAAAAATTCCAGCTATGTCCCTGTCGAACCTGCAGCACTCACAGCAGCCACTGCCCGCGCAGCTGTGACGGCGAAAGCTGTCGCTGACGCCAAGGCAAAGAAGCTCGCTCCAAAATCTGTCGCAAAGTAGCACCACCAACGAGAGTCTTGACTCCAGTGTTTGGGTGTCGGACTCTCGTTGAGTGTCGGACACTCTTCAGTTTAAGGCTCAGTCAGGCAAGCAGCTGGCCTTTCTTTCCAGCCCCGTCGATTTCGCGGTATATGGCGGGAGTCGCGGTGCGGGCAAATCTTTTGCCCTGCTTCTTGAAGCGCTGCGCAATACCAGCAACAAGGATTTTTCAGCAGTCATTTTTCGACGCACGTACAAGCAGATCGAGCAGGAAGGCGGTCTGTGGGAAACGTCGAACAAGATCTACCCCTATTGCGGGGCAACTGGAAGCTTCGGAAATCTCACTTGGAAATTTCCAATCAGGGACAAAGACGGGAAAATCCTTTCCCCGACTGGCGGGGCGAAGGTGCGCTTCTCGCACATGGAAGATGAAAACAATCGCTTCGATTGGCTGGGGTCTTCAGTTCCCCTGATCTGCTTCGATGAGCTGGTTACGTTCACCGAAGAGCAGGTTGTTTTCATGTTCGGATCAAATCGATCGACCTGTGGTGTTCGCCCGTACATGCGCGCCACAACAAACCCCGATAGCAAAAGCTGGGTCGCAAAACTGATCTCTTGGTGGATTAACCCCGAAACAGGATATCCGATCGAAGAACGATCAGGGAAAGTGCGCTGGTTCATACGGGTCAAAGACAGCTGGGTCTGGGGCGACAGCAAGGAAGAGCTGAACGAAAAGTACCCGGAGATACCGCCGAAAAGTTTCACGTTCATCCCCGCCAAGGTGTACGACAATCGCATCCTGCTCGAAAAAGACCCTTCCTACATTTCGTCACTGTACGCATTAGGTCAGGTCGATCGAGAACGCTACCTGCATGGCAACTGGAAGATCAGCGACGTCAGCGGGAAGATCTTCAAGCGCGAATGGTTTCAAATTATTCCTGAGCGGCCGGCTGGACTCAGCGTCTTCGTGCGTTACTGGGACGTCGCCAGCACTGAGCCCAATAAAAAGAACAAAGATCCCGACTGGACTTGCGGGGTGCTGATCTCTTTGAAGGATGGCATTTGGTACATTCTCGACGTGCAGCGCTTTCGCGGGACCCCGGCAGTGGTGGAAAAGCGCGTCAAGCAGACTGCAGCGATCGATCCCTTCGGCACCCGCATACGCATGGAAGAAGAGCCCGGATCATCTGGTATAACCGCCACAGATCACTATGCGCGCTTCGTGCTTGTCGGTTTTGACTTTAAAGGCATCAAGTCACTGAAAAATAAGCAGCTGCGCGCAGCGCCTGTCTCCAGCGCAGCGGAAGTGGGCAATGTGAAGCTCATACGCGGCAATTGGAACATGGACTACCTTGACGAACTGGAAAATTTCAAGGGGCTGGACGAAAAGAACGATCAGGTCGACGCGACGTCAGGCGGATTCAACGAGCTGAAAGGCGCGGGGGGCGACATGAAGTTTGCCATTGCGACAGCAACGACAAAATACGATGCCTGCGTGCCAGCCAGCGTTGGATCGTACGACAAGATTGGACTCTTATGAGAACCCGATCGACCCCGCGCATAGCGTTGGAAGTGGAACACAGGATCATCTGCCTTTTAGCCAATGGATTTCCGCCAAAGTACATCGCAGGTCAAATCGGTATCGCTGAAAAAACTCTTGGCTGGCATATCCCTAAAATCAGAGCGCGCCTTAACTGTCCCAGTCTTGCCGATCTGGTTCACTTCGCGATCTACCATCGTTTGATCCCGCTTAAGAAAGACGATCATACCTTCGATCCTAGTCGAATACCACAGGGACACCACGCTCGACGCTGCGGATTCATAAAGTGCGGTGCATCATTTCTCACCAAGGAGAACCAGCATTACTGTTGTCCAGAGCACGCAGTGATGGCCAAGCGCCTGAACGATAAAATGAGTCGCGGGACAGAGTTTTTCATGCGCATTTGCGCTTACAGGAATTGTCGGGTCGAGTTCAGGGCAGATCGCAAAGACAAGATTTTCCATACTCGAAAATGCAAACTCAAAGAGACAGCCATGCGTTGGAAGGACAGGCATCCGGGCAGGCAGCAGCAGTACTCACGAGATTCCTACGCCCGAAAGAAACTACATGAAGCTCAAAAGACCGGGGCATAAGCACGTGCATTTCGGGAAGTGCCCAACCGTTAAGGACACTCTTGAGTACGCTAAGAAAGAAGGATTCACCATCGCTTCTGCTTACTGCTGTCGCTGTCACCATAAATGGAAAATGATCTTTGCCCCCGACAAGCTTCCCAAAAATCTCACCAACGGTGTTCACTCTCTGACAATGCCTGATCAGCCCTGCATTAAATGTGATCGCAAGCGTGTCATTGTGACGATCAAATATAAAAAACTGGCGTATTTATGATCGGGCTCTGCTATGGCATTGGGACTCACGCTGAAGCAGCGCGCTTCGCAGCAGATCAGATGCAGTACATGACGGGAGTCAGCTGCACTGTCATCGAAACAAACCCGCTAGCCGAAGAAGTGCACCCCAGCTGGCTCAAGTGCATCGCGATCGATCTTTTTCCAGAAGAAGACAGTTTCTTGGTTTTCGACGCCGACATTCTCTGCCTTAAACCATGGGACCCCGAAAAGATTTTCGAAGATTTGGGTAGACCTTTCTGCGCTGTGCCCGACACGCGGGATCAAATCGTTTATGAAGAGTGCAATAATTTGGGCATCCCATTTCCTGATCTCTACATCAATGGCGGGCTGACTATCTTTGGACAGGAGCATGCTGAAGTATGGCGCAGCACGTGGAAGCGTCGCCCGCGTTGCGGCAAATGGATGGAACAAGGCGCTCTAAACTTGGCGCTGCTCGACACAGGAGTTGAAACCTGTCGCCTGCCACGCTGGTTCAACGTGCTGGCCAACGGAAAAGACGGGTTGAGAGAAATCAAAGACCCCACAGTAAAACACAGGATGATCAACCTTCATTTCTGCGGGACCAAAATCGCGGAAGTACTAGCCCTGCAAAAACAATATGTCGCAATTCATTCGTATCAAGCAGACCCGCTTGGATCTGCTTGACGCCCTGCCCAAGAATCTTGTCATGGCAGAGCTGGGGGTTTTCTGCGGCGACTTCAGTGAGCAAATATTAGAGCGCTGCTCACCCCGCATACTCTTCCTTGTCGACACCTTTGAAGGGATAATCCAGAGCGGTGACCAGAATGGGGAAAACATGCGATCAGTCGACATGCAGAAGATGCGCTGGGAGCTGGAAATACGCTTCTCACGCAAACCCATGCAGATCGCCAAAAGCGACAGCATCGCTTGGTTGCGCGATCAGGACGATGATTCGCTCGACGCTGTCTACATCGACACGACGCATCGTTATTTCCAGACAGTGGGAGAGCTGGAATTATCCATGCACGCTGTGCGTGCTGGCGGGTTTATCTGCGGGCACGACTTCAGCAATAATTACGTCGAAGTCATTGACGCAGTCACGGCTTTCATCGATCGCTACGATCTGAAAGCCTACATTTACGAAGGTGACAAGCTGGCGTCGTTCAGGATCGACAAGCCTTACGACTTGTAAGTCTCCATCCCCAACTGCGCCGGACTGTAGTCACTGCTGGCGCCGGGGGTTCGTGAAACGCTGTTATATTTGTTGGAAGGTTTTTCTGTCTTCACTTCCAAGACAGGCTGCGGATTATCCAAATGCGGCTGATTAACCCAGCCACGGAAATTACCTGCGCTCACTGGCGAGAAGAAGACCCAGCCTGAAAGAATCCATTCGGCTTTGATCAAAGGCCAGTTGTCATCTGGTCGAAAAACACGTGCCTTGCACCCGCTGCAAACACGCTGATCCCAGCGAAGAGAGTTGACGCGCCCGCAAGCAGGGCAGCGCTTGATATCTGTGAGTAATAACATGCGTCACGGTTTAACCAGCAAAAGCTGTATTGACAAGGCAGATCGTAAGTCTTAATAAGGGACTCATGCGGCACAACAAACAACGGCTTGACTGTTAGGGAAGGCGCTTGCGATCGGCATTTTAACCCTTGACATGTCACTCCCCTCAATAGGAAGGTCTGTTTAATGCGGGACTTGTATCCGCTTCAGGCGTTTTTTATAGCCGCCGAAGCGTGGGAGAGACACAAGGCAGCGTATATGCGCAGACTCGCAAGCGCCCGCCAAACAGAGCCTTCGGCAGAACAACTGCTTAATTATAAGCAAGTCTGGATCGAAGGTTATCTGGAAGCTCAGGCCGACAATGCCGAAGAAACAAGCGCAGCCGGTGGATCGTGATTGGCGCAGTCAGTCACTTGTCCTTCTCCCCAACTTAACTTCAGGCAGGGCAATGCCCGGTGGAATGGTTTTGCCGCAGCCTTCCGTCCCTGTTCTTAACAAAGAGCCCGACAACATCAGAGCGCCACTCGTGCCCGACGCGTTCGCCATGTACAAACGCGGTGCGCTATCTGGCTGGGGCGAGCCCTACAACATGTCGACAACGCTGGACAGCCAGCGTATTCAGAGCGCGATACGGGCTGCCGAGCGGGGGGACACATGGCAGCTCTTCACGATCTATCGTGACATGGAAATCGGGTACGCCCACCTGCAGACAGAATTTTCCAAGCGCAAACTCACAGTCGTAGGACAGCCGCACGCGATCCTTCCCCGCACGAAGAACAACGCGAAAGATCAGATCGCAGCCGAAGTGATCGACGAAATGATCGAGAACTGCGACAACTGGAATGATGCGCTGGATAACATGCTGGATTCCACACTCTGGCCTGTGGCGGTATCGGAGAAACTATTTGCGCCCGTCGACAAGGCAGACCTGCGTTACTTCAAGCATGCTGTTCGCTTTCGCCTGCGCAAGCTCGATCCTGTTAACCCCACTCTCTTCTGTTATAAAATCCCATACATGGCGAGCGGATATGCAGCGTTCGCCACGCCCCAACAGGCTGAGCGCTCCATGTCACCGCAGGCGCTCCCTTATGGATCTACCGTTCCTTCATGGGACCCCAACGCGTGGGAGCCCGATTTGCGATTTTACGAGACGTTCGAAAACGGCTACCCCAATTTCTCACCCGACAGCACGTACCCGGCCGAGAAGTTCAGACATATCATCCATCGGGGCAGCAACCTGACCAAGGCGATTCGCGACAACTTCGGCGGGCCAATGCGATCGATCCTGTTCTGGTGGTTTCTGGCGACGCAAGCCCGCGACTGGTTTGGTCGCTATATGCAGCGCTGGGGTCATCCGTTCCTGCTGGGCAAGGTCGACGCCCAACAGAAAGACACGCTGCAGTTCATGCGCAATGCGATCTCGCTCTCGCAGGAGCTGGGCGGGCTGGTCATCGACAAAAACGCCGAAGCCCAACTGTTGCAAGCAGCGTCACTGAATGGCGCTGAAGGGTACAAAATGTTCATCGACGTCTGTAATGACGAAGTGAGCAAGGTTGTTGTCGGGCAGACTACTTCTTCCAACGCGAAGAGCACTGGACTGGGCAGCGGTGTTGCTGATCTGCATTCGCAAGTCAGAAGCGATCTTCGTCAGAGCGACATGCGCAAGCTCTCGACAACCCTGACCAACCAGTTGTTCGACCAGTACCTTGAGATCAACGGGTATGACGGTCGGGTTCGTGGAATTATCTGGGGCGGCAAGGATGAGAAGCAGGCCGAGCTGCTCTCCCGCACGATGAGCGACTTTCACGATGCTGGCATTGAAGCTGACGACGCTGGCCTTGAAGTGATCAGCGAGCGCGTTGGGTTCAGCTTGCGCCGTGTTCCCATGGAAGTGCGCCTTGGTGGAAAGTCCGAGACGTCGCCCACTGGAAAGCCTTCGAAGAAAAACAAAAAGCAGCTTCAGAAAGCAGTCAAAAAAGAACTCGTTAAATGAAAAAATACATCGCCCCCATTCTTTGCTCTGTCGTCATTCTCATGGTGACGGCCTATCTGGTTTATGCGCAGTCATCGAGCCCGCCACAACCCGGATGGTTCCCGACAGTCTCTGCCAGCGGGATCACTGTGTGGACGCGTGACGGTGGATCTTTGACCAACCTTCAAGTCAGCGCAGGATCTGGCGCGGCTGGAATAACGAACAATAATACGTTCACAGGCACAAACGTATTCAGTAACCCGATCGTTGGCGACGGGTCGTCCATGACAAATCTGACCTATCGCTACACGACAAACGCGATCACAGCGCTGGCTGTAGTCTGGGGCGGGGCGGTGTTCACCAATATCGCTGCCAACTTCACTGCTGCTATTCCATCACCCGGATCGGCTTTCTTTGAGACAGCTGTCATGTGGATCACCAACTCCAGCGCGAGCGATTTTACGGTTACGTTCCCCAATGGGGTCTGGGGCACACCGGGATCAGGCGCTCCCCCGGTTTACTACTGCACCAACAAAATGCTGACGCGCATCATGGTCGAGCACTACGGGCAGCTGGCAACCAACGCGTACAAACTTGATTTCGCCCCATAATGAAACTAACACGCAGGGCATTTGTTCGATCAGGAGCGATCTTCATCCCGTCACTGGCGACCATAGTGCGGGGACAGCTCCCTGCTGTGCCCCTGCAAAGATTTTCAGGTTCAAGCTTAGCTGCCCTAGTCACTGCATGGCAGGCAAGGGTGATCAGTAATGGCGGGGCTTCGCCAAGCGGGGCAACGCTCACAGCTGTCAATACGTGGTATAACGCTCTGGCGTCGGCTGGAATTGACACGCTGATGAAGGAAGTTAATTTCTTCGCTCCTGACAGCGTCATTGCTGCGAAAACCCCATTTATTCTCACAAGAGAAGCGGCTTTGTGGACAGCGGCGACATCCACAGTTTCAGTGGACGGGTTGTCCACCGATGCCAGTACGGTAGTAAATACTGCCGGTTCTGGCCCGAATTATTTCACGGACGGAAGTTGTGGTATGACTTGGTACGGGCAAGCCCCCGGAGCCAAACCAGATCAGATTCAATGTGGAACAGGTGTCGGCGGAAACGCTCAATGTATTTTTCTGTATCCAACTGTGGGAGTGAGCTACGTCTATCCCGGTTCACCGTTTTGCTTCGTGGCAGTGCCCGCCAGTCCGTTTTCTAATAATGATTTTGGGATGCTCTCGTTGAATCGGGTTGCCACAAATGATTTGCGAGTGTTCTGGGGAAACAACGCAATCACTCCAGTTCAAGCTGGTTCAACAGTAACTAACAGTTGCGGGAGCGCGCCAACCACTACCCCATCTTGGAATGTGGGCACTTCGGCGGGAACAGGCGGAAGGTTTCTCTACAACTTTGGTTCAGCTTACATTCATTCGCTCTTTGCTGTGCATCTGGGTATGACTCTGACCCAAGTCAAAGCCCTTCAGTCTGCGACGGCAACTTTGCGCCTTGCTTTTGGTGGACACGCATAATGTTTGCCCCGATAAAAACCGGAGAGAGTGCCCGCTACTGGGATGTTGGCGACAAATTGATCGCCAACAACAGTCGCGTTGCCTCAGTGTCGCTGTTCAGAGCGATCTCTAGCTTAGGTCTGGAGACAAAGGGCGTGATCGAGCCAACCAAACCAGTTTACCTGTTGGTGCGTGAGCCCGTATCCAGATTTATTTCAGCCAAATCCAAAGGGCACATTTACGCGGGCACAGGAAACCATTTCGAACTTCAAAGCAAACTGGCTGTCGGGCCAAAGGTTTTTCTCTATCGTTTCCCAGAACACCTGTCACAGTTTGCGATCGACACAGGGTTAAATTCCATTCCTTGGGTCAACGCTTCTATAAGCAAATCCAGTCTTTCTGCTCAGGAATTAAGTCAGGCAATGGTGGACTACCATGACGATTTTGTAATGTTCAACGCGATCAAGCATCCGGGCTTCGAATGGAAATTAATGATTCGACTCTTTCTTCTTCTCTCGTGTCTTTCTGCCTTTGCGCAACTGCCCGTCATTCCACTGCAGACGCTGAGCAGTGGCGGCAATACGCTTCTCAACGGATTACAGGTCGCATGGAATTTCGATGATCAATTTGCTGGCCCGACAAACAGATTTTCAGACTTCGGGTCGCAGATCCTGACGAACGTGGGCGCGCTGACGGGGACCGAGCGATCACTAAGCAGCGGTGGGGTGATCATCACCAACAGCGGGGCCGGCTATCTGAATCTGACCAATACCAGCATGTTCGGGCTCAATAGCTCGTTCACGGCAGCGTTTTGGGTGTGTGGTGGGGTAGGTGGTTCTGCGGCCTGCTCTATTGGACAGCACGTCACTGATTCTGTCTATGATTGGAGATGGGACGGAACTGTATTCAAAACATTGGACGCCGGAAGCTCAGGACATCAGGTTGTTGGAAGCAGCATAAGCGCCACAACTTGGTTGCTCACCGTTTGCGGGTACGATGCTGCCAACAATCAGATTTTCATCAGCAACAATGGTGGGGCCAAGACTACTGCTGCATCCGGTGGATCGGTGAAGCAGACAGCCAACATGCCTTTCAGGATAACGATCAATCCTGATGTCATTGACAACTTCTATTTCTGGAATCGCGTACTCACCACAGCTGAGATCACCCAGCTCTACAATAGCGGTCGGGCCATGCAGTATCCTTTCGTTAATTCGCCCGGAATGCAGACAGCCACTGCTTGGGCATGGGCTATCACCAATCTTGGCGGGACAGTGAGCGCCAACTCAATAACAGCAGTTGGTGCGCTCTGCGATGCCTTCGTTACGGCAGGGATAATGACAAGGGCTACCTGCATTATTCCCTTTGCTCCAGACAGCTTGCAGGCTGCTCTAACCAGTCCTGTGAACGCATGGGACATCAATGGCGGAAATAATTTCATTGCTGCGACCATTCTTCCGTACGAAGGCAATCAAGGGTTTGTCACAGGAGATCTGAGCGTTAACGGACTCACCGGAAACGGCAGCAGCAAGTATGTCCAGTTGTTTCCCGGCGCTATAAGTGGTGGACTTCGCAAGATCATGCCCAACCCGCTGGACGCGGGGAAGATCCTTTACAGCTACACGACAAATCGTGGGGCTTACGTCGAAGAAGGCTACATTGACAGCGGAGCCACTCCAAATAACTTCAGCGATATCACAGTCAACTTCAATAGCGGTAACGCTGTTCAAGGATACATTGGTGGCGTAGCTGGTGGGGCAGTTACGAACGCTACGGTCGGTTATGGTTTTTACAGTGTCCAGCGAGTGAACAACACGGAAATCGACGGATATTTTGCCAACTCGACAACGCCGCATTTTCTTTTCAATCAGAACACGACAGCCAGTGGAGTTTCATCTTGGCGAGTGAACTTCGTCAATTATGCCGTGTTCACCTACTGGGATGCAGTCGGAGCTGGACCCGTCGCAAATTATTCGTCGAACACGCTGTCTTTCCTGTGTTATTTTAACGCGCATCTGACTTCTTCTGAATCGTCAGCAGCTTACAATGCAATTCAATCCTACCTGACAACCAAAGGCGGCGGATTCAGATAAATTTATGCCAGCATACGAGCCTTTTGTACCGGGGCAGATTTATGGAACAGGAGAAGAGCAAAACTGGTTCGATGGCCAGCCCCAGCAATCAAGCTTTCAAGGCATGTCTCCGTGGTGGTGTGTCCCCACGAGCTGGTACATTCGCACTGTCGACAGCCAGATATTCGCGTCACCGACTTGGAATTTTTCTGCATGGGTCTTCGCGGTGAAGATCGATCAGGACGGGGCAATGAAGTTCCAAATGCCCTACGGGATTAGACAGAATGGGCTACAGCGCCAGCTGCCTGCGTTCGAAGTCACGTTCCCGCCAAGTGAAATCTTCGCGCAGGCGATCTTTTTCACAGATCTATTCCCGTCAGTGCTGCCAGCAAACAAAGACCTGCCTGCCTTGGCTTATGGCGAGAACACATTTTTGTTCGGCTGGAATAACTCTCTGTATTTCTGGTTCCCGATCATCGGGCTCAACAACGATCACCAAATCCCGTCGCTCATGGCTGCGCTCGACGCGGGCTCAGATCAAATCATGATGTTCAGCGATCAAGTGCTGACGCCCAACGATCAGACACTGCCTGCGCTCATGTACAATGCGACAGCCAGTCTCTACGGCTGGCATACGAAATATAATTACTGGATTCCCATTATCAGCCCTGACGGGTTAATCCTTAACGCTGTGTCATCGCCCGCAAACCCTGAAGGGCAAATTGTCTTCGGGCAGAGTGACACACCGACAACCCCAGTCGATCAGACTGAGCCCCAGCTTTTCTATAACGCCAACAGCAAGCTCTACGGTTGGAACAACAGCAGCCTGTCTCAGATCGCGATCATCTCATGAAAAAGTTCGTTTATCACTTTCTGCCCGTCATCGCCCTTTGCGCGCTTGTTCTCACTGCTGTCGCTGCAGGGCTCATTCAAAGCGGTTGGACAACGACAGGCGATCCAGCTGTAGCCCGAGCAGCCCTTGGCATAACCGGGGGTGACGTCGATCTTTCATCGATCACGATAACAAACGGGATCACCAACTTGATCAACGCCGCCAATACGGTTCTGCGCGCAGACGCCAACAAAGCTGTGACAAGCATCCCCAATGGATCGGGAGCCCTGACAAACGCGGGCGCCGGGGTAGTTGGCTGGTACACAGGATACGCGCCACTGGATGCCAACAATCTGTTCACAGGCCAGAACACTTTCAATAATCTCAGTACCTTTTCGGCCAACCTGCAGATTTCAGCCAACGAAACTGTAACTGGCGGTATTACAAATTCATCGCTGAGCGCCAGCACGATCCTTGAGACAGACACGAACAAGCGAGTATCGAGCGTGCCCAATGCGAGCGGGTTTATAACCAACAACGGGTCGGGCGTTGTCGGCTACTATCCCGCTGCAAATGTTGGGTCTGTATCGAGCGTGGCAATGACTGTGCCGTCGATCCTTTCTGTTTCGGGCAGCCCGATAACTGGATCAGGCACTTTGGGGATCACCCTGCAGACAGAAACCGCCAACATGTTCTTTGCTGGCCCTGCGACCCTTGGACCATCAACACCAACCTTCAGGCCGATCGCCAATCGGGATCTTGGCAGCACGACAGCTGCTTTTTACGACACGCAAAACACCTGGACTGTCCCACAGGGTTTCCACGGTATTACGATCACGAACGCCGAAACAAATCTCTCTGTCACAGCAAGCACTGTGCTCAAGGTCGACGCGAATAAGGTAGTTGCGAGTATCGCCAATGCATTTGGAGTCATAACCAATGACGGGGCGGGCAACGTGGGCTTCACTGCAGACGGAAACTCTCTGACAAACCTTCACTATTCGTACACGACCAACACGATCCCCAACACCGGCGTACTGACCTTTGGCGGAAAGTCGTACGTCACCAATATTCAGGCGAGCATCACGCTAGCCGCATTTGCCAGCGTGGACCCCACACTGTACGAAACACTTGTTCTGCGAGTGACAAACTCAACCGCTTCTGATCTTACCGTCACAATGCCCAGCGGGGTGTTGGGAACGCCGGGAACAGGGTTGCCATCGGTTTTTTACTGCACAAACAAAGTGACGACCTATATCTACGTGAGTCATTACGGTCGGGACATAACCAACGCTTGGAAACAGGACTTCGCGCAATGATCTACGTTCTTTACGATGACGATGCTGACGGTTTTGGGGCCTGCTACGCTGCGCAGCTGAAGTTTGGTAATGAATGCAAGTGCATTGCGGTCAATCGGGGTGATCCCCCGCCCGACATGCCCGATGCGACAGAGTGCTACATTCTGGACTTCAATTACCCGCGTGATGTCATGAAAGCGCTTCAGGATCGATTCAGGACTGTCCTGATCGATCACCATATCAGCGCTGAGATCGAACTAATCGGACTGCCCTATTGCCATTTTGACACGACCAAGAGCGCCTGCGTGCTGTCGTGGGAGTATTTCTGGCCAGACAGCAGGGTCCCCATCTTCCTGCAGTACATCCAAGACGCTGATCTCTGGCAATGGCGTCTTCCTTTCAGCAAACAGATTCGCTTGGCGGTCGACAGCTATGCGCGAGATCCAGAAACTTGGAGACAGATAAGCGGTATCAATTACGTGCGTGATACATCGCTGGAAATGCAGCGCATGAATCAGCTGGTCGAAATCGGAGAGCCGATACTGCAATACGTGCGAACACAGATCGCCGGTACAAAACCCCGCCAAGCAGTCTTTGTCACTGGAGAGTCACCCCGCATAAGCTTCGACATCGAAGAAGCGCAGTCAGGAAGCGATCGCTATGTCGTGCCTGTCGTTAATGCCACACAATTCCAGAGCGAGATCGCCAGCAACCTGATCTCAGAATTTCCCAATGCTCTTTTCGTTGCCTACTACTATGATAATGATGCAGGTCTTCGTCAGTGGGGATTGCGATCACGCCCTGACGGGATAGACGTGAGCGTCATTGCCAAAATGTTTGGCGGGGGCGGGCATCGCCAAGCGGCCGGCTTCAGGACATTCCACGACGCAGGTTATGGAATGGCACCGTCCAAACCAGCGACCGTTGGAGCCCTAAGCGCAGAAGAGATCTTGCAGAGCGATGGGAAAAATATTACTTACGCGCAGTGACAACGACAGACACGAGTCAATACATTACGCCCCATACGGCAGCCAAACTTCTTAACATTGGTGAGCGACGAATACGCAGCATGTGCGCCATGGGGGCTTTCAGGACAGCGCATAAGCCGGGATATGGACCGGGGGCTCACTGGCTTATCCTGCGATCTGAAGTTTCTACCCACAAAATCAAAAGCCACATCAAGAAATAAAGGACAACAATGCAACAACCGGAAATCAAACGACTAGGTAAACCGCCAGAAGGGGGCGCTCCCCCCATTCAGGAAGTCTTCGATCGCAGCCTGCTCACCACGCCTGAGATGCAGAAGGTCTATGATGACATGCTCGAAAAAGACTTCATGGAGATCGACCCCAAAACCAAGAAGCCCGTAACGGTCGACGCTTTCTATAAAGTGCTGCACGTGTACCCCCGCTTCGTGTCATCGAATCAGGATGAGTACCGGGCGCGCTTCGTTGTCGAGAAGTTTGAATATGTCATGGACCCGACAGGCGTTAAAAAGCGTCAGGTACTGACGTCATTCGATCTTTTTGCCGACGAATTTCGCGCCAACTACCAACCAACAATCATCGAGAGCATTGCTTCTCTATCCAGACAACAGGTATGAGCACAATCGTAAAACCAGAATCCATTATGCCCGCAGGGCAGCCAGTGAAACCTACGCAAGCGCAGATCGACGCCGAAGCGGGAGTACGTAAAGAGATCTTGGAGCGTCGGGCGAAGTACGAGCCCTATATCGGCAAGAAATTCAAGGCCAAGACTCCAGAGCCAAGACCGCAGGAGTACACCATCATGCTGTTTCATCCGGCCATGCCTTTCTCAGGCAAAGGCGCGCTCCCTGCCTTTCAGGTGAGTCGTAGTCCGCTTCCCGGATCTTGGTTTGCCGACGCTGAAGAGTTTCTGGCCAACCACGAAGAGATCGTCGATGGCAACGGGCAATAGCTTCTTAGGGTCAGGTCGCGATTTTGTCACTGTACATGTCGACGCGATCAAGACGCGCATGTCGATGCGCAAGGTTGCGACCGCTCTGAGACGACACAGGTATGATCTGAACATGGCGATCGCTATTGTGATCGCCGATCTTACCCGCAACAACTTTGGAATAAACGGAAGATCCCGCCCAACCGTATGGCCGCCCTATGCTCGTACCTATTCGCCTGCCAAGCGTAAGGGGTCGCCTGCGACACTGATTGGACATGGTGTGCTGATGACCAGCATTCGAGCTGCTGCCAGTTATCGGGCAGGCATCGTCAGCGCAGAAGGGTCCCGTAACTACGCAGCTGCTCAGCAATTTGGCAGTCGATTTCTACCCGCCCGCCCATACTTCCCGGTCTTCAATGCAGGGGGATCACTGGTATTGGATTACAACGCTCAGCTGGAAGTTCAGAAGGCTTTGCACTTCTACGTGCGCAAGATTCTGGGTGAAAGGTGACGATTTCCGGCAAAACCGGATCTCCCGGATCTGCCTGCTATTGATCTTTTAGATTTCGCCGTGACAAATATGGAACATGGCGAAAGCACTGAAGTCAGTCAGAGCGGACATTAGTAACGGCGCTCTCAAAGCTGACGAACTTCCCAGCAGGATCAAAATCCTAAACTGGGGTCCAAATAAAACGCTCGACGGCGATATCACTCTCGACGCCGAATCGTACAAGGTCTTCTATGCGAACCAATCGAGCATCGGTCGTGCCTTCTGCCCGCTGGACTTCAATCACAACACCGTACCCGGAACGACCGAGTACAAGAACGACAAAGCGCCACGCGCTATTGCTGCCTACGGTGTGCCCACGATTTACCCCGATGACGGAATGTATATGGAGTACCTGCAATGGACTCCCAGCGGGATAAAGAGCGCCAAGGATTTTCAGGATCTATCGCCTGCAGTTTTGCTCGATGACAACAATCGCGTGATCGGCATGCACAGCTGCGCGCTGACACCTGCGGGCTCAATCGAGAATCTCTCTTTCTATAGCGCTGATGACAGCGTGACGTCACTGATGGGGCAGCTGCGGGCGCTCGACGCCGATGCTGAAGACGATGACAAGAAGGAGAAAGCCAAGGACGCGGAGGATAACAAGGGGCAGGAGAAGAAGGTTGAGAAAGAACTGGCCGAAAATAAGGTCTACTCTTCTGAAATGGCAGCGCTGACCTATTCAGCGGATCACAAGTCGGAGTACGGCGACGTCGATTACGCCGATTCCAAAAACCACAAGTACCCGATCAATACTGAAGCGCATGTGCGCGCTGCATGGAGCTATATCCACATGCCGAAAAACCACGCTGGTTACACCGGGGACGAAGTGGAAACGATTAAGAAAAGAATTGCCGCTAAAGCGAAACATTACGGGATCGAGCTTAAGGCGGCTAGCGCTGACGCATTTCGCCATACTGGTATGGGTGCAGCCAACGCGTACGTCCAAGATCCCTACAAAGGAATAGACCATATGCTAGACGAAAGTCTTGAGTACTTCAGAAAGCAGCTGGGGATGGACGACACCGCTCACCCCACTGACATCATGAAGGCGATCCGGGCCAAGTGGGAAGGGCTCGTAGCCGATAAGCAAGTGCTTCCCGAAAAAACCGCAAACTCTTCCACTGATCCCGAAAATCGTGGCGAAGGTGACATGGCCAAAAAAGAAGAACCCGAAAGCAAGCGTTTGGTGATCGCTTATAACGCTGAAATGCAGGCAAAGATTGCAGCGCTGGAAGCGAAGATCACCCCGCTGAGCGCCGAACTGACAACGCTCAAATCAGAGCGCGACGCTGCCTCCGCAAAGGCCATCCAGATCGAGAAGGATAGCATTCTCGCTGAAGCGTCGAAGGCGGGTAAGATTGTCCCGCTCTCTGCCGAAGAGATCGCGGAAACCCCGCTGAAGCTCCTGCGCAGCATTGTCGACAAACTGCCGGCCGATCAGGTCGCCATGACTTCCAAGAGTGGAACGCTCGTTGCGCTCAGCGCTGACGGGACTGTTCCGAAACCCGCTCCCGGTGCCCGTCAACGCAGCTCTGAAGCTGCAACCCGCATGTTCGCAGATCTGGGAGTGCTCTCCCAAGGTCCGATCGCGCTCGGCACTGCTGGTCGCCGAAATTAACCCCAACCAGAAGAATTAAGGATCAACGATTATGTCAATGTTAACACTGTTTGATCTCGTTACGCTCCAGCGCAACGATATCCTGACGGGTCTGGTTGAAGACGTCACGACCTACGCGCCTGAGTTTAGCCGAATCCCGGTTGTGCGTCGCCCCGGCACGTGGTACGAAATCGTTCGCCGTACTGCCCTTGGTACTGCTTCGTTTCGCGTGATCAACAACGGCACTAGCCCGATCAAGAGCCAGTACAAAAAGGAAGTGAAGGAAATGTTTTTCATCGACGTTCAAATCAACGTCGACGAAGCAGTTCTTAAAGCTGACGACAAGAGCACTGGCGATGTCTGGACTCACGAAGCGCAGGGCGCTCTGCAGTCTGCCTTGATCACCATCGGCTCACAGACCTTCTACGGAACGTCCAATGACGCCAACGGCTTCGCGGGTGTGCGCGCTCAGTGCGCAGGCTCGATTGGGGCTGGCGGAACCACAACGTCAACGAGCGCTTACCTGCTCTGGTTAAATGGACCGTGGGGCTGTCACTATGACGTGGGCGAAAATGGTTCGATCGCGCTGCCCCCGCCAATGCGCCAGCAGATTGCTGCCCCGTCACCGGGAACCGGCAACTTCTTCGCGTGGGTGTCCAACCTGTCCTGCTGGATTGGTTTCAACGTCATCAGCGCCAACAGCACGAATGGCGGCGGTGCAACGTGGGCTGTGACAGGCATCACGACTCACCAGACGTCCAACGCGTACGATCAGGCGATCACCGATCGCTTGGCTGCTCAGTTGATCAGCAATATCCCGCTGGTTCGCCGACAGGGCCTTGTCTGGTTCATGAACCGGACTAGCTACTTCCTGCTGCAGCAGTCCCGATCGACCTTCAACCCGACTACTGGCGCGATGTTCTATCCCGCTGGCGCGTCAGGTCAACCGGGATGGGGGGTGCCTCCGAATATGCTCGAAGGCTATCCTATCGTCATCACCGACTCGATCACCAACACTGAGTCGAACTAAACCGGAAAACCACTGACGAAAGGAAAAACGATCTATGTCACTCGCAAATAATGCTCCGGTAAACACGCGTGCCATCCGCGACATCAACTACATCGCCAACATCGCGCTGCCTGTTGCGGCCAACACGGTTAACACGAACGGGCTGGACCTGATCCAAGCGACGCCGTACCCCACCACGGAGTACGTCATCGTGCAGGTTCTGACGAGCGCTTCCAACGCGACGGCCAACAGTAAAAACGTCAATGTCGTGCTGCAGGACAGCGCCGACAACGTGACGTTCGCCAACATCGCGCTTCTGGCCAACCCCCTGCTCACGGTCACAGACAACTCAGGCACTACGCCTGCGGGGGCTGCGAACGTGCTGCTTCCGCCCAGTGCCCGACGCTATATCAGAGCGCAGGCGACAGGAGAGGCTAATGGGGGCAATGCAGCCAACGCCACACTCACGTTGCAGCTTTTGTTCTAAGCTGACGGGAGTGTGCTAAAAGAATCGCGTCGGCGCTCTGGCGACAATCAGAGCGCCGACTTTTGGTTTAAAGACAGCTTATTTGATCCATAGCGCATCCCATGCACGTAGCGAAAAACAGCGACCGCACCAATTCCGTATTGGTTGCCAAGCCTTTTCATGCTGATGTTCTCTGTTGCGTAACGCATGCGTATTTCTTCGACCTGCTGATTAGTAAGCTTAGCCCTGTGGTTATTCTCGCCCGGAAGAGCTTCGACAGGTTTGAACGTGCCTTTTCGAAGAGCGTCATGGGTGTTTTGTTTGTGGGTGCCAAGTTTCAAATGTCGTGGGTTGCAGCACGCAGGAAAGTCCCGCGTTGCAGTGCAGTCATGGCGAACTATCTTGCCTTTAGGGATTGGGCCAACGCAAAGAATGTAATCCGCCCTGCTGGCTTGGATGGACTTCCCATTTACGCCCGTCTTCAAGTGTGGGTATCTACCGTTTGGGGCTGTTGCTGTGCATATCCAGCACTCGTTTGGTCCACGCTTATCAACCTTAGCCCAAAACCTTTTTGGAAAATCCGCAGAGAGTCCCTGCGACGCCAAATATTCAAGAGTGATAATCATAATCACCTCTCAATTCTCCTCATTGACTTCCTTACGCAATTCGTCAAATACGCGCTGAATTTCTGTAAGCACCACCTCTCTCGTCAGAGTGTCGACAGCGTTAATTGCGATTTGGGTTCTTTGATTTGCGTCGCTGATAACGCATACAGCAAAAAGATTACTCTTTGGATTTCCCGGTTGAATAAGACTCTTAACGACTTTAAGACACTCTGCTTGAGTTTTAGCGTCTTGCGATCCCGGCTGGTACTGAGTATGTTTGTTCATAAGTTATCGGTTTGCCCGTTTGCGCTACGAACGCAGCGGGCTTCTTCGTTTCTATCGACCCTTTCCCTGACAGTCAAGCTCAGTTGTGGTTGTTGCCATAGCCCGCCGTCTACGCTGGCGGCGGGCTCTTTTCCTTGCGCTTGTGTTGACACACAGTAACCTGCGCGCATGAGCAACACACACAACGGTAGTGCTGAGAAGCAGAAGAAGGTTTTCATTGCGTCACCGATCTTCTGGGACGTCGATCCCTATTTTTTCAAGAGCTGCATGTCTCTCATTCAGGAGATCTCAGCGATGGGATACCATGGCGTTTTTCGACCCCAGTTTGGTGATAGCGCAGTCAATAGGCAGCGCAACAGGCTGACTCGCCAATTTCTGGAAAGCGACTGCACACACTTGCTTTTCATCGACAGCGATCTGGTTTTTGGTGTCGAACAGATCAAGCGCATCATGGATCACCCTGAGCCCATTGTTGGCGGGCTCTATTGCAAGAAGCAGTCGGGCAAGTTCCCACAGGTTGTGATCAATGGGCTCGATGACGCGACGCCCATGCGTGAAGATCACATGCAGCGCGTTAAGTACATTGGCACAGGCTTCATACGTGTTGCCCGCGAAGTCTTCGAGCGCATGATCGAAGCGTACGACGACATTTGGTACACCTGCGACAGTGAGAAGGTTAAGGAATACGATTTCTGGTCGATGGGGGTTTACAAGTTCAAAGACGGCACGCGTCGCTTTCTCACCGAAGACTGGTACTTCTGCC